>JGI12269J14319_10003629_pt1 | contig 14422 bp, 12 predicted proteins | sample PeaSoiSIISIP2007_FD_14319 | JGI IMG/M metagenome (IMG submission 14319) | reverse complement strand
GGGGCCCGCCTGCATCGCGTGAAAGACCGGCTCGCGCCGCGCGAACGCCGCGCGCGTCACGAAGACGGGGCACGATGTCGCTTCGGCGTGGGTCCCGAACGGCGTCGCAAGACGCCCCGCTTGCGCCGTCTCGTCCGGCGGCACGTCACCGACGATGACGAACTCGGCCTCGGCCGGAAGCGGCAGGCCCGAGGGCGCATCGCGCGCGAGCCGCATCGGCGCGCCGGCGAGACTGCCCGCCAGCCCCAAATCGGCCGACCGCCATGTCCCAGCCGCCGCGGCGAGAATGAGCGCAGGGTCGGCGCCGATCGCCAGCGCCAGCTTCATTACCTGGTTGCACTCGACATGATGCCGTCGCACGCGCTGGAGTGCCGGCGGGAGGTCCATCACGCTCAGCCGGTCCGGTGCCGTGACATGATGGCGCGTCAGGCCGAGGCATGCTTGCCCAGTCGCCGGATCGAGCGCGATCGCGACTGCGCTCATCTGCGGCGCCGCGTCGCCTGCGCTCGCGCGCGCGATCGGCAAGCGCGCGAGCGTGATGTCCGACCGCTCGAGCCGGGACGTTCCCTCGAACGACGGCGGTGTGCTGCGGCGCAGTCCCTGCTGGACGAAGCCGAGCACATCCGCCGCCGGCACGCCGAGCGCTTCGGCCCATTGTGCCCGGCCGGCGAGAATCTGTGCCGCGGCGCGAAACCCTCGCGCATCCTCGAACAGAACCGCTCCATTCCGCTCGCGATGGGTCTTGAGCGCGACCGCGGCCATGTCGTGATGTGGATCGACCGACCGCGCGATGCGCTTGAGGCGGCCCTTGGCCTCGAGCGCGGCGATCAGCGGGCGGATCGATTGCTCCTGCGCAGTCATGCGAGATAGCGGTCGAGGTCGATCTCGGCGTAGCCGGGCGGCAGCGCGCGGTCGAAGCACCGACGTTCTTCGGCGCTCGCCGCCACCGGCCGCGTCGCGTCGATCGCCATCTTGGTGCCGACGCGGTACATGGCGCTCATGCCGGGCTCGATCGGCGAGGCGTTGTCGAGCGTGAAGACCCGCGTCGCATCGACGCGCTCGACATCGCGCGCCGCGTGTGTGCGGGTCGCGATCGCCCACATCACCTGGCCGACGTCGCTGGGATCGATATCCTCGTCGACCGCGACCGCGAACTTGGGATGGAGATAGGGGCTCGAGAGGGCGGCGATCAGCGCCGCCCGCGCCTGGCCCGGATGACGCTGGCGCACCTGCACGACCACCATCATCGGCGACATTGCGCCGATGCAGCGCACGTCGAGGAGCTCGAGCTCGCCGGCGTCAATGCCGCGCAAATGCTCGATGAGCTTCATCTCGACCGTGGTGCAGATCAGCGAATGCGCCTCGCTCGGCGCGAGGCCGCATTGCATCGCATAGAAGATCGGGTCCTTGCGGTGCGTCACCGCGGTGACGCGGAAGAGCGGCGTCGAGCCTTCCTGGGCATAGGTCCCGGTGACCTCGCCGAACGGTCCCTCCTCGGTGCGCTCGCCCGGGAAGATGTGGCCCTCGATGACGAGCTCGGCGTCGGCCGGCACCTCCATGTCGATGGTCTCGCATTTGACCATCCGCACCGGCTCGCCGAGCAGCGCGCCCGCGATGGTCATCTCGTCCATGCCATAGGGCGCGACGAACCCGGCGGCGAAATTAATGAGCGGATGGGCGCCCACCACCATTGCGACCTCCATCGGCTGGCCGCGCGCGCCGTACATCTGAAAGATCTTGTGCGCCTGGCGCGGGCAGATGAGGAAGGCGGTGCGGTCCGGCCCGACGATCTGCGCACGGTGGAACGACACGTTGCGGATGCCGGTCTCGGGATCCTTGATGAAGCACATGCCCGCGGCGATGTAGCGGCCGGGGTCCTTCTCCGAGGTCCACATCGCCGGGATGCGGCGCAGATCGACCGCGTCGCCGAGCATGACGATGTCCTTGCACGGCGCGTCCTCGCGCGGCACCTCGGTCGTGGGGACAGGCTCGGCCATGCGCTCGGCCAGCGTCGTCATCACCGCGCCTTCGCCGACGCCCAGCGCGATCGCCCATTTGCGCCGGTTGGCGACGATCTGCGCCACGGCGCGCCAGTTGGGATGGCCCTTCAAATTCTCGAACAGGCAGCTCTTTCCGAGTTCAGCGAAGGTCTTGTGCGCGACTGCCGACATGGTCTCGTCGGGATCGATCTCGGCGGTGAAGCGGATGAGCTCGCCCTGCTGCTCGAGATTGGCGATGTGGCCACGGATCGACTGGTCGCGCATGGGGCTTCAGCGCGCGGGATACTGCGCGCGCGCGGCCAACGTTTCGTAGCGCCGCGACAGAATTTGCGCCGGAGCGTCGCCGTCGGCAGCACAAGCGTCGCACATGTTGACGCTGGTGAAGCGCGAGGGCGCGATCGCGGTCAGGGATTCGAAGCTTGCCCACTCTTCGCGCGAGCGTGGCAGCGGCTCGACTCCGGCCTCGATCATGCGCGCCGCGCCGGTGAGATCGCCCCACGCCGCGCGCTCGGCCATTTTGGCGAGGAGGCGCTCGAGCTCCAGCGTCTGCGCATGATGCTGCGCGACGCAGCAGGCGGGATAGCCGAGGAAAGCCGCCTCGTCCGCGACAGTGACCCTTCCCGCGGCGGAGAGCGCGGCCACCTTCGCGAGAGTGGCGGCGTCGCGGCACAAATAGAGGACTGGCAGCGCCGCGCGCCGCCGCGCCGTCGCATCCAGATACCAGCCGGGTAGCGCCGCTGCGCGCGCATCGGGCTCCCATGCCGCGGCTGCGACGGACCTCAATCCCTCGCGCACGGCGATCGCATGGAGCCCGTCGATCCACGCCTCGTCCCGCGCGCCGCGGCCGAGCAGGCAGGCGGGCTTCAGCCCGGCGATGACGGCGATCAGATCGAGTCCGTCCTGCCACGCCTCGTCGCGCCGGTCGCGAGTGACGCGCGCCAGTGCCACGGCGAGTGCGGCCGAGACGCCGCGCGACCGTTCCACGTCTCGTTCAATGGCAATGAGCGCCGACCCGTCCATCGCCGCGCCCGATAACGAGCCACGGAATCTTTGTCAAACCGCAATTTTCGCGGTTATGCTTGCGGTATGGACGGCGGCGGCGCTTTCACGACGGAATGGACCACGCTTGCGGTCGAGGGCGCGCTGCGTTGCGATGCCTATGCGGCGCTGCCCGCTTCAGGGCAGGGCACCGGGCTCCTGGTGCTGCACGACATGTTCGGCATCACGCCGCCCTTTCGCGCGCTCGCCGAGGGGTATGCGCGCCGGGGCATGCCGGCGATGGTGCCGAATCAGTTCTGGCGCTCCGAGCCGAGCGGCGAGCTGTCCTATGACGGCGGACATGAGCGCGCCGGCGCGCGCATCGCCGCGTTCGATTTCCACGGCGCGGTCGCAGGATTGCAGGGCGCGATCGACGCGCTCCGGCGCTCGCCGCGTTGCAACGGCAAGGTCATGGCGCTCGGCTTTTGCTTCAGCGGCCGGCTCGCCTTCCTGGCGGCCGCGCGCACCGATGTCGATGCCGCGGTGTCGTTCTACGCGCTGGGCATATCGCGCGATCTCGCCGAGGCGGCGCGGATCGCCTGTCCGCTGCAGCTCCATTACGGACTCGCCGACGAACATGTGCCGATTGTCGAGGTCGACGCGGTCGCGGCCGGGGTCGCGGGCAATGCCAACGTGACGGTTTACCGCTACGAAGGGGCCGGGCATTCGTTCTTCAATCCGGTGCGGCCGATGTACGACGCGACCGCCTCCGCGCTGGCGTCCTGCCGCATCGACGCGCTCCTCGCGCGGATCGCGCCCTGACCCATGCTGCGCTCGGGGGCGGAGCATCTCGAGCGGCTGCGCGATGGCCGCGTCATCTATGTCGGGAACGAGCGGATCGACGACGTGACGTCCCATCCGTTGTTCCGCAACGCCGCGCGCACCGTGGCATCGATCTACGACATGAAGGCCGACCCGGCGAACCGCGACACCATGTCGTTCGCCGAGGGCGGAGAACGCTACAGCATGCATTTCCTGCTGCCTCGAACGCAGGAGGATTTGCGCCGCCGCATGCGCGCGCACAAAGCGATCGCCGACATGACCTATGGTCTTCTCGGCCGCTCGCCCGACCATGTCGCGAGCTTCGTTAGCGGCATGGCGACGGACCCGTCGGTGTTCGGAGCGGGCGGGCGCCCCTTCGCCGAAAACCTTGTCGCCTACCATCGCTTCATGCGGCGCAACGACATATATGCGAGCTACGCCGTCGTCCCCCCGCAAGCCGCGCGCAATCCCGAGTTCTACGTGAAGCAGAACCTCCCTGTCCCGACGCTCCAGGTCGTGCGCGAGGCGGATGACGGCATCGTCATCTCCGGCATGAAGATGCTCGCCACGGCGGCCGCGTTCGCCGACGAGATCTGGATCGGCAACCTGATCCCGCTGGCGCCAGATCAGGTGAAGCAGGCCGTCACCTGCGCCGTGCCGGTCAACGCACCGGGACTCACGCTGTGGTCGCGCCAGCCCTTCACGGCGAATAGCGAGTTCGACAGCCCGCTCGCCTGGCGCTTCGACGAGAGCGACTGCATGGTGATGTGCGACCAGGTCAAGGTGCCGTGGGAGCGCGTCTTCGTGATGGACGACGCGGTGCGCGCGCGTGAGATCTATATCCGCACGCCCGGCCATTGCTACGGCAACCACCAGTCGAACGTGCGCTACTGGTCGAAGCTGCGCCTCATCGTCGGGCTGGCGAGCCGGGTCGCGTCGGCCTCGGGCGCTGACCAAATCCCCGCCGTGCGCGAGTTGTTGGGCCGGCTCGCCGCGCTCGAGGCGACCTTGGCCGGCATGATCCACGGCCAGATCGAGGCGTGGGAGCGCTGGCCCGAGGGTTATGCCTGCTTCAACCGGCGCTACATGTACGCAGCGCTCAACTGGTGCACCGAGATGTACTCGCCGCTCATCGACATCCTGCGCGAGCTGTCGGGCGGCGGCGTGTTCCAGATGCCGGCGAGCGTCAGCGTCATGCACGATCCGCATCTGCGCGGCCTGTTCGAGGCCTATTGGCAGACGCCGCAGCTCGGCGCCGTCGACCGCGTCAAGCTGTTCAAGCTGGTGTGGGACCTGGTCGGCTCGGAATTCGCCGGGCGTCACCTGCAATACGAGAAGTTCTACGCCGGCGCGTCCTTCATCATCCGCAACCACAATTACCGCGAGGCGCCGTGGGACGCGTTCCATGCCTATGCCGACGAGCTGCTGGCAAGCTACGGCGTGCCGGAGGCGTAGGTGCATAGCGGTCCCAAGGGCAACACCTATGTCGGCAGTCCGATCGCGCGGCGCGAGGATTGGCGCTTCCTGCGCGGCGCCGGCGAATATGTCGACGACATCGCGCGCGACTTGTTGTTGCACGCGGCGATCGTGCGCAGCCCCGTGGCGCATGGCCGCATCCGCGGCATCGACGCGCGCGCGGCGCTGGCGCTCGCGGGCGTCCATTCCGTCATCACCGCCGCCGATCTCGCCCGTCCCGTCCCGGTCATCACGCTCCGGGCCGAGCACGCGTTGCCCTCGCTCACGCCGTTCCTTCAACCGGTGATCGCCAGCGACGAAGTGCGCTATGTCGGCGAGCCGGTCGCCGTCGTGCTGGCCGCCACCGCCGCGCTGGCCGAGGACGCGGCCGCCGCGGTCGCGCTCGATATAGAGGCGCTGCCCGCGGTGGTCGAGCGGGACGCCGCCGCGAGCGGCGCCGCGCTGGTCGTGGCATCCGCCGGCACCAACGAGATGGTGCGCCTCACCGCTGTGCTGGGCGATGCCGAGCGCGCCTTCGCCACGGCTGACTACAGCCGCAGCGAGCGCTTCGAGGTGCAACGCCACACCGCGGTCATGCTGGAGCCGCGCGGCCTGCTCGCCGAATGGGACGCTGCGCGCGGCCTCCTCACCGTCTCGGGCGCGGCGAAGACGCCGTTCATGAACCGCCGCATGCTCGCGCGCCAGCTTGACCTCGCCGAGAGCGCGATCGCGATGGCCGAGAACGACGTGGGCGGCGGCTTCGGCGTGCGCGGCGAATTCTATCCCGAGGATTTCCTCATCCCCTTCGCGGCGATCCGCGCCGGCCGCGCGGTCAAATGGATCGAGGGCCGGCGCGAGCATTTCCTCGCCAGCAATCACGCACGCGACTTGCACGGCGAGATCGCGATCGCCTGCCGCAAGGACGGCACCATCCTCGCGCTGCGCGGCTTGGTCCGGGCCGACATGGGCGCATATATCCGCACCAACGGCGCGACCGCGCCGCGCAATGTGGCGCAAGTGCTCGCGGGTCCCTATCGCGTGCCGAACGTGCGCGTCGAATCGGTGCTGCTCGCCACCAACAAGACGCCGATCGGGACCTATCGCGGCCCTGGCCGGTTCGAGGCCGATTTCTTCCGCGAGCGGCTCATCGACCTGGCAGCGCGCGATCTCGGGCTCGACCGCGTCGAGTTCCGCCGCCGCAATCTCATCGCCGAGCGCGAGATGCCGTGGACGCACGCCGGCATGGCGCCCTATGGCGGCGGCGAGTATGACAGCGGCGATTATCGCGACACGTTCGAGCGCTGCCTCGCTGAATTCCGTTGGGACGAGAAGCAGGCGCTCGCCGGCAAGGAGATCGACGGCCGTTGCCACGGCATCGCCATCGGCTGCTATGTCGAAGGTGGCGCTTCGGGCCCGCACGAGACCGCGCGCATCGCGATGGAGGAGGACGGATCGGTGGCGGTCGCGGTCGGCTCGTCCTCGGTGGGGCAGGGCATCGAGACCATCTTCGCGCAGATCGCCGCCGATGCGCTCGAGTTACCGATGAGCCGCATCGCCAGCGTGCGCCACGGCTCGACGGCGCACGTGTCGGACGGGGTGGGCTCGCACGCCTCGCGCTCTACGGTGATGGGCGGCTCGGCGATCCTCCTCGCCGCAGACGCCTTCAAGACCGCGCTCAAGACGGCGGCCGCGAAGCGGCTCGGCTGCGGCACGGATGATCTCGCGATCGGGGACGGCACGGTCGCCGCGCGCGACGGCGTGTCGCTGTCATTCGCCGATCTTGCCGGCGCTGCGGCCGAGGCGACGTTCAAAAACAACCGGCGCACCTATGCCTATGGCGCGCACGCGGCCCATGTCGCGGTCGATCCCGGCACGGGCGCGGTAGAGGTACTGGAATACGTCGCGGTCGAGGATGTGGGGCGCATCGTCAACCCGCTGACGCTGCACGGCCAGACGGTGGGCGCGATCGTGCAGGGGTTGGGCGGCGCGCTGCTCGAGCACCTGGTCTATGACGAGGACGGGCAGCTGCTCACCGGGTCGCTCGCCGACTATCTCATGCCGACCGCGTCGGACGTCCCGCCGATCATCGCGATCGCGCTCGAGGCGAAGCCGTCGCCGGTCAATCCGCTTGGCGCCAAGGGGGCAGGCGAGGGTGGCATCGTTCCGGTGGGCGGCGTGATCGCCAACGCGGTCGCCTCGGCGCTGGCTTCGCTCGGTGTCGAGCCGCGCGCGCTGCCGCTGTCGCCGCCGCGGGTGTGGCGGCTCATCGAGGAGGCGCGCGCGCGCCAGGTGCGATGAACATTCTGCTGACGCCGGCGCGGATCGGCGCGGTCGAGATCAGGAACCGCATCGTCATGCCGCCGATGACGACACGGCTCGCCGACGCCGAGGGCTTCGTCACCGACGACACGATCAACTATTACCGCGCGCGGGTCGAGGGCGGCGTCGGCCTCATTACCTGCGAGATGGCCGCGCCCGAGCGCGCCGGCCGGCATCGCTTCCACGAGCTCGGCATCTATGACGACCGCTTCGTCCCCGGTCTCGCGCGCCTGACGCGGGCGATCCACATGGGCGGCGCCAAGGCGTCGATCCAATTGGGCCATGCCGGCGGCCACACGCGCCAGGACATATGCGGCGAGACGCCGATCGCGCCGTCCGCGATCACGCACCCGGTCTACGAGATCACCAACGCCACCATCGTGCCGCAGGCGATGTCGAAGGCGCGCATCGCCGAGACTGTCGCCGCTTTCGCCGCTGCCGCCGCGCGCGCGCGCAGCGCAGGTTTCGATTGCGTCGAAATCCACGCCGCGCACGGCTATCTCATTTCGCAGTTCCACACGCCATTTGAGAACCGCCGCACCGACGAATACGGCGGCAGCCTCGAGAACCGCGCGCGCTTCGGGCTCGAAGTGCTGCACGCGGTGAAGGACGCGGTGCCGGGCATGCCGGTCATTTACCGCATCTCGGTCGAGGATTATTTTCCCGAGGGCATGCCCTACGACGAGGGCAAGAGGATCGCGCTGTGGGCCGCCGAGGCCGGCGCCGACGCGCTTCATGTCGCCGCGGGGCATTACCGCTCGCTGCCGTCGGGCGCGATGCAGCTGCCGCCGATGGCGCTGCCCGACGGGCTGTGGCTCGACTACGCGGCCGGAATCAAGCGCGAGGTCGCCGTGCCGGTGATCGCGGTCGGACGGCTTGGCGATCCGCTCGTCGCGGCGGCGGCGGTCGAAGGCGGCAAGGCCGATTTCATCGCGCTCGGCCGCAGCTCGGTGGCCGAGCCGCAATGGGTCGAGAAGCTCCGCCGCGGCGAGCCGGCACGGCGCTGCCTCGCCTGCAACACCTGCATCAACGAGATGCGCGGCGGCGCGCGCATCGGCTGCGTCGTCAACGGCGCAGCCGGGCGCGAGACAGCGTTTCTCGCCATGGCGCCGGCGACGGGCGCGCGCATCGCCGTGATCGGCGCCGGCCCCGCTGGATTGAGCTATGCGGCGCTGATGGCCGCGGGCAATGCGGTCACCGTATTCGAGCGCGACGACAAGCCCGGCGGCGCGTTCCGCCTCGCAGGCCATGCGCCGCTGTTCCAGGAAGTCGAGGCGAATCCGCGCGCGTTCGAGCTTTACATCGCGCAACTTGTCGAGGCTTGTAGGCAAAAGGGCGTGATTTTCAGATTCGGTGTCGAGGTGGCGAGTACGCCAGAGCTGCTCGAGCCGTTCGATCGGATCGTGCTGGCGGCCGGGGCGTGCTATCGCTGGGGGTTGGGGCCGGCGGCGAGGCTGCTGCTCCGAAGCGGCGCGGCGCATTGGCCTGGACTGCGCACGATCTTTTCGTCGCCGCGGTTCCGGGAGTGGTTTTATTTCACGGCGCGGGCCGCGACCGGCGAAGGCTTCCGCGCGCTGGCGCGGCCAGGGCAGGAGATCGTCGTCATCGGCGACGCGCGCCGCGCCGGCAAGAGCAAGGACGCGATATCGGACGCCTTCGACGCCGCCTATGGATTGTCAGCACCCCCCCGGATTTTGTCTATTCCGCGGCGTTTTTCGTCCGCAAAGCGTCGTTGACCGCGGGCATCACCTTCTCGGCCATGAGCGCCATCGATTTCCGCCCCAGCGCCGGGTCGGTCCAGTTCTTGCCGCAATAGAGGAGCGTGCCGAACCCGCCGGTCGCCTCGTGGAGCGCGAGGATCGCGTCCGCCACCTTGTTGGGGCTGCCGGCGATGACGATGTCGCGCATGATGTAATCGACGGTGACGTCCGCATCCGCCATCGCGTCGTTGCGCTTGAAGGCGCCCATCTTGCGCGCGCGCGCGAGCTTGGTCGAGAGCTGGCGCATGTAGAACCGGTAGGGGCTGTCGGCGTCGCTGCGGCCATAGGCATCCGCGACCTTGTCGTCCTCGGCGACGAAAATGGAGCGCGCGACGCGCCAGATCGAACGGTCCGCCTTCCGCCCCGCCTCGGCGGCGCCCTTCTCATAGAGCGCCCAATGGTTCTTGACCCAGTTGGCATGGAGATAGGGCGCGGTCGCGGGAATGAATCCGCGCCGCCCCAGCGCCACGACGCCTTGCGAATTGGGGTCCGTCACCGTGCCCATGATCGGCGGGTGCGGAAGCTGGTAGGGCTTCACCATGACGCCCACGCCCATCTCGGGCCACAGCGTCTTCGCGGTGCTGATGTTCCAGAACTTGCCTTTGACGTCGTAGGGCGCGGCGCCGGTCCAGAGCTTGATCACCTGGTCCAGCGATTCGACGAACATCGCGCCGCGGTCGTGCTCGAGGAGCTCGAGCGCCTCGGCGTCCGAGCGCAGGATGCCGGCGCCGAATCCCAGGATGAGCCGCCCCTCGAGCAGATGGTCGAGCATCGCCGCGTTGGTCGCGACCACGACCGGATGGCTGAAAGGCAGGTTCGCGACCGAGGTGCCGAGCTTGATCTCTTTGGTCGCGTCCATCAGCGATCCCACGAACATCATGCTGTTGGGGATGTTCTCGCACAGATCGGTCAGGTGCTCGCCGCAAAAGGCTTCCGCGTACCCGAGCTTGTCGGCGAGGATGAAGGCCTCGCGGTCCTCCTTGAGCGTCTCGGTGTAGTTGCGCTCCTTGGGATGGACCGGCATGGTGAAAAAGCCGAGCTTCATCGATCGTCTCCGGGTTCCGGTGGCGTCCTGATCCGGGCGATTATGCCATATTTTTCCATCATCGACCTAGGGCGTGGACAGATGAACGCGCAGCCATGGCCTGATGCATGCCGGATGCTCGCCCACGCGCCGAAATCGAGCGGCCGACGCAAAGCGGAGCGGAGTGGAAGCGTGGCGACGGTTTGCTGTCATACAGTCGCTTCCCATTTACGCGATGGAAGGTGCATCAAGTACCTTTGCGAGGGCAATGTTCAAGTTGCCGTACCCAAGCCCCATTCCTATGATGGGGGCGCCCCATGATGGGACGTTGGCTTGCTCGTCACCAACCCGAATGGTTTGAGCGGGTGCGTTTAGACGAGCCGTGTTGCATCGGGCCGACCGGCGAGCTTGTGCTAACTATTAGCGGCAAATGGGCGCTGGAGAGCATTTTCGTGCAAATCATCACCAAGATTGATGAATCTGGGACGCATGATACGCCTTACATGGTGATGGGCGGATATGCCGCGCGCCTCGGTGAGTGGAACCGCTTTGACCACAAGTGGAAGAAGGCGCTCCGCAAAGCTGGGTTGGGATATTTCCACTCGAAGGAACACGGCGACCATCCCTTCGCGTTAAAGGGTGTGAAAATCGCCGACGAGAATTTGATGTTTGGATTTGTCGTTCGTCTCGATAAAGCCGACTACCAGAAATTCTACCGCGAAGGTGGGTGGGGCGGTAAAGCGCAGCCCGACAGCATGTACGGACTCTGCTTCCGCTACTGCCTTTCATGCGTGCTTAAGTGGGCGACCGCAGAGATGCAGAGGCCCGATCTTCTAGGGTCCAGACTCATAAAATCCACCAAACGATCGCCGCGACGAGGCAGACGGACGCGAGGAAGTTTCTTGCCAGCCGATCGTAGCGCGTGGCAATGCGCCTGAAGTCTTTGAGCCGGCAGAAGGCGTTCTCGATGCGGTGACGTTGTTTGTAGGATTTCTTGTCGAAGCTGAAGGGCTGTTTCCGGTTCGATCGATTCGGAATGATGGCCTTGGTGCCACGATCTTCGAGCCATTGCCGCAGCTCTGCGCTGTCATAGGCCTTGTCGCCGAGAAGCTTTTTGGCCGGTTTGGTTCGGCGGACCACGCGCTCGGCCACGGGGCAATCATGTGCCTCGCCACCGCTCAGGAGGATGGAAAGAAGACGGCCTTTAGCATCTGCGATTGCGTGGATCTTCGTATTGCGCCCGCCACGTGAGCGTCCAATCGCCTGCTTCTGCTCCCCCCTTTTCCGCCTGAGGCCGAACGGTGCGCCTTGATATGCGTTGAATCGATCATTTGCGTCTCTGTCGACCGCCCGCGATCCGCAAGCGCGCGGAACAGCTTTTCCCACACGCCGCGCTCCGCCCAGCGCACAAAGCGATTGTAAATCGTCGTCGACGGCCCGTATTCCGGCGGGCAATCGCACCACCGGCAGCCGCTCCTCAGCACATGCAAGATGCCGCTGATCACGCGCCGGTCGTCCACGCGATCCTTGCCCCGCACGTCCGTCGGCAAATGCGGCTCGATCCTTTGCCACTGCTCGTCGTTGAGCCAAAACAAATTGCTTCTCATGATCCCCTGCTCCCCCACCCGCAGTGAATCAGAGAATCACTATCCGTTTCAGCCCTCAAGCCTTTTATTGGGTTTCCACCCTAGCTGAGGCGCGATCAACTTCACCGAATGCCCGAACGATTGCAGCAGCCGCGCACAATGGTGGCTCGCACCGCAGGCTTCGATCGCGATCACAGTCGGCGCAAGCTTCTCGAGGAATGCAAACATTTCCTTGCGTCGCAGCTTCTTCCGCCGAACCGGCTCCTCGGCCGCGTTTACTCCGTGAAGCTGGAAAATATGCTTCAACGTATCCATACCAATTCGGCTAATCTGTTCCACGGACGGTCTCCTTTGACTGAGATCTGCAACGACCTCATTCTGGCACGCCTGATGCCATCGGGGGCCGTCCACACCAACAAATGGCCGAGGTCGCGGTTCCGCGACAGATGTTCGCGGATATCCTGGTGAACGCATGCGTTCACCATTGCGCGACTGCGCGCGCCGCCGGCGCCAGCGTGAGGCGCTCGCTGGTGACGCATTCAAGGGCACCCAACGGGAGGAGTGCGTCCGAATGCCAAGGAAATTGGCCAGATCAGCGCCCTCAACCACCGTTCGAACCGCCCGAGGTGCCGGCAGCCGTCTGCACCCCAGGTCTGGATTGCAGGAAGGTCCGAAGAGTGAGAACATTCACGCCGGATCGGATGTCATCCGGGGAATTCCGGTTCAAAGAAATGGTGCGTTAACCATAAAGTGCGCAACATCACCGGGCGATTGATGTTGCGCTAATCGCGACGATTCGCGACAATTCTCGGCCGGCATACCGCATCCTTGCCGCGACCGGGACAAACCATGACCGTGAGAAACGGGCGAGTGAACAGCGCGACATGACGATGCCAGTCCTCCGCCGCGCCGTTCGCATCAGCGCCTTCATCCTGTGCATGGTCTCGTTCGTTCCCACGGCGCGGGCGGCGACGGAGACGCTGCCGGCGGCGACCGCGAAAGAGTCGCCGAGCTTCAAGCTCGCGGTCCAGTACGAAAACGGCGAAGGCGTGGCGCGCGATTATGCGAAGGCTTTGCAGCTCTATTGCGACGCCGCCAACCAAGGCGATGCGCGTGCGTATCTCAATCTGGGCTGGATCTACGCCAACGGGCGCGGCGTGCCGCGCGACGACGGAATCGCGATCGGATGGTGGCGGAAGTCGGCCGATTCCGGCGTGCCCCAAGCCGCCAACCTGGTCGCCATGCTGCGCGACGTGGAGCCCGCGGCAAAGCTCGGGTGTGAGCTCGAGCTGCGGCCGACCGTGACGCCCGAACATGCCTCGCCGCAACTTCGTGCGCTGGTCCAGCACCTCGCCTCGTTGCGGGGCCTCAACGCAAGACTCGTGCTGGCGGTCATCGCCGTCGAGTCCGCGTTCGACGCCCACGCGGTGTCGCAGAAGAACGCGATGGGCCTGATGCAGCTCACCGCCGATACCGCAGCGCGGTTCGGCGTGCGGGACCCGTTCGATCCGGAGCAGAACATCCGTGGCGGCACGACCTATCTGCGCTGGCTCATCCAGCGCTTCGCCGGCGACCTGACCCTGGCGCTTGCGGCCTACAATGCCGGCGAGAACAATGTGGACTATTACGGTGGCGTGCCCCCGTTCGCCGAGACGATCGAATACATCAAGCGGATCCGGCGCTTATATCCGATCGAAGCGTCCTTGCCCTGAGCCATGGTCGCCGGCGCTCCCGGCAGCACGTTCCCGCGCGGACTTCCCTGTATTAGCGTATTGGTAACCACTTCACCGACGCTCCGGCCGGCCGCGGCCGACGAACAGTTCCGCGAATGGTTCCACCCGAAATGGGGTAAAATGCTTCCGCTCGAAATGGGGTCAAATCGATAAACACTCGTTTTTGATAGATATCATCGACGCGTGACATCCCCAGATCCGGCCGTGAACGACGTTCCTCAGTTGTCACACAATGGTGAAATTGGTCGAACGGCCACACCAATTGTGCCACTTCTTATGATAGGATTAGATGTTTTCTAGCGCTGGGTTCGCCGGCATTGCGGCTCGTGTATCGTGAAGCTATTAACTGCTATCGCCATCAGCATTGCCGTGGGCGCCGCAAGCGCGGCGGCCATGACCCGCTATGTTGCGGCCCACGCTGCTTCCGTCGCGTTCTGGCAGCATGATCCGGTTGCCGCGCTGTGGCTCGCCTTGGGCGGACCGGCGCCGCTCGCCGTGGTCATGTTCGCCTGCACGTCGTTCGTCTGCGTGACCTTGGGCGCGGCGATCGATCTTGGTAGCGCGCGCGCGCGGCTGGAAAGGGCGGGTCTTGACCGAAACCCTGCGCCGAACCGGTCCGCGATCTTCACCGGAACCGCCTTCGCTACCATCGGCGACCAGCTCGTCGCCGACGATTTCCACGTGGCGCCGCTATGGCTGCTTCGCGCGCTCCGCACCGAGATTTGGCGCGTTTATGCGCGTCGTC
>JGI12269J14319_10003627_pt1 | contig 14426 bp, 13 predicted proteins | sample PeaSoiSIISIP2007_FD_14319 | JGI IMG/M metagenome (IMG submission 14319) | reverse complement strand
TGGCTGAAACGTGAAGACCAGCGGGTGCGCCGCCAGGGACTCGAACCCCGAACCCGCGGATAAAGAGTCCGCTCGTTTATTCGTTTCTTCTCCTTGAACTGCTGTCAAATAATGCTTGCCCGTGCCGGGAGCTGTCATTTTGTCCAGTCGCCGGTATCCGCAGCGCGCTTCGGATACCGGGTGCTGTCGGCGCGTACCGGGGCATCCGAGCAAACATGGAGCAAACATCGGTGCCCGCAGGTCTGGACCACCATGGTCGAGTGCGTATGGGGCCGCGGTTACGAGCGGCTGTGAGCATCGTCGGCAATGGGGCGCCTGCCGCAAAGCAAAATGTGAACCGGGATCGGAGTCCGGCGACAGTTGCCGACACGGTTCGTAATTCCTGCTGGCGGCGCTCGGGTCGATGGCCTTGATCAGACCTTTGGTATCCCGGGGGGCAGGGCCTCGACCGTCTCCATGGCCAGGCTCTCCAGAAGCCCTCCGAACATGGGCTCGCCGAAGGTCCACTGTGATTGCAGCTGGGCGCCCGTCAGGTGCACCCGCAGCATCCCGGACAGCTCCGGGTCCATTCCCGGCGCTAGGGCACTGAGGCTCTCGGGAGGTGGAGCGCGGTCGCCGGGTTTGGCTTGGTGCCGTTAGTGCGGCGCCGTCACCAGGCCGGCCTCGTACGCGGTGATGACGAGCTGTACCCGGTCCCTGGCGCCCAGCTTGGCCAACAGCCGGGCCACGTGCGTCTTCGCGGTGCCTACGGTGATGTACAGGGCGGCGGCGATCTCGGCGTTGGACATGCCGAGGCCCACCAGCCTGAGCACCTCGCGTTCGCGGTCGGTGATCCCGGTTATCTCCCGGATCTTGCGGCCGGGGCGGGGCTGGCCGGCGAACTGCCCGATCAGGCGGCGGGTGACGCCCGGCGCGATGATGGCGTCGCCGGCCGCGACCACGCGGATCGCGGCCAGGATGTCGTCCAGCGCCATGTCCTTGACCAGGAACCCGCTCGCCCCGGCCCGCAGCGCGCCGTAGACGTAGTCATCGTCGTCGAACGTGGTGAGCACGAGCACGCGAGCGCGCGTATCGCCGGCGGTGATCAGCTGGGTCGCCTCGATGCCGTCCATGCCCGGCATCCGGATGTCCATGACTACCACATCGGGGCCGGTGTCCCTGGCGAGCTGCACTGCCTCGGCGCCGGTGCCGGCCTCGCCGGCCACGTCGATATCGGGTGTCTGCTCGATCAGCATGCGCAGGCCCGCGCGGACCAGCGGCTGGTCGTCGGCCAGGATGACCTGGATGGTCATCGTGCCGGTGCGGGGACTGGCAGTCGGGCGGCGACGCCGAAGCCGCCGCCGGGGCGCGGTCCGGCCGAGAAGTCCCCGCCGAGCAGCGTCGCGCGCTCGCGCATGCCGGTGATCCCGTAGCCGGTCGCGGCCATGCTGCCGCCGCGCCCGCTGTCGGTGACCTCGATCGACAGCTGCCCGTCCTGCTGGCCGATCAGGACCCGGCACTGGCTGATGCCGGCGTGGCGGACCACGTTGGTGACCGCCTCCTGGATGATGCGGAACGCCGACAGGTCGATCTCAGCAGGGAGCGGCTCCCGGCTGCCGTGCCAGTCCACGTCGACCTTCACGCCCGCGTCCAGGGTCATGGCGGCCAGCCGCTCGATGTCGGCCAGGCCCGGCGCCGGGCCCAGCGGCGCCTGCCCGTCCCCGGGCTCTAGCTCGGCACGCCGCAGCCCGGTCAGCACCCGCCGCAGCCCGGACAGCGTCTCCCTGCTGGTGGCCTCGATGGCGGCCAGGGCGTCGCGCGCCTCATCGGGACGGGCATCGAAGACCCTGCGGCCCGCGCCTGCCTGGATCGCGATGATGCCGATGCTGTGCGCCACGATGTCGTGCAGTTCGCGGGCGATCCGCAGCCGCTCCGCCATCACGGTCTGGGCGGCCGCCTGAGCCCGCAGCAGTTCGGCCTGGGCCTGCGCCTGCCGGATTGAATTCCCGATCAGCCAGGCAATGATCGTGACAAGGGCTACGCCGCCCCGGAGCGGGGCCAGATCGAGGCCTCCCGGACCCGGAATCAGCAGCCCGGCGCCGACCATGGCTAGGCCAGTGGCCGAGACGCTGCGTGTGCGTGTCGCCGCCATGTAGCAGATCTCGATGCCCGCTGCGCTGGCGAGCACGATCTGCACGCCACTCGGCCGCGCCGGTGCCAGTGCAATGAAGGCCACCGATCCGCCAAGCATCACTGTTAGAGCCGTGAGTGGCCTGCGGCGCAGCAGGAGAGCGGAAGCCAGCAGGGCGCATATAAGCGCCGGGAATCCCCACATGATCTAGGTGCCTCCAGCCCGCCGGGTCATGCTCACGGCAGCGATCGTAGCCGTCTTGCGGGGCCAGGTCGTCTGCCTGCGGGCATACGCCCCCGGGTTACCGCCGCACCGCGCGGATGGGGTCCGCGGGCCGATGCGGCACGCCCCCGGGCTGCGGCATCTTCATCTCCATGAACGCGACTATCGAGATCGACGGACTGCGCAAGCGGTTCGGCTCGACGCAGGCGCTGGACGGGATGACGTTCACGGTCCAGCCCGGTCAGGTGACCGGCTTCGTCGGACCAAACGGCGCGGGCAAATCAACCACCATGCGCGTCGTCCTCGGCCTGGACGCCCCCGACGCGGGCACCGCCACCATCGGCGGCCGCCCGTACCACTCGCTGCACAACCCGCTCACCCACGCCGGGTCGCTGCTGGACGCNGGCGCGCTGCAGCCCAGCCGCAGCGCCCGCAACCACCTACTGTGGCTCGCTCACTCCCAGGGCCTCAAGGCCGGCCGGGTCGATGAGATGATCGCGCTGACCGGCCTGGAGTCCGCCGCGCGCCGCAAGGCCGGCGGGTACTCCCTCGGCATGCGGCAGCGGCTCGGCATCGCCGCGGCGCTGCTCGCTGACCCGGCGGTGCTGATCTTCGACGAGCCGTACAACGGCATGGACCCCGAGGGCATCGTCTGGATGAAGGGCTTCCTGCGATCGCTCGCGGCGCAGGGCCGCGCGGTCCTGGTGTCCAGCCACCTGATGAGCGAACTGGAGGACACCGCCGGCCATGTGGTCGTCGTCGGCCGCGGCCGGGTGATCGCCGACACCTCCGTCGCCGATCTCATCGCCGCCGCCTCCGACAACCGCATCACGCTGCGCACCTCGGCACCGGCCGACGCGATGACGGTGCTCGCCAACGCCGGGGCTGGGGTCACTGCCACGGGTTCCGGCGTGCTCACCATCGCTGGCCTCACTTCAGAAACAACGGTCTCCATCCTCACCGGCCACGCGATCCCGTTCAGCGAGGTCACCACCCACCGGGCGACCCTCGAGGAGGCCTACCTGGAACTGACGCGCGAGTCGGTTGAGTACCGTGCCGAGGTGCCGTCATGACGACAGGGGCCATGACTCCGTACCGCTCCCAGGCAAGCTCGGGACATGAGCGCTTCTGGCATCTCCTGCACGCCGAGTTCACCAAGTTCCGCACCGTGCGCGGCTGGGTGATCACGATGATCATCGCGATCCTGGCGACCTCCGCCTTCGTGTTCCTCAGCAGCCGCGCTCAGTGTTCGGCCGGCGGGTCCGCCTGTCCGCCGCCGCCGGCCGGGCCTGGCGGTGAGCCGGTCGCGGACGCGTTCTACTTCGCGCACCAGCCGCTGACAGGGAACGGCACGATCACCGTGCAGCTGACGTCGCTGACCGGTGAGTTCCAGAACCAGAACGCGAACGGCCAGTCCGTCATGGAGCCTGAGGGCCCGCAGCCGTGGTCCAAGGCCGGGATCATCATCAAGGAGAACACATCGCAGGGCTCCGCCTACGCGGCGATGATGGTGACAGGGTCCCACGGCGTGCGGATGCAATGGAACTACGTCAATGACACGCCCGGCCTGACTGGCAGCGTGTCCGCGTCCTCGCCCCGCTGGCTGCGGCTGGTCCGCACCGGCGACACGATCGCGGGCTATGACTCCGCCGACGGCACGCACTGGACGCTAGCGGGAACCGCGACGCTGCCAGGACTGCCGGCCACCGTGCAGGGCGGGCTCTTCGCCGCCTCTCCGAACGACTCCACCAGCGCTATCACCCTAGCCACAGGGGTCTTCCGCCACGTCGGGCTCTCCTGGCCCGCTACCGGATGGACGGGCACCAACGTAGGCGGCACTATTAGCGTGAACGGCGTCGGCGTGCCCGGCTCCCTCCGGCAAAGCGGCGGCGCGCTCACCGTGAGCGGTTCCGGCGACATCAGTCCCCTCGCCGGGAACTTCAGCGTGCTCACTGTCCAGACCGCGCTGTTCGGGTCGTTCGCCGCGATGATCGCGCTGATCGTGGTGGGCGTCATGTTCATCACCGCCGAGTACCGGCGCGGGATGATCCGCGTCTCGCTGACCGCCTCACCACGCCGGGGCAGGCTGCTGGCGGCCAAGGCCATCGTGATCGGCGCGGTCAGTTTCGTCACCGGGATGATCGCCGCCGCCCTCGCGATCGCCGTCGGCACGCGCGTTCTCGGCAAGGGCGGCTTGCCGCTATCGCCGGTTCCGGCACTCACTGAGGTGCGGATGATCGTCGGCACCGGGGCGCTGCTCGCGGTGGCCGCGGTGCTCGCGCTCGCCATCGGCACCATCCTGAAGCGCAGCGCGGCGGCGGTCACGACTGTCATCGCGGCGACCTTCATCCCGTTCCTGCTTGCCATCCTCCCGCCCTCCCCCTTGGGCCTGCGCGAGTGGCTGCTGCGGATCACTCCGGCCGCCGCCTTCTCCGTACAGCAGGCACAGCCCCAGTATTCGCAGGTCATCGCCAGCTACACGCCGAATGGGGGGTACTATCCGCTCGCTGGATGGGCGGGGTTGGCGGTGGAGTGCGCATGGGCGGCCGTCGCGCTGACGCTGGCCTCTTACCTGCTGCGCAGGAGGGACGCATGAACAACGCACTGCATGCGGAGTGGACCAAGGTCCGCACCGTGGCCGGCCCGGCCTGGCTGCTGTCCGGAGTCATCGCGCTGACCGTCGCCCTCGGGACGGTGGCGGCCAGCGCGGCCCAGTGCCGGTCAGCCGCGTGCGGGATCGACCCAGCGAAGATCAGCTTCACCGGGATTTACCTGGGCCAGGCGGTGGTCGCCGTCGCCGGGGTGCTGGCCATAGGGAACGAGTACAGCACCGGGATGATCAGGCTGTCGCTCACTGCGGTGCCCCAGCGGCTGACGTTGCTCTTCGCCAAGGCGGCGGTGCTCGCCGTCCCGGTGCTCATTGCCTCGCTGCTGGCGGTGGCCGCTTCCGCGGTCATCGGGTGGCTGATCCTCCCCGGCCGCGGGTTCACGCCCGGGCACGGCTACGCGTCCCTTACCGCGGGCGCCGATCTCCGGGCCGTCGTCGGCGCGATCTTGTACCTGACGCTCATCGCCCTGCTCAGCCTCGGGGTCGCCGCCGCGGTACGCGACTCCGCGGTGGCCATCGGACTGGTGCTCGGCCTGCTGTACGTGTTCCCGATCGTCGCGTCCCTCGTCTCTGACGCGACGGTCTCCCGGCACCTGCAGCAGATCGGCCCCATGTCCGCCGGCCTGGACATTCAGGCCACGATCGGGGTGAAGAACCTGCCGCTCACCCCGTGGCAGGGCCTCGGCGTCGTCGCACTCTGGACGGCCGGCGCGCTGCTCCTCGGCGCGGTTGTCTTGAAATTCCGTGACGCATGACACCCTATGCGGTATGGCTCTGGGGTGCCAGAACTTGTGTCATGTGCCCTGAGCTGCAGGTCTGAAGTCGTGGGTGCAGATCTGGCACTCCACAGGGCCGCCTCCAGTACCGCTGAAAAGACACCCGGACCAGGTCCGGGCACACCACCCGGCCAGCTGACGGCGTACCCGTGATGCCTGGAGTTTCATCACCGGGACTCCTCGGGAGGGTGCCTGTCTGCCGAGTTTGCTGATCACCGGCGAGATCCATGCCCCGCGCGCCCCTGCGGTTGACGTACCGTTATTAGGTGTCTGGCCCGAAAGGCCAAGTGACTATCTTGTCCCCGCCTGTTACCGCGGCGGGACCCGGGAGCGCATTGCGATGAGCTTGATGAGGGTCCAGGCGGTGCGCAGGTGGGCGGCGGTGGCCGTCGGCCTGGTCTTGCTGTGCGGGTTGCCGGTGATCGCCAGCGCGCTGCCCGTGAGTGTACCCAAGCTGACCGTCAGTCAGCTCCGCGGGCGCATCCTGGCCTCGGCCGGTGAGTCCTACGCAGGGTACGCGGAAAGCAACGCGACGTTCGGGCTGCCGTCGCTGACTGGCCTTTCCAGCCTGACGTCACTGTTCGACGGCGTCACGAAGATGCGGGTCTGGCGGGCAACGGCCACCCGGTGGCGGGTCGACGTGCTCTCCGACGCCGGCGAGCAAGACACCTACCAGCTCGGCTCCAGCACCTACCTCTGGGATTCCGGCGAGCAGCTGCTCACGGAGGTACTCGGCGCGCAGCCGGTGCGGCTGCCGCGCGCGGCTGACCTGGTGCCGCCGACGCTGGCCGCCCGCGTGCTGGCCGAGGCCGGACCGCAGGCCAGGCTCGGCCTGCTCGCCCCGATGCGGGTCGCGGGCCAGAGCGCTGCCGGGCTGCGGGTCACGCCGACCGATCCCGCCTCCACTGTCGGGCAGGTCGACATCTGGGCGGCGCCGGCCAGCGGGCTCCCGCTGATGGTCGAGATTTTCGGCCGCGGCTCGGGCCGCCCCGCGCTGGAAAGCCAGTTCTTCCAGGTCAGTCCCTGGCGACCCGATCCGCAGGTGCTAACCCCCGTCCGGGGCCCCGGCACCGGATTCACCACGACAAAAGCCAGCACCCTGCCCGGCGCGTTGCGCAACCTGGTCCTGACCACACTGCCCGCTCAGCTGGCCGGGCGCGTTCGTCTCCCGGTGCAGCCAGGATTTTCCTCCATCGGCGTCTACGGCGGCGGCCTGGCCATCTTCGTCGTAGTAGGGGTGCGCGGCGATGCCGGGCATACCCTGATCTCAGACGCGCGTTCGGACGGCGGCGCGGCGCTGAGCCTGCCGTCGGGCGCCTCGGGCGTGCTAATCAGCGCGCCGCTCGTCAACGCGGTGCTGGTCCGGCCCGCCCGGGCCGCCCATCGCTGTGTCACCTTCCTGATCGCGGGAACGGTCAGCCCCCAGGTACTCGAACGGGCGGCGAATTCGGTCGTGACCCAGCGGAGCACGCTGCCGTGATCACCACCAAGGCGCTCACCAAACGCTTCGGCGCCGTCCAGGCGGTGCAGTCGGTCGACCTGGACATCCGCGAGGGCGACCGCTACGTCCTGCTCGGCCCGAACGGCTCGGGCAAAACGACCCTGGTCCGCATGCTGCTCGGCTTGGTCTATGCCACCAGCGGTGAGATCGAGGTGATGGGCCAGCGGATCCCGCGTCATCTACGCGAGGTGCTGCCCCAGGTCGGCGCGCTGATCGAAGAGCCGGCGGCCTACCCGCACCTGTCGGCCCGGGCGAACCTCGCCCTGTTCGACGCGGCCGGGCCGGGCGGGTCCGCAGGCCGGCGCAGCCGGGGCACGCGGATCGGCGAGGCCCTGGAGCAGGTCGGGCTGGCCGGGGTAGGCCGCAGGCCGGTCAGAGCCTACTCGCTTGGCATGCGCCAGCGTCTGGGCCTGGCCGCGGCGCTGATCCGTCGGCCACGGCTGCTCATCCTGGACGAACCGGGCAACGGCCTGGATCCGCGCGGGATCCGGGATCTCAGGGAGCTCATCATCAGCCTGAACGAGACCGGGGTGACAATCTTCTTGTCCAGCCACCTGCTCGCGGAAGCCGAGCAGCTGTGCACCAGGGTCGGCGTGCTCGACTCCGGCCGCCTGGTCCTGCAGGACGACCTGGCCACCTTGCGCGCGCCGACCGGCCGGATCCTCGTCTATACCCCCGATGCCGACCGGGTGACGGCGATGCTCGACGGGCAGGTGGAACAACGAGACGGCGAGCGGCTGGTGGTCCGGCACGCCGACGCCGCCGCGCTCAACTCGCGGCTGGTCGGGGCGGGACTGCGGGTCAGCGCCATCGGCCCGGAGCAGCGGACCCTGGAAGAGATCGTGCTGGCCGTCACCGGCACCGGGTCGGACCACATCGGGGGATCGGCGTGATCGGGGTCGAGCTCATCAAGCTGGCCCGGCGTCCGCGGACGTGGATCAGCCTGGTCCTGACCTGCGCGCTGCCGTTCATGGTGGCGATCTTCATCGCGATCACCCACCTGACCCCGCCGCCAGGCCAGGGCGGCGCGTTCCTGTCCGCGGTGCTGGCCGACGGGGCGCTGTATCCCGCGGCCGCGCTGGCACTCGTGCTGCCGGTCTTCCTGCCCGTCGCCGTCGCGGTCGTGGCCGGCGACTCCATCGCGGGTGAGGCCGCCACGGGCACGCTCCGCTATCTCCTGGTCCGCCCGGTCGGCCGGACCAGGCTGCTGGTCGCCAAGCTCACCTCGGTCATCGTGTACGTCTTGATGGTGGTCATCGCGGTGAGCGTGACCGCCTACGCGACCGGGGTGCTGCTGCTCGGCCCGTCCCGCGGCGCCGCGGTCGGGCTCGCGCCCGCCGGCAGTGGCCCGGGCAGCCTGGCCCCGACCGCGGGACAGCTGGCCGGCGGCGCGGTCACCTCGCTGTCCGGCGCGCCGCTGAGCCTGCTGCAGCTGGCCGAGCGCACCGCCGGCGGGATCGCCTTCATCACCGTGTCCATGCTCGGTGTGGCGGCGATCGCGCTCTTCCTTTCCACCGTCACCGACTCGGCCCTCGGCGCGGCCCTCGGCGCGCTGGCCGTGCTGGTCGCGAGCGAGATCCTGGTCACCCTCAACGCGGCCACCGTGGTCCAGCCCTACCTGCCGACCAGGTACTGGCTGGCCTGGATTGATTTCTTCCGCCAGCCCATCTTCTGGCGCAATATCGAACGCGGCTTCGCCATCCAGGCCGTCTACGTGGTGGCCTTCCTGGCCGCCGCGTGGGCCAGCTTCTCCACCAAGGACATCACCGCTTAGCCGGTCTACCGCGTGCCCAGGGCGGTCAGGGAGCGGCAGTCGGCGGGGGTGAGCTGGGTTAGGGCGGCGCCGCGCAGGGCGCGCAGCACGATGCCCACCACCAGGGGGGCGGTGGGGAGCTGGCCGTGCTGGATGCTCACGCCGGGGCAGACGGACTGCAGCGGCACATTGACCGCGCCGGGCAGGCGGGCCGAGTCGGGCGGCTGCACCACCTGGTCGTCGGTGGTCCACAGGGACAGCCACGGCGGGCGGGTGGCCGCAGAGGTCTGCTGGAGGCGGGCCAGCAGGGCGCTGCCCGGCACCAGTTCCTCGCAGGCCACCGGGCATTCGCCGGGCAGGTTGGCCACGCCCACGGCGGCGATGGCGGCGCCATGCAGCGGCGAGCCGAGGGTGATAATCCGGCGGGCCTTGGCCGGGCCGTCGTAGTCGACGTCCCACAGCCAGGCCACGACACCTCCGGCGGAGTAACCGATGACGGTCACCGGGCCCGAGCCGGCCGCCAGCGCCTGGTTGACGTACCCGTTCAGCACGTTCGCCTGCACCTGCAGGTCGCCGGTGCCGTCCCCAGCCAGGTGAACCACGATGGGATGGCCGCCCGCGGCAGAGATCCGGCCGGCCAGCGCGTCCAGCGCACCGGTGCTGCCGCCGTACCCGGGAACCAGCAGGACGTCACCGGGACGGTGCTCATCGGCGGCGGGGACGGACGGGCCGCCGGTCAGCGCGGCGACGACGCCGGCGACGGCACCCGCCGCGGTGAGCAGCGCGAGGACGGCCAGAAGCAACCTGCGCCGGGGGCTCAGGCCGCCCCAGACGCGAACGGTACGCACTCTCTCATGGTGCGGCCTGGCCCGAGGCAAGTGCCACGGCCCGTTCGGCATAAAAGGACTGAGCCCGAGGGGGCGCGGACGATCAGGTGGCCGCGGGCCGCCGCGGCGGGCAACCCCATACCAGCGGCCATGGACGCGACCACCACCCAGGACGAGACGTTCAGCTGGGCCGCGCCCGACAGGCCGTGCCCGAGGTTGCAACCGCCGGCGATCCAGCCGCCCGCGCCTAGCAGGAAGCCGGGCGGCCAGCCGGGCGTACCGCACGGGCGTCTCGGCCCGCAGCTGCCACCCGCCCGCCGTCCGGGCCGCGATCGCCGCACCTGCGACGATGGCCAGCAAGAAGGCGATCAGCCATTACCTCCGTTGAGCAGGCCTCGCTCTAGCCGGCGAGCGCCGGCAGCCGTACCTCGAACCGGCAGCCGCCCTGGGTGTTCACCACGCTGACCCGGCCCTCGTGCGCCTCGACGATGCTGCGCACGATCGCCAGCCCGAAGCCCGCGCCGTCGTCCGGGCCGGGATAGCCGGGGCGGGTGCCACGCCAGGCCAGGTCGAACACCGAAGCCAGGTCCGCGTCGGGGATGCCGCCGCAGCCGTCGGCGACCGCCAGCAGCGCGCCGTCGGGTTCCGGCACGGCCACGACGTGCACGCTGCCCTCTGCCGGGGTGTGACGAATGGCGTTGATCAGCAGATTACTGAGCGCGCGCGACAGCTCGCGGGGATCAGCACGGACGATCAGCGGGCCGCCGGCCTCGCCGGTGAGCCGCACACCGTGAGCCCGCGCGAGCGCCTCCGTACTGGCCAGGGCGTCGCTCACCAGCTCTTCCAGCGCGACCTGGCCGGGCGACAGGCCCAGCGTGCCGGACTGAATGCGGGAAAGCTCGAACAGATCGTCCACCAGGCTGGCGAGCCGGCCGACCTCGGCGCGGATCTGCCGGTGGTAGCGGTCCGGCTCGGCGGCGATACCGTCCTCCAGCGCCTCGGCCATCGCGCGCAGCCCGGCCAGGGGCATCCGCAGGTCGTGCGAGACCCAGGCCACCAGCTGGCGGCGGGACTGCTCGAGCGCCCGCTCCCGCTCGCGCGCCGCCTTGAGCCTCTCGCCGGTGACGGCGAGTTCGCGCGACAGGGCCGCGAGCTCGGCCGTCATCGGTCCGGCCGGCGAGCGGTACCCGCCGTCCTCATCGTCGAGCGAACGAGCGGCCTGACGCAGGGCTAGGCTGCTGGCCTCCACCTGCCGTCCGAGCAGGCCGCCGAATCCGATCGCCACCACCGCGGCCACCACGCACACCATCATCACCACGCGCAGGTCGTGGGGTGACAGGAACATCGCCTCGGCGGTGCCGAGCGTGCCGGCCATGATCGCGAGCACCAGTACCGCCCCGCTGACCTGGAACGACAGGCGCAGCGAGGCCCGGCGCAGCAGCCGGATGACGCCCATTCCCATCAGTCCCACGGTGCTGGTGCAGCCGGCCGCGATCAGGACGATCTGGATCTGCGCATTCACGAAGGCATTGCCTCCCAGCGATAGCCGAAGCCCCAGGCGGTCCGGAGCTGGGCGGATGACGTGACCTCATTCGGGCCGGTAGCCAGATGAGACCTCGTCCAATACGTATTCGTAGCCCGTTCGGGCCGGGATTGCTCGCGGGCGGATACTAAGGAACTCGGCTTCTCTACACTCGACCTATGACTGCGCGTGTTCTGGTGGTCGATGACGATCCGACGGTCGCCGAGGTCGTGGTCGACTACCTCTGGCATGCGGGCATGGAGTCCCGGCATGCGGCGGACGGGCATACGGCGCTGCGGCTCGCCGACACGTGGCGACCCGATCTGGTCGTGCTCGACGTAATGCTGCCCGGCATCGACGGTCTCGAGGTGTGCCGTCGCCTGCGAGACGCGCGGGGCGCGCAGACCCTGCTGCCGGTGATCATGCTCACGGCCCTGGGTGAAGAGAACGACCGGGTGCTGGGGCTGGAGACGGGTGCCGACGACTACGTGACCAAACCGTTCAGTCCCCGGGAGCTTGCTCTGCGCGTGCAGGCCGTGCTGCGGCGCGCCGCCGCACCCGGGGCGGGAACGGCGGCGACGTCGCCGCCCCTGCGCTCAGGGCGCATCGAGGTCGACGTGGCGGCCCGGCGGGCCCGCCAGGCCGGCCGGGAGCTGACCCTGACGGTGCGCGAGTTCGATCTGCTCGCCTTCTTCATGTCGCATCCCGGGCAGGCGTTCACCCGGGCCGAGCTGATGAAACGGGTGTGGGGCTGGTCCTTCGGCGACCAGTCGACCGTCACCGTGCACGTCCGCCGGCTTCGCGACAAGCTCGAGGAGGATCCGGCGTCGCCGCTACTGCTCAGGACCGTCCGGGGCATCGGCTACTGCTGGGATGCGGATCCCCCGACGGCAGTTATCTCCAACCCGTAAGGTTGGCCGTCCCGAGGCGGCCGGACGGAACGGGAACTTTCTTGTAGCGGTACCGCCCGGTGCCGCTAATGCCCTGGTCAGCAGGGTCTGGCCGGACCAGGGCGAGCTCCCGCGCGGAACCCGGGCGCATCTCGGCCGCCCGCTTTCAATTCGGATAATACGCTATATAAACTGACAAAACGCTCCCGGTTGGCCGGTTGACCAGTACGGCTCGTGTGCGTCTAATGCTCAGCGTGAGCCCCCCTGTCACCCGCCGTGCCGGGCCCGCGGCCACGCCGGCACTCGAGCCGCGGGCTGAGTCAGGCCTAGGCGATGCGGCCGGGCGGGCGCGCGGCCCGTCGCGGCGCCGCTGGGATCCGCCGCGTGCCGTGCGGGTGGCCGCGGCGCTCCTCGGGCTGGCGGCGATCGCCGCCTACCTGGTCATCGCCCTGTTGCGGCTGACGTACCCGTTCTCCCTCGAATTCCTGGAAAGCAACTCGCTGGTCGAGGTGCAGCGGATCCTCAGCGGCCGCCAGCTCTACGCTGCGCCGGCGGTCGGCTACGTGCCAGACGGCTACCCGCCGCTGTACTTCGTCACCTCGGCCGCGGCGGCCGACGTGCTCGGCCTGTCCTATCTGCCGTTGCGGCTCGTGTCGCTAATCTCGTCGCTGGTCTGCTTCGCGGTACTGGCCCGGCTGGTGCAGCGGGAGACGGCGAGCGCCGCCGCCGGGATCGCCGCCGCGGGACTGCTGGCAGCGACCTACTTCGTGACGGACACCTGGTTCGACATCGGACGGGTCGACTCGCTGTTCCTCGCGCTCAGCGTGTCCGCGCTCTACGCCGCGCGGTGGATGCGCCGCACCCGGGGGGCCGTCGGCACCGGCCTGCTGCTCGCGGCCGCGTTCCTGACCAAGCAGAACGGGCTGGCGGAAGGGGTCGCGGTGCTTACCGCGCTGGCGTTCGGCCCGCGACGCCGGCTCGCCTGGTCGGCCGCGCTGACCTACGGCGCGGTCCTCGGGATCAGCACGCTGGCGCTCGGGCTCGCGAGCCACGGCTGGTACGTGTACTACGTCTTCGTGCTGATGGCCGAGCATCCCCTCAAAGACGCGGCGTTCGGCCAGTTCTGGACCATGTACCTGCTGCCGGTGCTCGGCCTGGCCTGCTGCGCGGCGGTCCTGGGGGCGCGGCGGACGCCCCTGGCTCTGTCCGCCGGCTGTATCGCGCTGGTCGTCGAGGGCTACACCGCGCTGGTGCACCGCGGCGGCGCGGTCAACGACCTGCTGCCCGCGTACCTCGCGGTGGCGCTGCTGGCCGGGCTGGCGATGGGCGATCAGCCCGGCGGCCTGGTGAGTGCCTGCGCGGACCGGCTGGCCCGGGCCCGGATCGCGAGCTGGCGGCCCGGGCAGATCCGCCGCTGGGTCGCCGCCGGGGCCGCCGCATTGGTCATCGCGCAGCTGGCCGTGCTGTTGAACGGCTTCCATCCGGGCCGCGCGATCCCGACGAGCGCGGACCGGGCGGTCGGCGCCCGGCTGACGTCGTGGATGCGCGCGGTCGGCGGCACGATCGCGGTTCAGGCCGACCCCGGCCTGGGGCTGCTGGCCGGTCTGCCCTCGGTAGCTCACAAGGGCGCGGTAGACGATCTGATGGGCGCTTCGGATACGGCGGGTATCGCGAGCTTCATGAGCAGCGCCGAACGCGCGGTGGCGGCGCGGCGATTCAGCGCCATCGTGACCGACAGCGCCGGACCGCCCGACGGCTATCCACGGGACCTGATGCGTTATTACCGCCGCTGTCCGCAGACGTTGCTGGCCGGCGTGCCGCCCGCGGTGTTCCAGGCAGTCGCTGGTCTGCCGGGTCGGCCGGCGTACGTATGGCTTCCGGTAGGGGGCGCCTCGTGCGCCGCGACGGTCCGGGCGCTCGACGGCGCGGCGACCTCCGCGGCGGCGGTCCAGCCGCCGCGGCCTGGCAGTTCAGGAGGCACGACGTGAAACACGACGAGCGGCCGCCCGCGGTCCGGCGCCCCCCGTTCGCGCAGCGAGCCTCGCAGGGGCTGCGCCGGCTACCGCGCCCGGACGAGCTGCCCGGCCCGTTCCGCCGGTCCTTCTGGCGAAGCCCGATCCGCGGTCCATGGCTGACCTCGATCCTCGGCCTGATCCTGCTGGCCGGCCTGTCGGTGGTGTTCGTGACCGGCCTGCTGTCCTACGCCGCGTACAACCC
>JGI12269J14319_10003626_pt1 | contig 14428 bp, 7 predicted proteins | sample PeaSoiSIISIP2007_FD_14319 | JGI IMG/M metagenome (IMG submission 14319) | reverse complement strand
AGCCCGCCAGCGGCCGCCCGCGATGACACGCCGACGGCCCGGGCGGCGGTGTTCGCCGGCCACGATGACATTTACCGGGTGTTCTTCCACGGCCCGGCGTACCAGGTGATCGATGAGGCCTGGCACGCCAACGGCGACGCGGTCGCCAGGCTCGCCGGGGGACTGCCGCCCGGGCACGTTCCCCAGGCCGCCCGCACCGCGACCGAGCCGCGGCTGGCGGAGGCCTGCTTCCAGACAGCGGGGCTATGGGAGATCGGCCAAACCGGGCGGATGGCGCTGCCCGCCCACGCCGACCTGATCAGCGTGCTGCGCAGGCCGGAGCCGGGCGGGCAACTGTTCGCGGTGGCCCATCCGGGCCCCGGCGGCTTCGACTGCCGGGTGGTCGACACGTCCGGCAACGTGGTGGTCCGGGTGGACGGCTATCGGACGGCCCAGCTCCCCGACACCCTGCCTGAGAAGCTGCAGGCGCCGATACATGACGCGATGACCGGCTGAGCTGGGGTGCTGTGACATGCTGCGAAGCATTCGCCGGCTGGCGATCGTCAACCGGGGCGAGGCGGCCATGCGCTGCCTGTCCGCCGTGGCCGAACTCGGCGGTGAGTGGGGCGAGCCGATCACGGCCATAGCCTTCTACACCGAGCCGGACGCGGCGTCGTGGTTCGTCCGGGAGGCCGACGAGGCCATATCGCTCGGGCCCGCCACGTTCGTCGACGGCGCCGGCCGCCGCCGGAGCACCTACACCGATCTGGACCGGCTCATGACGGCGCTGACGGCCGCCCAGGCCGATGCAGCCTGGGTCGGCTGGGGCTTCGTCGCCGAGTCCCCCGAGTTCGCGGCGCGGTGCGAGCAGGCAGGAATCACCTTCATCGGACCGCCGAGCGAGGTCATCGGCTTGCTCGGCGACAAGATTCGCGCCAAGAGGCTGGCGGAGAGCGCCGGGATACCGGTAGTGCCGTGGAGTGGCGGCGCGGTGCACGACGCCACCAGCGCACAGATCGCCGCTGACCTGCTCGGTTATCCGGTGCTCGTCAAGGCGGCCGCAGGCGGAGGCGGCCGCGGCATCCGGCCGGTGGAGTCCGCGGCTGACATGGCAGTCGCCTTCTCATCCGCCCAGGCCGAGGCGCGGCAGGCGTTTGGCGACCCGACCGTGTTCATCGAGCGCAGGCTGGAGGCCGCACGCCACGTGGAAGTCCAGGTGGTCGCCGACGGCTACGGCACGGTCTGGGCGGCGGGGATCCGTGACTGCAGCATTCAGCGGCGCAACCAGAAGGTGATCGAGGAATCCGGCTGCACCCGGCTGGACCGTCCCGCCGAGGCGGAACTTTGCGAGGCCGCGACCAGGTTGTGCCGCGCCGCGGGGTACCGCAGCGTCGGCACGGTCAAGTTCCTAGTCGACTCCACGACCAAGCAGTTCATGTTCATGGAGGCGAACACGCGGCTACAGGTGGAGCATCCGGTCACCGAGATGACCACCGGGCTCGATCTGGTCAAACTGCAACTTCACATCGCGCGGGGCGGGCGGTTGCGTGGCCGGCCGCCGCAGGTGCGCGGCTACGCGATCGAGGCCCGCCTGAACGCCGAGGACGCCGAACACGCCTTTGCGCCCGCACCCGGCCGGGTGTCGGCATTGCGCCTGCCGACCGGCCCCGGCATCCGGGTGGACACCGGCGTCGCGGAAGGCGACCAGGTCGCGCCCGAATTCGACTCGATGATCGCCAAGATCGTGGCCTGGGGCCGGGATCGGGACCAGGCGCTGCGGCGGCTGCGGCGCGGCCTGGCACAGTCGATGGCGGTGATAGACGGCGGCACCACCAACAAGGCGTTCCTGCTCGCCCTCGTTGACCAGCCGGAGGTGCAAGCCGGTACGTATGACAACCGCTGGCTCGACCGGCTGACAGCACGCCAGACCCATCTTCCGCCGCCGCATCCGGTGGCGCTGGTCGCGGCGGCGGTCGAGGCCGCGATAGCCGACCAGGCAGCCGTGCAAGCCAACTTCTTTGCCGCTGCCGCCCGCGGCCGCCCGGAACTGCCCGACACGGTAGGGCACCGGATCGGCCTGCGGGTCCGTGGCGAGTCCTACCGGATGCGGGTCCGCGACCTCGGCCACGGCGACTACCGGATCGACGCCGACGACGGCCAGCTAGACGTGAACGTACGGCGGCTCGGGCGTTACGAGTCGGCGGTAATCTGCCAGGGCAGACGCTACCGGGTAGTCGCCGATACGCAGGGGCCGCGGCTGCTCGTCGAGGTCGATGGGCTGCCGCACGTCATCAGCCGCGACGATGGTGGCCTGGTGCGCTCCCCGGCTCCCGCGTTCGTGGTGGCCGTGCTCACCAGCCCCGGCGATATGGTCCGGGTTGGTGACCCGCTCGTCGTGCTAGAAGCCATGAAGATGCAAACCACCATCACCGCACCGTATGCGGGCACCATCCGGGCGGTGCTGGCCGAGCTCAATACCCGGGTGGAAGCCGGTGCGCCGCTGGTCCGGCTGCAGCCCCCCGAGCAGGCAGAAGCCGATTCAGGCGGACCGCGGGTGGATCTGGCGAGCCTCGCCTGCCCGTGCTCCGCAACGGACTGCCTCGACCTGGCGCAGACCGATGCCAGCCTTCGCGCCTACCTACTCGGCTACGACCTGCCGGACGATGACGTACGCGAACTCAGGCATCATCGGGAGGCGCTGCTGGCCGACCTGCCATCCGACGACATCGGCGTGATCGGCACGGAGCAGGAACTACTGGAGATCTTCGCCGACGTGGCCGGGTTGTCGCGGCGCGTCCACGAGGACGCCGCAGACGAGCATTCCCGCAGCTCGCAGGAATACCTGTACACCTACCTCGCCTTCCTCGACCCGGAACGCAGCGGGACACCCGAGGAGTTCCGCAGGCGGTTGCTGGCCGCGCTGACGCGCTACGGGGTCCATTCGCTGCGGCGCGCGCCGGAACTGGAGCGCGCCCTGCTGCGCATGTACCAGGCGGTTGGGCGGCTGCCGACGGCGGCCCCGGTCGTGATCGCGATCCTGGACCGGTGGCGGCGGGAGCCGAACGCGCTGGCCGCCGCGGTGGAGCCGGGCGGACGGCTGCCAGTCCTCGACCAACTCATCGTCGCCACCCAGGGACGCCACCCAGAGGTGTGCGACCTGGCCAGGGAGGTCCGCTTCAACCTGGTGGACGGGCCGCTGCTGCAAGCCGCCCGGGCCCGCCAGTATGCGGAGATCGAAGGCTGCCTCAGCGAACTGGCCCGTAACCCGTCCGGCAGGCGCACCAGCGAACTGATCAGCCAGCTGGTCTCGTTCCCCATGCCGATGCGCGCCCGGCTGCGGGACGCCTACCGCGCCGCAGACGACGTGACGCGAGCACGGCTGCTGGAAGCGCGCACCCGCAGGTACTACTGGATCCGCGAGCTCACCGGGCTGCGATGCGAGGTGTTCGGCCATCACCTGACCTGCCTGGCCGACTACGCCGAGGACGGCGCCCCGGGCGGGGCGGTTCACCTGGCTAGCGCCTACGTGCCGCTGGTGGAACTGCCTGCGTTCGCCGGCGAGCTCGGCGAGTATCTGCGCGGTCTTCCCGCGGCGCACCGGGTGGTCGTAGACATCGAGTCGTGGCGCAGCGAGCCGTTCACCCCCGACGAGCAGATGGCCGGCGAGCTGGCCGCCATGCTTGCGCGCACCCGGTTCGGCCGCGACCTGGACCGACTCGACATCACAGTGACCAGTGAAAACGGCGGCGCGGAACGCGCCGAGGAGCACCTGCGTACCCAGCATTTCTGCTACCGGCAGGACGGGCCGGGGTTCACCGAGGACCTGCTGTTCCGCAACATGCACCCCATGCTGGCCGAGCGCCTCGAGCTGTGGCGGCTGTCGAACTTCTCGCTACAGCGGCTGGCGAGCGCCGAGGACGTCTACCTGTTCCACGCCGTGGCCCACACGAACCCGAAGGACGAGCGGCTGATCGCGCTGGTGGAGGTGCGCGACCTCACATCCGCCCGCGACTCCGGTGGCCAGGTCGTCGGCTACCCGCACATGGAGGGCATGCTGACCCAGGCGCTCGCCGACATCCGCCGGGCGCTGGACGAGCGCCCGGTGCGGCAGCGGCCGCTGAGCAACCGGGTGATCGTCTATGTCCGCCCCGTGTGGGACATCCCGGCCGCCACCTGGCGCGGGCTCGCCCACCGGCTTGCGCCGCTGGCGGCGGGCCTGGGGCTGGAGAAGGTGACGGTGCAGGTCCACACCGAGGACACCGCCACCGGCAAGCGCCGCGATGCGATCCTGGACGTCGAGAACCTGGAGGACCGGGGGGTTACGGTGCGGGTCCGGCCACCGGGCCAGCTGCCGATCCAGCCCCTGACCGAGTACCGGCAGAAGGTGCTGCGCTCGCACCGGTCCGGGGCGCCTTATCCCTACGAGCTCATCCGCATGCTCACCCCGCCGGTGGGCGCGCCCGCTGACTTCCCGGCCGGGGAGTTCACCGAATACGACTTCCCTGACGACGGGGATGACGGCAGGCTCGGCCCGGTCGACCGGCCCTACGGCCACAACCGTGCCGGGGTCGTGGTCGGCATGATCAGCAACTTCACCGAGCTGGTTCCGGAAGGGATGCGCCGGGTGGCGATCCTGGGCGATCCCACCTCCGGGCTCGGCAACCTCGCCGAGCCGGAGTGCCGGCGAATCCTCGCCGCCATCGACCTGGCCGAACGGCTCGCAGTGCCGGTCGAGTGGTTCGCGGTGTCATCCGGCGCCCGGGTAGCCCTGGACAGCGGCACCGAGAACATGGACTGGATCGCCGCCGTGCTGCGCCGTCTGGTCGAGTTCACCCAGGCCGGCGGCGAGGTGAACGTTGTCGTCACCGGGATCAACGTGGGTGCACAGCCGTACTGGAACGCCGAGGCCACCATGCTCATGCACACCCGTGGCATCCTGGTTATGACACCGGTCAGTGCGATGGTGCTCACCGGGAAGAGCTCGCTGGACTATTCCGGCGGCGTGTCCGCCGAGGACAACCTGGGCATCGGCGGGTTCGAGCGGGTCATGGGCCCCAACGGCCAGGCCCAGTACTGGGCTCCCACCCTCGCCGACGCGTGCGCCATGCTGCTGCGTCACTACCGCCACAGCTACGTCGTCCGTGGTGAACGACATCCTCGCCGAGCGCCGACCCGCGACCCCTTCGATCGCGACGTCTGCCTCGCCCCGCACAAGCCGGTTCCGGGGTCTGACTTCACGACGGTGGCTGACGTCTTCTCGGCGGAGCTGAACGGCGACCGCAAGAAGCCCTTCGACATGCGCTCGGTGATGCGGGCGGTCGCCGACAGCGATCACGCTCCCTTCGAGCGCTGGGCACGCTGGGAGGACGCCGAGATGACCATCGTGTGGGAGGCCAGGATCGGTGGCTTCCCGGTCTGCCTGATCGGCCTGGAATCCCAGACGCTCAACCGGGCCGGGTTCCTCCCCGCGGACGGTCCGCTGTCCTGGACATCCGGCACGCTGTTCCCGCAGTCGGCACGCAAGCTCGCCCGCGCCATCAACGCGGCCAGCGGCAACCGCCCCGTCGTGGTGCTGGCCAACCTGACCGGCTTCGACGGCTCGCCGGAGAGCATGCGCAAGTGGCAGCTCGAGTACGGCGCGGAGATCGGGCGTGCCGTCATCAACTTCCGCGGACCCATCGTCTTCGTGGTGGTGTCGCGCTACCACGGTGGTGCGTTCGTCGTCTTCTCCAAACGGCTGCACGATCAGATGGACACGGCTGCGGTGGCTGGCTCGTTCGCCTCGGTGATCGGTGGCGCCCCGGCCGCCGCGGTCGTGCTGTCCCGCGACGTCACGGCCAGGACCGAGCAGGATCCGCGGGTCGTGAGCCAGCGGCAGCTGATCGGCGCGGCGACCGGCAAGGCACTGGCGGACGCTCACCACGACCTGGCCCAGATCACCCAGGCGGTGCGGTCCGAAAAGCTCAAGGAAGTGGCCGACGAGTTCGACAGCATCCACGACATCAAGCGCGCGCTGCGGGTCGGCTCCGTCGATCACATCATCGCGCCCGCGGAGTTGCGCCCGTTCATCATCGGGGCGCTGGACCGCCGCCTGGCTGGCGACCAGCCCGTCAGCTGAGAGGCTGGTCCAGCCAGCGATGCGATGGCAGTTGTGAGTCGAGCGGTGACCTGGTCTCCAGGGCGGTCGGCGGAGGCCCGCCACCGGGCCAGCATGCTGTGAGCACGAATGGACCGCTCCACCGCCACCAGCCGGGGAAGACCTCACCCTCGGCGGTGCGCACCTGGAGCGGGGACCAGGTGCGCTCGGGCGGCCGCAGGTCCGCCACCGACACTTCGATCGAGCGGGTGTCCCGCCGCAGGCCGGTGCGAAGCACCTTCAGCGCGCTCTCCTTGGCCGACCAGACGAGGTTGGCAACCGTGTCCCGCGCGGGGCCTGACCAGGCGACGAGACGCCGCTCGGCCTCGGTCAGGTAATCGCAGACGAACGCGTCGCTGCGCGGCTCGGCAAGCTCGATGTCGCAGCCAACCGGGGCGTCGCGGTCCGCCACCAGGCAGACGGCGCAGCCAGCCCGGTCGGTGAGCGATATCCCGCGGTCCACCCGCTGCCCGTCCAGGTACAGTTCTGGCGCACCACTGGCAGCGGGGCGAACCTCGATCCGCGCCAGGCTGGCAGCGTCGTCCGGCCGGCCCAGCACGCGGGCCACTGCCAGCTTGAGGTTCCAGCGGCTGAGCAGGAAATCCGTTCTCCGCTTGGTGTAACGCATGCGAGCCGCCCAGCCACGTTCGGCTGCTGTCAGCCAGTCCCCGGCCGCAGGCAACTCGGCCTCGAACCGCGCCAGCCACCACGCGACCAGCCCGGCAGGTTCGTCGCGGGATTCGCCCGTGGAATGGTCCGGGCGGGAGTCGCCCTCAGCCTGCATTGCTCGCGAACCTATCACGGCCTGGGTAGGCCGGCGGCTGCCGGGTTGGCGCAACCACGGCAAACAAGGGCACGCCAAGTGGCCCTTGGCCTCGCTCTCGGCGAGCTGCGCCGCCCCAGCCAGCAGGTATCCGTCCGGAGAAAACAGCTAGGGTCAGGCCGTCCCCGGAGAGTGAGCGTCAGCCGGCGGCGCGGAGGTGGCGGTAGACCTCGACCGAGGTGCCGGGGAGGATGGCGCTGGAGAAGATGATCGCCGCCGCCAAGCCGAGTCGTGCATCAGGCGGTCCGGCCAGATAGTGCCCAAGGTTTCCTGTCACTTACTTACCGCCGAAGATCACATGCAACCTGAAGTCCGACGTCGACCCTGACGACGCCCTCCCTGTCTCACGTCAGCAGATCGTTGACTACTGGACGCGCAGACAGCGCGAAACCATCGCCACCCGCAGCCGCTAACTGGTCTCTATGGTCGGTTCCGGCCGAGCCGCTCGTGTGCCGTGACCCACTCATCGGCGACGACAGCCGCGCCCAGCGAGATCTCGCCGCACAGCACGGTGGCCGCGACGATCTCGGCAAACTTGCGCACCCGGCCTGGTCCGTAGCAGCCGAGCAGTTCCAGGCACTCGCGCTGGGTTGGCAGCCCGGTGCCGCCGCCGTAGGTGGCGACGATCAGCGCCGGGATCGTGATCGAGTAGTAGTAGCTCCCGTCGGCTAGCAGTTCGGTGTGCACCAGGGCGGCCGACGACTCGGCCACGTTGGCGATGTCCTGCCCGGTCGCCGCGAACAGCGCCGCGATCCCGTTGGCCGAGTGGTTCCCGTTGTTGTTGACTCCCGCCAGCAGCCCGCCGAGGTTGCTGACCTGCCGGGCCCGGAACATCTGTCCGGGCGTGGTGCGCATGATCCGCCGGGCCAGCCGTTCCGGGATCACGGCTTCGGCCACGACCCGTTTCCCGCGGGTTCGCAGGATGTTGATGTGCGAGCTCTTCTTGTCCGTGGCCAAGTTGGCTTCCAGGTAGAAGTCCCGGATCCCGGCGTAGTGCGCCCTGATCCACGTGCAGGCGTGCTGGGTAGCCTTGCCGGTGAGGTTCTGCCCGGCGGCGTCGCCGGTGGTGTAGTTGAACCGCAGGAACATGAACCTGCTCGCGGGAAACTGCTCGATGTCGTGCAGGCGGCCGACCCGGGTCGTGGCGTCCGCCTCGGCCTTGATCGCGGCGAAGCTGGCCGTCACCCACTCGCCGAAGGCGCGGGCCTCCCGTGCGCTGTCGAAACCGAAGGCCGGGGCGCGCTGCATGACGTCTGCCACCACGGTGGTCCGCACGCCGCCGGCCTCGTACAGCAGCTTCATGCCGCGGTTGTAGCTCGCCACCAGGGTGCCCTCGGTCGTGGCCAGGGGGACGTAGAACGTCCCCCTGGCATGCTCGCCGTCCACGAGCAGCGGCCCCGCGATCCCGACGGGCACCTGGGCGACCCCGATGAAGTTCTCGATGTTCCCGGCGACGACGGCCGGGTCGAACGAGTAGCGTCCGATGTGCTCCGGGGTGACGCCAGCCGTCTCGGCGAGGAACGCCATCCGCCGCCGGGCCGCTGCCTGGGTGTAGTCATCGTCCAGCCTCGGGACCTCGCGGCGCGCCGACCGCGTCGGCAGCCGAGCCGGGGTCTCCGGGGCGGAGGCGGTCATGGCCGCAATCCGCCTCCGCGGACCAGCTCGTCCTTGAGGATCTTGCCGAGCGTGTTCTTCGGCAGCTCGGTGCGGAACTGGAAGATCCGCGGGCACTTGTAGGCGGCCAGCCGCTCCCGGCAGTAGGCGGCCAGATCATACTCGAGCAGCTCCATCGACGGCCGCCGGATGACCACAGCCATGACCTCCTCGCCGAGCCGCTCGTCGGGAATGCCGACCACGGCGGCCTCGGCGACCGCCGGGTGCGCGTGGAGCACGTTCTCGATCTCGCTCGGGTACACGTTGTACCCGCCGCGGATGATGAGCTCCTTCTTTCGGCTGACGATGAACAAGAACCCGTCCTCGTCGAAGTAGCCGAGGTCGCCAGTGTGCAGCCAGTCCCCGGTGAAGGTGCTGGCGGTCGCCTCCGGGTTGTGCAGGTATCCCTTCATCACGTGCATGCCGCGGGTGACGACCTCGCCCACGTTCTCCGGGCCGGGGGGTAGCGGCCGGCCGTTGGCGTCCCAGACCTGCGTCTGCGTCCCCCAGATGGGCTTGCCGACGCTGTACACGCGGCGCTCGTCCACGCTGACGTTGAAGGTCGTCGTCGAGGCGGTCTCGGTCAGGCCGTAACCTTCCAAGATCACCACGCCGAAGCGCTCCTCGAACGCGTCCAGCAGAGGCGCGGGGATGGACGCGCCGCCGGAGATGGCGATCCGCAGCGAGGACAGGTCATAGCTGTCCAGGTCCGGGTAGGACAGCAGGTCGGCGAACATCGTGGGTACGCCCTCGAAGATGGTGGCCCGGTCCCGCTGGATCGCGGTGAGCACTGCCTCGGGCGTGAACCGGGGGACCAGCGACATGGTGCAGCCGAACCGCACGCAGCAGTCCATGATGCTGGACAGCCCGAACACGTGAAACAGCGGCAGGACCGTGATCACGATGTCGTCTGGCTTGACGCCGAACAGGCGGCCCGGGATGTCGGCGTTCATGTAGAGCTGCATGTGCGTGAGCTCGGCGCCCTTGGGGCGTCCGGTCGTGCCGGAGGTGTAGACGATGACCGCCGTGTCCATGGGTTCCCGCCTGGCCATCTCGAAGCGCGGCACCGTGACCTCCAGGAGCCGTTCGAAGGGGATGGCCCCTCCTGAATCAGCGGCATGGCCGACGGCGTAGATCCGGTCGAGGCCGGCGACTTCGGCGCCCTTGGCCGCCTCAGCGAGGATCCCTTCCCAGGTGATCAGGACGCGGGCCCCGCTGTCACCCAGATGGAAAGCCACTTCCGGCGCCCTGAGCATGACGTTGAGCGGCACCACGATGCCACCCGCCTTGAGGATGCCGAAATACGAGATGAGGAACTGCGGGATGTTGGGCAGTTGCAGCGCGACGGGCTCGCCCGGCTTGATCCCGATGGCCGTCAGCGAAGCCGCCAGCCGGTCGGAGGCCTGGTCCAGTTCCCGGTACGTGAGCTGGCCCCCGGCGAACACCGCCACGGGCCGGTCCGGAGATGAATGCGTGGATTCGCTGAGGATGACAGCAAGATTGAAGCTCATGGCCGCCTCCCTTTTCCGACGCCGGGCTGCGGGCCCTGCATGCTGATCTGGGATTAACCTTCAGCTTCCGACCGATGTCCCGCGGCGGCTAGGGGCTTTCAGCCCGGCCGCCTGGGACCTTCGGCACCGGGCGCGGACCCGTAGGCGGAAATCGAACGCGAGCACGCCTGCGAACCGCCTCCGCGGCCCCATCGTGACGCGCGTCTGAGCTGGGGAGGTCGCCGGGCCACGACCTCAGCTCAGTCCGGCCCGGTGCCCGTCCTTGCCATCACCTGCGGTCTGGGTTGCAATAGAAGGCGCGGACCGTCACCTGGCAGCTGGGAGGCAGACGTTGACGCCAGCGGAACTTCGTGCGGCGGGCAGGCTGGGCGGCCTGGTGTTTGCCGGGCTGGTGGCCCGCATCGGGCAGGTGCACCAGGTCATCGCCGACCGGGCCTTTGCCCCGGTCGGGGTGGCGGGCGCGCCGGTCCGGCTTATCCATGACTCCGTGGCGCGGAGTGCCTACCTCGCGGTACGGGGTGCCGGCGTGGCGGCAGGGGCGGTGGGCGGAAAGGCCGGGTTTGTCCTTGGCCGCGACGGCCTGCCTGCCGGACGTGAGCCGGGAGGCAACCTGGCGCTTGCCGTGCTGAACGCGATCGCTGGTGACCGGCTCGGCGCCGACCTGGCCCCGCTGGCCATCGGCATGGCGGTGCGGGCAGATGGATGCGATGTCGGCCTGACTGCTGGGCAGATCGCGGCCGCCTTCCCGCACGCTACGCCCAGGCTCGCGGTCTTCGTCCATGGGCTCGCCGAGACAGAGCACTCCTGGCACCGGCGGGCGGGTCAATCCGTCCCCTACGGCCGCCGCCTGCAGGCAGAATTCGGCTATACCCCGGTCTACGTGCGGTACAACACCGGCCGACACATATCCGACAGCGGTCACGACCTGGCCGGACTGCTGGATGGCCTGGCTGCGGCCTGGCCGGTGCAGGTGGATGAGATCTTGCTGGTGGGTCACTCCATGGGCGGCCTGGTCATCCGCAGCGCCTGCCATTACGGCCGAGAAGCCTCCGCCGCCTGGGCGGCATACATCCGCCACGTCTTCTACCTGGGGTCGCCGCACCTGGGTGCTCCACTTGCCCGCGCGGCCGGGCTCGCGGGCTGGGCGCTAGGCCAGGTGCCAGAAACCAGGTCGTTCGCGACCCTGGCCACCGGGCCGGCGTCGGTCAAAGACCTGCGTCACGGTTATGTTCTAGATGAGGAGTGGGCCGGCTGCGATCAGGACTGCTGCCTGCGCGATCACCGGTGCGACGCGCCGCTGCTGCCGGAGGCAAACCACTACGCCATCAGCGCCACCGTGACCGCCGATCCGGCCAGCCCGATCGGTGCCGTCGTCGGCGACCTGCTCGTCCAGCCCGCCAGCGCGCACGGGCGGCGCGGTGCGCGCCAGCACATCCCGTTCCCCGTCGAGTTGGCCCGCAGGCTAAGCGGAATGCACCATTTCGAGCTGCTCAACCATCCCGACGTCTGGCAAGCCATGCGCGGCCTGCTGCGCCCGGCCGTGCGGTAGTCTCACGCGGATGCGGGCCCGACCTCCCGCGCGGCGCAGCCCATGCGTCCCACCCTCGCGGCTGACAGCGCCTCGGCAGCAGCCACGCAAAGGCGGCACCTGTCGGTGACGGTTACCGGAGGCGCGGGCGGACTGGTCAGGTCCAGATGGCCGGACCTGGACTTCCGCGAGTTCTGCCGCCGCAGCAAGCTGCCCCGGTCCGAGCGCTCCTGGGACCTGTTCGCCGCTGAACGCTACCGGCGCGGCGAAACTGACATCCCGTCCTCTGAGGCGTACAACCCGTTCCGGCACCGTCAGCAGGGGCCGTACGCATGTTAAGGCGGTTATCTGAAGGGGCAGCGCTACTGGGGCTATCGAGCACCACTGGGACTATCGTGAGCCTGCTGGGGCGCCGCTGCCACCGTACCGAGGGTGGCAGCGGCGCCGCAGCGCGATAGAGTCTGCGGGCAGGGGCATGTGCTGTCCCGGCGCCCGGGCAGGGCCGGCCGTTTCGGTGGTCTCAGGTTGCTGCGGGCTCGGCGTGGTCGATGAGCTGTCGGGCCTCGGCGCCGGTGATGGCCGTTTTCGCAGGCGGTGTCGTCCCGGGTCAATCCTGTTCTCCAGCCATCGGGAGTGTTGGTGACCGAAGCCCACGCGGATCTGTCCGGGCAGGATCAGCGTCGCCGCGTCCAGCGGGCCCCGGGTGGTGGCGGGGATCCTGGTCAGCGCGGGAACAAGTGGTGGACGCTGGTCGCGGTGTGCCTGGGCACGTTCATGCTGCTGCTGGACATCACGATCGTGAATGTCGCCCTGCCGGACATCCAGCGGTCGCTGCATTCGAGTTTCTCCGACCTGCAGTGGATCGTTGACGCATACGCGCTGACCCTGGCGGCGTTCCTGCTGACCGCGGGCAGCCTGGCGGACATGTACGGCCGCCGCTTGCTGTACCTGATCGGCCTGGTGGTGTTCACCGGCGCGTCGGTGCTGTGCGGTCTTGCCGCCAGCACGCTGATGCTGCAGCTGTCTCGCGCCTTGCAGGGAGTCGGCGGGGCGATCATGTTCGCGGTGTCGCTGGCGTTGCTGGCGGACGCATTCCGCGGCAAGGACCGCGGCATCGCGTTCGGGGTCTGGGGAGCGGTAACTGGCCTGGCGGTGGCCATCGGCCCGCTGGCCGGCGGCGTGCTGACCTCCGGTCTTTCCTGGCGGTGGATCTTCTTCGTGAACGCGCCGATCGGGATCGTGGCCGTGGTCATCACGGCCAGAATGGTGGCGGAGTCGCGCGCGCCGCGTGCCAGCGGGCCCGACTGGCCAGGCTTCGTGCTGTTTTCGGTGGCGCTGTCCAGCCTGGTCTACGGTCTGATCGAGTCGAACCAGCGGTCCTTCACCAACGGCCTGGTGCTCGGCTGCTTCGCCGCCGCGGCAGTGCTGCTCGTCGCCTTCGTCATCGTGGAGCGGCGCAGCGCGCACCCGATGTTCGAGCTGATGCTGTTCCGGCTGCCGACCTTCAGCGGCGGCTCGGTCGCGGCGTTCGGTCTCAGCGCCTCGATCTTCTCGATGCTGCTTTACCTCGTGCTGTACCTGCAGGACATACTGGGCTACTCGCCGCTAGGCACCGGCGTGCGGGTGATGTTCCTGTCGGGGGGCATCCTGGTGACCGCCACGGTGGCCGGGAGGCTTTCCTCGCGGGTGCCGGTCCGGCTGCTGATCGGGCCGGGCCTGATCATGGTCGGCGTGGGCCTGCTGCTGATGCGCGGGCTCAACGCGGGCTCGTCCTGGACCCATCTCATCCCGGGGATGATCGTGGGCGGCCTCGGGATCGGCCTGGTGAACCCGCCGCTGGCCTCCACGGCTGTCGGCGTGGTGCCGCCGCGGCAGGCGGGCATGGCCTCGGGCATCAACTCCACCTTCCGCCAGGTCGGGATCGCCACCGGCATCGCGTTGCTGGGGGCGCTGTTCTCCAACAAGGTGCGCGATGAGGTGCTGGCCCGGGTGGCCGCGGTACCGGGCCTGTCCCACCAGGGCCCGCAGATCGCCACGGCAGTGCAGTCCGGGCAGATCGGGCAGCTGATCGGCAAGCTACCCGCGCGCGCCATGCAGGCCGTGGCAATGATCACCCGGGCCGCCTTCACCACTGGCCTGAACGACATCCTGCTGATTGCGGCCATCATCGCGCTCGTGTCAGCCGCGGTGTCCCTGACCGCTATCCGCAGCAAGGACTTCGCGCCGCAGCAGCAGGGGCCGGACCACGACACTCAGCCCCATGACGGCCATCACGCGGACTAACCTGCCGTGCCGAGAGGATCGTTCCGCTGTCAGCACGCTTTCGTCTCGATGCTGCCACCTCGCCGCACTCCTCGATGTTCACGCGTGCCGATACCGAAGAATGGCGGTTATGGGGAATTCCCCATAAGAGACATTAGGCGGACGGCGGGGTTATGCGCCCTGCCGGCGTGTTTCTGCTTGTGGGGGCTGCGCCGGTAGTGTTTTCGTCCGCATAATCCTGGCGGTCGGTGTTACCGGGCCAGCGAGTCGAGCCAGCTGATCAGAGACGGCGCGGGCTGGCTCGCAGCGCTGCTGCGCGCATCGGCGAAGAATCGCTTGCCTGTTCATTCCGCTACCGGATGCAGAGGTGATTCTCGTGGGAGAGGCAGATGTCAGGGTCTCCGTCAGCCGCGTCTTGGCGGTGTTGCGCGGTGCTGGGAGGGCCGAGGGCACGGTCCGTCGCCAACAGGTCGTGCTGGAGCGGTTCGCGGACTTCCTGGCCGGGCGCGGCCTGGACACGGTGAGTGACCGGGTGT
>JGI12269J14319_10003620_pt1 | contig 14440 bp, 11 predicted proteins | sample PeaSoiSIISIP2007_FD_14319 | JGI IMG/M metagenome (IMG submission 14319) | reverse complement strand
GCCCGGGCCAGGAGCTCGGCCGACACCTTGTCGAGCTGGCGGGCATGGCCCCAGGTGAAGCTGCGCAGGAACGTGCCCAAGGTGGACGGCGCCAACACCGTATGTCCCAGCACCGCCTGGGTGTCACCCGCACGCAGGGCATCGGCGTCATCGATCGAGTCACCACCGGTGAGTGCCGAGTGGATCAGGGTCATCGCCTTGTGTCCCACGTTGGCGCGGCCCGGCGCATCACCGAGGTCCACAAGCTCGTCGAACAGCCCTCGCAGACCAAGGTGCTGGGCCAACGTGGCCGGCAATATGAGCCCTGCGTTGGCGACGAGATGCTCGTCGTCGAAGGTCACCTCACACCGGTCGAGACTGTGGCAAGATCGCATCGAGAAAGTGCCTTTCTGGTTGGGGTGTGGTCGGTCTCAGCAACCACCATTTTCCCTTGCCAGAAAGGCCTTTTCGCGGATACGCGGTGTCCTACAACGTCCTGAAATTCGGTGGATCAGGGCTAAGGCTGCGCCCCTCGGCCCCGTCGACCAGCCTGGCCATGCGGGAGGCATCCGACATTCCGCTGGTGGAGTACCTGAAATCGAACTCCGTGAGGTAGCGAGGCAGGTGCTCACGGCTCACCTTGTCGTGGGTGCCGTCGATGCTCCGCTTGAGTTGAGCGAAGTATCCCTCGGCCAGGTTGGTGCTCGCCCCACGCTGATTGACGTACTCGTCCTCAGAGTGATTGACCGTTTCGTGGTTGGTGAACTCCTGGCCCAGCTGCTTGTACCACGTGCCCTCATCGGTCCACAGCACCGAACCTGCCATGTCGACCTGCTCCGACATGACCTTGCGAAGCGTGTGGCCTGTCACGTTCGGTACCACCGCCGAGCGCACTTCGCCTGTCTCGGCATTGATGAGGGAAAGCACCGGCGTCTTGTCCGTGACGTGACCTTCGTAGCCAAAACCACGCGCCATCGCTCGTTCAGCCTTGTGCCGGTTCTTGGGAGTGCCACCGATCCACGTTTCGTCCGACACGATGGTGCCGACCAGCATCCCCGGCGCCCTGACCTTCATCGCCTCACGGAGCCGGTGAGCCATGAACCAAGCCGTCTTGGGAGCCACGCCGTACTTGCGCTCAATCTCCCGAGCCGCCATGCCGTTCTTGTTGGCGCACATCTCGAAGAGCACGAACAGCCACGTCCGAAGCGGCACCTTGGAGCCGTGGAAGATGGTCCCGGTCATGGCCGAGAACTGCTTGCGACAGGCCTTGCACTGCCACAGCCGACGCGCTGTCTGAGCGCCCGTCCTGGTGGTCCTGGTCGCCCCGTTCCGAGGCTTGATGAAGTTGGCTCCGAGGTTGTCGCAGTGAGGGCACCGAGGGGTGCCGGAAGGCCAGCGAAGCCCCTCCAGGTACTCGTAGGCCGCTCCCTCGTCGGGAATCGCCGCTGCCATGTCCGTAAAGGTCCTCTTACCAGCCATTCCCCATTGTGGCAGGTCAAGGCGTCTGTGTCAAGTTACACAGTCCCCAGACCGCTGTAACAGTCGCCCCCGAGATGACATGAGATGCAAGGGGCGGGCGGTGAGGGGGCGCGCAAGGAGGCGCTGCAGGCGCTGCAGAACGAAGTGATGCGCGGTCAGGGATTGCGGGTGAGGATGTTCACGACCGACACCCCCGAGCCGCGGCCCCCGACGTTGTGCTGGAGCGCGAATCCCTGGCGGATCGCCACCTGGCGCTCGCCCGCCTCCTCACGCAGCTGCCACCAGCATTCGGTGAGCTGGGCGATGCCGGTGGCGCCGATGGGATGACCCTTGGCGAGAAGGCCTCCCGAAGGATTCACCGGGATGCGCCCGTCGAGCGCGGTCTCGCCCTCGAGTGAAGCCGGCCCGCCCTTGCCCTTCTCCACGAATCCCAGGTCCTCGATGTCGAGGATCTCGGTGATGGTGAAGCAGTCGTGCACCTCGGCCATGTCCAGGTCGCGTGGCCCCACACCGGCCATGTCGTAGGCGCGTCCCGAGGCCAGGGTGGTGGCGGGGAGGCCCACGAAGCTCGACTTCTCGTGCAGATAGGGATGATCGGTCGCCACCCCGAAGCCGGCCACGTACACGGGTTTGTCCGTGAATTCGTGGGCGCGTTCGGCGGAGGTGAGGAGGATGGCGGCGGCACCGTCGGTCTGGGGGCAGCAGTCGAGCAGGCGCAGCGGGCTGCACACCATCGGAGAGGCGAGGACCTGCTCGACGGTGATCTCGCTCTGGAAATGCGCGTAGGGATCGAGGCACCCGTTGTGATGGTTCTTCACCGCCACCGACGCCAGCATCTCCGGCGTCGTGCCGAACTCGTGCATGTGACGCGTGGCGAAGGGCGCGAACAGCACCGGCGCGGTCTCACCCCGGTTGTAGAGGGGGTGTCCGGCCGCGGCGCGGGCGAGGAGACCTTCCTGGGTGGACTTGTCGCGCATCTTCTCCACGCCGATGACGAGCACGACGTCGTGTACGCCGCTCGCCACCACCATGGCGCCGATGCGGAAGGCGTCAGATCCCGACGGGCACGCGTTCTCCACGCGGGTGCAAGCCACACCGGAGAGGCCGATGGCGCTTGGCACGGTATTGCCCCCGATGCCCTCCTGGCCCCACAGGCTGCCCCGCTGCGTGGCGACGATCACGGCGTCGACGGCCGACTTGTCGAGCCCCTTGTCGACGCTCGCCAGCGCGGCGGAGAAGGCGCCCGCCGCCATCTGCTCGTAGCTCTGCTCGAACAGCTCACCCATCTTGATGAGGCCCGCCCCGACGACGGCGACCTTGTTCCAGCTCATGAGCCACCCTCCCTCGCGCTGCGGTCCTGTCCGGAACCTACCGTGGTGCCTTTGGGAACCCCGCTGCCCGCCCCGGTGCCGGCGACACGGAACGCCTTGTACCCGTAGACGGGAATGCCGCGCTCGAGCGCATAGCGGCGCAACGACAAGGTGACGACGTCACCCACGGCGAGGTCGGCCGCGTCGGCGGGCGATCCCTGCACCATGAGCCGAGCGCCGTCCTCGAGATCGATGACCACCAGTGGCAGGGGTGCCTGGAAGGGCGGCGGCATGGTCTGGTTCACCACGAAGGTCTCGACCCGGCCGCGGCGCGCCAGGGGCACGACCTCGAGATGGTCGCCGCCGCATCCGGTGCAGGTGGGGTGGATCGAGGGGGGCGTGGAGATCGTGCCGCAGTCCCGGCACCGCGCCCCGAAGAGCCCGAGCATCTCGGGGTTGCCCCGCACGAAGGCGGCTCCTCCCGGGGGGAGGCCCATCTCGATGGGGTCCGCCATGGGCTCGAGCTGGCCCCGGGCCCGGAGCGCCTCGGCGTAGGCGACCTGCCGTCCCGTGCCGAGCATGTCGACGGTGACGGCACCGGGCACCGCCCGCGCCGCGTCCACGACCACGGCGGTAGCGCGGCCCCCGCCGTAACCGATGGCGCCGATCAGGCCGCCGGAGCTCGCCGATCCGGTGGCGTCGGTCGTGTTGGCCGCGTTGGCCGTGTTGGTCGCGTTGGTCGCGTTGTCCGCGCAGGCGTGGACGAGGCCGAGCAGCGCGGCGGCGGATCCCGTGTCACCGAGGGCGCCGAAGACCGGCGCCGACGCCAGTGGCGCCCCGAGCCGTTTGGCCACGGCGGAGGCGAGCTTGCCGTCGGGATCGGCGATGGCCCACGCCCGCAGCGGCGTGGCGGCTCCCTCGGCGACGCCTCGTCCCGTGTCGGTCAGCAGCGGGACGAAGACTTGTTCGCGGAACAACCGGGCGTCGTAGACGTCACCGGTGACCCGGTCGCCGTCGGCGCGGTAGCGGTCGACAGCGGGCATGGCGAGCGTGGCGCGCCCCACCAGACGTGCCGGCGGTGACGACCCGTTGGCGGACGGGCCCGCTGAGCCCTCGGCGATGGCGCCCAGGACGACGGCGGCGGCTCCGGCACCGGTGGTCGACTCCCCGGCGGTGCCGAGCCCGGGCACGAGCGCGTCCGACGTCACGACGAGCGCGTAGCGGGCGTGGCCGGCGGCGAGGGCGTCCCACGCGGCGAGGAGCGCCTCCATCCCCGCGTGCGGAGACCCGCTCGCCAGTCCTCCGCCGACGCTGCGGTCGAGGCCCAGCGTCGTGGCTAGAAAGGCGTGGCTGGGACCCTCGGCGAAGGGTGGCCGGGCGGTGCCCCACCACAATCCCGACACCTCGGCGGGGCTGACCCCCGCGGCGTCGAGCGCGGCGTTGGCGGCGCGCCACGCCAGGGTGAGGGTGTCCTCGTCGGCGTCGCACACCGCCACCGTGCCGCGCCCTGCGCTCGATCCCCACGCCGCGCCCACGTCCTTGGCGGCGAGCCGCAGCGAGGGCGCGGCCGCGCCCACGCCGAGGATGCCGACGGGCTTCACCGCCGTGCCGCTCGTCGCATCGGCGTTGATCGCATCGGTGTGCATCGCGTCAGCGTTCTTCTCATCCGGGCTCATCGCAGCGGCGCCTTCCACCACGGGCCCTGCGGGACACGCCCGCCCAGTAGTGCCGTCCCCACGAAGTTGCGTTGGATCTCCACGGTGCCCGCCCCGATGCACAGGCCGCGGATGTCGCGATACGCACGCTCGACGGGGTACTCGCGGCTGTAGCCATACCCACCGAGGAGCTGGATGGCCTCGTCGCACACCCGCTTGGCGGCGAGGTTGCAGGCAATCTTGGCCATGGCGGACTCGAGCGGCGGGGGGGTGCCGTGCCGCCCCGCCAGGACGAGCGCCCGCTGCAACAGGAAACGCGCCCCCTCGAGCTCGGTGGCGATGTCGGCGATCTTCCACTGCAGGCCCTGGAGCTCCGACAGCAACTTGGTGCCGACCTTGCGGTCGCGCATGTAGGCCATGGCGTACTCAAGCGCACCCTGGGCTGCACCCACGCACATCGCGGCGTTGCCACAGCGCTCGTGGTTGATGTGCGCCAGCAGCGTCTTGAGCCCGCTGTTGTCGGCGGGGTCACCGGGGACGAGCACGTCGGTGGGCTCGATGCGCACGCCATCGAAGGCGAGCTCGGCTTCGGTGCAGCCGCGCAGCCCCATCTTGCGGTGGGTGCCAGCGACGCTCACACCGTCGCGGGCGAGGTCCACCACCACGGCGCCGATGCCCTTGCCCGTCCCGGCCTCGCTGCCCGGGAACCGGCACCATACCAGGCACGCCACCGCCTTGTGGCCACCGGTGACGTAATTCTTGTAGGCGTCGAGGCGCCACCCGTCGCCGTCGGGGGTGAGGTGCGCCCGCATGGTGGTGGCGGCGGATCCTGCGTCGGGCTCGGTGATGCCGATGCAGAAGAGCTCGCCGGCCGCGGCCATGGGAAGCCAACGGGAGCGCAGCGTTTCGTTGCCGAGGTGCTCGATGGCACGAGGGGGGCCGTTGAACACGAGCTGGCACAAGATCGCGCTCGACACGTCTACGCGGGCGATCTCCTCGAGCACGATGGCGGCCTCGACGTCGCCCATGCCCATGCCGCCGTACTCCTCGCCCACGGTGACGGTGAACAGCTCGGCGCGCCGCAGGGCCTCGAGCGAGGCCTCGGCGAACTCCTCGGTCTCATCCCATGCCGGTGCGTGGGGGGCGATGTCGCGCTCGGCCACGTCGCGGGCGAGCTTGCGCAGCGCCGCCCGGTCGTCGTCCTCGACGAGGTCGATCGCGCTCATGCGGTCGCCGTCCACACCGGCCCGGGCGCGCGCCGGTGGCGTAGGGACACCGGACCTGACACCATCGTCAGTGAACTTACTACACTGACCGTTCGACATCCCCGGGCGCCCGCCTGTCAGGGGCCGGTCGCCTTTTCCGGGGCCGTCGGGCGCGCGCCGAGAACCAGAGCAGCAAGAGGGGGCCGAATGAGCGACAGCAGGCAGCTCAGGAACAACGACAGCAGGCAACTCAGGAACAGAGCGGCGACGAACACGACGAAGACCGAGCCCGGGTGCACACGGCGCGAGCCCGCGCCCGCCGGAAAGCGGGGTTGACCGTGGCCGCCCCCCGGGAAGCCGTCATCGTCGACACGTGCCGCACCGCGTTCGGCAAGCGCGGCGGGGCCCTGGCCAACTGGCACCCCGTCGACCTCCTCGCCTTCACGTTGACACATCTCGTGCAGCACACCGGAGTCGACCCCGAGCGCATCGACGACGTGATCGGCGGGTGCGTGAGCCAGGTGGGCGAGCAGTCGACCAACGTGGCCCGTAACGCGTGGGTGGCGGCGGGCCTCCCCCAGTCGGTGCCGGCGACGACCGTGGATCGGCAGTGCGGGTCCTCCCAGCAGGCCGTGCACTTCGCCGCGGCCGGGGTCGTGGCGGGGCACTACGACCTCGCCATCGCCTGCGGGGTCGAGTCCATGAGCCGCGTGCCCTTGGCGTCGAACGCCCGGGGCGGGACGGGCCCGTTCCCGAAGTCGTTCCTCGACGTCATCGACAACAGGTTGTGGATGCAGTTCCGGGTGGCCCAGCTGCTCGCCGAGCAGTGGAAGATCTCGCGCCAGGACATGGACGAGTACGCGCTCGAGAGCCACCGGCGCGCCGCGGCCGCCACCGACTCCGGGCACTTCGCCAAGGAGGCCATTGCCGTCCCCATCCGTGACGACGAGGGCATCTTCACCGACCAGGTCCTCAGCGCCGACGAGGGCATCCGCAGGGACACCACCCTGGAACGTCTCGCCTCGCTCCCCCCCGCGCAGTCCTTCGACCCCGCCACCGCCCCCGACATCACGGCCGGCAACTCGTCGCAGATGACCGACGGCGCCGCCGCCATGCTCATCGCCGAGCGTGCCGTGGCCGAACAGCTCGGGCTTCCGATCCTGGCCCGCTTCCACGCCTTCGCGGTGGCCGCCGAGGACGCGGCGATCGTGCTGTCGGCCCCCGTGCCGGTGACACGCAAGTTGCTCGAGCGCACGGGCATGAAGGTGGACGACTTCGACGCCATCGAGTGCAACGAGGCGTTCGCCGCCATCGCGCTCATGTGGGCCCGTGCCTTCTCCCCCGACCTCGACCGCCTCAACCCGCGGGGCGGGGCCATCGCCATCGGGCACCCGTTGGGGGCGAGCGGGGTGCGGCTCATGACCACCCTGCTCAACGAGCTCCAGGCGACCGGCGGCCGCTACGGGTTCCAGACGATGTGCGAGGGCGGCGGCCAGGCCAACGCCACCGTCATCGAGCGCCTGGCCTAGGCCGGACCGACCCGTCAGGACGGCGACCCATGGACTTCACGTTCTCCCCCGAGCAAGAAGCATTCCGCGCCGCGGTGCGCAGTGTGCTGGCGAGCGAGGCACCGTCCTCGTACGTGCGCGCCATGATCGACGACCCCGTCGGCGGCACCCCCGAGCTGTGGCGGACCATGGCCGACCTCGGATGGCTGGGCGTGCTCGTCCCCGAGTCGGCGGGCGGGCTCGGGCTCGGCCTCGTGGATGTGGTCGTGCTCCAGGAGGAGCTCGGGAAGCTACCCTTCCCCGGACCGCTCGCATCCTCGGCGGTGGCGGCCACGCTCGCCGCGGTCCGCCTCGGGGTCGACGAGGTGCTCGAGGACCTCGCCACGGGACGCCGGCGCGGGACCGTCGCGGTGGAGGAGCCCGGGCACGGCGACCCGTTGCGCACCGTGCGGGCGCGCGCCGCACGACAGGGCACGGACTGGGTGCTCGAGGGGACCAAGCCCCTCGTGCTCGACGGGGCGCACGCCGACTTCGTCTTCGTGGTCGCCGACGACGGGGACGGCCTGGCCACGTTCCTCCTCGAGGCCCCCGCCGGGGAACCGGTTCCGGCCCTGGACGTCACCCGCAAACTGTCTCGTGTCGTGCTGGACGGGCGTCACGCCCGTCGGGTGGGCCCCGCCGGTGACCACGAGGCGTCGTGGCGTCGCATCCTCGACGACATCAACGTGGCGTTGTGCGCCGAGTTGGTGGGCACCTCCGAGCGCGCCCTGGAATTGGCGGTCGAGTACGCCAAGGTGCGGGTGCAGTTCGACCGGCCCATCGCCACCTTCCAGGTGATCAAGCACAAGGCCGCCGACATGCTGCACCACCTCGAACTGGCTCGGGTGGGGACGCACTACGCAGCGTGGGCCTCCGACGCCGACGACCCCGAACGCGAGCTCGCCGCGGCGATGTGCAAGGGCTATGTGGCCGAAGCCGCCAACGCGGTGACCGCCGAGTGCATCCAGGTGCACGGGGGCGTGGGCTTCACGTGGGACGTCGACTGCCACCTGCTGTACCGCCGGGCCAAGCAGGACGACCTGCTCTTCGGGGCCCAGGGCTTCCAGCGCCAGCGCCTGGCCGACCTGCTCCTGGGACCGGCCATCCGCTGACGGGCGGACGGCGCCGGTGCCGCGGCCGCATCAGCCCAGGTCAGAGGGCTATTTGCACCAGTCGGAAGAAATTCCTCAAGTCGGGGCTCGAAGGTGTCGATAGAAGAGCGGGAAGCCCTGACCCCTCGGTTCCCGGCCTCCGGGGGACTGCTACGTGGAGGTGGACTGCCTACGTGGAGGCGGACTGGGCCAGGCGGTCCTGGAGCTGCGCCTTGAGCACCTTCCCGGTGGCGTTGCGCGGGAGTTCGTCGACCAGCTCGATGCGTCGCGGCACCTTGTAGTCCGCCAGCGCATCGGCGCAGTGACGGCGTAGCTCGTCGGGCGTGGTCGTCGACCCCGGTACGAGCACCACCACGGCGGCGACGTCCTCGCCCAGGACCTGATGAGGGACGCCGACCACGGCCGCCTCCACCACCTGGGGGTGCTCGAGCAGCACCGCCTCGACGTCGACGGCGTGGATGTTGTTCCCACCCCGGATGATGACGTCCTTCTTCCTGCCGACGATGTAGAGGAAGCCGTCGTCGTCGAGTCGGGCGAGATCGCCGCTGTAGAGCCATCCGTCCTTCCATGTGCCCGCGGTGGCCTCGGAATTGCGGTAGTACTCGCGCTCGCGGCCCTTCATGCGCAGGATCGCCTCGCCCACCTTTCCGGCCGGAAGGTCGTGGCCGTCCTCGTCGACGATGCGAACCTCGAGCGGGGGCACGGGCTGGCCCACCGAGCCGATGCGCTTGAGCGCCTCGCCCTTGGGCATCGAGCAGAAGGCCGGCCCCGCCTCGGTCATGCCGTAGCTGTTGGAGACCGACGCCTCGGGCATGCGCTCCTGCAGGGCGCGCAGCGTGGCGGGCGCGAGCGGGGCGCTGCCGATGGCGCAGATGGCGATGGAAGAGAGCTCGGCTTCGGCGAAGCGCGGGTGCGACACGATGAGCTGGGCCATGGACGGCACGAGGAACACGAACTGGGGCCGGAGCTCGTCGACCACCTCGAGCCACCGGCCGGCGTCGAACTTGGGTTGGTAGACGCCGAACAGCCCGAGCTGCATGGGGTTGTAGATGAACCCGATGCCGGCGAAGGTGAACAGCGGGCTGGCGTGCAGCCAGCACTGTCCCGAGTACGTGGGGTTGGGCGCCCCGGGGATGAGTGCCACGTTGCGGTGGCGGATGGCGACACCCTTGGGGAGCCCCGTCGTGCCCGACGTGTAGAGGATGTCGGCGAGGTCGTCGCCGTCCACGTCGACCTGGAACGTCGTCTCGTCGTCGGACCCGGGAACGCCCCACATCCAGGGGGGTGCGGTGGCGTCGTCGTGCGGTGCGGGGGCGACGATCACATGGTGGAGGGTGCCGAGCGCATCCGCCAACCGCTGGGCGAGGGGTGCCAGGTCGGTGTCGGTCAGGACGACCCGAACCTCGGCNTGACCGAGCAGGCGCTCGAGCTCGCCGTCGGTGAGCCGCGTGTTGGTGGGGACGGCGACCGCNCCCGCCTTGTGCACCGCCGAGTAGCCGACCATGAAGCGAAGCGCTTCTTCGGCCCGCAGGTAGATCGACACCCGGTCGCCCTTGGCGACCCCCATCGCCACCAGGGCGCGGGCCAGGCGGTTGGACTCGGCCTCCCATTCGGCGAAGGTCATCGCGCCCCCGTCGGTCACCTGGTAGGCGACCTTGTCGGGAAAGGCCGCCGCCATGGCGCGCAGATGGTCGGTGAGGAGGGTGGTCACAGGCCGCCGTCGAGCGACGCGATCCGGTGCTGGAAGCGCCAGCCGTCGGGCGTCCGAACGAGCTCGTCGTGGTAGCGGCCGGTGCGCTGGAGCCGGGACCGGCGCTTCTCCGGAGGGGTGTCGGCCGAGGGTCGGTTCACCACGAGCAGGGTGACGTCCTGCACGGCGCGGTCGCCGTCGACCTCGACGATGGCGTCCACCGTCACGTGCACGATGCCGTACGGGGTGCGCCGCACCATCTCGGCCAGCGCCTCGCGCCCCCGGGTGGTCGGCCCGCCATCGATCTCCATGGCCCCGTCCTCGGTGAACGTGGCGGCGAAACCCTCGGAGTCGCCGTCGTCGAAACAGCGGTTGTAGCGAGCCGTCAGCTCCCGGATCCGGGCCCGATCGACCAGCCACGCCATCGTCTCGTCCACGAGGTGAGCCCCCCTCCGCCCGAGCCCACGCCGAGGGCGCGTGACGCACCGTGCGTCACCGGCTGGGCCGCCAGCGACGATACCGCGCCCCGCCGGTTCCGAGCCTCGCCCCGACGGCGGCACTGATTCCGCCGCCGGCGGGGGATGCGTCGGCGAGCGCGCCGGCGGGGAAACCGCGCGCGTCAGGACCGGGGAAGGGCGAAGGCGGCGATGGCGATGAAATGGAACGTGGCCCCCATGATCGTGAGGGCGTGGAACACCTCGTGGTACCCGAACACGCCCGGCACCGGGTTCGGTCGCTTCATCGCGTAGCAGACCGCCCCGATGGTGTAGCAGGCACCCCCCGCCAGGATGAGGCCGAACCCGACTCCCCCGAGACCGTCCAGGAGCTGGGGGATGATGGCGAGCGCCGACCAGCCCGCCACGATGTAAGGCACGGCGATGGCCCACTTCGGAGCGTCGAGCCAGACCTGGCGGACCGTCACGCCGATCGCCCCTCCGAACCACACGAGGCACAACACCAGGATCTGGGCCCATCCGTGCACGGTGAGGCCCGCCACGGCGGTGTAGGTACCGGCGATGGCCAGGAAGATGGTGGCGTGATCGGCGCGGCGCATGCGACGGCGACCGGCGGGGGACCAGCGGATGCGGTGGAAGGCGGCGCTCACCCCGAAGAGCGCCGCCAGCGACACGACGTAGACGGTCAGCGAGGCGCGCGCCCCGTCGGTGCGGGCATGGGCCACGAGCAGAGGGCCGGCGACCACAACGACGACAAACGAAACGAGATGGAGCCAGCCGCGCAGGACGGGACGCGTCGACGCCGGTTCCGGTGTGGTTACCGTCTCCGGGGGCTCGAGGTCTCGGGATGTGATCTGCTCGAGCGTAGCCAAGGACCGGAAGGACGACCTTTTCGAGGTGTCCGCCGGAGCGTCTTACGACGTGGGTCCGGGGGCCTCCTACGAGGCGGGGCGGCGGCGTACGGTCCGGCGGTGGCGCCATGCCATGAAGAACCCGCTGACGGGGTCGTCGGTGGTACCGAGGTCGGAGTTGCACTCCTGGCAGGTCACGGCCCGCTCACCACAACCACGCCACTTGGGATCTCGCATGGGAGGGTGGAAGGCAACCCACCGCCAGAAACGGACGTGGTGCCGCGTCGCGAATCCCGAACCGATCTCATCGTTGCTCACTGGCCGACTCCCCCCTCCATGAGTATGCACCTTGGGGTGTCGTCAGCGGGGGGCGCCGGGCCAGTTTTTTCGACGGCGTCACGTGTTTCGACGACACCAGGCTCACGAGCCCCGATGGTAGAGCCCGAACCTGGCAGTTTTCTGTGACGGGCCGTGCTTCAGGGACCCGGATCCGGGCCGGAGATGCACACCGGAGACCGGTCCTTGCCCGGAGCCGATGATGCACGAGGGAGACAGGTCCTTGTCCTCGGGCCGGGTCCGGTGGCTGCCCCCAAAGACGAGAATGGGTGGAAGGCGTGGTCGCGTCGTCGTGGAAGGAGGGCCGTGATAGAGCTCGAACAGGTCGGCCCGATATGGGTGATGCACTTCCGGTTCGGCGAAAACCGGTTCAACGAGACCTTCGTGGGCGAGTTCGACGACGCCCTCGACACGGTCGAGCGCTCGGGGCTCCCGACCGCGCTGGTGACGACGGGCGAAGGCAAGTTCTACTCGAACAGGCTCGACCTCGATTGGCTCGGCGCCGCGCCCGATTCCTCCGCATTCATGGACCAGCTGCACCGCCTGTTGGTCCGCATCCTGACCTTCCCCGCCGTGACCGTCGCCGCGGTGAACGGGCACGCCTTTGCCGCCGGGGCCATGCTGGCCACGGCGCACGACTTCATGATCATGCGATCCGACCGGGGCTACTGGTGCCTCCCCGAGGTCGACCTGGGACTGCCCCTCACCCCCACCATGCACGCGTTACTGGCGGCCCGACTTCCCCGCTTCACCCTGCACGAGGCCGTCACCACGGGAAGACGCTACGACGCAGAAGCTGCGATCACGGCGCACATCGCCCATGGGGGCGCACCGGAGAGCGAAGTGCTCCCGAGGGCGGCCGCGCTCGCCACCGAGCTCGCCGGCAAGGACCATGTGGTCGTGGCACGACACAAGGCGCTCATGTACGACGCCGTTATCCACGTGCGAGGCGACTGAGCCTGATACGCCGGTGGGGTTGTCCGCGGGCGCCTCGGTGGTGAAGCCTGCACGTCGTCCATATCGGGAGTATTGCGTCCGGCACCGAGCCGGAGCCGCACCGAGCCGGAGCCGCACCGAGTCGGAGCCGCACCGAGTCGGAACCGGGGCCGCTGGGACCCACCCGGGGCGGAAGCAGATGCCGGTCTCGGCCATCCCGGGCCGAGAGTGGGACTTTGGTCCCTACCCGTCGGCGTCGGGAGAGGCGCACGATTGCAGAGGTTGTGATGGTCGACACGAAGGAGGTGAGGCGGCTGGTCCGCAGCGTCTCAGAAGGGCGCCTCTCGGGTGCTGGGCAGTGGGGCGACCTTCGGTCGNCCCCGCGAAACTGATTCCCCGGTCATACAGGCGACGATCGATCCGGCAGCAGCTCCCTCGGGTCCAGTCGCGAAGACCACGGTGTTTGGAGCCGGAACGGGGGTTTACCCACGTGTTTCGAGAGCGCTGACAATCGAAGAACGGCGCCCGCCACCCATCACGGGAGTGCGGGCGCCGTCGCGTGCGCCTACGGGCGGGTGGCGTAGACGGCGCGGGCCCGGTAGCGGATGGGTCGTTCCTCGAGCTCCTCGAGGTAGTGCGCCGTCCACCCCGCCACCCGGGCGATGGTGAAGATCGTGCGTCCCCCGTCCTCGGCCATGCCGGCGGCGCGGGTGAGGGCGGCGAGTCCCAGATCGACGTTGGGGCCGGGGATGGCCCGCTCGGCGGCGAGCGCCAGCAGCGCGTCCAGGACCTGCCCCCGGTCCCGGGGCCACAGGTCGTCCACCAGGCCCTTGAGCACCGTGAAGCGGGGGTCGTCGCCCCGGTAGACCGAGTGCCCGAAGCCCGGCAGCCGGTGCTGCCATCGCAGTGTCTCGTCGAGGGCGCGCTCGGGGCCGAGCACCTCGGCGTCGCGCATCAGGCCGTACGCGAGCTGGGACGCCCCCCCGTGCAGCGGCCCCGCTACCACACCCAGGCCGGCCAGCACGGCGTCATAGAGATCGGCGCGCGCCGACGCGGCCACTCGAACCGCCACGGTCGAGGTGGCGAGCTCGTGGTCGGCGAGCAGGATCAGCGCTGCGTTCACGGCGCGCACGAGCTCGGTGTCGGGCTCGGGCGCAAGCCGGGCGGTGAGCGTCCCCGCCACGGTGTGCTCCCAACGGGCATCGCCCAGCTCGAGCGGCGGCACCGGCCGGGGCGTGGCACCGGCACCGGGACCCGGACCGGGGAGGACCTCGACCATCGTCGCCACCAGCCGTCGGGCTACGGCGATGACCGAGGCGGGGCGCAGGTCGGACCGCAGGGGGTCACCGGCACCGGCCATCACGACCGCCCACCGGAGGCGGTCCGACGCGCCCAGGCCGGCCGGGGGTCGCAGGGCACAGGGCTCCCAGGGCGCGACGGCGGGATCTCCCCGCCACAGCAGCTCGGTGGCCTGTTCGTAGGGCACGGTGGTGGCGAGCACGGTGGCGGGGGTGCCCCGGTAGACGGGACCGTCGTCTCGCAGCTGGGTGGTGGAGGTGACGACCGTGGCCAGCCTGGACTCCGTGGTCCGCCCTCCCCGAGAGCGCTTGGCGAGCGCCTCGACGTCCTCGGCCGCGAACAGGCTGCGCCGGCCCTCGGGGGCGGGGTGCGACACCAAGACGCCCCGGCTGACGTAGGCGTACAGGGTCGGCAGCTTCACGCCCAGGCGCCGGGCCGCTTCGGCGCTCTCGAGCATCCGGTTCGTGGACTCGCCACCGGGCACGCCGCCCAGTGTATGGATCAACATTGAGTTGATCAACATTTACACCGGCGAGCGGGGAGGAGCATCATGGTGGTGCCCGCCGTAGCGGCGGGAGCCCCTCTC
>JGI12269J14319_10003612_pt1 | contig 14455 bp, 14 predicted proteins | sample PeaSoiSIISIP2007_FD_14319 | JGI IMG/M metagenome (IMG submission 14319) | reverse complement strand
ATCGGACCCCCCGACACGTGGTCGCCGGGGCCGGCGACGCCCTCCGGTCCGCCGGCCGGCGACGCTCATGGTTCCGGCGAGACGTCGGACCGTCCGGCGCCGTGGCCCCACCCGACTCCTTCGTCGTCTCATCTCGAGACCGCCTCCGACGACGACTCGGACTGGGACGATGTGTACACACCGGCCCTGCGCTCGGTACCCCCGGTGCCGCACGCCACCGGGCGTCCGGCTCCCCCCGAGGTGCCCGAGGTCCGGTCGCCGGCGCCCTCGGCCGAGCCCCCGGGCGTCCGGCGGCGCAAGGAACCGGTGTTCCTCCCCGCCCCGCCATCCCCGACGCGCCCGGGAGCGGTCCGCCCCCCACCCCGGGCGGAACCCCCGGACCTCGAACGGAACCGGACTTTTCGCGATCGATCCTGACACCGCTGTTTCGCTCTTTGTTCTTGTGCCGTTCACAGAGCCGTGACCGAGCGGACACCTGACTGTCTTACGGTGACCTTGGCACCGGAGAACAGCCACGGGAGGTGTTTCATGGGGACAATGCTGCGGAAGATGGGGTCCGTCGTGCACCGGATGACCGGTGCCGGAGCCATGCTCAACGCCATGCGCGAACTCGACCGCTTCCAGTCCTCGATCGGCGACGTGGAGACCCAACTTCGCCGGATGGGCACCACGTCCTCGTCGCCCCGGGCTGCCTGAACTCCGTCCTTCGGCCCGGGCACCTTCCACCTCCCCCGGGAGAGTGCCCGGGCCCGATGGGCGGACCCGGATCCGGCGTCAGGCCGCCACGGTGGGCTCGGGGCCGGGCGCTCCCGACACCGGAGCCACCACGGACCAGTTCTCCCGGGACGGTTGGTTCGCCGAACCGAGCCCGACCCCGAGGACGGCGTAGACGTTCTCCATGACCCGCAGGAGGGTCTCGGTCACCCCGGGAATGGCGGCGGGCACCACGTTGTCCGGAAACGCCGTGGTCTGGGAGAGCTTGTTCACCCACGAGGCGTTCCCCGTGGCGAAGACACCGCCTCCGCCGTAGGCGGTGTACCAGGTCATGTCCGAGAACCGACCCGGACCCCGGTTGGCCACGGGCGAGTGAGCCGCGATCTCGACGTTGCGGGGCCCGGGCAGAGCGGAGTCGAAGCGGTCGTACTCGCCCTGGATGACGTTGGGGAATTTCTGGCCCGCCGCGACACCGGTTCCGGCCCAGACCCAGGACGACGGGTCGGCCACAACAAGGTCGGCGTCGGCTCCGACGTCCTGGTACATGCTGCCGATCAACTGACTCTCGGGCCACGAGGTGGGCGGGGCCGACCATTCGGGGCCCGTGACCACCGCGTCGTCGACACCGTACAAGGGGTCGTCGGCGGCCGACTTGTAGCAGACCTGGAGACGGTTCGGACCGATCGGGGACGATTCGAGCCGGATCTGGCGATAACAGGCGTTGGCCCCCAGGAACCCCAGGTTCACACCGAGGTCGAGACCCTGGACGGCGGCGTCGCGCATCTGCAGCGACCAGTACTCGTCGTGACCCAGGCTGAACAGACACCGGTGACGCACCAGGAGCTCCGGCCTTTCATGAAGGTCGACATCCGTCCAGTAGGTGACATCGAGGCCCAGGCTCTCCATGTGGAAGATCAAGGGGAACTCGTTCCCGATGAAGTCGGAGGCGCCCTGGGCCCAGTCCTGGGAAAAGGGACGGTCGAACGACACGGCCCGCGATCGGTGCTCGAAATCCTTGCCCGCCGTGCTCTGACCGAACGACAGACCTCCGGCCGTCAAGCCGTTGTAGAGGCTGTACCCCCCCCACAGGTTGTAGGCCTGCCACGTCGTCACGCCGTGCTGGACGACGAACGCCGCCGTGCTGGCGTCGTCGCGTACGCACAGCGGGATGTACTGCTGCTCCCCCAAATCACCGACCAGCTTGAGAAGGTAGGAGCCGGGGGGCCACGACGCGTCGATCGGCACCGACAGCGACGGCGCCCAAGAGCACTGCACCGTGTTCAGGGACGGAGACACGGTCGGCGGCGGCTGCTCGACACCGCCCACGTCGTCCGACGTCCAGATCAGTCGGGCACCGAGGCCCTGGTAGTAGCCCATCCGGTAGGCCTCGACGTGAAAGGACCGTGCCACGGTGTTCACAAAGAGGGTCACATCGGATCCGGCCACGGCACTCGTGACATCGGCGAAGCCCTCGATGGCCCGTGGGACCTGGTGACCGGTCACCACCCAGTCGATGGTCCCGGGACGGGAATTCTCGTTCTGCACCCAGGTGGCGGTGGGGACGACCGCCCCGCCGGGCAGGGCGGTCAACTGCACCGGTCTGGGCGCCGGAGGGACACGTCGGCGCCGATGGCCCGTCACCGCCGACGACGGGCGCCGGTCCGACGCTCCGGCCGAGGAGAGCTCGATCACACCGTAGGAGACCCCGCCCAGACCGACGGCGGCCGCCACCCGGCGGAGGAACGTGCGCCGCGACAGGTGACGCCTGCCGGCGGCGCGTCTGTACGCCTCCCTCGTCTGCTCCACACCACTCTCTTCGCTGTCGATCATCCGGTGGCGATGCCACCGGGCGTCGGTCGTCCCCGCGTGATCGCCGACGACACCTCCATTCTTGCCGAGTTCCGGCCCGCCGGCCTCGCGCCCCTCGGATGGGTAAGGTCACCCGGCAGTGACGCCGGAACCACCCACGCCATCACCCTCCAGCGGCGATCCCGACGCCTGGCCGGCCGGACTCCTCACCGTCTGGGAGCACTCGGCCACAGCCGAGTACGCCAGCCTCACCCGGACGGGGATACCCGTCACCGTGCCCACGACACCGTACGTCGGCCTCGGAGGACGAACCCTCGACGTGACGACGGGGCTGACCTATCCGACCAAGGCGGAAAGGGCCCGGCGTGACCCGCGGGTCTGTCTCCTCTTCGCCGACCCCGTCGGCGCGGGAATCGACGACCCACCCGTTGTTCTCGTCCAGGGCCTGGCCACGGTACGCGACTCCGACCTCCAGGCCAACACCGACCGGTACATCAGGATGAGCACACAGAAGTACCCGGCCGCCACGAAAGGTCAGCCTCGCTTCGTCCTGAAGCGGATGGGCTGGTACTTCACCCGCATCTGGATCGAGATCACGCCCCTGCATATCCGCTGGTGGCCCAGCCGTGGCCTCGGCGAACAACCACAGTCGTGGCACGCCCCCGAGGGCACCGCGGCGCCTCTTTCCGACCCGGCACCGTCCGGTGCACAGCCGCAGGCGTGGCTGCCTCCCCCGACGTCGTGGCGCGACGCCGCCGCGCATGTCTGTGAACGACTTCCGCTACAGGACCTCACGGTCGTCGATGCCAATGGCTTTCCGTCGTGCGTTCCCGTCATGAGTGCCCGGCTGGTGGACGACGGCTTCGCCGTCGAACTGGGACCGGGAGCCCCGGCGTTCGACGAGGGACCCGCCTGTCTCACCCTCCACACCCACCCCGAGGTCTTCACCGGTCAAGAGAACCGGACCTTCGTGGGTCGCGTCGTCCCCGAGACGACAACGGGGACGGGGACATCCGCTCGGGTGCTCGTCGATCGAGCCCTCGCCGACTGGAGCATCGTCGGCAGCCGGGCGCAGTCGGCCATCGGCTTCCTGCGTAAGGGACGTCTTCTGTCACCACGGCTGCGTTCCGAGGCAGAACGCCGGTTCCAACCGGTGCCGACAGTCAGGTTTCCCCCGGCTCCCTAGGTGGGCGACCGCTCCACCTGGACCATCTCCTCGTCCTCGTACGCCCGCAGTCGTCCGAACAGGTCCCGGAGCTGCCGGCGACGACCACGGTCGTTGGCCATGTTGACGAGCTCGAGAGGATCCGTGTCGTGGTCGTACCACTCGTGGTCCTGGTCGTCGAAGGCGCAATCGACGTCGAAGAGCTTTCGTCCCGGGTCCTTCCCCCACAGGCCCGTGGACGGCTTCCCGCCGCCGACGCCGTAGTAGCGGGCGTACTTGGTCGTCCCGTCGAAGAAGCCCCGCAGTGCGTAACGTACGTTGTTCAGATTCTGGGTCTGAGCGGAATCCTGGGCGAAGAGAACGTGATCGCGTACCGACGCTGCCGGGTCGGCCAGGACCGGCGCCAGATCGACGCCCTGCACGGTGGGCCCGGCCGCCCCGCCGGCGCCCGATGGATCGACGCCGGCCAGGGAGCAGATGGTGGCCGCCAGATCGACGTGGGTGGCCAGCGCGTCGGTCGCCGTGGCCGGGCCCGTCACGCCGGGGACCTTCACGTACAGCGGCACCCGCATGATCTCGTCGTAGACGAACGGTCCCTTGGACCGCAGGCCGTGGGAGCCGCACATGTCGCCGTGGTCGGACGTGAAGATCACGACGGTGTCGTCCCAGGCCCCGCTCTCCTCCAGGGCGCCCAACACCGTCCCGAGACTCCGGTCGGCCAGGCGGTGGAGCTCGACGTAGTAGTCGAGGTGACGCAGCCAGGCCTTCGTGTCGGACGGGTCGATATACCCCCAGAGGCCGTGTTGCTGATCCCACCGCCACTGGCGGTGCGCCTCCGGTTTGGCGTGGAGGTCGTCGGAGAAGTTGGCCGGAAGATCGTCGAACACCTCGTCATAGGCGTCGCCGTAGACCGGCAGGGCGTCGTCCTCCTTCCAGGCGGCGTTCTCGAGGACGCGGCGGATGCCGGCCACCTCCTCGGGGTGTCGTTCGGCGTACCCGGGCTGGTCCACCGGGAACCACATGACGTCGTGAGGGTTGACGAGGGCGACGGTCAGGAACCACGGCGGTGCCGTCGCCACTGCGGAGTCGCCGGCGTTCGACCGCAGCCAGTGGGCCGCGTTGGAGGCGATGACGGGGTCGAAATGGACGCCGGTCCCGGCCCATCCCATGAAATGACGGTCGTTCCCGTCCCAGTCGCTGAACCCGTACCCTTCCATCTGGGGATGGGCGTCCTGGGAGAGATGCCACTTGCCGATGTACGAAGAGCGGTACCCGGCGGCGCGGAGCATCGAGCCGAGCGTCGGAATCGAAGGATCGAGCTCGGTGTGCTCGGGCATGATCACGTTGTCCGTCACCCCGTGCCCGGGCAGGTAGCGGCCGGTCAGGAGGCTGGCCCTGCTCGGTGAGCAGGGGGAGGAGTGGGTGAAATAGCGCCTGAATTCGAGGCCTTCGGCGATCAGCCGATCGCGCCACGGCAAGGCCACCGACGACGGCAGCCAGCCCCGCTGGCGCTCCTGGTCCGAAACGACCAGAAGGACGTTCGGGTGCCGGTCCCCCCGTTGTGATCCCTGCGGGTCGGCCCTGTCGGGATCGGCCACGTCGGCGCCCCTCCTCTCCCCGGCGTCGACAGCCGGCCCCCTGGACGGTAGCCCGACCCGGGCCGCCGGACGGCCTGGCTACACTCCCGGTTTCGTGAACGGACCCAGCCAATCGGACCCCCCGGCGGCCGGTGTCGTCGTGACCGAGGTCACCGNGGCGACCCCGGAGATCGTCGAGGCCCTGTCCACCCTGGTCCCCCAGCTGTCGTCGTCGGCCCCGGCACCCACCCACGCCGACATCGCCGCTATCGCCGCCTCGCCGGCCACCGTCCTCCTCGTGGCGCGCGACGACCGGGGCACCATCGTCGGATCGCTCACCCTGGTCGTCTTCCGGGCCCCGACCGGCCCGAGGGCGTGGATCGAGGACGTCGTCGTCGACACCTCGACCCGGGGCCAGGGCATCGGTGCCGCTCTCGTCGACGAAGCGCTCCAGCGGGCCACATCGGCCGGCGCGCGCACAGTGGACCTCACCTCGCGACCGTCGCGTGAGGCCGCCAACCGTCTCTACGTCCGGCTCGGCTTCGAGCAACGCACCACCAACGTCTATCGATGGAGCGACACAGCCGGCGACGGCTGACACAGGCCACCTCGAGGTAGGTAGTGTCGCTGATCGTGACGACGTTCATCACGCGATTCGACACGTCCGGGTCGGGAATCCGCCTGGCGGTCAAGGACCTCATCGACATGGAGGGGGTTCCGACAACGGCCGGCAGCCGGGCCGTGGCCGAACAGGCCCTTCCCGCCCTGACCGACGCCGCTTGCATGGCGGGCGCCCGAGCCGCCGGGGCTCGCATCGTCGGCCGCACCAACCTCCACGAGCTGGCCCTCGGGGTCACGGGGGTGAACCCGTGGTTCGGCACCCCCGTCAATCCCCTCGACCCCACCCGGGTGCCCGGTGGCTCATCGAGCGGTTCGGCTGTCGCCGTCGCCACCGGGGAGGCCGACGTCGCCTACGGCAGCGACACCGGTGGGTCGGTTCGGATCCCGGCCGCCTGTTGCGGGACGACCGGCTTGAAGACGACGTGGGGCAGGATCCCGCTCGAGGGGGTCTGGCCCCTGTCACCCAGCTTCGACACCATCGGGCCCATGGCCCGCGACGTCCGTGGGCTCGAGGTCGGCATGGCTCTGCTCGAGCCCGGCTTCACGGCCGCCGCCCCCGAGTCGTGGCGGGTGGCCCGTATCCGGCTGGAAGCCGACCCCCGGATCGACGCCGCCCTCGACCGGGCCCTGGCGGCGACCGGCTGGGAGGTCACGGACATCGACATGCCGGAATGGGATTCGGTCTCGACCACCGGTGGGCTCCTACTCGTGGCCGAGGCCTGGAAGACCAACCAGGTCCTGGCCGAGACCCGCGCCGATGCCATCGGTGACGACGTCCTCGCCCGCCTGCACCTCGGTCGCGACCTGTCCGGCCAGGCCTCACTGACGGGCGCCCGATCGGCGCAGCGGCTCTGGTGCCGCCGGATGGATACCGTCCTGGCCCGTTTCGACCTCCTGGTCATGCCGACGTTGACGATCCTCCCCCCGGTCCTCGAGGACGCCGACGACCTGCTGGTGGCGCGCTGCACCCTGCCCGTCAACCTGGCCGGTGTCCCCGCCCTGGCGTTGCCCGTCCCGACCGACGGAGACCTCCCCGCCAGCATGCAACTGGTGGCTCGGAGAAACGCCGAGGAGACCCTGGTGGCCGCCGGTCTCGTCGTGGAAGCGGCTTCGTCCGCCTAACCGACCCTGTCCGCCATCATCCGACGTCGCCGACGACGCGCCGCTCAACCCCCGGTCGGTGGCCGTCTCCGGACCACGACCTCGGAGCGTTCGGGATGGTCCGGGTCGAGGCGGATGTCGTGCAGATCGTCATTGGGGGGATCGCCCCCCGCCTCCTGGACGATGGCCACCTCGTTGTCGGTCCGTCCGTAGATGGCGTCGCGCAGTCCCAGCATGGCGGCACCGAGGACGCTGCCCACGGGGTGACTCCTCCACGCCGCCAGCCGTGGCCCCTGGCCGGGGTCCTCGTCCGGATCCGTCGCTTCCAGCCACGCCAACCACTGCTCGTCGGTCCAGTCGTCGGGATCGTCCGGTGGTTCCGCCGGGCCTTCTGGCGGTGACGGTGTCATCACGTCCACCGTACCGGTCGGGCTCGGTGGAGGGGCCGCACCGCCGATCCCACCGGCCTACGCTGGAGTGGGACCGCCGGGTGGTCCGTGTCCCTGCGTGTCGGGACCGTGGGCGTGTCCGCCGAGGCGGGGACGAACCTCCTCGCCGGCGGCGTCGACCCGTCGGCGCCATGCGGCCTCGGCGCGCACGACGACCTCCCGCATGGGCAACCCGGTCCGCGCCGCCACGCGGGCGGCGTCGGCCTGCTCGACCTTGACGCGACCGGGGCTCACCTTCACGCGGACGGCCAAGCCCCCGACCTCGACCTCGTCCATGGACCGCGTCGCCGGCCACCGCTCCTGAGAGGTGGCCCGCACGCCGAGGCTTCCGGTCTCGGAACTCAGCACCTGGCGCACGGACGGGACCAGCGCCAGATCGACGAGCGCGCTGACCGTGTGACCGGGACGGCCCTTCTTCATGATCACGGGGGTGATCCACGCGTCGAGTGCGCCGGCATCGAGCAGTGCCTGCAGTGCATGGGAGAGCGTCTCGCCCGTGGCGTCGTCGAGGTTCGCCTCGAGAACGACGACCGGCTGGCCGGGCATCACCGCTGCCAGGGACTCCCCCACCACCACCTGCGTGCAGTTGGGAAGGCCGTCGATCTCGTGGCTCCCGGCGCCGAATCCCGTCGATCCGATCCGCATGGGCGGAAGCGGTCCGAAACCGGATGCCACGGCGGCGAGGATGGCCGCGCCGGTCGGGGTGGTGAGCTCCACGGCCACGTCCCGTCCCCACGTCGGCACCCCCTCGAGCAGGCGGACGACGGCTGGTGACGGGTTCGGCAGAAAGCCGTGAGCGGTGCGCACGGTACCGGTCCCGGTGGCCACCGACGACGACGTCACCTCGTCGACACGGAGAACCTCGAGGGCCGCTGCCGTGCCCACCACGTCGATGATCGTGTCGTGCGACCCCACCTCGTGGAAATGGACCTGTGACGGAGGGCGCCGGTGGAGCCGACCCTCGACGGCGGCCAGGGCGGCGAAAGCGGCCAGGGAGCGCCGGGCCACACGCCGGGGAAGCCGCGCTTCCTCCACCAGCCCGACGATGTGGGCGTGCGTCCGGACGACGACGTCGTCGGTCACGTCCACCACCGCCAACGTCGCCGCCACCCCGGCGCGCAGAACGGGCTCGGCTCTGAGGCGCCAGCCACGGAACGGCAGGCGGTCGAGGAGGGCGAGGACCTCATCGAGGTCGGCGCCGGCATCGATGAGACTGCCGAGCGCCATGTCCCCGGCGATGCCGGCGAAGCAGTGGAACCAGGCGATCGTCGGCGTCGGCGCCACCCCGCCGTCCTCCGTCTCCACGACGGGCACGTCGTCGGCGCTCACGTCAGGATCCGTGCCACGGCGCAGGCGGCGCCGAAGCCGTTGTCGATCCCCACGACGGTGAGCCCGGCGGCACACGACGCGTGCATGGCGAGGAGGGCGGTGACCCCCTCGAGAGCGGCCCCGTACCCCGTCGAGACGGGCACGGCCACGATCGGGGCGGGGCTGATCCCCCCGACCAGGCTGGCCAGTGCTCCTTCCATGCCGGCCACCACGATCACCGCATCGGCCTCGGCCAGTTCGTCGACGGACGCCAGAAGGCGATGGACACCGGCGACACCGCAGTCGGCCAGGACGGTGGGGGGCAGGCCGTAGGCGCACAGGACGGCCACGCACTCCTCGGCCACCGGGAGATCGGCTGTCCCCGCCGTGATGACCACGACGCGCCCGGGCCGCACGGGAGCGGGACGCCACACCACCGTCGCCGACGAACCCGTGGTCGTCACGACGCCGTCGGGCGCCATCTCGACCGCCGCGGCCACCTGGGCGGGTCCGGCGCGCGTCAACAGCACCGGACCGCCACCGGGCTCCGACAGGAGTTCATCCACGATCAGGGCACACTGCTCCGGGGTCTTCCCCGGGGCGTACACCGCCTCGCCCACCCGCTGGCGCAACCGGCGGTGGTGGTCGACCCGGGCGAACCCGAGATCGGCGAAGGGAAGGCGCCGCAGCCGGGCCACCGCTTCATCGGGGGCGGTCACACCGGCACCGACGTCATCGAGGAGTTGGCGCAGAGCGGGTTCATCCATGGTCGCCACTATCCTGCCCGGACATGGACCGACCTGCGACCCCACAGGGCATCCGGGGTCCCGGGGCCGATCCGGGCACGATCGCCTTCCTGGGCCCGGCCGGCACCTTCACCGAGGAGGCGTTGTTCACCCAGCCCGACTACGCGTCGAGAACCGTTCTTCCCTTCGGAGGTCTCCCCGAGGTGCTCGACGCCGTCCACACCGGATCGGCGGACCTGGCGTTCGTCCCCATCGAGAACTCCATCGAGGGCACCGTGAACGCCATCGTAGACAGCCTGGTCTTCGACGTCGAACTCCTCATCCAACGCGAGGTGGTCCTCGACGTCCACATGCAATTGATGGCCCCGCCTGGATCGGCCATGGCGTCGATCACCCGCGTCATGTCGTTCCCCCATGCCAGCGGGCAGTGCCGCCGCTTCCTGGCCGATCAGCTTCCGAACGTCGAGATCGTTCCCACCAACTCCACCGCCGAGGCGGCTCGGATCGTGGGCGAGGACCGGCGCCTCGACACGGCCGCCCTGGCCCCGCGCCTCGCCGCCGAGCTCTACGACCTCGACATCCTGGCCTCGACGGTCGAGGACCACCCCGACAACCAGACTCGCTTCGTGGCCCTGGCCCCGAGCGGCATCCCGGCGCCCACGGGACACGACAAGACGAGCATCGTCTGCTTCCAACGTGAGGACCGGCCGGGGAGCCTTCACGCCATCCTCAGTGAGTTCGCGGCGCGCAGCATCAACCTGACGAAACTCGAGTCCCGACCGACGAAACGCGGGCTCGGCGACTACTGCTTTCTGATCGATCTTTCCGGGCACCTGGCCCACGAGGTCGTCGCCGACTGTCTCCGGGTCCTCCACGCCGAGCTCGCCGGGGTCAAATTCCTCGGCTCCTACCCGGCCGCCGGCGAGCACGGACCCGCCGCCCGCCAGCAGGCGGGAATGGCATGGCAGGAAGCCGACGACTGGATCCGGTCGCTGCGCAGCCAGATCGCCGGAACCTGACCGGGCCGCCGACGGTGGTCCCGGGCGTGACGACCCGCACTACCCTGGACCCTTCGGAGGGATGGCAGAGCGGACGAATGCGAGGCTCTTGAAAAGCCTTGGCCCACAAGGCCCGGGGGTTCGAATCCCCCTCCCTCCGCCGTCCGACCTGGGACTTCTCGATCCTGAATCGGGTCCTGCAACTAGGTCCACAGCTGTCGGACTACAAATTGACTACAACCTGCGGCGTGGCGGGCTCCAAGACCGAAATCGCCCCCGGAGTCTGGAGATTGCGCCCCTACGCGGGGCGTCGAGCAAACGGCACACCGATCCAGATCAGCAAGATGGTGCATGCCCCTAAGCGCAAGCCCGGGGCCGGAGCGCGACTGGCGGATCGTGAGCTGGCCAAGCTCGTCTCCGAAGTTGGGGCTGGAAAGATCAGCGTAGGGAGGAGACGGTAGGGACACTTCTCGACCTCTGGTTGAATGTCGCTTGCCAGTTCCAAGGGACCACCCCTTTGCCAGCAGCATGGGACCACGTCGCGTCCACTCCCACCGGTCGGCATGATGATCTCGGCCGTCCGACCTGTGTGTCAAGGGCGCCGGCGCCGCCCCCGTGCTGACGGCTGGTCCGGCGAAGTGTCGATGACCGGCTTTTCGTGTTGACGGTAGGACTCGCCCTCGATGACGAGCTCCCATGCTGCGCTCTTCAGCCGGTCGACCGCTGACTGGGCGAGAGGGGGGTCGGCCATGACGGCTAGCCACTCACTCGGGTCGCGGTTGGAGGTGAGCACCGTGGCCGTGGCCAGACCGTTGCACCCGACGCTCCACGACACAGCGAGAGGGGCCAGCTCGACCCGCAGCGCCGGGTGGTACATGGCGGTGGCGGCCTTCTGCCACAGGTAGAGCTGGCGCATGTCGGGGGCCGACCACCACCCGTCGGTGCCCCGGACGACGTTCGGGATGAGGACGTGTGTGTGCAGTTGCGGGTCGCCGGAGCGGCTGGTGCGATGCCGGAAGCCCGCGGCCACGAACCCCTTGGCCTTCAGAAGCTCCTTCCCGTCCTTGCCTCGACGGACGTAGGCGGCTTCGGCCGACAGATGGTCGATCACACCGGCGATGGCCCGGTCATGGGCCGAGGACACGACATCACGAACCTCGGGCGACCCGAACGCCCACAGGAGCGACACGCCCTTCGGAGCGGAGAACGTCAAGTCGAACCCGGGCCGGCGGTCAGCCCGGCGCGTGATTCCCAGGTCTTCTCCGGCACCGCCCCGACCGTCGAGCAGGTTGCGCAGGACGACTGAATCCACCACGCCGGTCAGGTTGAGTCCGGCCGAGGTGACGCCGATCCACTGTCCCGGGGCCTCGCCGCGGCCGAAGTAGTAGTCGTCGACCGAGTTGGCCATATGGTCGAGGTAGTAGTCGGCCCCCGAGACCACGCCCAGACGGCCTATCGAGAGCACGGTGATAGCCACCGGTGGTGCGAGCCCCGAGACGACCGGTTCATGAGTGGCCATAATCCGGATCGCCATCACCTTGGCCGTCACCCTCCCAGGTGACGGCGACATTTCACATCGTCAAAGCGAGTAGCCCAGGCAACGAGGGCCGAACGTCACCCGGTGCTAGGACCGAGCGGGGTGGACGAGGCAGCATCAACGGATGCAGGGGTGTGAGTCTGATTCGGGTTGGTCGAGCCGACGGAGGCTTGCCGACTCCTGGCTGCCTCACCCACCTACTGTCGATATCGGACGCCCCGCACACTGCCAACGGATCATCGGACCGACCCCGCTATCAAGCATTATGCGCTACTCAAGCGACGCAACCCGGCACCTGCTCCACTGTGCTGGCCGCGCCCCTTCCAGGACGGGTGGCCGCACTGCGGGCATATCGCTTCTCCGCACATGGCGGCGACAGAGTCAGCGACGTTCTTTCCGGATGATCTTGAGCATCTTCATGTTGATGACCAGGAACCGCCCCAACTGGATGCCCAGGTTTTTGCGCGCCTGCAGCGTCTTGGCCGTTGGGAGCGGGGCGCTCGCGATGTTGGCTTCGGTGTCGTCCATCGAACTCTCCTCTCCCTACTCGGGAATCAGGTGCCAGCCAGGACGGGCCTTGGCCTTGTAGATGAACATGTAGTGGAGGAGCAGTTTGATCCAGTGCCCACTTAGGCCGATCTCGCCGAACGTGTCCTTCAAGCTTCGCCCGGTGCCGGGGTACTTCACCAGGTCCGGCACGACCGGGTACATGGTCATGGACGCTCCACTCCCTTGGCGCAGCCCCGACCCGGCCGAGGCGACACATGCCGCACCCATGTCCGCCATCGAGGCAGAGTAGACGCGCGCCGCGGCGCCGTGCTCGATCATTTCCGCGATGTTGGTGGCAGCCAGCTTCCCCATGATCCCCGAAGGCATTCCGGTCCGAGGGGGTGACGGGGCGATGACGGTTCCGCTGGGCGACTTCCTCGGTCGCGAGATCTGGTGGGGCGGGGCGAAGGCGATCCCCACGGCGAAGATGTTCGGGAACCGCGGCACCTGGTAGGTGCTGGGCCAGTCCTCCGCCCGCCACTCCTCGAACGGCTTACTAGAGTAGTCGGCATCGACCTTCATGAAGCCGTTGGGTGCGAACAGCTCGGCGCTGATGTCCGCCCCGTTGGCGTCGAAGGCCTGGAGGTCCACACCGCGGAACGGCGGCAGCAGCATGGCGAAGTCGAACGCGAGCGAATTGCTGGAACCGTCCAGCTGCTCGTAGTGGACGACGCCTTCCTCGACACGTGTGACATGGGCCCCGCTGATCGCTCGGATCCCCCGCTCTCGGAAGAGTGACTCGGTCCAGAGCTTGGACGTCGTCTGGAACCCCTGCTGGGTGAAGGTCAGTCCACCGACGCCGAAGTCACCGAGTTCATATTCGTTGGTCAGGTAGACGATGTCGGCCAGGTCCCGCACACCGGCCTGGCGCACCTCGTGCTCGACGTTGAACGCGTACTCGAACGCCGCGCCCTCGCAGGTGCAGGTCCCATGCCCCATCCCGACAACGAGTACCTGACGCTCGCCCCGCCGCATCCGGTTGATCGATGCCTGGAGAGCCGCTGACGCCTCGACCGCGTGACCAGAGGTGCACACCGAGTAGGAGTGGCCGTTTGGCCCGAGACCCGGTGTAGCGCCGAAGTTGAGCTTCGGGCCGGTGGCGTTCACCAGGTAGTCGTAGTCCAACTCGACACGATCGCCGGCACGAGCCGGGTCGGTGTACGTGATCTCGGCATACGGCTTTGGCCGGCCGGGGCCGCCCTCCGGGTGGATCGCCGTGGCCAGCGCCTGATGGAACTCGATCCCTTTGCGCTTGTAGATCGGTCCGAGCTTGAAGGTCACCTGGTCCGTCTTCATCTTGCCGACCCCGACCCAGATGTTCGACGGGATCCAATTCCAGTTGGAGTTCGGGGTGACCATGACGACCTCGTCGGACCTCTTCAGCATCCGAGTGAGATGGAGCGCCGCCGTATGGCCGGCGATCCCTCCGCCCAGGACAACAACTCGGGCCATGTCAGACCTCCTCGTTCTTGCGATTCACTGTTCAAGCCAACTTGAGGAACAGCCGTTGGACCTCATCGAGGGGATAGCCGGACTCTTCGGCTTCTTCGGGATGTTGGACGCAGTAGCTCAGCCCGCTCGCGATGAGCCGGAAGCCGACCTGCTCGAGTGCCTTGGTCGCAGCACACAGTTGGGTGACGATGTCGCGGCACTCACGACCCTCGGACAGCATCGTCTCTACGGCGTGCACCTGTCCACCGGCACGCTTCAGCCGCAAGCGGAGGTCTTCGACCGCCTCGCGGGGCAGTTCCATGGTCACTCCTCCTTCATCATCCTGGGCGATCTCGTCGGCTCGGCGACCCCGGGTCAGTGGGAGAACTTCACCTTGGGCAGAATCCGCCCGAGCCACTTCGGCTGATGCCAGGCCCCGTGCCCCGCGAG
>JGI12269J14319_10003611_pt1 | contig 14455 bp, 10 predicted proteins | sample PeaSoiSIISIP2007_FD_14319 | JGI IMG/M metagenome (IMG submission 14319) | reverse complement strand
CAGGCCGGTGGCCCGCAACAGGCCGGTGACCCGCAACAGGCCGGTAGCCAGGAATGCGGGCAGCAGGTCTATGGCCGAGCTGGCCACGAACCCCAAGCCGGTACTGTAATCGAGATCAACGCCTGCCCTGGGCTGCGCATGCACCTGGCTCCAGCGGAGGGAACCCCGCGGGATGTGGCTGGCGCGATCGTCGACCTGCTCTATCCGCCTGGCGCATTGTCGCGAATACCGATCATCGCGGTGACCGGGACCAACGGCAAGACAACCACGGTCCGGATGATCGCGCACATCCTGCGCCAGGCTGGCCTGCGAACCGGCCTGACCAGCACGGACGGCGTTTTTGTCGGCGGGCGGCTGGTTCATCTGGCCGATGCATCAGGCCCGCGGTCGGCCGAAATGGTGCTTGATGACACCACTGTGGAAGCAGCCGTTCTTGAGACGGCCAGAGGCGGGATCATCCGGGCCGGCCTCGGCTACGACCAGGCCGATGTCGCGGTGATCACCAACATCAGCGCCGACCACCTGGGCGTCGACGGGGTAGACGACCTCGACGAGTTGATCAACGTCAAGGCACTGGTCGCCGAGGAAATAAGGGACGGCGGCAGCGTGGTGCTCAACGCGGACGACCCGGCCACCGCGGCGCTGGCCGATCGTCCCGCGGTTCGCAAGCACGCACCGATGATCAGGTACTTCAGCCTCAGTCCGGGCAGCCCGGTGATCGCGCGGCACAAGCGGGCCGGAGGGTTCTGCTACGAGGTCTGTGACGGGGTGCTCACCGAGACCGTCGGCGGGCGCCGACGAACCATCCTGAGCACCACCGAGCTGCCTGGAGCCTTCGGCGGGCGGGCCAGGCATGTCGTGGCGAACGCGCTGNCCGCTGCCGCGGCGTGCCGAGCTGCGGGGATTGCGGTCAAGGACATCGCGGAGGCACTCAGCACGTTCACGCCCAGGCAGGCCAATCCGGGCCGGGGCAACATCTACGCGGTGGCCGCGCCCGCGACCTGGGCGGCGGCCAGTCCCGTCGTCCTTGACTACGGTCATAACGCGGCCGCCCTGCACGCGGTCGGTGAGATGATCAGCAGCGTCTGGGAAGGCGAGCCAGCCGCCGCGATCACCTTGCCCGGCGACCGGCGCGACGACCTGGTAACGCAGACAGCCGAGGCGATCGCCGCGTGGTTCAGCCGGGTAGTCATTTACGAAGATCAGGACCGGCGTGGCCGGGCGCCCGGCGAGATGCGGGAGCTGATCGCGGCGGCCCTGCGCCAGGCCAGGCCAGGGATCGACGTCGCATTCGCCGAGGGTCCGCATGACGCGCTGCGCGCCGCGGTCGATGGCGCGGCGGGCGGACCAGTCCTGTTCCTATACGAGAAGCTGGCGCTTGCTCACAAGGCGCTCGACGCGCTCGGCGCGACACCGTGGCCAGCTGAGGACCTCCAGGCCGGGCTGGAAGGTCAGTCGCTGCTTGAGGATCTGGACTCCGAGCTTGCCGGGGACGCCTGCGAGGGCGTCGCCGTGGGCTCCGAGGTCACGTCGGCATTCACGTCGGCAGCAATCCCCGATAGCAGCTGACCAGCGCGGCTGATCGTCGCCACCACGGACACCAGATGACGATTTGATGTTGCTTCTGTCCCGCTGCCGGAAGGCGAGCTAAAGTCCACGCAAAGGGCCAAGCCCAGTGGTGGCCCGTGCAGGCGGAGACTTGGATTCGTGCATTCGACACCCGACCATGACCGCATCGGCCTCGCCGACAGGCCAACGCGGTGAGCGACGATGCCCCGGCAGCAGCCGAGACGGGCGTGGGTACGCGGGTCGCCGGATATCTGCTTGAGGAGCAGATCGGCCGGGGCGGTATGGCCGTCGTCTACCGGGCCAGGGACGAGCGGCTGGACCGCCGGGTCGCACTGAAGCTGCTGGCTCCTGCGCTGGCCGCGGATACCGCGTTCCGTGCCAGGTTCATCCGTGAATCGCGGGCGGCGGCGGCCGTGGATCATCCCAACATCATCCCGGTCTACGATGCCGGGGACGCCGGCGGCTCGCTGTTCATCGCCATGCGGTACGTCCATGGCGGCGATGCCCGATCGCTGCTCCGTCAGGCTGGCCCGCTTCCCGCCGGTCGGGTCTGGGCCATCGTCACCCAAGTCGCAGCTGCGCTAGACGCCGCCCACGCCCGCGGCCTGATCCACCGCGACGTCAAGCCGGCCAACATCCTGCTGGATTCCGGTAGCCCCGCCGCTGGGACAGATCCGGGGCTTCGTCTCGATGACCGCGCCGAGCACGTCTATCTCGCCGATTTCGGGATCAGCAAGCAGACGCTATCCAGCCATCTCACCTCTACCGGCCAGTTCGTCGGCACGCTCGACTACGTCGCACCTGAGCAGATCGAAGGCCGTGACACCGACGGCCGCGCCGACCAGTACTCCCTTGCCTGCGCCGCTTTCGAGCTGATCAGCGGAACCCCTCCGTTCCGCCGCGACCAGGGCCTCGCCCTGCTGTACGCCCAGCTCAACGAGGCACCGCCAGCCCTGAGCTCCCGTCGGCGCGGCATCCCAGCGGGCGCCGATGCGGTACTTGCCAAGGCGCTGGCGAAGTCCCCGGACGAGCGTTATCCGACCTGCGCACAGTTCGCCGCCGATCTCGGCCGGGGATTGAAGCTCATCCCCGGCGAGCCCGAGGCTGGCCGCTCGCGGCTGCCGTCCGTCGGACCGGCCGCCGGAGAGCCGGCCAAACCGTGGCCGGCTACCGACCTCGCCGAGCCGGCGGCGGCCGACGCCGACCAGGCCCGCGGCCCAGCGGACGCTGACCGGGCGCAGCTCGCAATTCCCGAGGTACCGGCCGCCGGGTCGGCCGGGGCACCCCAGGCCGGGCAACCCCAAGCCGGGACACCGCAGGGCGGGGCACCCCAAGCCGGGACACCGCTGGGCGGGACACCGCTGGGCGGGGCACCCCAAGCCGGGACACCGCTGGGCGGGACACCGCTGGGCGGGGCACCTAACGTCGGCACGCCCCTGGCCGGCCAGGCTGGCGCTGCGGCATCCGGCGGAGGGCTGCCAGCGGGCGACTCTCCGGGCTGGCCGGGTGTCACACCAGGCAGCGGTGGACTTGCGGGCATGGCGCCGGAAGCTGCAGCGCCTGCCGCGCCAGGCCCACCGGAGCCGACGGCCAGAGCGTTCCCTGGCCAAGATCCACCGACCATGATGTCCGGATCGAGCGGCCAGGCCGCTCCGCCAGGATCAGGCGCGCCCGGCGGGGCGATCCAGAGCGGCTGGCAGGCCGGTGCCGCGGCGGCGGCCGGCTACGGCACCGGCCAGACCGGCCGACCCGGCGGCTACGGCACCGGCCAGACCGGCGGACCCGGCGGCTACGGCACCGGCCAGACCGGCGGACCCGGCGGCTACGGCACCGGCCAGACCGGCGGACCCGGCGGCTACGGCACCGGCACCACTGGCCCGATGACAGCTCCCCACGGACATCGTGGGTTGTTCGTCACGGTCAGCAGCATTGTCGCCGTTGCTATCGCCGCGGCAGCGATTGCCGTGTTCGGGTTTCACGTCCGCTTCGGCCCGTCTCCGGGAACGCACTCGACGCCTCCGACGACGCCCTCGACGTCTCCGGCATCCTCCTCGACTCCAACCCTGGCGGCTAGCGAGGCTGGGGCAGTGAACAACCTGCTGACCACGAGCGCCGCCAGCCGACAGCCACTGCAGAACGCGGTAAGCGCCGTCATGAGCTGCACCAACCTTCCGGGCGACGTTGCTCAGATTCAAACGGTCGTCAACCAGCGCACCGCCGAGTACAACAAAGCGTCGGCCTTGTCGACCGACGCGTTGCCCAACGGCGCGGCGTTGAAGAACGACCTGCGGCTGGCCTTGCTCAACTCGCTGGATGCCGACAAGGATTACCTCGCCTGGGCCCAGCAGCAGGAGAGCAACGGCTGCCCGTCTCAGTCGAGCGCCTACAGCAGTGCGCTCACCGCGGACGGCCAGGCCGAGAACTCGAAGCAGGTTTTCGTCTCGGTCTGGAATCCGATCGCGGAAACCTACGGCTACGCTCCTGCATCGGCGAGCAGCATTTAGCGCCAGTCACCATCGCGCTAAGCCCGTCCGACCAAGACGATTGCGATCAACGTTTCGGCCTTCAGCTGTCGAGGAGCGAGATCTGCGACGGCCGACTCCAAGCTCCAGACCATCCTCGGCCTGGATCAGCTGAGCGGATTGACCCAGCGAAGCCCAGGGAAGCGACCGAAGTCGTTGTCGTTTGAGACCATGTCGGCGTCGTATTCGATCGCCAGGGCGGCTAGCTGAACGTCGGTTGTGAGGTTGCCGGCCGTGCCGATACCACGCATGAGCTCGGACGCGATGGCAAGATGCCGTGACCCGGGCACGAGAAATCGGACATTCGGCAAGTCGAGCCATTCGGTCACATAGCCAATGGCCGAGTCTACTGGCAGCGGCGACCGAGGAATTCGCGGATTAGTGGCGATCCGGAGAAATCCAAATATAGCTGGGCTGGCTAGACCCACGTCGTCTGGCCCGTTGAGAGTCTCCTCCCACCACGCTCCGGCCGCTTGATGCTGCGGAAAGCCAGAGACGACCGCGTAGAGCAGCAGGTTGACGTCAACGACAATCACGGAACGGGCTTCGCCGCAGCGACGATGGCCTCGTCCTCAAGATCAGCCGGGCCGTGCAGGTTCCGCGTTTGCGGGCGGGGCAGTCGTCGTCAACGAGACGAGGTCAGTGACCGCGGCCGAGTTCGGCGTACACGGCCCTCGCTATTGCTTCGATGGTCGCGATCCCGTAAGGCTGCGATGGGTTGCCGTCGGTCAGCACCGCGAGCACGTAGTTGCGGCCGTGACCTGAGATCCAGCCGATGCTATTGACCTGCCAGTAATTCGACGGCGGGATCGGAACCCAGCCGTTCTTGAGTGCCACGGTCGTGCCGGCTGGGACACCGCCGGTGACGCCCCAGTTCTGATCAGCTTCCACGTTCTCCATCAGGCGCAGGCCGTAGGCCCTAGCGGCATCGGACAGAAACGGGTTGGGATAGGCGAACCTCGACACGATGGTGACCTCATCGAGCGCTGTCGTCGTCGTCAGGCCCCAGCCAGGCAACGTGGTTCCCGGAATAAAGGCCAGCGTTGACGGGGTGGTGTGCGTCATGCCGACGGAGCGATCGAACCGCCCGATCGCGCTGGGACCACCCACCTGCGCAAGCAGCGTGGTCGCTGACTTGTTGTCACTGTTCTCGATCATCGCCGTCATCAGGCCCGCTTCCGCGGCCGACAGGGCCCGGCCGGCCGCCGCCGCTTCCGCCAGCGCCGTTCCCATGATCTCCACCTTCACGATGCTCGCGGTGTCCTGGATGACCCCAGGATCGAGCAACCAGGTTTGCCTGGTGCGCGCGTCATACAGCGCCGCGGTCACCTGACCGGACCGATGGGCCAGATAGCCGCGAACGCTCGCGAAGGGTGAGGTCAAAGTCGGGCTAGCTGACGGTGCCGGAGAATTTGACTGCCCGGAAACGCTCGGCGTATCGGCTGGCTTCCCAGTCGCCGCAGANGACGTGCATCCCAGCAGCAGGAACGCGATTGCTGCGAGCGCGGCCACCTGGTGCGGTCGGACGGCGCGGCGGTGCCTGACTGTCACCTGGTCTCCAGCGGAGTTCTGCTTGAGCGAGCACGGATCCGCGGCACTGATCCGGCACTCGTGTCTCGGGGACTCACGGGCTTCTCAATCACGCGCTGGTGCTGAATACGGTCTTCGATTCCGGCGCCAGCTGCTGGCTTCCAGGTCGAGGCATCTGGGTCAGATCTTACGTGCCGGGTGCGGTACCAGCCCGCAGATGGCGACAATCGGATCAAAGGCAGTTACGAACTTGCCCGCAGCCAGAGTGCCGCGGATCGTCGTCGTAGCTGCTGCCGCTCGGGCGGCCGACCACCCGGCTTATCGAGGCGGTTAGGACCCGGTAAGGAATCGGATGATCGCCGCCTCCAGCGCCCGGGCGATCTGTCGCTGCACTGCTGGCGAGGTCAGCAGCCGAGCGTCGGCGGCGCTGGCCATGTTGCCGCACTCGATCAGGACATTGGGGACCGTGGTGAGATTGAGCCCGGTGAGGTTGTTTCGGAAAATAATTCCATTACTGCCGTAATAGTTGCTCATTTGCATCGGCGAATCGGCGAGGAGCGCCGAGCGGACATCACTGCCGAATCGAACCGATGCGGCGATCACCCGATCGTTCGGACCGTCAGCGACGGGCTCAAGAACGGTGAACCCGCGTCCCCAGGTCGGGCCGCCGTCGGCGTGAATCTCGATGCCCACATCAGCGTGCGCCTGATCGATGATCTGGATGCGCCGAGTCACGCACGGCCCGATGCCGTGATTGTTCGTCCTGGTCAGCACCACCCGCGCCCCGTCCCTGCGCAGATCGGCGGCCAGATACATCGCGACGTTGAAGTTGAACTGCGCCTCGGTGTAGCCGCTCGCCGTCTGGGTACCCGTGGTGTTGCAATTCTCCCACTCCCGGCCGTTCCAGATCTGGCGATCGAGGAAGGCCGGATCGGTGTAGTTAAGGCCATTATGTCCGGGGTCGACTCCGACGATCTTTCCCGCCAGCGGCCTGGCGGTCCGGGTGCTGCTCGTCGGCCCGCCGCCTGCTGGTGTCTGCCGGGGAGCGGCCGATGCAGTCCGGCCGGTGCCGGTGGTCTTGGCCGCACCCGGATCGCTCGACCCGGCAGCAGAGGCCGCGCAGCCAGCGGTCACCAGCCCGACCGTTAGTACCAAGGCGGCCTGCTGAAGCAGGGTCCGTCTAGCAGGCCCGGCGGGTGCGGTTCGGCGGGAGTGGTCAGTCACGTCAATCTCCGGTGGTCAATGTCCGGTCAGGAAGGCGATGATCGCGGCCTCAAGCGCTCGTGCAATCTCCCGCTGAACGCGGGCACTTGTCAGCAGTCTCGCGTCGGCGGCATTCCGCATGTTTCCGCACTCGATCAGCACCTTCGGCATCGTGGTCAGATTGAGTCCGGCAAGATCGCTGCGGAAAATATAGCCGTTATGACCGTAGTAATCGCTGACCCGAATGGGGGTGTACTTCCGGAATGCCGCGTGCACGTCGCGGCCGAAGCGAACGGATGAGGCGATCACCTTGTGGTTGGGCCCGTCCTTTACCGGCTCGAGCACGGTGAAGCCGCGGCCGCCGGACGGACCGCCGTCCGCGTGGATGTCAATGGACACGTTCGCGTGAGCCCGGTCCAGAATCCGCGCGCGCCGGTCCACGCATGGCCCGATGCCATGGTTGTTCGTCCGGGTCAGGACCACCCGGGCCCCGTCCCTGCGCAGGTCGGCGGCCAGATACATCGCGACGTTGAAATTGAACCTCGCCTCGGTGTATCCGCTCGCGGTCTGGGTGCCGGTGGTATCGCAGTTCTCCCACTCCCGGCCGTTCCAGATCTGGTGATCGATAAAGGCGGGATCGGTCCAGTTACGCCCGTTATGCCCTGGATCAATGCCGATGATCTTTCCGGCCAGCGGCTTGCGCACCAGACGTCCCGCCTGGCCCGCCTGCCTCGCATGGCTGGCCGGCGCAGCCCGCTGACCGGCAGCGTTCCGCTCGACCGCCGAGGCGCTGGCCCTCGGACTCGCTGCCGCCGCGCTGGCCGCGGCTGCGGCCGATCCCACTAGTCCCGCCACGGCGACCGCGGTCAGCACCGGGCGCACGACTCGGCCGACAGCCGGGCCAGGCGTGCGGTGGAAAGGAATCATCGCCAGTTCCCTCCTGCGTCGTCTGTCTCCTGCCTGCCCCAGGGCGCAGCCGGCCGCAGGGACCTTGCCATCATCCGATGAAACCGCGACCGGTGATGAGCGCACGGGCGATTACGGTACGAAGAATGTCGTTCGTGCCCTCGCCGATCACCATCAGCGGCGCGTCGCGGTAGAGCCGCTCGACCGTGAACTCCTTGGAGTACCCGTAGCCGCCGTGCACCTGCATCGCGGTCACGGCGCACTCCAGCGCGACCTCCGAGGCATACACCTTGGCCATGCCGGACTCCAGGTCGGTGCGCTGGCCCGCGTCGGCACGGGACGCCGCCCAGTAGGTGAGCAGCCTGGCGGCCTGCAGTTTTGTTGCCATGTCGGCCAGCTTGAGCTGCACAGCCTGGAAGCCGGAGATCTTCTGGCCGAACGCCTCCCGCTGCCCCGCGTAACGCAGCGCCTGGTCGTAGGCCTCCTGGGCGACGCCAACCGCGCGGGCGGCGATGTTGATCCGGCCCTTCTCCAACGCGGCGAGCACCTGCTGCAGGCCCCGGCCCTGCGTCCCGCCAAGCAGGCTGGCGGCGGGCACCCGAACGTCTTCGAGCACGAGTTCACACGTCTCCGGGCCGCGATAGCCCAGCTTGGGCAGATCCCTGACCACCTCGAAGCCGGCCAGGTCAGGATCGACGAGCAGGACTGACATCCCGGCGTGCGGCGGACTGGCCGCCGGATCGGTCTTGACCAGAACCGGCAGCGGGTCGGCGTGGCGGGCGTTGGTGATCCAGGTCTTGCGGCCGTTGACCACGTAGCTGTCGCCATCCTGGCGCGCCGTCGTGACGATGCCCTGCAGGTCGCTGCCCGCACCTGGCTCGGTCAGCGCGATACCGGTCCGCCGCGCTCCGGTCGCCAGATCCGGAAGGTGGGCACGCTTCTGCTGCTCCGTGCCGTACCTGGCGATCATCCAGCAGGACAGCGAGTGGCTGCCGAGTATCCCGGCCACGCCCATCCAGCCACGGGAGATCTCCTCGAAGACCACGGCGAGCGACACCATGTCGGCCGCCATCCCGCCGTACTCCTCAGGCACAGACAGCCCGAACAGGCCCATCTGCCGCATGGTGCCGACGATCTCATCGGGATACCGGCCGGCCTCCTCCCACTCCCTGGCGACCGGCCGGATCTGACTGTCCACGAACGAGCGCATGGTGTCGCGCAGCAGTCGCTGCTCATCCGACAGCTCAAAGTCCATGCCAGCTCCTCGTCCGCGTGGATGGATTGGAATGCGATGCCGCTGTCCGGACAGCATAGGTATGTGGAGCCGACTCTGCGCGCCCGCGTGCGGGCTGGCGACCCCCGACGCGTTCGGAGAGCTTTTCGACCGGTACGCCAGGAACGTGTATAACTTTGCCTTCCGGCTCACCGGCGACTGATCGACCGCCGAGGAAGTCGTCTCGCTGACGTTCCTGGAAGCATGGCGGCGGCGGGAAGCCGTCCAGCCGCTCGGTGAGTCGCTTCAGCCCTGGCTGCTTGGCATCGCCATGAACACTGTCCGCAATCTCTCTCGGGCCGCCCGCCGCCATCAGGCGGCGATGAGCAGGCTGCCACCGCCGATCGCCACCCCCGATTTCGCCGACGAACTGGCCGGCACCGTCTTGCGATCACCCTGGGTTGTGCGGCGAGCCAGCAGGAACGCACGTGTGCGCGGCCCACGTCGCAGGAGCGTCGTGATCGGCGTCGCAACGGCCAGCCTCGTCGGGGTGCTTGCCTGCGGCCTGAGCCTGGTGCCCTTCACCGCGAGGCCGGGATCCGTCCCTGCACACGCGGGAAGGGCGCAGTCCCTCGGATTGGCGCCGACGAACTGGGCGCAGCCCCTGCCCGGCGCGGTGCAGACGACGGCGGCAGGCGCTCAGGCAGCAGTCGGCTTCCCGGTCCCGCTGCCGCACGACCCCATAGCGAGCAGGGGCGACCTGGATCACGCCTGGCTGGTCGCTGGGCAAGTCATTGATCTGGTCTTTGACGGGGGGCAGGTCACGATCATCATGCAGCGTGCCACCTACACCGATCCGGCCAAATGGTTCAGGATCGACTTCGCCGAGATCAAGATTCCCGGCGGCGCGGTGCTTGGGCAGGTGAACGGGCAGCCCGCGATCATCGTCAGGCCACGGATGGACCATGACAAATCCAACCCGGCACTGGTCGAGTTTTACCGGGACGGCATCGACATCAACGTGATCAGCACCAGCTTGAGGACAGCCACCCTGCTCAGAATCGCCGACAGCATGCACTAGCCGGCGGCCTGGGCAGCGGCCTGCTGCACGCCGGCGTGTGCCCACGGGCGGGTGAAGCCGACCGGATCGCGGCCGATGTAGGTCGCGATCCTGATCGGGAACCCGGTGGCGTATGCCTCGATCATCATCCCGCCGCCGATCACCAGGCCGACGTGACCAGGAGACGTCTGGGTGCCGTCGGCCCCGGCGAAGAACACCAGATCTCCAGGCTCGACCTGGCCCGGGCTGACCTGCGGCCCCCACAGCCATTGCTGTTCCGACGTACGCGGGATATCGATCCCGGCGGCGCGGTAAGCCTCCATCACCAGCCCGGAGCAGTCGTACGCATCGGGTCCGGTGCCGCCCCATAGGTACGGCTTGCCCAGTTGCTGCTCAGCGAAGGCGATCGCGGTGGAGGCCGCGTTGCTTGCTGTGACACCGACGCCAGGCAGGCAGCTAGGCGCGCTGTCCACGGTGACCGGGCTGACCGAGTAACCGCCCTTGGCGTAGGTGTTCGCCCAGCTGAGCACCGACTGAACGTAGGAGTCCAGGTGGTTGTAGGCGAAGATCGCCCCGGAGACATTGTCGAGAACGCCGTGCTCGAGCAGGTACTTAGCGGCGCCCGCGATGGCGTCGGCCGGATCGTAGACGCTGGCGGTCCCGTCGCCGTTGGCGTCGACGGCGACCCCGTTGACTCGCTCGCTGGCCGGATGCATCGGGGCGCCGCCCCAGGTATTGCCCGCCGCTCCGCCGATGCCGATCTGCATCGGCCCGGCCGCGCCGAATGCGTTCGCCCCGCTGTGCACGCCCGGCAGCGTGGTCTGCCCGTCGTCGCTCTCCACCTTGCCGATCCCGGCCAGGATCACCCAAGGGACCCGGTACCTCGCGCCGATGGACTTGAACAGCGCCAGGTAGTTCGCCGGGATCGCGTTCTGGGCTACCGTGCTGACCGGCGGCTGGGTACCCGGTCCGTTCTGCCCCCCCGAACAGGCACTGCCCTTGGCGTAGAGCAGGGCTCCGCTGGCGAACAGCAGCATCGGCGTAGCCAGCGCCCCGACGATGATCAGTATGACCAGGCTGGCCAGGCCGAAGCCGACGGGCTTGGCAAGTCCGCCGGATAGCCGGTTCACAGGTTCCCCGCCGAAGCCAGCTCGATATCGCTCACCTGCCAGCTGGTTCCGCTGCCGGTGAGCGTGACCGCGTAGTCGGTCGCCCGCTGACTGCTCCCCTTGCTGTCCGTAATCCGCTCGGTAATGACCATGACGAAGGTCAGGCTGGACGGGCCGAACGCCCGGAGCGAGGAGATCACGGCACTGCCCGTGGAGACCTGCTTTTGGCTAGTCCGCGCCGCGGCCAGTCCCGGCGCGGAGTAGGCCCGGCCGAGGAGCTGATCGAGCTGGCTGGTGATCAGCGGCTGCATCGGCGCCAGATATGCGGCGGTGTTCTGACTGTAGGAGAACGTCGCGTAGTCGGTACCGAACTCGACCGCCACGTTGGCGGCGCTGGCCAGGCCAGCGGCGGTGAACGGCAGCCACTGATAGATGCTGGTCGGCTGACCCGGCGGAGCGGATCCGGACGGACCGGACGGGCTTGACGGCACGGGACTCGATGGCTGGCCGGGCGGTGTTGACCGCCCCGCTCCAGGAGCCGCATTGCCGGACCCGGACGGCAAGAACAGGTAGACGCCGAGCCCGGCTAGCACGATCACTACGGCGGCAAAGGCGACGAACCGCTGGAATGTCGAGAGCTCCATGCCGACTCAGCTACTTCCGCCGCCAGAATGGCCGCAACCAGAACGGCCCGAACTGCTCGCTGTCGGCCGACCCGTGGTTAGACGCACCGTGGTTGGCGGCACCTTGCTGCCAGCCAAGCGGTGTCGGATGGTCACGGCGCTGGCCAGCCTGCGGACCTGGTCCAGCCGGACCGCCAGTCGAGCTGCCACCGCCGGCGCCGCCACCAGCCGGGCGGCTGGGACGGCCAGCGCGGTTCGGCGCGGACTGCCGGGCCGGGCGGGACTGGCGGACTAGCCCGGTCGGATTAGGCTGGCGGGCCGGCCGCGGCGGCTCCGCAGGCGTCTGGCGGGGCGGCAGGATCGGCGGGGGGGCCGACCGTGGAGCGCCGGTGGATGAGCCACCGGTACTCCACGCTGGCGGCACCGGTGGCGGGCCGGTCCGCCGGGTCGCCGGGCCTGCCGACGACCCGGCGCTTGACGACCTCGGCGGCGCGGGAATCACCGGATAGCCGGCCGATGCGATCGGCCGCCCTGATCCCTGCGCCGTACCTGACGCCGACCCGGGGCCGGAACCGGGCCCGGCGCCGGAACCCGCCCCATGGCCGGAGCCATTCCCAAGCCCGGAGGCCGAAGCGGACCTGGCGGCCGACACCTGGCCAGTGGCCGATGATCCGTTCTGCGGCCACGGCGCCGGGGCACCCTGGCGAGGCGGCAGCCGCAGCGGCGGCGCTTCGCTGCCCGAGGCCGTCCCCGTCGAGCCGCCCAGGGCCCGAGCCCGGGCCGCGACCCCCAGCTGCCCGCCGACCGTGGCCTGATCCGGCTGACCACCCGCACCAGTAACCACGCCCCCGGCGGCGAATTCGCTGCCGTCGCTGCTAACGCCAGTCCCAGCACCGTCAGCACCGGCCGCGAGGCCGGTCGCCACGGCGGTGGTGCCGACCGCCGTGGCGGCGCCGAGGGCCAGCCCGGCCGCCTGAGCCGGGTTGCGCCGCGCCCAGCGCGCCGCGCGGTAGGCGGCGAAGCCGGGTACCCCGATGGTCGCCGCGGTCCTGGTGTTCGCGCGGGCTCTGGCCGCGGCGATGCTCAGATCCGCCTCGGCGCGATCCGTCGAGCCGATCGCGCCGTAGCCGACGGCGGCGAACAGGTGCTGGAATGGCTTGCGGTAGATGAAGACTGCGACCGTCACCAGCGTGATCATCAGGATCTTCAGCGCCCACGGCAGCACGTCGTCCGCCGTTCCCATGATCAGCGCGTAGCAGTAGAGCAGCACGCTCAGCGCCAGGGCGACGGCAGCCTGCTTGAGCAGCACTCCGACCAGCATCTCGAACCACCGGACCGCGACTACCCGGCCGAAACCCGGGTGGGTGCCGACCAGGAGGAAGAACGGCCCGACGATGAGCAGCAGCAGGAAGCCGAGCTTGAGCAAGATCAGCGTGACCGAGATGAGCAGCACCAGCAGTCCAGCGACCACCGCGGCAAGCAGCGCCGTGAAAGCGATCTCCAGCCGGGTTGTCCATTGCTTGCCCTGGAACAGCGGGTAGATGCTGACGTCGCGCTGCTTGATGGTGGACGCGATTCCGGCGTATGCGGCCTGCTTGGCCTGGACCAGCGCGGCTGTCGGCTGCTCGTTCGCCGCGATCGCCTGCGCCCAGAGCAACTGCCTGCCGTAGGCGTTGACCGCCGTCGGCCGACCGCCCGCGGTCGCGAACGACGTGGTCCCGAACTCCCCGTCCAGCCACGGCTTGCAGACCAGCACGGTCCACAGCTCGTTAGCGTTCTGGTCTACTACGGTCCCGCCCGAGGTATAGCTGTAGCTGGCCGGGCTGATCTGCGGATCATTGCGCCCGACCGGCAGGCAGCTGGCCTGGCCCGGGCTCGGCAGATGAGCGAAGGCGGTGTTCAGGGCTGTGCTGATCCCGTCGGAAACGCCCTTGCCCAGGCCGGTGAAGTCGGCCGGCCTGCCGATCAGCCAGACCGCGGCAGCGCAAGCCACGACGATCCAGATCGTGCCCTCGATGGTCCGGGTGCCGCGCTTGCGGATTAGGCCTTGCCAGGCCAGCCAGATGGCGGCGATGATCACCACGACGGCCAGGTAAGGGAAGTAGATGGCATTGCCGATACCACTGATCAGCTTGTCGGCCGCGTTTTGCAGCCAGCTCAAGATGCCTTCCCCGGCGGCCGACTGATACACGGTGATGGTGACCCGGTCCATTGCCTTGGCGAAATCGAACAGCATCCCAGCCACGTCGTTGCCGATCAGCGACGTCATATCCGAGCACTGCAGATCGGTCGCCGCCCAGTATTGCCCGGACATCCCGTACTGGTTGTAGGGCGTGGGCAGCAATTTGCCCGGTCCCGTAGGCGGTCTGATCAGCGCGTCGAGGCCCGAGGTGGCCGGCTCTGGTTGGGGCAGCCCGGGCTGGCACAGGTTATTCAGATCCCCGGTGAGTCCAGACTGGCCGAGCGAGCAGAAGCCGAGCAGCCCGCCGATGTCTCCGATCCCCGGGACCGAGCACAGGCCGCCGCTCGGCGCCGTAGCCGCGAGGGTGACCGCCGCGATCGGACGGTCTGGTGCGGCGCTACGGCCTGGCTGGTGACCGGCGCCCAGAACGCTGAACAGGACGGCGGCCAGAACCAGCACCACAGCGGTCTTGCGGGTCGGCCGGTGGAGTCTGGGCATCGGGGGGCTCCTGGGGGTGTAGTTTTCGGCGTCGGCTCAG
>JGI12269J14319_10003610_pt1 | contig 14456 bp, 10 predicted proteins | sample PeaSoiSIISIP2007_FD_14319 | JGI IMG/M metagenome (IMG submission 14319) | reverse complement strand
TCCAGGTCATCAAGCACAAGGCGGCCGACATGCTGCACCACCTCGAGCTGGCCCGGGTGGGGACGCACTACGCGGCGTGGGCCTCGGACGCCGACGACCCCGAGCGCCAACGCGCCGCGGCCATGTGCAAGGGGTATGTCGCCGAGGCCGCCGACGCGGTCACCGCCGAGTGCATCCAGGTGCACGGGGGCGTGGGTTTCACCTGGGACGTCGACTGCCACCTGCTGTACCGACGGGCCAAGCAGGACGACCTGCTCTTCGGGTCGCCGGGCTTCCAGCGCCAGCGCCTGGCCGACCTGTTGCTCGGTCCTGCTCAGGTCACGACGCAGCCGATCTGACCAGCTTGTGCCACGACCCGAGGTCGTCGGTCGGGAACGCACCCAACGATGAGGCGGGCAGCGGCTCCCCGAACAGGTATCCCTGGGCCAGGTGGCACCCGAGGGACTGCAACTTCTCCACCTGACCCCGCCTCTCGACCCCCTCGGCGACGATGGACAGCCCCAGGGAGTCACCGAGCCCGATGATGGCTCTGACGATGGCGGCGTTCTCGGAGCGCTGGTCCAATTCTTCGACGAAGCTGCGGTCGACCTTCAAGGTCTCGACGGGAAAGCGCTTCAGGTAGGTGAGCGAGGAGTAGCCGGTCCCGAAATCGTCGATCTCGAAGTGGAGGCCGAGCTCGCGCAGCGCGTGCAGCACCAGGACCGCTTCATCGGCGTCGTGCATGAGGGTGCTCTCGGTGATCTCCAGCCAGAGGCGGTCAGGGTTGATCCTCGACGTTTCGAGGGCGGTGACGACCTGATGGGGAAAACCCGGGTCGGCCAGCTGCAGGGCGGAGACGTTGACCGAGATGTTCAGCCGGGCCTCGTCCTGTCCCGCCTTGGCCCGCAGTGCGCTCCACAGCGCGACCTGGCGGCACGCTTCGTTGAGGACCCAGGCTCCGAGGGACACGATCAGCCCGCTGTCCTCGGCCAAGGGGATGAATTCGTAGGGGGCGAGCAGGCCCCGGGTCGGGTGCTGCCAGCGGACCAACGCCTCCATGCCCACCAGCGTCTCGGTGTGGAGGTCGACGAGGGGTTGGTAGTGCAGGACCAGCTCGTCGCGTTCGAGGGCCCGATGGAGCTCGCTGGAGGTGCGGAGGCGGCTGAGGACGTTCTGCTCGTCGTCCTCCCGGTAGATCTCGATGCGCGACGGGCCGCGCCCCTTGGCCCTGTACATGGCGACATCGGCGTTGCGCAGCAACACCGCCCCCGACTCGCTGCCGTTCCCCGACAGCGCGATGCCCACGCTGAGCGAGGCGAAGACCTCACCGGTGGGCAGCGCCAGGGGTTGGTCCATGGCGGCCACCAGTCGCTGTGCCACCTCGAGCGCGTCCCCGTCGTCGCCGACCTCGTCGCACAGGACGGTGAACTCGTCACCGCCGAAACGGGCCAGGGTGTCGCTCCCCCGCATGACGCTGTTGAGCCGGTCGGCCACGGCCCGCAGGACGCGGTCGCCCACCTCGTGCCCGAGACTGTCGTTGACGAGCTTGAAGCGGTCGAGGTCGAGGAAGATCACGGCCACGCGGTGGTGCCCCCGTACGGCCCGGCGCAACGCCACCTCGAGACGGTCCATGAAGAGCTCGCGGTTGGGGAGCAGGGTGAGCGAATCGTGGATGGCGGCGAAGGCGAGACGCTCGCGCAGTGCCCGGCCCTCGGTGATGTCCTCGATCTGACCGATGAGGTTGAGCGGCTGGTCTTCGTCGTCGCGCACGCACGAGACGTTGATGGCGACCCACACGTCGTGGCCGTCGGAGTGGCAGCAACGCTCCTCGATCCGGTACTGGTCCGAATCGCTGGCCACGAGGCATTCCATCTCGGACCGGCTGAGCTCCCTGTCGTCGGGGTGGGTGAGGTCCATGAGGTTCATGCCGCCCAGGTCGGCCGCGTCGCGGCCGAGGATCCGGCCCAGGGCGGGATTGGCGCTGGTGATCGTCCCTTCGAGGTCGGCCATCACCATCCCGATGGGAGCGTTCTCGAAGGCGGAGCGGAACCGCTCGTGCGCTTCCCTGAGCGCCTCCTCGGTGTGCTTGCGGTCGGTGATGTCGTGCAGGTTGCCGACGATGCCGCGCACCTTGGGGTTCCCGAGGTGGTTGGTCACCTTGGCCTCGAACCATCGCCAGGTGCCGTCCGCGTGGCGCAACCGCAACTCGACATGCAGCCCGTCCCCACCGGAGTGCCGGATGTCCCTGGGCCTGGCCATCAGGTTGGCGAGGTCGTCGGGGTGCATCATCTCGGCCGCCGACCGGGTGTGGAAGGAGCTGCCCGACGTGCCCAGGATCCGATCGAAGGCGGGGCTCACGTAGGTGAGCCTTCCCAGGTCGTCGGACACGACGATGATGTCGCTGGCCTCGTGCACCAGGGCCTCGAACCGTCCCTCACTGGTCTCGCGGGCCATGGAGAGCCACTGCAGCACGAGGATGGTGACCACCGCCCCGAGCGCGTCCAGGGCGCTCAGGCTGTCGACCAGTGGCTCGTGGATGAGTGTGGGGGCCAGCCCCGCCGCGATGGCCAGCTGTCCGGCTGCGATGCAGACCAGGGTCCAGACGATGGCCGGCCTGGCCGCGGCCGAGCCGGCACTGCGCATGACGTCGACGGCCCCGAAGACGAAGCCGATGGCGAGAATGGCCCCCCACCCGATGCCGTAGATGACGACGGCGATCACGGCCATCTCGACCCCCACCCGGACGTGCAGGCGCCAGTTGCGCGTGCCGTCGGCCCACAGGGCGGAGTTGACGGAATTCACGGCCAGGGCGAACAGCAGCAGGGCGGCGATGACCCAGTAGGGGATGTCCGCGATCAGGCCCCACGAGCGGATGAGACAGAACAGGCCGATAACGGGAGGAACGGCCAGGTTGGCGCGATCGGCCAGCCTCGCCCTGAAGCGTGCCCCGAAGCCCGCGCCGCCGGTCGAGGGGGCGTTGTCGTCAGACCAGCTCACACGTACTGTTTTCGGCCGATCCGGAAGCGGCCTGTAACTCGCCCCGGCCAAAGGAAGGGGCTGGTCACCGCCGCTTTTCCCGACCTCGGCGTGCCCGTGCCGGGGGTGGCGCCGTCGGCCTCACCGCGATCGGCACGGTTGCGCTCCAGCCCGGTGCATGGCGCAGAAAGGCAGGTGGGAGGCGAATTCGCCCGATCCGAGAAAATTCCTCAAGTTCGGGCCCCGACGTGCCGATACCACCCCGGGAGAGCTGCGCAGGCGTTGCCGACGGCTCGGGCGGCCCTACCGCCGGGGCCATGCGGCCAGCATGTCCTGGAGCTGGGCCTTGAGGACCTTGCCGGTGGCGTTGCGGGGCAGCTCGCCCACCATCTCGATGCGCCTGGGGACCTTGTAGTCCGCGAGCTGGCCCGAGCAGTGTTCCCGGATCTCGTCGGACGTGGTCGACGCCCCCGGCGTCAGCACCACCACGGCGGCGACGTCCTCGCCCAGCACGGCGTGGGGGATCCCCACCACGGCGGCCTCGACCACGTCGGGATGTTCGAGGAGCACGGCTTCGACGTCCACGGCGTGGACGTTGTTCCCACCCCGGATGATGACGTCCTTCTTCCTCCCCACGATGTAGAGGTAGCCGTCCTCGTCGAGGCGGGCCAGGTCCCCGCTGTAGAGCCAGCCCTCCTTCCAGGTGCCGGCGGTGGCCTCGGCGTTGCGGTAGTACTCGCGCTCGCGGCCGGGCATGCGCAGGATCGCCTCGCCCACCTCTCCGGCCGGGAGCGGGTGGCCGTCCTCGTCGACGATGCGCACCTCGAGCGGGGGCACGGGCTGCCCCACCGAGCCGATCCGCTTGAGCGACTCCCCCTTGGGCATGGAGCAGAAGGCGGGGCCGGCTTCGGTCATGCCGTAGCTGTTGGAGACCGACGCCTCGGGCATGCGCTCCTGCAGGGCGCGCAGGGTGGCGGGGGCCAGCGGCGCGCTACCGATGGCGCACATGGCGATGGACGAGAGCTCGGCCTCGGCGAAGCGGGGGTGGGCCACGATGAGCTGGGCCATCGACGGCACGAGGAACACGAACTGGGGTCGGAGCTCGGTCACGACCTCGAGCCACCGGCCCGCGTCGAACTTCGGTTGGTACACGCCGAAGAGCCCGAGCTGCATGGGGTTGTAGATGAAGCCGATGCCGGCGAAGGTGAACAGCGGACTGGCGTGGAACCAGCACTGCCCGGAGTAATTGGGGTTCGGCGCGCCCGGGATGAGCGCCACGTTGCGGTGACGGATGGCCACTCCCTTGGGGAGCCCCGTCGTCCCCGACGTGTAGAGGATGTCGGCGAGATCGTCACCGCTCAACGCCACCTGGAAGGTGTCCGTGTCATGCGCGCCGGGCACGGCCCATTCCCACGGGGGCACGCCTTCTTCGGTGGAGGGCGTGACGATCACGTGCTCGAGGGTGCTCAGCGCGCCCGCCAGCCGGTGGGCGAGGGGTGACAACTCGGGGTCGGTCAGGACGACGCGCACCTCGGCGTGGCCGAGCAGTCGCTCGAGCTCCCCGTCGCTCAGGCGCGTGTTGGTGGGGACGGCGACAGCCCCGGCCTTGTGCACCGCCGAGTACGCCACCATGAACCGGAGCGCCTCTTCGGCCAGTAGATAGATCGACACGCGGTCGCCTTTGGCGACGCCCAACGCCACNAGGGCCCGAGCGAGGCGGTTGGACTCCGCCTCCCACTGCGCGAACGTCATCTGCCCGCCATCGGTGACCTGGTAGGCGACCTTGTCGGGAAAGGCCGCCGCCATGGCGCGCAGGTGGTCGGTGAGGAGGGTGGTCACAGGCCCCCGTCGAGGGTCACCGTGCGCCGTGCGAAACGCCAACCGTCGGGTGTGCGCACCAGCTGGTCGTGGTAACGGCCCGTGCGCTGCAGCCGCGACTGGCGCTTGTCGGCGGGCGCGTCGGCCGGGGGCCGGGCCACCACGAGCAGGGTCACGTCCTGCACGGCGCGGTCGCCGTCGACCTCGATGATGGCGTCGACGGTCACGTGCACGATGCCGTAGGGGGTGCGGCGGACCATCTCGGCCAGGGCGGCGAGACCCGTCGTGGTGGGGCCGCCCACGACCTCCATGACCCCGTCCTCGGTGAAGTTGGCCGCGAAGCCCTCGGGGTCACCGTCGTCGAAGCAGCGGTTGTAGCGCGCCGTCAGCTCGCGGATCCGGGCCCGATCGACCACCCACGCCAGCGTTGGGTCCACGAGGACAGCCCCCTCCGCCCGGCCGGTCCCCGACGCACCGTGCGCCACCACCCCGGGCCGGGTGCGACGATATCGCGCCCCGCACGACCCGGCCCGACCGGCTCGGTGCGCTCGGTGCGCGGCTCAGGATCGCGGCAGGGCGTAGCCGGCGATAGCGGCGAAGTGCAGGGCGGCGCCGGCGACGGTGAGGGCGTGGAACACCTCGTGGTACCCGAACACGCCGGGGAAGGGATTCGGCTTCTTCATCGCGTAACAGACCGCGCCGGTGGTGTAGCAGGCCCCCCCGGCGAGGACGAGGGCGAACCCCGCGCCGCCGAGGCCGTGCACGAGCTGCGGGATGATGGCAAGGGCGGACCATCCCGCCACGATGTAGGGCACGGCGATGGCCCACTTGGGGGCGTCGAGCCACACCTGCCGCACGGTGATGCCGATGGCCCCGCCGAACCACACGAGGCACAGCACGAGGACCTTGGCCCACCCGTAGAGGACGAGGCCCGCCACCGCGGTGTACGTGCCGGCGATGGCCACGAAAATGGTGGCGTGGTCGAGGCGCCGCATGCGCCGGCGGCCCGCCGGGGCCCAACGGATGCGATGGAATGCGGCGCTCACGCCGAAGAGCGCCGCCAGCGACACGACGTAGACGGTCAACGCGGCGCGCGCTCCGGCGGTGTGGGCGTGGGCCACGAGCAACGGGCCGGCCACGAGTGTCACCGCGAAGGAGACGAGATGCAGCCACCCGCGCAACACGGGACGTGAGGACGGCGGTGGCGGTGCGGTGACCGCTCCGGAGGGCTCGAGGTCGTGGGCGTCGATGCGCGGGAGCGTAGTCAAATGTCCCGAGGGCCCGTCCAACTACGAGCTGCGCCGGCCGACGAGTTGCGCCGGCCGACGAGCTGCGTCGACTTACGAGCTGCGTCGGCGCATGGTCTTGCGATGGCGCCACGCCATGAAGAACCCGTCGACGGGATCCTCGACCAAGCCGAGATCCGAACTGCACTCCTGACACGTCACGGCCCGCTTGCGGCACCCCCGTGAACCGGGGTCACGCATGGGAGGGTCGAAGACCACCCATCGCCAGAAGCGGAAGTGATGTGGTGTCGCGAATCCCGAGCCGTCGCGTTTGTCGTTCACAGGCCGAATCCCCCCGCTACGAGTATGCATCGTGGGGACTGCCCAGAGGGGGCGACGGAGCGATTTCCTGTGCACGGGCCCAGCTTTTGCGGTCTTCCTGGCGCCCTCCCGGCCCCGGCCGGATGGTACGGAAAGAAGCTGTCAATTTCCTGTGGGACTTTTGTCCCTACCGGACAGGGTCCAGGGGGTGCAGGATGGGCGGGCAATCGATCATCGGCACGGAGGAGGTGAGGCGGCTGGTCCGTCGGGCCTTAGCAGGGCGCCTCTCGGGCGTTGGGCTGCAGGCGACCTTCGGTCGACCTGGCGAGAGTGATCCCCCGGGCACATAGGCGACCATCGGTCGGGCCGTTTCGGCATCCCGGCCCAGTCGCGAAGACCACGGAGTCTGTATCCGAACGGGGTTTCTCGTCCCACGAGTGTGGAGGCGCTGACAATCGAAGTACGGCGCCCGCCAACCCGCCACGGGAGTGCGGGCGCTGTCGCGTCCGGCTGACTAGGGACGGGTGGCGTAGACGGCCCGGGCGCGGTAGCGGATGGGCCGCTCCTCGAGCTCTTCGAGGTAGTGCGCCGTCCACCCCGCCACGCGGGCGATGGTGAAGATGGTGCGGCCGCCGTCGGCGGGCATGTCCGCGGCGCGCATGAGCGCCCCGAGCCCGAGATCGACGTTCGGGCCCGGGATGGCCCGATCGGCGGCCAGCGCCAGCAGCGTGTCCAATATGTGGCGGCGTTCGGGAGACCACAGCTCGTCCACCACAGTCTTGAGGACGGTGAAGCGAGGGTCGTCACCCTGGTAGACGGTGTGCCCGAACCCGGGGAGGCGGTGCTGCCAGCGGAGCGTCTCGTCGAGGGCCCGCTCGGGACCGAGCTGCTCGGCGTCACGCACCAGGCCGTAGGCGAGCTGCGACGCCCCGCCGTGCAGTGGCCCGGCGACGACCCCGAGTCCGGCCAGCAACGCGTCGTACAGGTCGGCGCGCGCCGACGCGGCCACCCGGACGGCCACCGTGGAGGTGGCCAGCTCGTGGTCGGCGAGCAGGATCAAGGCGGCGTTGACGGCGCGCACCAGGGCCGCGTCCGGGTCGGGTGCCAGCCGGGCCGTCAGTGCACCCGCCACGGTGTGCTCCCAACGGTGCGCGCCCAGCTCGAGCGGCGGGGGCTCGGTGGGGGGACCGGGCAGGACCGCCACCATGGTGGACACCAGCCGGCGGGCCACGGCCACGACCGACGCCGGGCGGAGGTCGGAGCGCAGGGGATCCCCGGCGCCGGCCATGACCACGGCCCAGCGCAGCCGGTCCGAGGCGCCCAAGGCGCGCGGGGGGCGCAGACGGACCGGCTCCCAACCTGACGGCCCTGGGGGTGTCCCCCGCCACAGCAGCTCAGCGGCGTCCTCGTAGGGCACGGTGGTGGCGAGGGCGGTGGCCGGGGTCCCCCGGTAGACGGGGCCGTCGTCCCGCAGCTGCGTGGTGGAGGTCGTCACGGTGGCCAGCCGCGTCTCGGTGGTGCGCCCACCGCGCGACCGTTTGGCCAGCGCCTCGACCTCGTCGGCTGCGAACAGGCTGCGGCGACCCTCGGGTGCGGGGTGCGACGCCAACAGGCCCCGGCTGACGTAGGCGTAGAGGGTCGGCAGCTTGACTCCGAGCCGGCGGGCGGCTTCAGCGCTTTCGAGCATCAGGGCCACGGGTCACCTCCCTCATCGAGCGGTCATCCCCCGTCCGAGCCCTCATCCCCCGTCGAGCCGTCATCCTGGACCTCTCCCGGCTTCATATATTGAGTTGATCAACATTTACACCCGAGCGTCCCGAGGAGCAAGATGGCGGTGGCCCGTCGAAGCGACGGAGCCCGGTGCCGAGCACGAAACGGAGCCACGCCCATGCCGACCGTCGTCCGTGATCTCATGTCGGCCCCCGCCGTCACCTGCGAGGCCGGCACGTCGCTGGCCGAGGCCGCCCACGTCATGCGAGACGCCGGGATCGGGTCGGTGATCGTCACCGAGCGCACCAAGGTGGCCGGGATCCTGACCGAGCGCGACCTGCTGCGGGCGGCGGCGGCGGCCACCGCGGCGAGCGCCGAGACCGTCGAGAAACTCGACAACGCCGAGGTTCGTTGGAGCACCGACGCTGGTAGAAGGCCCTGGCCAGCGGTTTCCTTCATGAGCCGGCATCCGCGCTCGGTTGAAGCGGCTTCGGTATTCTCGAAGTGATCTCACTTGTAGTTCTCCTTCGTCGGTTCTGTTGAAGAGGAGGTACGGGACTTGTCGCTGGCCGCGGTGACTGAACTGCGGGAACGCCGGCCGCTGGCGACGGCAGAGGAGCTCGAGGCGTTCGAGACCGATGTGATGGCCGGGTTCGTGCTGGCCCGGTCCTCGGCGGGGATGACCGACGGCACCGTGCGCGGCGACGTGATCAACATCGAGCAGATCCGTGCCTGGTTCGACCGGCCGCTGTGGGAGATGGAGCCGGGGGACGCGGACGTCTACTTCGGCAAGGCGTTGCGCGGCGCGCCGATCGGCACCCGGCTGTCGCGGGCGGCCAGTCTGCGTACGTACTTCGAGTTCTTGGAGCTTCGCCACCAGGTCGAGATCCATGCCATGGCGGGAAGGGTGGTGGAGTGCCCGATCGACGAGATGAACCGCCCGCGTGGCCGCAAGGACGCCAGGCTTCGGATCCCGCCGACCGTCGCGGAGATGTCGCAGTTTTTCTCCGGCTGGGCGGCAGAGCTGGAGACATGCCGGAAGTTCGCCCCGGCGGCACGCAACTACATGGCGGCGAAGCTGATGGCCGACGTCGGCTTGCGGGTCAACGAAGCACGCAATCTGGACCTGGCCGACATCCGCTGGGAGCTCGGCCCCTTCGGCAAGCTGCACGTGCGGATGGGCAAGGGAGCGAGAGGTTCGGGGCCACGCCAGAGGATGGTCCCGCTGCTCAACAACGCCGGGGCGACGCTGCGCTGGTTCATCGAGGACGTCTGGGGCCATCTGGACAGCGACCACACCCGCCACGACGCGCCGCTGTTGCCGTCCGAGCGCCGCAACGCCGACGGGACGGCCGGCCGTGTCGGCTACGACGCACTGCGGGCCGGGGTTGCCGACGCCGCGGCACGGCACCTGCCGGAATGGTCGGGGCGGCTGACCCCGCATGTGCTTCGGCACTACTGCGCCTCGGAGCTGTACCTGAACGGGGTCGACCTGATCTCGGTCCAAGAGATGCTCGGCCACGCCTGGGTTTCCACGACCATGGGTTACGTGCACGTCCACCGCACCCGGATCGAGGAAGCCTGGCTGGCCGGCCAAGAGCGGGCCAGGAAGCGGCTGGAAGGACTGGTGCGATGAGGTGGAACCTGCGGCTCGCTGCCGCGCAGCGCGACATCTGGAAGGCGTCGGATCTGCAGCGGATGCTGGCGGAGCGGGGTCTGGTGATCTCGGCCGGCAAGATGTCCGGGCTGTGGTCCGGGAAGCCGGTGTCGCTCAAGCTCGATGATCTGGACGTGATCTGCGCGGTGCTGGGCTGTGAGATCGGCGAGCTGCTGATCCCCGAGCCCGACAAGGTCCCCCAGCCCGCTGCGCCGGAGGAGAGGCGCAGGAGCGCAGCCGACGGGAACCTCGCCGTGGTACCGCGCCGGCGCGACGGTCGCTCGCTGCCGCCCGCCTGAGCCCCCGTCGTGCTGCGCGATGGCAACAACCCGCGCACCGTTCCCACCGTCGCCAGCTGCGGGTCGTGCCTGGCGTGGGGCCTCACCTATAGCCAGGGCGTGTGCATGGCCTGCTACGGCTTCGCCGCCCACTTCAAGACCGTCGGGCAGTGCGGCGCCTGTGACCGCTGGGAGCTGTTGAAGAAGGACTACTGCCGGCTGTGCTGGTGCCAGGCCTACCGGGAGCGCACCACCGGTCCCGGTCACCCTCTCGCTCCCTATGTCAAGGCGGTGCGTCATCACCAGCTGTTCTTCTCCGCCATGAACCCGGGCGTCAGCCGCCGGCACGCGCCGCCCCCGGCGTTCCCCCGCCGGGTGGGCGCCAAGGGACGGCCGCTCAAGGACCCGCCACCGGTCGCATTCCGCCCGCATGTCGAAGCGGTCCAGCTGCGCCTGTTCGATCTCGGGCCGCGCCACTATGACTTCGGCGGGGTCGATCTGCGAAGCGGCCCGCCGCCGGACAACCCGTGGCTGGCGTGGGCGCTGCACCTCGCCCACCAGATGGGCGAGGTGCACGGCTTCAGCCCGATCGTCCGAGGCACGCTCCAGCGCAGCCTGGTCATGCTCCTGGCCGACTACCGGCCCGGCGAGCTCATCCGTTACTCCGACTACGAACCCGCCTTGCGCAAGCGAGGCGCCAGCCACGCCCAGGCCACCGCGATCCTTTCGGAGATGGGCGTCCTCGATGACGACCGGCCTCCGGTCTTCGACGCCTGGCTGGAGGACAAGCTCGACGGGCTGGCGCCGAGCATCGTGGCTGAGACGCGGCGGTGGGCCAATGCGCGCAAAGACGGCGGGCCGCGATCCAAGCCGCGAGCGCCCGACACGGTGCGCGGCCAGCTGCGACGGGTCCGGCCGAGCCTGCTCGCCTGGTCGGAACGCTACGAGCACCTGCGCGAGGTCACCCGTGACGACGTTCTCGTCGTCGCCTCGTCGCTCACCGGTGCAGAACGGCGTGAGACGCTCGCCGGGCTGCGGTCGCTGTTCCGATGGGCCAAGAAGAACGGCGTCATCTTCGCCGATCCGACCGCCCGGATCCGCATCGGCAGAGCCGAGGAGTCCATCTGGCAGCCGCTCCTGAACGAGGAGATCGCCCGAACGATCGAGGTGGCGATCAGTCCGCAGTCCCGGGTCGTCGTCGCCCTGGCTGCCGTGCACGCCGCCCGGCCGGGAGCCATCCGGGAGATGATCCTCGACGACGTTGACATCGCGAACCATCGGGTCACGATCGCCGAACACAGCCGGCCGCTCGACGATCTGACCTACCAGGTGCTCAGCGAGTGGCTCGACTACCGACGTCAGCGCTGGCCGCACACCGCCAACCGCCACCTGCTCATCAGCCGGGAGAGCGCGCTCAAGCTCGGGCCGGTCAGCGCCCCCTGGGTGGGACGCATCGTTCAGGGGTTGCCGGCAACGATCGAACGTCTGCGGATCGACCGCCAGCTCGAAGAAGCCATGGCGAGCGGCGCCGATCCCCTGCATGTCGCTCTGGTGTTCGGGATCAGCGACAGCTCCGCCGTCCGCTACGCCGAGAACGCCCGTCGTCTCCTCGAACGACCGCACGAGACTCACTCGGCCTCGTCTTCGCCGCCAACCGAAGTGCCCACCCGCCGGCCGGAGCGTCCCGAACACTTGGGTTCCCGGTGAAGAACCTTCACTTTGGTTGAACTCACGGAATTTTGTGGATGACGGCAAACCCGGACGTCCTCGGGCCCGACGAGGAGGTCGACGCCGCCTGGAGCAGCCTGGCGCACCACCAGTACCGGCACCTGCCCGTGGTCGACGAGCACGAGCTCGTCGGCGTGGTGTCGTTGCGCGACCTCATGGGTGTGGCACGTCTGCGCCCCGCGGACGAGCACGGGACGGAGATCCCGGCCGGGCTCGAGGGTGTCGTGGCGGCGGAGACCGCCCTCGGCGACGTCCGGGGCGAGGAGGGCTTCTTCCATTACCGGCAGTACTCGGCGGTTGAGCTGGCGGCGCGGCGATCGCTCGAGGACGTGTGGTACCTGCTGCTCGAGGGGGAGCTCCCCGACGGGCGCCAGGCCCGACGCTTCGCCGCCGAGGTGGCGTCCCTGCGCTCCATGCCGCCCGGCCTGGCCGTGATGTTGCCGGAGGTGGCGCAGCGAGGCTCGCCGTTCGAGGTCCTGCGCACGGCGGTGTCGCTGCTCGGTGCGGAGCTGGGCTGGCGTCCGACTCATGACATCGACGGTGTCGAACTGCGAGCCCAGACTCTGCGGTTGTGCGCGGTGGTGCCCACGATCATGGCCGCCGCCCACAACCTGGGCGCCGGTCGGCCACCGGTCGAACCGAGGGCGGAGCTCTCCGCGACGGCGAACTATCTGTGGATGGTGACGGGCTCCGAGCCGGCGCCGGGGCACGCCCGGGCCGTCGAGCAGTACCAGATCCTCACCATCGATCACGGGTTCAACGCGTCCACCTTCACGGCCCGGGTGATCACCTCGACCGGGGCGGATCTGGCCGCCGCGGTGTGCGGTGCGATCGGCGCATTGTCGGGGCCGCTGCACGGCGGGGCCCCCAGCCGTGCTCTGGCCATGCTCGACGAGATCGGCAGCGCGGAGCGGGCCGAGCCGTGGCTGCGCGCCGCGGTGGACCGCGGCGACAGGGTGATGGGGTTCGGCCACCGTGTGTACAAGACCGACGATCCCCGCTCGCTGTTCCTGCGCGACGCGGCGCGCTCACTGGGTGGGCCGCTGGTGGACCTCGCCGCCCAGGTCGAGCGCACCGCGGTGGACGTCCTGGCGGAGATGAAGCCGGGCCGCCGCCTGTTCACCAACGTGGAGTTCTACGCGGGGGTCGTCATGTACACCTGCGGCATCCCCCGCGACATGTTCACACCCACGTTCGCAGCCGGCCGTACCATCGGGTGGACGGCGCATGTGATCGAGCAGGCGGCGCACAACCGGCTCATCCGCCCTTCGGCGCGCTATACGGGCCCGCCGCCTCCCGCCCCGGTGCCGGACCCGGTCCCGGTCCCTGACGGGGATCGCTGGCCGGCGCGCCGGTGAGCACCGGTCCGGCGCCGTTCCCGTCGCCGTCTGCCTGGGGCTCGAACTGCGTGGTGTAGAGCTCTGAGTAGAGCCCGCCGGCGGCGAGCAGCTCGTCGTGACGGCCCTGCTCCACGATCCGTCCCTCCTCGACGACCAGGATCACGTCGGCCTCGCGCACGGTGGAGAGCCGGTGGGCGATGACCAGGGACGTACGCCCGGCCAGCGCGGTCTTGAGCGCCTGCTGTACGGCCACCTCCGATTCCGAGTCGAGGTGCGCGGTGGCTTCGTCGAGGACGACGATGTCGGGCGCCTTGAGGAGCAGACGGGCGATGGCGATCCGCTGCTTCTCTCCTCCCGAGAGCCGGTAGCCGCGGTCGCCGACCAGCGTGTCGAGCCCGTCGGGGAGCGACTCCACCAGGGGCAGGATGTGGGCGGCGCGCAGTGCCTCGACGAGCTCGTCGTCGGTGGCGCCGGGCTTGGCGTAGCGCAGGTTGGCCCGGATGCTCTCGTGGAAGAGATGGGCGTCCTGGGTGACCACGCCCACGATCTCCCCGATCGACTCCAGCGTGGCGTCGCGGACGTCGATGCCGTTGATACGCACGGCGCCGCCCCGCACGTCGTACAGCCTCGGGACGAGATGGCTGATGGTCGTCTTCCCCGCTCCCGACGGCCCCACCAGGGCCACGAGCTGGCCGGGCTGGGCCCGGAACGACACGTCGAAGAGCACCTGCTGCGACGCGGTGCGCTCCAGGACGGCGACCGACTCCAGCGAGGCCAGCGACACTTCCTCGGCGCTCGGGTAGCTGAAGTCGACGTGGTCGAACTCGACGAGGGCGGGCCCGCGCGGGATGGCGATGGCGTCGGGCTTGTCGTCGATCATGGGTGGCAGGTCGAGGACTTCGAACACGCGGTCGAACGAGACCAAGGCGGTCATGACGTCGACCTGCACGTTGGACAGCGCGGTGAGCGGCCCGTACAGCCGGTTCAGATAGGCGGTCAGGGCGACCAGGGTCCCGACCAGGAGCACACCCCGCTCGGCGAGCAGGCCTCCCCAGCCGTAGACCAGGGCCGTGGCGAGCGAGGCGGTGAGCAGCAACGCGGCCATGAACACGCGCGTGTACATGGCCTGGGTGACGCCGATGTCGCGCACCCGTCCCGCCTTGGACGAGAAGCCCTCGACCTCGTCACGCTTATGGCCGAAGAGCTTGACCAACAAGGCCCCCGCCACGTTGAAGCGCTCGGTCATGGTGTTGGTCATCTGGGCGTTGAGCATGTAGGACTCGCGTGTGATGGTCGCCAGGCGTTTCCCGACGAAACGGGCCGGCAACAGGAAGACCGGCAACAACAGCAGTGCCACCAGCGTGATCGGCCACGACAGGTAGAACATGGCCCCCAAGGTGATGGCCACCCCGATCACGTTGCT
>JGI12269J14319_10003607_pt1 | contig 14457 bp, 10 predicted proteins | sample PeaSoiSIISIP2007_FD_14319 | JGI IMG/M metagenome (IMG submission 14319) | reverse complement strand
GGAGCATGCTCGCGGCTCGAGCCGCAGCCGAAATTCGCGCGCGCCAGAAGTACGCTCGCGCCGCGGTAGCGCGGAAAGTTCAGAGGAAATTCCGGATTGGGTTTCTCGCCCGGCAGATAGCGCCAGTCATAGAAAAGCACGCGGCCGTAGCCTTCGCGTGTCTGCAGCTTCAAAAATTGCTTCGGCACCATTTGATCGGTGTCCACATTCACGCGATCCATCGGCGCCACAAGTCCCGTTTGTTTCACGAACGGCTGCATGCTCACTCCGCTCCGTTCACATCCCACTTGCGGATGTCCACGAAATGGCCTTCGATCGCTGCCGCGGCGGCCATCATGGGGCTGACGAGATGCGTACGGCTGCCTTTGCCCTGGCGGCCTTCGAAATTGCGATTGGAAGTGCTGGCGGAACGCTCGCCGCTCGGCAGCACATCATCATTCATCCCGATGCACATGCTGCAGCCCGCATCGCGCCACTCGAATCCCGCATCGCGGAAAATTTTGTCGAGGCCTTCTTTTTCGGCCTGCGCTTTCACCACGCGTGAACCGGGTACGGCCAGCGCCTGCTTGATGTTCTTGGCGATGTGCTTGCCTTCGATCACGTGCGCGGCGGCGCGCAGATCCTCGATGCGCGAATTGGTGCAGGAGCCGATGAAGACGCGATCTACCGAGATGTCCGTGATCGGCGTTCCGGGCTTCAGATTCATGTAAACGAGAGCGCTCTCTGCCGCTTTTCGATCCACGGGATCTGCAAACGAATTCGGATCGGGGACGCGGCTGGTCACGTCCGTGACCATACCGGGATTCGTGCCCCAGGTGACTTGCGGAGCAAGCTTCGCGGCGTCGATATCCAAGACGACGTCGTATTTCGCGCCGGGATCGGATGCCAGCGCTTTCCAGCGCGCCACCGCGTCCTGAAATTCCTTGCCGCGCGGGACGAACGGCTTGCCTTCGAGATACGCGAACGTGGTCTGATCCGGCGCGACCATTCCTGCGCGGGCGCCGCCTTCGATGGTCATGTTGCACATGGTCATGCGCGCTTCCATCGAGAGAGCGCGCACCGCGTCGCCGGCATATTCGAAAACGTGGCCGGTGCCGCCGGCGATTCCAATTTTGCCGATCAGCGCGAGGATGAAATCTTTCGAGGTGATGCCCTTGGGTCGCGCGCCATTGAAGCGCACCAGCCCGGTCTTCGATTTCGCCTGCGAGAGGCATTGCGTTGCGAGCACATGCTCGATTTCGCTGGTGCCAATGCCGAAAGCCAGCGCGCCCATGGCGCCGTGCGTGGAAGTGTGGCTATCGCCGCAGACCAGCGTTTGGCCGGGCTGCGTGATTCCGAGTTCCGGGCCGATGATGTGCACGATGCCTTGATTCTTGCTGTGCATGTCGAACAGGCGGACGCCGGTTTCTTTGCAATTGCGCTCGAGGGCTTCGAATTGTCCGCGTGCGTCGGCATCGAGAATCGGCAGCTCGCGATTTTTCGTGGAGACCGAGTGGTCCATCACCGCGAAGGTGAGGTCCGGCCGGCGCACTTTGCGCCCCGCGGCTTTGAGGCCGGCGAAGGCTTGCGGGGAAGTGCCTTCGTGGATCAGATGACGATCGATGTAAATCAGTGAGGGTTGGCCGGGAACTTCTCGAACGATATGAGCATTCCAGATTTTTTCGTAGAGAGTTTGCGGCGGCATAGGTCAGCAATGGGATTGTAACAATGTCCGCGCGTCTCGCCAATGGGCGGAAGCGGGGAATTGCGGGAAGGAGTAAGGCCATAGCGCAGGTTTCAATCGAGGCTGCTTTCCCGAAGTGAATTGCGGGGACTCCCTTCCGCGGCGAGGCTACGGGGGGCAGGGCAAGCAAAATGCGGGGGCTCATATCGGCACGCGGCGGCTCGTTGAAATGCGGGCGCAGCAAGCCGCGCCCCTACGAAGAAAGGCCGGTTGGGGCGATGCGGGATGCCGTTGTTGACCCGGAAAATGGGTTCGAATTTTGTTCGCTCTAGTCGGGACATGCGTCCGAATAGAATCGTATGTAAGTATAAGAAAACACACGACGGGGGTCGTTTCTAAATGGGGACATTTTGCAGAGCCCCTGGGAACGTGAATTGGGGGTTTTGGCTGCGGCGCAGTAATGCGTTGAGGTTCGTTCGCGGTGATGGGTTCGGGGTGGTGAGCGGCTTGCTGTTCGCGCTCGCGGGCGGCCTGGCGCTCGCGTTCCAGGGCCTCTATACCTTCCTGACGTTTGCGTACGCTTGCGGCCAGAGAAGGGGCGAGGATGAGTTCGACCTGTTCAGGGACTGGAATTTCTTTGGCGATGAGGAATCTGCGGGTGGGTTCGACCCAGGAGCCGGAATCGTTGATGTGGGCGTAGATGCGGACGGCCTGGATGGCCGCAACGGTGTTCACCGCGGAGTCTGAGATGAGCTGGATGACGTGGTCGAGTGCGCTGCGGACGTTGCGCGAGCGGAGGTAGTAGAGTCCGGTGGCGCGGGCGTGGCGGTAGAGGATCTTGCGGCTGCGAAGATGATATTCGCGGACGATGGTTTCGGGGCGTGCCCACTGGACGAAGTCGAAGTCGATATGGTCGCGGTCTGGATGGCGGCAGATGACGCAGAGACGGGCGTGGCGATCCAGATCGGGGGTGGAATCGGGTTGGTCTTTCGTGGAGCCGTTGTTGGTGGTCATAGTGTTGATAGGGATAGCAGAAATTAGAAACGTTGAGGATGGTACCGAATGTGGAATTGGGGCGAGGGAAGGGCGAAGGGGGGAGAGGTGACAGGGCGAGTTTCAGAGTGAGATTGCGGGAGAGGGAAGAGGGATCGATTTGCGGGAGGGGCCCCGCGTTGATTGCGGTTGTCGTGGGGAGCTGTGGTCGTCAGAGGGCACAGGCAGGAGTGCCTGTGCTACTGGGCATTGCAAAGAGGGCACCCGGATACAAACGTACGGGTGCCCGGTGATTCCGGGCAGTGTTATACTGGCCATTCGTTCGGGAGTGGTGTCGCCAGGTACGGAGCGGGGAAATGGGTATCGAGTTTCGCGAATTGATGGACTGGGTGCGGCGGCGGAAGTTCTTTGCCGGCGTGTTGGTGATCTTCACCCTGGCGATCGGCATTTTGATTGGGACATTGATTTCGGGGCGAGCGCTGGCTACGCGGACGCAGGCTAGCAATGGGGCTACGCTGCTCGCCATCCCTGATCCGGTTTCGCTTAGCGGCACTTTTTCGGCTATCGCTGGCAAGCTCGAGCCTACCGTGGTGAACATCTCGACGACCCAGGTGATTGATCGCCCTAAGGGGCATCAGAAGCGGAAGCAGGGCGACCCCTTCGACGATTTCTTCGATCGATTCTTTGATAATCAGGATGAAGGCCCTACCGCCGAGCGCAGCTTGGGCTCCGGCGTCGTCGTCGATGCCAAGGGCTACATTCTGACGAACAACCATGTGATCGATCAGGCTACCAAGATCGAAGTGACCATTGATAAAGATCCCAAGCATTACATGGCGAAATTGATTGGCACCGATCAGCTTACCGACCTGGCGGTAATCAAGATTGATTCCGATCATGCGCTGCCTGTGGCGCGGTTGGGGAATTCCAACGGCGTGCAGGTGGGCGATTGGGTTTTGGCTATCGGCAGCCCATTTGGCTTGCAAGCTACCGTTACTGCGGGAATCGTGAGCGCCAAGGATCGCCCCAATCCTGGATTCCAATTTCAGAAATTCATTCAGACTGATGCGGCGATCAATCCTGGGAATTCCGGCGGGCCGCTGGTTAGCATGGCCGGCGAAGTGATTGGGATTAATACTGCGATTTATACGGGCGGGCGCGGATTCGAAGGCGTGGGATTTGCGCTGCCTTCGAATACGGTGATTAGCGTCTACAACCAGCTGGTGACCACCGGGAAAGTCACGCGCGGTTCGATTGGAATCAGCTTCAGCGAAGAGAACAGCGCGAATCCGGTTTTGCTGCGCGAATTGGGGGCTTCTTACGGCATCGTGGTGCAGGGCGTCGAGCCTGGGAGTCCGGCCGACAAGGTCGGGCTAAAGCCGGGGGACTTGATCACCGATGTTAATGGACATCCGGTGCGGACGGGGTCTGATCTGGTCGATCCGATTGCTGAGACGGCCGTGGGGCAGAGCGTTCAGTTGCGATATGTGCGCAACAAGGAAGCGCATGAAGTTTCGGTGGTCGTCGCGGATCGGGCGAAGCTTTTCCCGAATACTGCTGAAGATCTCGAGACATCGCCTGAGGGCATCGAGCCGGCGGAATTTGGTTTGCACGTCGAGGATTTGACGCCGGAGCTGGCGCGCAAGCTGGGCATCACCAAGCAGCCGGGAGTGATTGTTTCCGAAGTCGAGCCGGCCAGCTTTGCGGAAGACATTGAGTTCAACCGCGGCGACATCATCGTGGAAGTCAATCATGTGCCGGTGGCGAATCTGAATGAATACCGGCGCGAAGTGGCGCGGCTGAAGCCTGGGCAGGATGTGCTGTTCAAGGTGATCCGGCACGACGCGAACGATCGCGAACTGACGGTGTTTCTAGCGGGAGCGGTGCCCAACGAATGATTTCGCGAGAGGCGAGCATCCGCGAAGCCTCAGCGCGTCGCGGCCATGGATTCGTGGCTGTGGCAACGGGCGTAGCTCTCGCGGCGTCGCTCTTGCTGGCGGCGCCTGGCCTGACCGCCTCGGCGCGCGCTGCTGCGGGATCGCCGCAGTCTTCGGGCAAGTCTTCGTCGAAGAAATCGTCGTCCGCTTCCAAGAAAAATAAGAAGGGCCGCCATCATTGGGAGCCGATTCAGAAAGCTCCCACGACCGACCGCATCGAGGAAATTCAAACCGCGCTCGCTCGCGAAGGCTACTATCACGGCGATCCCACGAAGAAATGGGATTCGAACACGCAGGATGCCATGCGCAAATTCCAGGAAGACCACGGCATGACCGGCACCGGCAAACTCGACGCGACGACGCTGCAGAAACTCGGCCTCGGCTCGGACATCGCCGGAGTAAGCGCGCCGCGGCCTGTGCAGCATCCGGGTGCCACGCCTCAACCGGCTTCTCCGCCACCGACCACCGCGCCTAGCAGCGCAGCAAGTACTGACCCCGGGGATTGATCGCCCTCGAGTTGCGATTCTTCTCGACGTTTTAATTCTTGGCGGAGTCGTCTCCGGGCGCGACGTTGGCCTGCTTGTCTTCAATGGAGTTGCTTCACGGAGCCAGCGCTAAAGCGCATGTTTAGAGGCGAGGCTTTTCCCGGAGCGCTGAAGCGCTCCTTCCCCCGCATGAATGCGGGGGCTGCCACCGAAATGCAATTCTCCCAGAGAAATGCAAGGTTCCAACTGAAGGGCAAGGCTCCCACCGAAATGCTGATGTCTTCGCGGCATGACTGCGGAGCTCCGAGCGATTCGGGCGGCGTTTGACGGGCGTTGCGCTGTCTGTTACTTTTCAAGTTCGGTTTCATGTTCAGTTGAACGGACGCCGCGAAGCTCCTGCCGTCTCCACGTGGCGCCGCCTCTACGCGCGAAGAGCTGACCGATCCGGAGGAATTCCAATGGCTACCGCAGTCACGCCGAAAACTTACAAGAACTACATCAATGGGGAGTGGGTGGACGGATCTGGCGGTGCGGGGATTGAAGACCGCAATCCGGCTAATCGTGATGAATTGATCGGGACATTTCCTTCGTCTACGGCGGCCGACGTCGATGTCGCGGTGGATGCGGCCAAGGAAGCTTACAAGAAATGGCGATTGGTGCCGGCGCCGAAGCGGGCGGAAATTTTATTTCGGGCGGCCGAGCTTTTGGTGATGCGGAAGGAAGAGTATGCGCGGGAGATGACGCGCGAGATGGGCAAGGTTTTAGCCGAGACGCGCGGGGACGTGCAAGAAGCGATTGATATGACTTACCTGATGGCTGGGGAAGGCCGGCGGCTTTACGGGCAGACTACGCCTTCGGAATTGCCTGACAAATTTGCCATGAGCGTGCGGGCTTCGATCGGAGTGGCGGCGCTGGTCACGCCGTGGAATTTCCCGATGGCAATACCATCGTGGAAGATTGCTCCGGCGCTGGTTTGCGGGAATACCGTCGTGATCAAGCCGGCTGCTGAGACGCCTTTCTCAACTTACAACTACGTGCAGGTTTTGGCTGAGGCTGGATTGCCGCCTGGGGTGATGAACATCGTAAACGGGCACGGATCGGAAGCCGGGGCGGCGCTGATCAAGCATCGCGATACGAATCTTGTGAGCTTCACCGGCTCGACCGAAGTGGGGCGCATCATCAGCGAGACTTGCGCGCCCACTTTTAAGAAATGCCATCTGGAGATGGGCGGGAAGAACATCATCATCGTGATGGATGACGCGAATCTTGATCTTGCGGTGGATGGGGCGATCTGGGGAAGCTTCGGGACTAGCGGGCAGCGCTGCACGGCGACCAGCCGCATTGCGGTGCACAAGAAAATTTACAATGAGTTTGCGGCGAGGTTTGTCGAGCGGGCTAAGGCGCTGCGCGTGGGCGACGGCTTGGATCCCAAGACGGACATGGGGCCGAGCGTGAACGAGTCGCAACTGCAGACGGTGATCAAGTACGTGGAGATCGGGAAGAACGAAGGGGCGAAGCTTGCTGCGGGCGGGCATCGGCTGGATTCCGGGTCGCTGGCGCGCGGTTGGTTTCATGAGCCTACGATTTTTCTCGACGTCAATCCGCGGATGCGCATTGCGCAGGAGGAGATTTTCGGGCCGGTGGTGGCGACGATTCCCTTCGGCACGCTCGATGAGGCGCTGGAGATTGCGAACGGCGTGGAATATGGGCTTTCGTCTTCGATTTATACGCGGAACATCAATCATGCTTACCGGGCGCAGCGGGATCTCGAGACGGGGATTGTTTACGTGAATGCGCCTACCATTGGGGCTGAGACGCATTTGCCGTTTGGCGGGATCAAGAATACCGGGAACGGGCATCGCGAATCGGGGTTGGCGGCGCTGGATTTCTACACCGAGTGGAAATCGCTTTATATCGACTACTCGGACAAGTTGCAGCGGGCGCAGATTGATAACGCGTAGTGCGATTGACAGCGCGGAGATTTCAAATTTGAAATTTCAGAGAGAAGAGCACGATTGGCGGCGTTGATCTTCCGCGGTTGCACGGAGATTTGATTTGGCGGGGAGGTCGGCGGAGGGCGGAGCAAGCCCCGCCCCTACGATTGCAGGATTGATTGTGCCGAAGTAAGTCGGCAGAGCTCTTGCAAATTTCGAATATTTCCGGAGGTGTCGCCTTGAAGTATTTTTCTCGTGTGTCTGGTGGCGTCATTCTATTTGCGTTTCTGTTTTTCGCAGCGGTTGCGCAGGGGCAGCAGGCTGGTCGAGCCGACAGTGCTGGCAGCGCTGGGGCTACGCAGACTTTGCTGCCGGCTGCGGCGGATGGCTCGTGTGTTTCGCCGGCGATTGCTGATGATTCTGCGGGGCACGGATTCGATCTTGCGAATCTCGACCGGAGCGTTAAGCCTTGCGACAACTTCTTCCAGTTTGCTGACGGCGGTTGGATCAAGAGCCATCCGATTCCGCCGGAATATCCTGCGTTTGGCAGCTTTACCGAGCTTGCGGAAAGCAATCGCGAGAAACTCCACATTATCCTCCAAGCCGCGTCGAAGAATACTTCGGCCGCGCCCGGCTCGATTGAACAGAAGATCGGTGATTTTTATTTCAGTTGCATGGACGAACCGGCGATCGAAAAGGCTGGCATTGAACCGCTGAAGGATGACTTTGCGCGCATCGCCAAGATTTCGAGCGCGGCCGATTTGCAGGCTGAAATCGTCCGGCTGCATCGCGATGGAGCCGGAGCCGTCTTTAGTTTCTATGCCAATCCCGATTTCAAGAACAGCAGCGTGTACATCGCCGTTGCTGGGCAGGGCGGAATTGGCATGCCGGATCGCGATTACTACATCAAGACCGACGATAAATCGGTGAAGCTGCGGGAAGCCTACGTGAAGCACGTGGCGAATATGTTCGTGCTGCTGGGGGACGACGCGGGTGCGGCCGCCGCGGAAGCCAAGGCCGTTATGGCGATCGAGACCAAGCTGGCACAGGCTTCGATGACGCGCGTGGAGCGCCGCAATCCGGACAACGTCTACCACAAGATGGATCGCGCAGCGCTCAAGACTTTGACGCCCGATTTCGATTGGGACGCGTACTTCCATGCGATCGGGCACGACTCGATCACAGCTATCAATGTCTCGCAGCCTGAGTTTTTCAAGACTGTGAATCACGAACTGACCGCCACATCGCTCGACGACTGGAAAACTTATCTGCGTTGGCAATTGGTTCACGATGCTGCGGATTCGCTTCCAAAAAAGTTTGTGGACGAAGATTTCGATTTCTACGGACACATTCTGACCGGGACGCAGGAAATCCAGCCGCGCTGGAAGCGCTGCGTGCGGGCCACGGATGGAATGCTCGGCGAGGCGCTGGGGCAGATTTACGTGAAAGATTATTTTCCGCCGGAGGCCAAGGCCGCCGCGCTGGAGATGGTTCACAATCTGATGGGGGCGCTGCGCGAAGACATTTCTACGCTGGATTGGATGAGCCCGGAGACGCGGAAAAAAGCGAGCGAGAAGTTGGACGCCATCCAGCTCAAGATCGGGTATCCGGACAAGTGGCGCGACTATTCTGCGTTCAAAGTCGATCGCGGAATTTTTCTTGAAAACGCGCGGCGCGGATCGGAATTTGACCGGGATTACCGGCTGTCGAAGATCGACACGCCCGTGGATCGCAAGGAATGGGGGATGACTCCGCCGACGGTGAACGCTTATTACAATCCCACGATTAACGAGATTGTGTTCCCCGCGGGAATTTTGCAGCCGCCGTTCTACGATCCGAAGCGCGATGATGCGATGAATTACGGCGGCATGGGCGCGGTGATCGGGCATGAAATGACGCATGGCTTCGATGATTCGGGAGCGAAGTTCGACGCGGTGGGAAATTTGAGCAATTGGTGGACGCCGGACGATTTGAAGAATTTCCAGGCGCGCGGGGATTGCGTGGCAAAGCAATTTGATTCTTACGTGGTGGAAGAGGGCTTGCACGAGAATGGAAAATTGGTAGAGGGCGAAAGCATTGCGGATCTTGGCGGGCTCACGATTTCCTATGCTGCGCTGCAGAAAATCCTTGCTACGAAAAATCCCGGTCCGATTGACGGGTTTACGCCGGAGCAGCGATTCTTCCTGGCGTTCGCGCAGATTTGGGCCAGCAACGATCGCCCTGAATTTGACCGGCTGATGGCTAATACGAATCCGCACCCTTTGGGGAGATTCCGGGCGATTGGGCCTTTGGGGAATATGCCGTCGTTTGCGAAGGCTTGGAATTGCGGCGCGACGGACCCGATGGAGAGGCCGGAGGCGGATCGGTGCAGGATTTGGTAGGAATGCGGCCTCGAGTGGGTGAGGGGATTTAGAGCGTCGCGCTTTTTCGTCGTGTCGTGATTCGGGGATGCGAAGCGACGGCCCAGCGCTACAGCGCATCGTTAAAGGCGAGTTTTTTCCGGAGCGCTGAAGCGCTCCTCCCCCGCATAAATGCGGGGGCTGCCACCGAAGTGCAAGAACCGCCAGCGGATTGCAGGGGCTGACACGGGCTAACTTTTCCTGGAGTGGTGCGTCCAACTTTGCGAGCAAGGACTCTGTTGACTCTCTCTCCCTGACAGACCAACTGATGGCCTGCTCCGCGCCCCGAGGCCCAACCTCGGGGCGCATTTTTTTAGGCTACTGTGGCGACTTCGGGAACCGGGGCCGGCTCATCTATCGGGGCGCGCGGCAGCAAATCCTCCAGACCGTGGGCTTGGTACCAGAGAACCTCGCTGGCTCTTTGCCACCATCTCATGCCCATCCAGAAGAGCACGATGAGTTGGCCGAGTACGAAGGAAACCCGTGTCCATTCCGGCGGCACGTGGCGCACCCAGATGTGGAGCATAATCGCTTCGCCGAGCCAAGCGAGAAAGCTGATGCGGAAATAGAGCCAGAAGAGGCTGCCAAAATTCCCGCGCAACAATCGAAAACCTGCCTTCAGGCATCGCCAGGCGCCGGTTTCGCTCTCGGCAACGGCGGTCACTTCGGCCATGTCGAACCACAAGCGGACGGTCATCAGCAGGAAGAGCACGATGACTGCGCCCGCGACCTGAATCCAGACGGCGGGAAACGGCGAAATCGATTTCTTGTCCACGCTGTCTGCGACGGACGACGTGACGGCGGCAATGACTCCCACGGGAATCAGAGCGACGAGCAGAAACATCACCAGGCGGAAGAAGCGCCAAAAATAGCGGCCGCCATTCTGGAAGAATTCCATGGTGGTGAGCGTGGCGTCGCGCCAGTAGGCTTCCAAAATTCCGCCGGTGACCAGCAGCATGAAGAAGAAGAACACAAAGCCAAAGTGCATGCCCTCGTGCCCGAAACTCAACAGTGGCGACTGCCCGGACATCAATTCAATCACGGCGCCGAAACTAAATCCGTGAACGAGAAGGCGATCCGAAGCGAGGCTGCGCTGCAGGAACCAGTCGAGGCGGCCCATGGTGGTGCTGGCGGCGAAATGCGCCAGCAGGAGGCAGACAAGGTACGGCCACCAGAGCACGCGCTGGCGGCGCCAGACGAGCGACGCGCCTCCGGTAAAAACTCCCGATTTCCCCTCGCTCATCTGGTCCCCCTCACGTGAGCCACGCCAGAATCTGGCCGATCCATTGATCGAAGAAAGTGCAGAGATTATTCAGCTTTTGAAAGGCCTTGCGGCTGCCTTGCGTGGTGCGGCTGGTGTTGAACAGATCGCGATCGAGAAGCACTTGGTGTTGCGGATCAATTTCCGCGGAAACGATTTCGTCGGGCCGGTCGTAGGTGTAGCGAATCCAGCGATCTTTGCCGTCCCAGTGCTCCATCACGGCTTCGCCATTTTTGAAGTGCATCTGGACATCCACGGGCATGATGAAATCGCATTTGCGGTGCACTACCACGTAGTTGCGGTAACCGTTTTTGCCCGTGCCGCCCCCGCTTTTGACGTCGGTGGGATACCAGGGCAGGGGATCGGAGTGGAGGTCTTGCACTTCGTAATCGAGAATGGCGGTGCCGGAAACGGCTTGATCGAAATACCAGCGGAGATTTTGGCCGCTTACTTCCTCGAGCGTCTTCAGAAAATCCTCGCCCGTCGGGTGCGTGAAGCGATAACGCATGAAATACGTGCGAAGCGCGCGGCGCATGGTGTCTTCGCCGACAATTTTCTCGAGAGTCAGCAATACCGAGGCGGTCTTGCCATAGGTGACGCCGCCGTAGGCATTGCCGTTGAGGAATTTCCAGGCGGGCCGCGTCAGGGGATCGGTGTCCGCGGCGAGGTTGTAGCCGAGGCGCTGCATTTCGCGTTCACTCAAGGTTCCGTAGGGGAGATTTATTACGTCGGCGCCCGCGCCGTAGAGCGCGTCCATGATTTTTACTTCGGTATAGCTGTTGATGCCTTCGTCGAGCCAGGCTTCTTCGAATTCGTTGGTGGCGACCATGCCGTACCAATATTGGTGGCCGAATTCGTGTTCGGTGACGAGTTCGGGTTCGAGGACGGATTTGGGCGTGTACCAACTCGTGTCGAGCGTGATGAGCGTGGGGTATTCCATTCCGCCGGCTTGGAAGGCGCCGTGGGGCGGATCGACCATGGTGATGCGATCGTAGGGATAGGGGCCGTACCATTCATCGAACTTCTGCAGAGTGCCTTTCACTGTGTCGATATAGCGTGTTGCCGATCCCATGTTTCCCGGCGACACCAGCAAATGAATCTTTACCGTGCCGGCGCTGCCGGTCCAGGAATCTTCTACCGGAGTGAAGGACGGGCTGGCGGTCCAGGAGAAATCGTGGACGTCTTCGGAGTGGAAGAGCATGGTTTTGGTGCCGTCGGAATTTTCGGTGCTGGAGACCAGATCGCCGCCTGCGCCGACCACTTCGTTTTTCGGCATGGTCAGGTTCACGTCAAAGGTGCCAAAGTCGGCGAAGAATTCCGTGTCGCGGTGAAATTGGCGGCAGTTCCATGCGCCTTTCCACCAGACGCCGACTTTGGGGAACCATTGGCCGACCATGTAGAAATCGCGCATGTATCCTGTGCGCGCTACGACCTGCGGCATTTGATCTTCGAAGGCGATCTTGAATTGCACGTCAGCACCGGCCGCGACCGGCTTCGGCAGCCGGATTTGCATGACTGTGTGGTCTTCGGTGTTGGTGTCGTCGGGCTGCGTGAAGTGCATGGTGCTGGTGACGTCGCCGATTCCGACGGCTTCAATCGAGCTGACACGAATTGCGCCAAGATGTTCGGGCTTCCATTTGTATTCCGGGCTATCGAGACGCTGTTCGGCCATCCAGGAGGATTGGGGTTGGAAGGCGTTTAGGTAGAGATGAAACGGGAAGTCTTGTTGAGGCTGACCGGTCAGATTGTGGTAGGTGACCGTTTCCGTGGCGGTGATGGTGTGGGCGGCGGGATCCAGCTTGGCGTCGATTTTGTAAGCAACCACCCGAGTGGAAAGCGGGGCGCTGGCGGGCTTCGCCGCAGCCTGCAGAGACGCTATCGCTCGAGCGTGCGGCGCCGCCGCGCCGCCCGACGCCAACGCCAACGCGCAAAGTATCGCCAACACTGCTGCGATCCCGTTTCTCACAGCTACACCTCCGCTCGCCGATTGCGCGCTACACAGATACGCGATTGCCAATGGATAAGTTTCGCGCGCGAGCATAGGACAGTCCGAGCATTCCCGCAACTACGTTGCTGCGAATTTGGACTGGGCGTTTCGGGCCTGCGTGTAAGCTTTGATATCCGCCGGCAGCGGCTAAACAATTTGCAAGAAACGCGAAACGGTCGCCCTAGCGGGCATTGCCCTGAATTCAGGCCGACGCGGAGCGCAACGGTGGAAGGCTGCAGGGGAGTTGCTTCAGGGATCCAGCGCTAAAGCGCGTCACCAAATGCGAGGCTTTTTCGGAGCGCTGAAGCGCTCCTCCCCCGCATGAATGCGGGAGCTGCCACCGAAGAAGCTAAACGGTTTGCGGAAAAAAGCGAAAAGGTTGTCATCCCGAGCGAAGGGAGCGATGACAGCGGTCACGCGTTTTACCGCACTCTGTGAAAGCGTGGCCTGACGAGACTTGCGGCGTCTCGTATAACTTTTTTGGAGCCGGGCACGGGCAGGCTCGCCAGAATCTTCGTGCCGCACTTCGTGCGATGCGAGGCCTTGCTGGAACTCGAACCACTGATTAGAATTGAGTACAGGCGAGGTTCGTCAGAATTTCTTGCGATCGCTCGCAGGGCGCGCAGTACGGCTGAGAGAATGAGCACTCCATCTTTACAACAGAAGCGACATCGCGAGGTTTTGAGCGACGTGGTGCGCATCTACATTGAGACGGGGGAGCCAGTGTCGTCGCGCAGCATTGCGCGGAGGCATCCTGAGCCGCTTAGTTCCGCTACGGTGCGGAATGTGATGGCTGATCTTGAGGAGGAAGGCTTTTTGTATCAGCCGCACACATCGGCTGGGCGGGTGCCTACCGCGGCGGCTTATCGGTTCTTTGTCGAGGAAGTTGCGACGCAAGCTACCGCGCGGCCGCAGGACCTGGAATGGATTCGGCGCGAGTTGGCGACGGCCTCGACGCCGGAAGCGGTGATGGAGCGGGCTAGCAAGATTCTGTCGGATGTGTCGCGCGGGCTGGGCATCATTATTTCGCCGCCGCTGGCGCGGACCGTGGTGCAGCACTTGCGATTTTTGCTGATTCCGGATGGGCGGGTGCTGGTGGTGCTGATCGGCCCCGGCGGACTTACGCGCGACAAGTTGATTCAGACGGAGCGGCCATTCAAGCAAGAGGAACTGGATCGCATCGCGGAATTTTTGAACAGTCACTACTCCGGATGGACACTTGATGCCATTCGCGCCGATCTGCAAACGCAGGTTGCGACCGAGCGCGAGCGATACGATCGGCTGGCAACCGACGCGCTGATGCTGTGCGATCCCAAAGTTTTGGGAGAGGATACGTCACGCAATATCTATATCGAAGGGGCGGCGCAGTTGATTACCTCTTCGGAGTTTTCGAATCAGGAGCAGCTTCGCGAGTTGCTTTCTACCATCGAAGAGCGCGGACGGCTCATCTCATTGTTGACAGGCTTTATCGAGGCGCCCGAGCCGGTGCACGTGGAATTTGGATTGAAGGGCATTGCGCCGGCTGGGAGCCAGCTCGCTTTGGTCACCGCGCCGTATTCGCATGACGAACACTCGCAGGGAACACTGGGGATTCTTGGTCCGATTCGCATGCACTACGAGCGAGTGATTACCGCGGTGGCGTTCATGGCCGATTTTTTCAGCGAGGGCGAGAAGGGAAGTCAATGACGGCTAAGCATCACAATCACGAGACGACCGATCAGGCGGCTGCGGAAACTCCGGCGGCCGCGCCGGGGGCAAGCGATCCAACAGCGACGTCCGACGTTGCGTCGCTGGCTGA
>JGI12269J14319_10003605_pt1 | contig 14460 bp, 16 predicted proteins | sample PeaSoiSIISIP2007_FD_14319 | JGI IMG/M metagenome (IMG submission 14319) | reverse complement strand
CCCTAATTTAGCCGCTGCAAAGGTAGTGAGTAGACCGTAAATGATATTACTGAAAACATAAGATAGATTACTTGCCGCATCTTTAGGTTTAACTTTATTTTGAGGGGCAAGTGTCGGAAGAGCTGTGGCGATTGCCCCAATGGTAATTCCAGATAGAATTCCTTTAGATATGAGTTTATCTCGTCCAGTTTTTGACATACGTCCAATGATATTACTTGCTCCAATAATGCACACGCCAGAACTCATAATTACCCCCAGAGCATGCCCTTTAAAACTCTTCGCTTCCTTTTGTGAAACAAAAACTCCTGCTGAGGCTTCTCTATAGGACCTTTTAGATATGCCTGCTTTGCGTGAGATTGCATCAACAACGACAAGTCCTGTTAGTCCAATAAATCCTGAGACAATTGCAAGGGTATCTCTATCTTTTATTTTAGCCATTGTAATCAATCCTCCTTTCATCAAGTATTTTGTGATTAATTAATTCGTATAACACATGGTAAATAAAGTTACTACATGTATTTCTTTTTGACAAACAATGGCTTATAGAGTAATATATTTCGTAGGCGAAGTATTCGCACTCGTAATATTCGTAAACGAAATATAATGACAAGGCGGTGAATAAATGGAAAACATAAATGATAGCGCAAAAGTCGCCAAACTTTTTCAAGAAGTAATGCACCTTTACAAGCAAAGTATGAGTAAAGTGTTTGAAGCTACAGGGATTACGGCCCCTCAAGGCATGGTGCTTGGAGTTCTAAGTAAAGAGAAAACGCTTAAGATCACAGAATTAAGTAGTAAGCTTGGTTTATCTAATAGTACGGTATCCGGCATTGTCGACAGACTAGAGAAGCAGGGGATGGTGGAAAGAAAAAGAAGTGAACAAGATAAAAGAGTGGTTTATGTCGATATAGCTAACGATTTTAAAGAAATGCATCATAATTTTCATCAACGGATAGAGCAAAAAATTGAAGCTGCGATGAGCAAAGGAACTCCCGAGGAACTTGCTAAAATATTTGAGGGTTTAGATGCTCTGAAGAAGCTGCTAGGTGGTTGTAAAGAATAATTTTGAACTTGTTTGGATCACTAGAGATTGGAGATTGATAGTTAATGATCAAATTGTATAGATTTCTAAAACAATATAAGGCATATATAGCAGTCATTATCGTACTGCTTTTTGCCCAGGTGCTCTCAGATCTATATTTGCCCACCTTGATGGCAGATATTGTTGACAAAGGTTTAGCCAACAAAGATATTAATTATATAATTAAAATTGGTAGTTTCATGTTACTTATTGCTGCCGGAGGAACGGGATGTGCAATTTTTGCGACCTACCTCTCCTCGAAGACGGCCGTAGGTTTTGGAAAAATATTGCGAGAAAAGATTTTTACAAAGGTTGAAAGTTTTTCCTTACATGAGTTTGATAAATTAGGGACGGCTACACTGATTACCAGAACAACGAATGATGTAACTCAAATTCAGCAAGTATCGGTTTTGATTCTGAGCATGATGGTTACGGCGCCTTTGACTTGTATTGGTGGGGTTATAATGGCCTTGCAGCAGGATAAATCTTTAGCCTGGGTACTTGTGGTTGCCATTCCAATCCTGTTCGTTGTCATTGGTGTTACGTTGAAACGAGGATTGCCGTTATTTAAGGTAATGCAAGAGAAAATTGATAAATTAAATCTTGTTTTACGGGAGAAGCTTACGGGTATCAGGGTCGTACGGGCTTTTAACCGCATCGAAAAAGAAAGAGTACGCTTTGACGATGCCAACTCAGACCTCATGGACAATGCAATTAAGGTCAATATAATCATGGCGGTCTTAATGCCGGCTATGATGCTAATTATGAATTTAACGACTGTAGCACTTATTTGGTTTGGTGCTCTAAAAATAGACGATGGAACCATGCAGATCGGATCACTTTTAGCCTTTATTCAATATGCTACGCAAATATTGTTCTCGTTACTCATGCTGGTCATGTTATTTATCATGGTACCTCGTGCTCAGGTTTCAGCAGTAAGAATCAATGAAGTTCTTGAAATAGAGCTCGACATCATTGATCCCGAAAAAGCAAAACCAGCCAATAGTGAACGAGGTTTTGTTGAATTTCAGGACGTTTCCTTTAGATACCCTGGTGCAGACCAAACAGCTCTTAACAATATAACCTTTAGCGCCAAACCAGGTGAACTGACGGCAATTATTGGAGGTACTGGTTCGGGTAAATCCACGTTGATTAATTTGATAACCCGTTTCTACGATGTTGAAAGTGGCTGTGTTTTAGTTGATGGCGTTGATGTTCGAGAAATGAGTCAGAAAGCACTGCGCGCTAAGATTGGTTTTGTTCCTCAAAAAACCGTGCTTTTTTCGGGTAGCATTGCTGAAAATATAAGATACGGCAAAGATAATGCTACTAGGGAAGAGATCGAGCATGCGGCTCAGGTTGCCCAAGCCACTGAGTTTGTCTCGGGACTAGAAGCAGGCTTTGATCATCAGATTGCGCAGGGCGGAACCAATGTTTCTGGAGGACAGAAGCAACGACTTTCGATTGCTCGCGCATTAATTAGAAAAGCTGAGATATACATTTTTGACGATAGTTTTTCCGCGCTAGATTTTAAAACAGATGCGAAGCTACGAGCAGCTCTTAAACCGGAAATTGCAAACGCTACGGTATTTATTATTGCGCAAAGTGTCTCTACAGTTAGGGATGCGGATAGGATTATAGTTTTAGATGAGGGACAGATATCTGGGATTGGAACTCATAAAGAACTATTAAAGACTTGTGAAGTCTATCGAGAGATTGTAGCTTCACAGCTTTCAGAGGAGGAATTAGCGTGAGCGAAGAACGTAAGGTTGATAAACCCCAACCAGGAGTTTTCGGTGGCAGAGCAGGGGGCCCGGCGGGATCCCTTGGTAAACCAGTTGAAAAAGCCAAGAATTTCAAGGGGACACTTTTCAGGTTGCTTAGTTATTTAAAGCCACAGAGAACTAAATTTATCACAGTGTTCATCTTTGCAATTCTGAGCACAATTTTCAGTATTGTTGGCCCTAAAATTATGGGTAAGGCGATAACCAAAATAGCAGAAGGCTTTGGAGCCAAAATGATGGCTCTGCAGATGCATCAGCCTATTCCAAGCATGGATTTCACGTATATCGGTCAGATCGTTTTAATCCTCTTAGGCTTATATCTTGTCAGTGCGGCATTTAGTTATTTGCAACAATATATTATGGCTGGAGTTGCACAAAAAACAGTTTATAATATGCGTAAGGAGGTTGATGAGAAGCTTTCACGCTTGCCTCTTAAGTTTTTTGATGCTAGAACACATGGCGAAATTCTGAGTCGCGTTACCAATGACTTTGATAATATCTCGACTACGTTACAGCAAAGTCTTACCCAACTAATTACTTCTATTGTTACAATACTTGGGGTAGTGGTTATGATGCTTTCCATAAGCCCGCTATTAACAGTTATTGTTATTTTAACCCTACCACTTTATGTTTTAGTAACTATGAATATTGCCAAACACTCTCAAAAATACTTTGCCACCCAGCAGAGATCACTGGGGGAACTTAACGGGCATGTTGAAGAAATGTACACTGGGCACAAAATCGTTAAGGCTTTTGGACGTGAAGAGGAATCCATCAAAACCTTCAATTCTATTAATGCTAAACTCTATACAGCAGGTTATAAAGCACAATTTATTTCCGGGATAATTATGCCCTTAATGAGATTTGTCAGTAATCTAGGATATGTTATCGTCTGTGTTGTTGGTGGCGTTTTTGCAATTCAAGGGACTATAACCATTGGTGATATATTGGCATTTATTCAATATTCGAGACAATTCACTATGCCGATTGTTCAGACCGCCAATATAGCTAATATTATTCAATCGACTGTGGCATCTGCTGAACGTGTCTTTGAATTGCTAGATGAAGCCGAAGAATTACCGGATCATGCTGATGCTAAAGTCATAGCTTTTCCTAAGGGAGAGGTAAAATTTGAAAATGTAGATTTCAGCTATAAAAATGATGAACCTCTGATTAAGAATATGAATATCGATGTCAAACAAGGTCATACAATTGCTATAGTTGGGCCAACTGGTGCGGGTAAAACCACGCTCGTTAATCTCTTGATGCGGTTCTACGAGATAGGTGCTGGTAAGATCACTGTCGATGGAGTCGATATCAGAGATATAAAGCGAGGCGCTTTACGCAATATCTTTGGTATGGTACTTCAAGATACCTGGCTTTTTAATGGTACCATCATGGAGAATATTGCCTATGGTCGGGAAGGAGCAACGGAAGAAGAAGTTATGCAGGCAACCAGAGCTGCTCATGCCCATCACTTCATTAAAACACTTCCAGAGGGCTATAATACAATTCTCAATGAAGAGGCCTCTAATATTTCACAGGGTCAAAAACAGCTGATCACGATTGCGCGGGCCATTCTTGCTGACCCTGCCATCCTAATTTTAGATGAAGCAACAAGTAGTGTTGACTCGAGAACTGAGGTTTATATTCAAAGAGCTATGACGGAACTTATGAACGGTAGAACAAGTTTCGTAATTGCGCATAGACTTTCAACGATCAGAGATGCAGAATTGATTCTGGTTATGAACAAAGGAAGTATCATTGAAATGGGCAACCATAATGAGCTGCTTGCTCAGAACGGTTTCTATGCGGACCTTTATAATAGTCAGTTTACTGGGGCAAACCTGAATAATGAAGTAGGATAAAGAAAGGGGCGCGAGAATAAACTCGTGCCCCTTCGATCAATCATTAGGTTCATGATGATACTTAGTGTGTTTATGATCACGGATATGGGCGTGCTCAGGACCGCGATCGTGGCTGTCATGACCGTCCTCGTAGGACGTGCGGTCGTGGCAACTGTGACTGGATTGGTTGTGATCGTGATTATCATCATGGTCAGGATGGCGGTGTTCGTGTTCATGATGGTGGTGTTCATGTTCGTGAGCATGTTCAGGTCCATGTTCGTGCGAAAGTCCGAGGGCATGAGCCATCGTATGGTCTTTATCGGGTAGGGAATCAAACCAGCCATTATTGGCATCCTCTTTGCTGTCCAAGAAATGCATATATGGTTTGATGTCTAGCAAAGGGGTTCCGTTATAGGCATCAATACCGGAAATGACGAGTTCGTTACCTTGGATTGCTTTTAATTGGACAATGCTTAAGCCTATGGGGTTGGGTCGATTGGGGGAGCGGCTAGCGAAGAGTCCAATTTCAAGCTCAGGCGCCCAGGGAGAGTGAGTCAACAGCTCGATCGTGGGGCTTGCTTGATCTAGGTGATAGAGGACATAGATATAGTTGGAATTCTCTAAGGATTTTAGAGCGCTCGCATACTCGGGATTAAGCGTGATCCAAAAATCCCCGGGTGCGTCAGGAATCGGTTGATGGGGGGTATTAAAGGCGAAATAGGGTGTGTGGATGATTCCGATCGATTGAAATGAGATGTCCATTAAAATCCCCTTTCAGGATGTCTTAGCCGTGTTCTTTGGCTCCACCGATATGAAAATGAGAACGCACATGAATGAGGTTCACATCTAAAAGGAGGTCGCGGTTACTTAGAATTTCGTAGGCTGAGCCGTCTGCAGCAACCGTATGGTTTTCACGCAAAACGATCACCCGCTGGGCGATTTCTTCCACAATGGAAAGGTCGTGCGTTGCGGTAATGATCGTTTTTCCGGCACTTTGGAGGGATGAAAGAAATTCTACCAACCAAAACTGGGTGCGCGGGTCGAGGCCGTTCGTAGGTTCATCAAGAAATAAAACTTCAGGATTAGCGGTAAGAACACAGGCTAAGGCGACTTTTTTCTTCTCTCCACCGCTCAGTTTATAGGGTGGCCGGTCTAACAACGGTGTGATTCCCAACAGATCAGCGGTTTCAACGATCCGTTGTTCAACCTGTTCAGTAGAAAGGCCCAGCTGCAGTGGTGCAAAGGATAATTCATCTCGAACGGTAGCCGAGAAAAGTTGAGCATCAGAATTTTGGAAAATAAAGCCTACTCGTTGGCGAAACTCGGCTAAAAATGCAGGATCTTGCAACTTCTTTTCTGTAAGGTCCTGTCCAAAAGCCAAGATTTGGCCGGACGTGGGATGAACAAGTCCAGCCAGAATTTTGAGTAGCGTTGACTTCCCACTGCCATTGGCTCCAAGAATCACCAGACTTTGCGTGGGGAAGATCTGAAGATGAATATCCGACAGAACGGGATGATCGGGAATATAAGCGTAGGAAACAGCAGTTAACTGGAAAAGAGGAGCAGTTTGTTTAGACAAGTTTTTATCCTCCTAAGACTTTGTCGGCAGCATAAAGCGATAAGCTTAACATAAGACTGACTCCCAGGCTAAAGACGTCGATCCAGCGCAGTTGGAAACTCTGAAGGGTATAAATTTCACCAGTATATCCCCGAGCAATCATAGAGGTATAGACATCCTCGCTCATTTTCAGAGATTTACCAAAAAGGGTTGCGATGGAGGAACCAACAAATCGCCGTTGTTCAGCTCCAGAAGAGTGCCCTGAGTCACGTGCTTTACGCGCTAAGAACATATCTTCAAGGAGAGTAATGAGCACGAAAATATAACGATAGGTCATTTCCAGAGTAACGATAAAAATCTTAGGTACAAAAAAGGTGCGTAACGCGCGCAGTAGATTGTTCCAGCGTGTCGTTAGGGTGAGGAGGACAGCGAGAGTGACAGAAATACCTACTCGGCTGATCAGGAGGATTGCACCCCAAAAGCCTTGTCGAGTGATGCTTAATTCACGGGGGAAATGAATTGGCCCAAGGTGGAGTGGGGTCGAGAAAGTCCAAACGATCCAGAGGGGATCACCGGGGCGTATCCAATTGAATAAGGCGGGTAAGACCATGACTCCTGTAAATAAGGGTATCACTAACCAAACACGCTGCACAAGAAACCGAGCAGGAACCTTGGATAACATGGCGAGGACCAGAATTACTAGATAGACCCCCCAAAGTAGGGGGAGATGGCGCAGGAGGTTGACGGTTATAAGGAGTAGAAAAATGGCGAGCAGCTTCATCCTGGGATCCATGGTCTGCAGGAACCCTGCGCGAAGCGCGATCTCCTCAGAATAGACGGACTCCCGCACAAAACTAATAATACCTTGGAGGGTTTTTTGAATAAAGTTGGATTGCTTCAATTTTGAAGGGGAAGGTGCAAGTGGACTATTTGTTTGAAGCCAAAGAGGAAGATCCATATCTGGTTAGCTCTCTTTCATTATTAAATGTCAATTTTCTCCAATAGAATGCGGTGGTTTAGAAGTTTCATGTCCTTAATTTTAGCTTGAATGAACATTTGTTTTCCGAAGATATCCATGAGCTTCAGACCGTTTTCATAGGGTTCGATAGTATCGACTGACTCCATGAATAACACTTCGTTTTCTCCATCTTTGAGATATGCATTTGCTTCACACATTATAGTTTGCTCCTTTTTTTGAAAATTAAAAAAAGCGATAGTTTTTTCTTTAGGACAGTACATCGGGCATGGACTCAAAGGCCTAGGATCACCTCCTTGTAAAATAAAGAAGACCATGGAAAGATTGACCAGACTTAATGTCAAGTCAAGACCTCCATGGCCTTTTTTTCATAATTAACATTTGGCTATTGTATATATATTCTACATAAAAGGGTTAATCCCTTCTGTATTTATATTAATTTTAGTACTAGACAGACTATCTTGAGTTGTGTTAGTATCTAAAGTAATTTAATAGCAAGGAATGAGTGATTTTTTCCTGAGGGAAAGAATTGAAAAGGGAAGTCAGTAAGCTGACGCGGTGCCCGCCACTGTAAAAGGGAGTCTACTTACAAAATGTCACTGGAGATATATNNCCGGGAAGACGTGAGTTGATGAGGATCTTTAGCCAGGAGACCTGCTTATGCCGAAGTCAAAACTACCTACGGGAATGTTAGGGGGTATATTAGCTGTGTCTTCGAGATCACTATTGTTTTAAGATACCAGTTGAACCTTTTGCCATTGTTATGTGGTAAAAGGTTTTTATTTTTCGAAAATGGCATCGTTTCTAGTTTTTTCTAAGGGTTTCTAGTACTAAGGCACATTCAAGAAAAAAAGTGGAGGTTTTATGAGTGCATATTGAAGATGGTATTTTGTCGCCCTTGGCTTGGAGCTCATGGTACGCAGCAGCTACGGTATTTGTCATTCCAGGTGTAATGGAAATCAAACGAAAGGTCCAAGAAAACTTGGCCTACAAACCTTTCCTAGCTATGGTCGGAGTGGGTGTCTTTGTTATTTCGTGTATGCACTTACCGGTACCCGTGACGGGTTCCTGTTCTCATCCTTGTGGTACGCCGCTGGCAGCAATTATAGTCGGGCCTTTTGCGACTGTGGTGATTTCTGCCATCGTTCTCTTCTTTCAGGCCATATTTCTAGGTCATGGCGGAGTGACAACGATTGGAGCAAATACCTTTTCGATGGGGATTGTCGGGGGCATTTCCGGTTACTTAAGCTGGAAACTACTTCGTGCGCTCCGTAGTCCCATATGGTTGGCAGCAGGGGTTGCTGGTTTTGTGGGAGATATCTTGACCTATTTAGCCAGTTCGTTTGAGCTCGCCTTGAGTTTACATGGCAATATTCCGCTCCTTAAACAATGGATGATTTTTTTTATGGGCTATGCACCGACCCAATTACCTTTGGCTATTGCTGAGGCTGTTTTTACAGCAGCTGTGCTTCAAGCCATGGTCAATCGTCGGCCTGATTTACTGCCTGGGATTAAACTTCGTCAAAAATCCAAGCAAGAGACAGAAAAAGATGTTGTCAAACGTTGAAAGTAAAGCTCTTACAGAACAATTTGAGTGGTTAGATTTCTATACTAGAGTTCTCCCATCTGTCCAGTTTGTCCGGTTGCTGTTTACTTGTGAAAATATTAGGCCAGAACGTTATCTAACGTTCTGGCCTAATATTATTGACATATGTTCAAAATAGAGTATACTAAAAACAGTAAAGAGCATATGTCAATAACTAATAACGGAGTACTGAATGGAGGAAACAAAATGAAAATTGCAGTTGCAAGTGGCAATGGAATGGTTACAGAGCATTTCGGTTATTGTGAGGGTTTTAGTATTTTTGAAACAGAGAACAATCAAATTATTAAGAGCGAATCCATCCCCAATCCCGGTCATAAGCCTGGCTTTTTACCAAATTTCTTAAACGATATGGGAGTGAATGTAATTATTTCCGGAGGGATGGGTGGCGGGGCCGTCACAATCTTCAACGAGAAAGGTATTGAAGTTATCACAGGTGCTAAAGGAAATGTTGAAGCCGCAGCGAATAGCTATTTACAGGGTTCGCTTAAATCTACGGGTTCTATTTGTCACGAGCATAAGCATCATGATGAATGCGGAAATTAATGGAATCTTAATGACGGAATTGTAAATTGAATAATTTATTTTATCCTGAGGAGCTTTTCGGCAGGAATTGGTGAATAATTGTAGAATATAATAAGCAGAGAATGCAAAAATAATAGCGTAGAGCAAGACCATGAAGGTGTTTGCAAAACCATGGAGGTTTGACTCGTCAGAGTCTACTTTATGGTTTTTTTGTTTAGATGTAAAGAAGGTGCTTGGGATTCAAGAATAGAAAAAAGGAGGAGTATTAGTATGCATATTCCAGACGGATATCTTAGTCCCCAAACAGATGCAGTCCTTGGCTTTGTCAGTGCAATCACTGCAGCAGTAGCCGCCTCAAAAACAGCCAGTACGGTTCGAGCTAAGTACATTCCGATGCTTTCAGTCGGTGCTGCGTTTTCCTTTACCCTTATGATGTTCAATGTTCCAATCCCAGATGGAACGACCGCTCACGCTGTCGGTGGATCCCTGCTAGCTGTTATATTAGGACCCTGGGCCGCCATGATTTCTGTGTCAATCGCCCTAATTATTCAAGCGCTTTTTTTCGGAGACGGTGGAATTCTGGCCTTGGGTGCCAACATCTTTAATATGGCGGTTGTATTACCCTTCGTCAGTTATGCAATCTTTCAACTCATCGCAGGAAAAAGTGAGACACTGTCCAAACGTCGCATGATTGGAGCGGGAATTGCAGGTTACATCGGGCTCAATATGGCTGCACTATGTGCGGGAATTGAGTTCGGGCTTCAGCCCTTGCTTTTCCACGCGGCTAATGGAACCCCACTCTATAGCCCGTATGGACTCGGAGTGGCAGTCCCTGCGATGCTCTTTGCTCATCTTACCATCGCGGGACCGGTTGAGGGAGTCGTGACAGGTTTGGTTATTGCCTATTTGCAACGCACTAACCCTGTTCTGCTTCAAATGCGGACGGATTCTGGAAAATCTACCTCTCACATTCCTTATGGTCGCTATATTGCAGGGTTGATCGTTGTTGCTTTGCTCACGCCCCTAGGCTTGATGGCCTCCGGAACGGCTTGGGGAGAATGGGGTGGAAAAGCATTACAAGCTCAATTGGGGTTTGTTCCGAGCGGTTTGGAAAAACTAGGGGATTTCTGGAATCATGTCTTATTTAAGGGCTACGGCATCACTGGGTTTGATCAAACATTTTGGCAACAAGCTCTTGGCTATATAATATCAGCGTTTTTCGCCTTGTTAGTGATCGGGAGCATTGGGCTTTTTATTCAACGTATGGTTCGTAAGTCAGAGGGGCATATTTAATTAGATAAAATGGTCAAAGCGAGATTCGGTTATGGTTTACAAGACTTTGTAGTTTGGGGTATAATGACTCAATTAAATATTGAGGAATGAGTGATTCTTTTCTGAGGGAAAGAATTGAAAAGGGAAGTCAGTTAAGCTGACGCGGTGCCCGCCACTGTAAAAGGGAGTCTACTTACAAAATGTCACTGGGGATCTATTCCCGGGAAGACGTGAGTGGATGAAGATCTTCAGCCAGGAGACCTGCTTATTCCGAAGTCAAACTACCTACGGGAATGTTAGGGGGTGTATTAACTGTACCTTGGGGACTATTTTGTCAGATAACAGTTAAACCTTTTACCTTTGTATGTGGTGAAAGGTTTTTATTTTTTATACCAGTCAGGAGGAAAAGATGTTGTCAACCACCAAAGGAAAGATTTCGTCGGAACAATTTAAATGGTTCGATTCCTATACTAAAGTTCTGTTAGCTGTTATGTTTGTCTTGTTGCTTTTCATTTTTGGAGCGGGGAAATACATGGATAGTCACAAAATGGTGGCGGGTGGTACGGATGACTTAGTTAACAACCTCGCGACAGCGGTTACGAAAGGGGAACATCATCCATTCGTGGAATTACCTGGGGATGCGCAGCTTGGAGCCTTCTCGGTGGCTAATTTTTTTGCCGGCTTAATTATAGGACACCACTGGGAAAAAATCTTTGGGAAACCAGTTGTAGAGGAAGAGGAAGCAGTGAAGGTGGAATAAGCAATGGAGATCTCAGTTTTAGATAAAATGGCCAGAGCGGATAGTCCGTTGCATCTTTGGGATGGACGGGTCAAGACTGTAATATTTTTGGGGGGCATTATCCTTTCAACAGCTTTTCAACACTGGTATTTTATCGCAATAGTATGGATGAGCAGTATTCTATTGTTCAGTAAACTTCACCTGCCATGGCGTAATCTCTGGGTTCGTTTGTATATTCCGTTTGGGGTCGCTTGGTTGGTATTCGTCAGTTTGCTTTTTACTAATGGAAGCCACACCTTGATGGTTTTAAATATAGGAAAGTTGGCCTTTCCAGTGTACATTGAGGGGATGCAACTTGGTTTTTTAATGCTGTTGAGGATCATGACGGCCGTTACTTTAGGCAGTTTGCTCTCTTTTTCGACGCCGATGATTGAAATTTTAGAAACACTGCGCCTCTGTAAGGTTCCCAGTATAATCATTGATCTGGCTGCTATGATGTACCGCTACGTTTTTATTCTTGAAGAAACAGCACGCAGTATGCGTCGTGCGCAGCTCAGTCGGATGGGTGACCAGATGAGCTGGCTACGACAGGCTCGTGATGTTGGCAAAGTTGCTGGACATGTGTTAATTAAATCTCTCGACCGCAGCACTAGGATCTATAAAGCAATGTTGTCTCGAGGGTATAGTGAAACCAGTACTGGAGCTGAATTCTTTACGAACTCAATACCCTCAGCGGATTGGAAAAATGGGCTACTCCTTGCGTCTTTGCTTATACTATTGTTGAGCTTGGATATTTTGACCTAAAGGAAGGATGCAAAATGGGACTTATCGACATCTTAGAGGTAGGCTATACATATAGTGATGGGTGCTCGGCCCTCAAAAACATAAATCTATCGATAAAAAAAGGGGAAAGAGTTGCAATACTGGGACCCAACGGAGCAGGTAAGTCGACTCTATTCCAGCTTTTTAATGGTCTCTTACAGGCCACATCAGGTTCGGTTACTGTGCAAGGATTGCCAGTTTGTAAAGAACATTTGCCGGAAATTCGCAGCAAAATCGGCATGGTTTTTCAAGACCCCGATGACCAACTCTTTAATTCTACAGTTCGCCAAGAGATTGCCTATGGCCTAATGAATATGCGTATCTCCGGTAAGGCTNTAGATGAAGCGATTGCCTGGGCCCTTCGGGTTGTGGACATGCAGGAATATAGTGCCAAAAGTCCACATAATTTAAGCGGCGGCGAAAAAAAAAGAGTTGCCTTGGCCAGCGTATTGGCTATGCGACCGGAAGTATTGGTTTTAGACGAGCCAACCGCTGCCCTAGATCCCCGTGGGGTAAGTAAATTAATTAAATTGCTTAATTCAATTAACCGTGATCAAGGGATTACGCTGATTTTTGCCACCCACGACGTAGATATTGTCCCTTTGCTCGCCGACAAGGTTTATCTATTGAGTAAAGGAGAAATCGTCTTGGGAGGGTCTACGGCGGAAGTTTTTAAACATAAAGAGATAATCCGTAAAATTGATTTGCGCCTACCAAGAGTAGCTCATTTAGCCGAATTACTGGCCCGCGATGGTAGTTTAAATATGGATAACCTGCCTTTGACTATTGGTCAGGCCAAGAATCTTTTTGAAACAAGATAACTGGCTAACTGGCCAGAAATGCGAAAATTGTTCTCAACATCTATGGAGGGTGACTGATTAAAATGATCATACTTTTGGGAGAAACAGCAGCGGCACGTGAGATCGCCGCAGGTCTTGAAAACAGGGGGCTTGAATTTGAACGCACACAAATCTGGACGGAAAATGCTCGCCTTCAGACGCCGTCTGTTATTCTCGATGCCAGCCATCCTTCCTGTAGTAGTAAGTTTGCTTCGTTAAACCAATGGTGTGAACAAAGGGGTGTTCCCTATCTCAGGTTGGAAAGAGCCGAAACTAAGATTCCGGCGAGTGCCTTAATTTATCCGGTTTATCATTGGGAGGAAGCTTTACTCCACCTAAAACAACGTGTGCCTACCTTATATCTAGAGAAAGAACGACTGGTAACGATTTTCGTTACCACAGGTAGCCATCAATTAGAAAGTATTGTGCGCAGCTCCTTTGCTCGCTCTGCCCGTTTGGTTGTGAGAGTGCTTCCCGAAGGACGTTTAGTGCAAAAATGCCAGGATATGGGTATTAATCCGAGGGATATTATAGCTATGCAGGGGCCTTTTTCTAAAGAAATCAATAAAGCATTATTAAAGTTTTATGGGGCAGACATCCTTTTGACTCGGGACAGTGGTCTTGATGGTGGGACAGACACGAAGATTTCGGCAGCTTTAGAACTAGGGTTAGAAGTTATACTAGTCAAAAAAATCAAGGATAGTATCGGTTTGACAGCGTATAATGTTAAGGAACTCCTCAATTGGGTCGATGGATATTTTAAAAATTAAGTTTTGCTATAAGGCACATTCAAGAAAATAATAAATTTTTAGGGAGTTAATAAATTTACATGTTTTACGGCTTAACTGGGAATTTTAATGAGAGTAAAGAATGATTTTTAGCGGAGGTGCTGTGTAAATGCCAATGATTAACTTTGATGGGCCTACCCTAACTATTGACCAGAAGAGGAGCTTAATTCACGGAATGAGTCAAGCTGCTTCTCAGGCGTTAGGAATTCCGATGGCAGCGTTTACTGTAACCCTAGATGAACATGACTATAGTAACATGGGTATCGGCGGCGAAGTGTTGACAGAATCAGTTTATTGGAGTAAATACAAAGAACTTAAAGACTAAGGAAATCCCTTGAGCGCGGTCCCTTTTTCGGGACCGTTTTTTTTACGTATCAGACGCCCATGCCACAATGCGGCACCACTGATGAAGCACGAGGGCACGATGCATCGTGCCCCTACGAAGATGATATCTAAGAACAATAAAAGGATCAAGGCACAGCCTCGGTTTTTCGTAATACAATATTGATTCTGCTGCAGAGTGCGCCAGACCCCTTGTCATGCTATTAATATCACATTTTATTGTCATCCTGAGCGAAGCGAAGGATCTTAAGGCCCTAGATCCTTCGCTCTCGCTCAGGATGACA
>JGI12269J14319_10003604_pt1 | contig 14461 bp, 11 predicted proteins | sample PeaSoiSIISIP2007_FD_14319 | JGI IMG/M metagenome (IMG submission 14319) | reverse complement strand
GCAAACGACTTCTTGGCTGCAGCCGCCCGAGCCGCTGCCGATCACCTGGCGGTCACGCTGCTCACCCGGCTGCGCGTCGGAGGCGAAGGTTGGGCCGATCGCTACTGCTTGATGGTCCGCATGTGCGAGCACCAGCCACCGAGGATGGGTGTCGTTATCAGCGCAGGCAGATCGGCGACGGCCGTGGGTCACTCGGACAACACACTTGATGACCAGGTCCGCCAGTGTGCACTCGAGGCTCGAGCGGCTCAGTCGCTGGACGCCATTCGTCCTCTTGCTCGCCTCCCTCGAGGGAGTGAATTGACGGCCCGCCAGACCGAGATCGTGGCTCTGCTCGTTGCCGGTCTCCGTGTCCCCGACATCGCCCGACTCATGTTTCTCAGCCCCAGCACCATCCGGAATCACCTTGCTGCCATATACCGAAAGTTTGCCGTTCATTCTCAAGCTGAGCTGCTTGCCTCTCTTCTTCGTGCCTCTGCTCCCTCCCCGCTGTGATTACTCACGTGGGGTCAAAGGACGGCGAGCGTCGTAGGGCTTGGTAACTCCCCCAGAAGGCTTCCTTCGGTAAGGAAGGGGGCGGGGCCATAGCCCCGCCCCCTTCCGCCCTCACGTCTCACCGCCGTTGACCTCACGGCAGTTTACGGCCTGTGAAAGGTACTGCGACTGCGTGGAGCTACAGGACCGCCGAGCTCTGGCTCGAGTCGACGTCGATGGCGGTGACTGTGCCGCTGTGGCACCCGGTGAGCAGGTTGCCGTTGTTGGTGTCGTTGAGCAGGCCCACGCCGATACTGGCGCCCTTGCCCGCAGTCGGGTAGGTGCCGCCCTTGACGGTGCCGGTGATGTTGAAGCCGACGTCGTCGCCGACGGTGCCCTCGGTGGCCTTGGGGCCCTTGAGCTCGCCCCCGCCAATCGGCAGCACCAGGTTCTTGAGGGATTTGCCAATCCCCTTGGTGGTGTTGGCGCTGGCGAAGGCCCCACAGTCACCCAGGTAGTAGTTGTGCTTGCTGTCGCCCGCCGCCTGTGCCTCGGCGCTTGGCTTGGACGCTGCCGTGTTGATGCTCAGGTCCTCGGTCCCACCCGGGGTCGGACCGGCCGCGTCGCTGCAGTTGCTGAAGGTGACGTCCACGGTGGTGATGCTGCTGTCGCCCTTGGCCGACAGCACGCCCGCTGGCGACAGACCTACTGACAGCGTGATGGTGGCAGAGATATCGCAGGCCACCGGGTTTGGCGACGCCTTGGCGACAGCCGCCGATTCGGTCATGGCCAGCAGACCGGTTGGTAGGGCGAGTGCGAGAGCGCCCAGCAGGATTTTGCGACGCATAGGTTGTTGCTCCTTCGTTGTGGAGTGCTTGATCGAGTTGACACCCAATGAGCGGAAGGGCAGCCCACGTAGTACCCGCCAGGCGCACGACGGTCATCGCCGATGCGCGCGTTATGCACTGAAGAAACAAAGGAGGGTGCGTGTCAGGAACTGGCTCCCACCGGCTAACCCCCTTCCGCCAAAAATGAACGTTAGAGCGATCCTTCTCGACAGGCATCCTCATATTTGAGGGAATCGCCAGGCTGTGGAGTCCGCGACGTGACAGCAAGAATCGAGTGGTGGTCTTGCGATGACCCTGCGTGACGGATAGTGAAGCAATGTCCAAGCGTCGACCGTTCGTGGCCGGTGTTCGGGTCGATGTGTGTGTGCAACGACCCGGATTGGGGTCGACGTCGAGGGGTGTTGCCAGGTCATTCACCGATGGGTGAGATCTGACCGGACCACCCGGGATCGCGCCCCCTCGCCATGATGAGCGCATGACCCCTCGGCGGCAACTCCGGGGGGCATGAGGCTCGAACCTTGGTTCCGGTTGCATCCGGGCGGCCTCCGCTCCTGGTCGCCTGAGGGCCTCCGCCTGGAGCCGGACCCTGTTGTGCGTCCGTTGTGGGTCGCTCGGTCCAGGTTCGATGATGGTTCGCCGATCCCTCTGCGACGGGTAGGGAGGACGTCCCGAACTGCCCCGTCAACCCACGCCACGGAAGGCGTGGGGACAGACCGACGGAACGGTGACAACGATGTGCAACGGGTGTCTGGTCGTCCACCTCGACGGAGCCGTCGCCTACTGCTCCGAAGAGCTCGACGACGGAGAGTGTGACGGGTACGAGGTGGCGCACCTGGGTGGGGTGATGTCGTGCCGGGCGATACCGCGCCGCGACCGGTGCCATCATTGCGACGATGTGATGCGCTTTCGACTGGCCATCGCTCCGCTTTTCGTACCGGATCACGTTCGGCATCTGTCAACGAGCTGACCGAGGTGACGGCGCCGTCGCCCGTGTTTCCCACATGCTGGATGTGGGTCAGGGGTTTCAGTTCCCGAAGTCCCAACTCTGGCCGGTCTCGTAGCGGTGCACGACGTTCTTGGCGATGAGGATCTTGTGGACCTCGTCGGGGCCATCGGCAAGTCGCAGGGTGCGCGCCCCCATGTACATGGCCGCCAGTGGCAGGTCGTTGGACACGCCGGCGGCGCCCCAAACCTGGATGGCACGGTCCGCCACCCGGCTGTAGGCGGCGGGCACGAAGACCTTGATGGCCGAGATATCGGTGCGGGCTGAGCCGTCGTCCAGGTCGATCTTCTCGGCGGCGTGGATCGTCATGAGGCGGGCAGCCTGGATGTCGATGTAGCTGTCGGCGATGAACCCCTGGATGAACTGCTTCTCCTTGAGAAGGCCGCCGTGAACCTTGCGCTCGCAGGCACGCTCGACCATCAGGTCGAAGGCCCGCCACATCTGGCCGATCGAGTTCATACAGTGGAAGATCCGGCCCGCCCCGAGGCGGTCCTGGGCTGCCTGGTGACCCTGACCGACCTGTCCCAGGGCGTTGTCGGCCGGAACCCTGACGTTGTCGTAGATCACCTCGCAGTGGTCGGACGTGGCTCGTCCCCAGATGCCGATGCCCCGAACGATGTTCACCCCTTTGGCGTTCGTCGGAACGATGATCTGGACCATCTGACCGGTGTCGTGCTCGGCGCCCGAGGCGCTCACCCGGCACATGACGATGAAGAAGTCGGCGGCGATCCCGTTGGAGGTGAACCACTTGTGGCCGTTGATGACCCACTGGTCGCCTTCGAGCACGGCACTGGTGTCCAGTGAGCGTGGGTCGGACCCCGGGTTGTGGGGTTCGGTCATGGAGAAGCCCGACTCCATCGATCCGTCGATCAGAGGAAGCAGCCATTTCTGCTTCTGCTCCTCGGTGCCGTACTTGACGAGGATCGTCTGGTTGCCGGAGTTCGGTGCCACGACGCCGAACAGTGCGGCCGCCCCGATGGCGTAGGCCAGAACCTCGTTCATATAGGCGTGGGCCAGGAAGTCGAGACCCATCCCGCCATACTCTTGGGGCAGATGCGGAGCCCACAGTCCGGCCTCGAAGACCCGCCGCTTGATCTCCTCGCGGAGTTGGTGGGCCTCACGGCGCTGGTGTTGAGAAACATCTCCCTCGCGGTGGAGGTTCCACAAGGTCGCCTCATTGGGGAGGATGTCGGTGTTGACGATCTCGGCGGTTCGCATGCGGATGTCGTTGATGCGATCATCGAGCGTGGGGACAGGCTTCACGTTCATTGCCATGGTGGGGCCTTTCGTCCGGCGCGACGGGGAACACGATGACGAACTCAGCGAGGCTATCGCNCTCACCAAGCCCGGGCTGTCGGAGAGGTGGATGCCCGGACCGAGCCGGATCGCGAGGCCGCCCCCGGCTACCTGCCGAAGAGTGACAGCATGTGGTGGTGCGCTTCTCGGTTGAGCACCGCTTCACTGGATCGAAGCAGGCCGTCGCGTCGCTCCTCGCTGACCCCGCCTTTTACCTGGGGCTCGACCTCCCCGATCTGAACCCGCCCGACGTGCTCGACCAAGGCCAAGACGGAGACGACACCACGCTACGACTGCGATACGAGTTCGTCGGAAACCTCGATCCGATGGCGCGCCGACTGGTCGGCTCCAGCCACCTTGCGTGGATCCAGGAGGTGCGCGTCAACCGTTCGGCAGGTTCCGGCACGCTTCGCTTCGGGGCCGAGCATGACCCGAAGCGGCTGCACGGTGAAGCCAACTTCGTCCTCACCACAGCCGGAGACGGCACCGTCCGGAGCCTCGAGGGCCAGTTGGTGGTGGCGCTGCCGGCCATCGGACGGGCGGCCGAGCGACGGATCGTACCCGGACTCCTGCGCAGGTTGGATATCGAGGCTCAGGCCCTCAACGACCAGATCGGGTGACGCCGGGGATACCCTCCGGGTGCGGCGCCGAGCGGCCGTCCGGACGGAAAGGGCAGGTCAGGGGGTCGTGCGTCTACCGGCCCCGGCGTGAGTCCCACAGTGGGAGTGATCACTCCTAGAGTGGGACTCGTGGAGTACCGGGTGGAGGCACTGGCGGCAGCGTCGGGGGTCTCGGTCGACACCATCCGCTTCTATCAACGGCGCGGCATCGTGGACCATCCACGCCGGGTCGGCCGTGTCGCCCTCTACGACGACGGGCACCTGGAGCGTCTGCGCAGGGTGAAGGCCCTCCAACAGCGCGGGTTCAACTTGACGGTGATCGCCCGGATCCTGCGGGGCGAGCTCGATAGCGCCGACGAGGCCTTGGTCGAGGCGGTGGTGGCCGGTGGCGACGAGAGGCGCGGGGAGCCGGAGGAATTCTGGACGCTCGAGGAGCTGGGCCGGCGTGCCGGCGTGCCGGGCCCGCTGCTCGAGGCGCTCGAGCGCGAAGGCGTGCTGGTGCCGCGACGCCAGCACCGTCAGGCCCGTTACACAGATGCAGACCTCGCGGCTCTGCGGGCCGGACTGAAGTTGCTCGAATACGGGCTCCCGCTGAGCGAGGTCCTGGATGTCGCCCGGACGCACGAACAGGCGGCTCGGCTGGTGGCGGAGAAGTCGGTGACGCTCTTCGACCGCCACATCCGCCAGGCCCGACGTGGCGACGACGCCACCGAGGCCGCTGCCGGCCTCGTCGAGGCCTTCAACGATCTCCTGCCGGCGGCGGTCACGCTGGTGGCGCACCATTTCCGCCGGATCCTGCTGGCTGTGGCGCAGGAGCACATCGAGATGGTGGGTGGCGACGAGGAGCTGGCCGCCGTACGCTCCGAGTCCCTGCGGCGGCTCGAGCCCATGATGACGGGGGAAGTGTGAAGAGCGCCACACCTCGGAGCGTGGTCATGATGCCCGCCTCCCCGGTGACCGGCATGCCGTTGGTGGCAAGAACGGTGCCGCTCGACACCGCCGTCGATCTGGTGGCGGTGGCCGGCGGACGGGGTTGCCTCTGGGAACGGGCGGACGGCGTGAGCCTGGCCGGGTGGGGAGTGGCAGCCCGGGTGCCGGTGCAGTTGGGCCGGGGCGAGGCGGGCGACGTGGTGGCGACCGCGCTGGGGGCCATCGAATGGGACGGTCCCCATCCGCCGGTCGCCATGGGCGCGCTCCCGTTCGCCCGCTCCGACGACGCCCACCTGGTGGTGCCGGCGGCGGTGGTGCGCCGGGACGCTGACGGCTCGCATTGGTTGACGGTCACCTCCTCGGATCCGGGTCGTTCACTCGACGACGTCCGCCGCCGCTTGGGCTCCTTCGGAGCCCGAGCGGGTGGGCCCGGCCCGGGGGAGTACCGGGTCAGCTCGGTGATGGAGCGCGGCGCCTGGTGCGGGTTGGTCGACGCTGCCGCCCGGACCGTGGCCGCAGGCCGGCTGTCCAAGGTCGTCCTGGCCCGCGAGGTCATGGTCGTCGCCGACCAGGCCCTCCGCCCCGTCGACGTGGTGCGGCGGCTCCGACTGTCGCACCCCAGCTGCATGGTGTTCTCCGTCGACGGCTTCGTCGGCGCCAGTCCAGAGCTCCTGGTGGAGCGGCGCGGGGAGCAGGTGCGCTCCCATCCGCTCGCAGGCACGACGGCCCGGTCCGGTCCCGGCGAGACGGACGACGGGCACATCGCGTGGCTGCTCTCGTCGGGCAAGGAGCGCCGTGAGCACCGTCTGGTGGTCGACGCCGTCTCGGCCGCCCTGGCCCCCTACTGCGACGAGCTGCACGTACCCCGGGTCCCCGGTGTCGTGCCGATCGGAACGCTGGCCCACCTGGGCACGCCCGTCACCGGCCGTTTGCGCTCCCCCCTCCCCACCGCCATGGAACTGGTCGACGCCATCCATCCCAGCCCGGCGGTGGCGGGGACTCCGACCGGCGCTGCTCTCGACTACATCGCCGCGGTGGAGCGGCTCGACCGGGGTCGCTATGCCGGGCCGGTCGGTTGGGTGGACGGCGACGGCGACGGCTGCTGGGCGGTCGGGATCCGCTCGGCCGAGATCGAGGGATGCCGCGCCCGGCTGATGGCCGGGGTCGGCATCGTCGACGGGTCGGATCCCGACGCGGAGCTGGCGGAGACCGATCTCAAGCTCCAGCCCCTGCTGGCCGCCATCGTCCGGCCCTGACCGCGGGTCACGACGGCGTCGAGTCGAGGGCGGCCGACACCGCCGCGTGCAGCTCGGCGTGGACGGCAACGTTGGCGTCGCGGTCGGTGCGGGCCACGATGACGGTGATCCCGCCCGCCGCCACCCCGGCGGTGAGTGCCGGCGCCAGCTGCCCGGCAGCGTCGATCGCGATGGTCGCCAGTCCGTGCACGCCTGCCAGCGCCACCAGGTCCACGCCGTGCGGGGTGGAGAACAGCCGCTCGACGAGGGGCGCGGGAAGCGACGTCGCCTGGGGGAGGAAGGAGAAGATGCCCCCGCCGTTGTTGTCGATCACGACGATGACGGCGTCGAGGCCGCGGCGCTGCGACGTCACGAGGGCTCCCGCGTCGTGGAGGAACGCCACATCACCGAGAAGTCCGACGGTCGGTCCGCCCTTCGACCCGGCCGCGACCCCGAGCGTGGTGGACAGCATCCCGTCGATCCCGTTGGCGCCGCGGTTGGCCATGACGCGGATGTCGGCGCGCGGCGGCGCGTACCACTCCACGTCGCGGATGGGCATCGACGACGCGATCACCAGGCCGGAGCCCGGCGCCAAGCACGACACCACGGTGCGCGCCACGCCGGGCTCGGTCGGCTCCGGGTGGGCGTCCAGCACCTGGCCGATGGCGGCCTGGGCGGCGCGCTCGGCACCGGCCCACAGCTGCGTCCAGCCCCCGGGTGCCGGCGCCGGCGCACGATCGGCGAGGGCGGTGCACAGCGCCGCGGGCTCGGCGGCCAGCACGGCGGTGGCCGATCGGTCGGGGTCGAGCCAGGTGCCGTGGGCCTCCACCGCGATGTGTTCGGCCGGAGACGAGGAGAGCCAGTCGGACAGCACCCGCGACGCCGGTGCGGCGCCGAGCCGGAGCACCACGTCGGGACGGGCCCGGTCGGCGAACGGGCCGTGGCGGAGCAGGGAGTCGAAGGCGGCCACCGTGGCGGGAGCCGCCATGCGGGCGCTCGAGCACGCACCGGCCAGGACGGGCCATCCGAGCTGATCTGCGAGGCGATGGACGGGCCCCGGATCGCCGGTCCCGGCGCCGGACACGATCAACCCCGACCGACCCGAGAGTCCGGTGGCCACGTCGTCGAGGCCGGTCGGTGCATGGCGGGGCGCGGCGGACACCCGGTGCCAGGGAGACGCTCCGGGACGTCCCGGTGGCAACGGGCCGGGTCGTCCGACCAGCGGCTCTCGGAAGGCCAGGTTGAGGTGCACCGGGCCGGGTCGGCCGGAGATGCCGCGTGCTTCGGCGACGGCTCGAGCGGCCAACGAGCGCCACGTGTGGGCGGTGGCGGCATCGGGCACACCGGGGTCGGCTCTCCACCGGACGGCGCGCCCGTAGAGGTCACCCTGCGCGATGGTCTGGGGGGCGCCGACGTCGTGGGACTCCGGAGGTCGGTCGGCGGTGACGGCCAGCAGGGGAACGCCGGCCAAGGAGGCCTCGACGACGGCGGGATGCAGTTCGACGGCGGCGGTCCCGCTGGTCGTGAGCACCGCCGCGGGTTCTCCGGTGCGCAGTCCGATCCCAAGGGCGAAGAATCCCGCCGACCGTTCGTCCAGAAAGACGTGGAGCCGGATGCGGGCGTCGGCGGCCAGGGCCAGTGCCATCGGGGTCGAGCGCGACCCGGGGGCGAGTACCGCGTCGGTGAGCCCGGCGCGGGCCCATTCGTCGACCAGGGTGGCACAGAAGGTGGCGGCTACGTCCACCGGTCCCGCCTCCCGGTCCGGCCCGACGCCCCGGGCTCACCGGCACCGGCGGGGCCCCACCTCGGTGGTGCCAGGATGGCGCCGTGTTGTACGCCCAGGTCGACGGTGTGGGCCCGCGCCTGGTCCTCGTGCACGGCTTCACCCAGACCGGCCGGTCGTGGGGCCCGTTGGCGGTGGACCTGGCGCGCCATCACGAGGTCGTCACGGTCGACGCCCCCGGTCATGGTCGCTCGGCGCCGGCCCTCGACATGGTGGAGGGTGCTCGCATGCTCGGTCGGGTGGGGGGTCCCGCTGCCTACCTCGGCTACTCGATGGGCGCCCGTCTGTGCCTGCACCTGGCTGTGGCCGAGCCCGGCCAGGTGACAGCCCTGATCCTGCTGGGGGGGACGGCCGGCATCGAGGACCGGGGGGCCCGGCTGGCCCGCCGGCGCCGCGACGAGGTTCTGGCGGTCGAGGTCGAACAGCTGGGAGTGGAGGCGTTCGTGCGGCGTTGGCTGTCCCAGCCGCTGTTCGACGGGCTCGACGAGGACACTGCCGGCGTGGCCGCCCGACTGGAGAACACCGTGGCCGGTCTGGCCGGCAGCCTCCGGCTGGCGGGCACGGGTGCCCAGGAGCCGTTGTGGGGACGGTTGGGCGAGCTCGACATGCCCGTGCTGGCCGTGGCAGGGGAGCGCGACGACGCCTTCGTGACCCGGGCCCAGGACATGGCCGCGGCTATCGGCCCGAACGCCGAGGTGGCGGTGGTGCCGGGCGCCGGTCACGCCGCGCACAGTGAGAACCCCGCCGCGTTTCTCGCCATCGTCCGTCGTTTCCTGGCCGCCACGGGCCATCCCGGGGCGTAGGGAGGTCACCGCGCCCACAGCCCGGCCGCCAGGCCGACGGCGAAGGCGAGCTGCAGCCGGCCCGTCTGGCCCAGCACGGCCACCAGGTCGGCGCCGGCCGCGCCGTGCCGCACCCGGCGCAGCGGCTGCACCGCAAACGGTGCGGCGGCCAGCGCCACCAGGGCCCACGGTGTGGCGAACGCCGCCAGACCGACGGCGCACGCCAGGGCGCCGATGACGAGGCCGGCGTACAGCAGGCGGGTGCGGCGGTCGCCCAACCGGACCGCCAGCGTGCGCTTGCCCGCCGTCGCGTCTCCGGACCGGTCCCGCAGGTTGTTGACCACGAGCAGGGCGGTAGCGAGCAGGCCGACTGGCACCGACGCCCCCACGGCCAGGGCCGACAGGTGGTCCTGCTCGACGAAGGCGGACCCGGTGACGGCGACCACGCCGAAGAAGACGAAGACGAAGACCTCCCCGAGACCGATGTAGCCGTAGGGGCGGGGTCCTCCGGTGTAGGTCCAGGCGGCGACCACGCTGGCCGCGCCCACGGCGACCAGCCAGGGCTGCACCGCCACGGCCAGGGCGAGGCCGGCCGCCCCGGCCACGGCGAAGCTGCCCAGCGCGGCTCGGCGAACGGCCACCGGGGAGGCCAGGCCGGCGGCGACGAGGCGGGCCGGGCCCACCCGCTGGCGATCGGTGCCCCGCACCCCGTCCTGGTAGTCGTTGGCGTAATTGACCCCGATCTGCAGGGCCAGGGCCACGACCAGGGCGGCCGCCACCCGCCACGCCCACACCGGACCGCCCCCACCGGCGACCGCCGTGCCCACCAGGACCGGGGCCACCGCCGCCGGCAGGGTGCGAGGACGTGCCCCGAGCACCCACCGGTTGGTCGCCACGCCCACCGCCGTCTACGGGCGCCGGGGGAACCGGGCGAAGTCGGGCGCTCGCTTCTCGAGATAGGCGTCGCGGCCCTCCTGGGCCTCGGCCGACAGGTAGTACAGAAGGGTGGCGTCGCCGGCCAGTTGCTGGATGCCGGCCAGCCCGTCGTCGGCGGCGTTGCACCCGGCCTTGATCATCCGCAGGGCCAGTGGGGAGTGCTCGAGCATCTGTCGGCACCATGCCACCGTCTCCTCCTCGAGCCGCTCGATGGGGACCACGGCGTTGACGAGGCCCATGTCGAGCGCCTCGCGGGCGTCGTACTGCCGGCACAGGAACCAGATCTCGCGCGCCTTCTTCTGGCCGACGATGCTGGCCAGCAGACCCGACCCGTAGCCGGCGTCGAACGAGCCCACCCGGGGGCCGGTCTGGCCGAAGCGGGCATTGTCGGCGGCGATGGTGAGATCGCAGACCACGTGCAGGACGTGACCACCACCGATGGCGTAGCCCGCCACCATGGCCACCACCGGCTTGGGCGTCCGGCGTATCTGGATCTGGAGGTCGAGCACGTTGAGGCGACCCACCCCGGACGCGTCCACGTAACCGTCTTCACCCCGGACCCGTTGGTCGCCCCCCGAGCAGAAGGCGTCGGGTCCTTCGCCCGTGAGGATGATCACCCCCACACCGGCGTCGTCACGGGCGGCGGCAAAGGCGTGGCTCAGCTCGAACAGGGTCTGGGGCCGGAAGGCGTTGCGCACCTCGGGCCGGCAGATCGTGATCTTGGCCATGCCCTCGGCGGTGTCGTAGCGGATGTCCCCGTAGTCGCCCGAGCGCTGCCACGGCGGGATGCCCGGGCCGCTCACCGACCAACGACTCCGAGAGTGATCACTCGTATCATGAGGGCTACCGTAGCCGCATGCCCCGCCTCGTCGCCCTGGCCGCCGAGGGCGGCGACCGGTTCCCGGTCCGGCTCCGGCGGGCCTGGGACGCCGGTGACGCCGTGCTCCCGGTCGACCCACGCCTGCCCCGGCCCGCCGTCGACCGTCTCCTCGCCGGCCTCGCCCCGGCGGTGTTCGTCGACCCCGAGGGAGACGAGCACCCGCTCGACGCCGGCCGGCCGGTCGAACCCGGAGACGCCCTGGTCGTGGCCACGAGTGGCTCGACGGGGGAGCCCAAGGGGGTGGTCCTGACCCACGACGCCGTCGCCGCCTCGGCGTGGGCCACCTCGGCCCGCCTGGAGGTCGACCCGGCCGCCGACCGTTGGCTGGCCTGCCTGCCCCTGGCCCACGTCGGAGCCCTGTCCGTCGTCACCCGGGCGCTCGTCACGGCCACGGCGCTGACCGTCCACGACCGCTTCGACGCCGCCGCCGTGGAAGCGGAGGGCCGTGGGGGGGCGACGCTCGTGTCCCTCGTCCTCACCGCCCTGTACCGGATCGACCCGACCGTGTTCCGCACCGTCGTGCTGGGTGGCAGCCGGCTCCCCGACGGCGGGTGCGGCCCCAACGTCGTCTCCACCTACGGCATGACCGAGACCGGCAGCGGTGTCGTCTACGACGGTGTCCCGCTCGATGGTGTCCACGTGCGGATCGTCGACGGCGAGGTCCACGTGCGCGGCCCCATGTTGCTGCGCAGCTACCGCGACGGTCACGATCCCCGGACGGCCGAGGGCTGGTTGGCGACCGGAGACGCCGGCACGTTCGAGCCCGACGGCCGGCTGAAGGTCCTCGGGCGCCGGGCCGACATGATCATCACCGGCGGTGAGAACGTCTGGCCCCACGCCGTGGAGGAGGCGGTCCTCGCCCACCCCGAGGTGGCCGAGGTGGCCGTGGCCGGACAGCCCGATCCGGAGTGGGGACAGCGGGTGGTCGCCTGGGTCGTACCCGTCGACCCGTCCCGCCCACCCACGCTGTCGTCGATCCGCGCCTTCGTGGCCAAGGCACTTCCGTCGTACGCCGCGCCCCGGGCCCTCGTCCTGGCCGCCGCCCTCCCCCGGAGCGCCCTCGGGAAGCTGGTGCGCCACCGCCTGCCCGGCTACGTCGAATAGCGCTCGAGCAGCACCGGGCTGGGAACGACGGAACGGACCTCGAGCACCCCGTCGTGCGGGATCAGGGGCTCGTCCGTCACATCGGCCGCCAGCAACCTGGCCGTGGCGAGACCACAGGCGAACGGGAGCTCGGGCAGCACGGCGGCCAGTGCCAGCCCGGCGGCGATGCCCACCGAGGTCTCGATCATCGAGGTGACGACGGCCGGAACGCGTGCCGCTTCCACGACCGCCAGCGCCGCCCGCACCCCACCCAGGGGCTGGACCTTGACGACGATGGCGTCGGCCGCCCCCAGCCGGGCGAGGCAACGGGCGTCATCGACACCGCGCACGGCCTCGTCGGCGGCCAGCGGTATACGGACGAGCCGGCGCAGCTCGGCCAGCTCCTCGAGCGACGCCACGGGCTGCTCGGCCAGCTCGATGTCGTAGGCGGCCAGGGCACCGAGTCGCGCAACGGCCGTCTCCACGTCCCATGCACCGTTGGCGTCGATCCGTATCTGCACGTTGCTGCCCACGGAGTTGCGGATCTCCGAGACGCGGCCGAGGTCGTCTCCGACACCCACCTTCACCTTGAGGCAGACGATGCCCTGCCCGATCGCTTCGAGGGCGAGGGCGGCGGCCTCGTGCGGCGGGAGCGGTGGAATGACGGCATTGACCGGGACCCGCTGACGCACCGGGCGTGGCCAGCCGTCGTTGGCGGCCTCTTCGGCGCTGCGCTCGCACAGTTCGGGGTCGCAGGGGAACCCGGGGAGCGGGGACATCTCGCCGAAACCCTGCGGCCCGCCGATGATGGTGGCGTCGCGGTGGACGAGGCCCTGCCACGGTCGTCGCAACGGTACCCGGACTCGCCAACGGCGGAAGGGCGCCGACGGTCCCTCGGTCATGTCCGCCGACGGTAACGGGTCCCGGTGGTACGGGCCATCGCCACGTGGGAGCACCCCGGTGGCAATGTGGGTCCCGGTGGCGAGGTGGGTCCCGGTGGCACTGCCGGCGGTGCCGCCACCGTCGTCATGGCGAGGATCGAGATCAGGCGGACGGCGGACCTGGTCCGAACGCCCGGTCGGCGCATGGGCCACCCTTCGATTCCCCGGCGACGGCGTGGCAACGACGGTCAGCGCCGGCAAGTAGCCGACCGGTCCGGTCCGATCTGCGCCGGGGATCCACGATCGCCCGGGGCAAAGGTCAGGGGCGTGCCGCCGCGGTCGCGCCGGCTCGGCGACGCCATCGGGTGGTACCGGGCCACGATCCACACGCATGGCCCATGCTGTCCGAGGAGCTCGCCGTGAGCCGGGGGGCGCCCCGCCCGCCTTACCCCGCCGGGAGGTCAGGCGCGGAGCTGAGGGCCCTGCNCCCGGCACCGTCCCGCCGTGGGCAGCACTGGTGCTGATGGTGTGGCAGGCGAAGGATCAGTCGCGGTTCCCCCAGCTGCTGACGTTCCCGTTGTGGGTGTAGCTCGCGTACCCGTTCCAGCCGTTGCCGTCCCCGCCATTGCCCCCGCCGGAGTTGCCACCACTGCCGCCGTTGCCGTAGCCACCGTTGCCACCTTTGCCGCCGTTGCCGTAGCCACCTTTGCCGCCGTTGTCGTAGCCACCGTTGCCGCCGCCGGAATTGCCATCGTTGCCGTTGCCCTGGTTGCCACCTTTGCCGCCGTTGCCGTAGCCCTGGTTGCCACCGTTGCCACCGTTGCCACCGTTGCCGTGGTTGTGGCCGGAGTTGTCCGAGCCGCCGGAGTTGCCGCCGTTGCCGCTACCCCCGTTGCCCTGGTTGCCACCCGAGTTGCCCGAGCCGCCGGAGTTGCCGCTGTAGCCGTAGCTGTGGCCGTCCCCGTTGCTGTAGCCGTGGCAGTAGCCGTTGCCGTGGCCGCCGTTACCGTTGCCATTGCCATTGCCATTGCCATTGCCATTGCCGTTGCCGTTGTCGTTGTCGTTGTCGTTGCCGTTGCCGTTGCCATTGCCGTTGTCGTTGTCGTTGTCGCTGTTGCCACCGTTGCCGGAACTGGTACTGGACCCGGATCCCGTCGTCACGGCTCCTTGGCCGCCGGTCTGGCACTGCGACGACGACCAGACGATGCCGCCAGGGCAGCTCGTCGACGGGGCCACGATCTCGGTGGCCACGCCCTCGGTAGACGACGAAGGCTGGTTGAGCGAGTCACCGGAGTAGACCGCTTGCCAGAAGTACACCCCGGTGCCCACGGTCACGGCGGTCGACGGTGGCACCGCTCCGGACGCCACGGTGACCTGGCCGGCATCGATGACCGGTTCCCACCACCAGTTCCCCCAGGAGGACTGGCCGAAGGGGAACACCTGGAAGAGGGAGTACGACAGCGCGTACACGCTGTAGCTCACCGTGCCCCCGGCGCTGGATGCGTTGGCGCCGGTGAGCGTGGCCTGATCCGTTACGGCCGTGTCATTGGGGACGATGATGGTCCCACCCGTCTGACCGCCTCCCGACAGCGAGGACGAGATCGAGGTCGGGGTGGCGTTCGAGTTGGTGGTGCTGGTGGTCGACCCCACCGTGGTGCTCGTCGACGACGAGCCGCTGGCCACGGCGATCACCGGCGAGATCGGCTCGCC
>JGI12269J14319_10003603_pt1 | contig 14470 bp, 13 predicted proteins | sample PeaSoiSIISIP2007_FD_14319 | JGI IMG/M metagenome (IMG submission 14319) | reverse complement strand
GGGAGAGGAAGGGGCCCGCCGCGAGAGCGGCGGGAAGGTGAGGGGTGTCGATTGGAAGTGCTCGTTCACACCGACCCTCACCCTCCCAGCGCTTCACGCTGGGTCCCTCCCTCTCCCACTTCGTGGGCGAGGGGCTGGCGAGAGCTTGTGCGAGAAATGCGTTAGAGTAGCAAAAGCGTGCACGAGGTTGGCATGAGACTCCTGGTTTGTGGCGACGTGATGGGGCGGTCGGGGCGCGAGGCGGTGAAGGCGCAGGTGCCCCGGCTCCGGCGCGAGCTCGGGCTCGATTTCGTGGTGGTGAACGGCGAGAACGCCGCCGGCGGGTTCGGCATCACCGACAAGCTCTGCGCCGAGCTCTACGCCGCCGGCGCGGACGTCATCACCACCGGCAATCACGTCTGGGACCAGCGGGAGCTGCTGGGCTACATCGATGGCGACCCGCGGCTGCTGCGGCCGCTCAATCTGCCGGCGGGCACGCCGGGCGTGGGCGCGCGGGTGTTCGAGCTCGGCGACGGCCGGCGCGTGCTGGTGCTGAACCCGATGGCGCGGCTCTTCATGGATGCGATCGATTGCCCCTTCGCGGCGGTCGAACGCGAGCTGGGGCTCCATCCGCTCGGCGACGTGCAGGCGGTGGTGATCGATTTCCACGGCGAGGCCACCTCGGAGAAGATGGCGATGGGACATTTCGCCGACGGCCGCGCTTCCGTGGTGGTGGGCACGCACTCCCACGTGCCGACGGCGGACGCGCGGATCCTGCCGAAAGGCACGGCCTATCAGACCGACTGCGGCATGTGCGGCGACTACGATTCTGTCATCGGCATGCAGAAGGAGACGGCGGTGGCGCGTTTCGTGAACAAGATCCCCGGCGAGCGGCTCAAGGCCGCGGACGGCGAGGGGACGCTCTGCGCGGTCTTCGTGGAGACCGACGACGCCACGGGCCTCGCGCGCCGCGTGGAGCCGGTGCGGTTGGGCGGCAAGCTCGCCGAGCACCTGCCGCGCGTCGCCGCCGCGGTCGGTTGAGCGCGGAGCCGTCTCGCATGGGCAATCCGTTCGTCGGCACCTGGACGTTGCGATCGACCGAGCGCAAGAGCCTCGACACGGGTGAATCGACGCCACTCTGGGGCGCGCATCCCACGGGCACGCTCATCTACACGGCGGACGGCCGCATGAGCGCGCTGGTCCTGGCCGAGGGCCGCAAGGCACCCGCCGGCGCCGCGCTCACCGAGGCCGAGGCCTTCTCGCTCTTCCGCAGCATGGTGGCTTACGCCGGGCGCTACACGGTCGAGCCCGATCGCGTGATCCACCACGTCGAGCAATCCTGGAATCAGGCCTGGACCGGGACGGACGTCGTGCGCTTCTACAAGTTCGACGGCAACCGCCTCACGCTCACCACGGCGCCGGCGCCCAATCCGCGCGACGGCAAGATGAGCGTCTCCACCTTGGTCTGGGAGCGGCCTTCCTGACGGCGGCTTTCGCGGAAGCCCGCACCGCTTTATAGTCGTTCCAGAAAGAACGAGGAGCGTCCCTTGCCGCTCGACAGCGCCTATTCCGTCTGCCCGCACGACTGTCCGAGCACCTGCGCGCTGGAGGTGGAGCGCATCGACGAGCGGACCATCGGGCGCATCCACGGCGCGCGCGACAATCCCTACACGGCCGGCGTCGTCTGCGCAAAGGTCGCGCGCTACGCCGAGCGCCAGCATCATCCGCTGCGCTTGTCGACGCCGTTGCTGCGCGTGGGCGAGAAGGGCGCGGGGCTCGATGCCTATAAGCCGATCTCCTGGGACGCGGCGCTCGATCGCGTCGCGGAAGAGTTCACGCGCGCCGCCCAGCGCTACGGCAGCGAGACCGTGTGGCCCTATTTCTACGCGGGCACCATGGGGCTGGTGCAGCGCGACGGCATCAACCGGCTGCGCCATGCGATGAAATACGCGCGCCAGCATTCGACCTTCTGCGTGACGCTGTCGGATGCCGGCTGGAACGCCGGCGCCGGGGCCAAGCGCGGCGTGAGCCCGCTGGAGATTCCGGAGTCCGATCTGGTGATCGTGTGGGGCGGCAATCCCGTCTCGACGCAGGTCAACGTGATGACCCACATCACGAAGGCTCGGCGCGAGCGCGGCGCGCCTTTCGTGGTGGTGGATCCCTACCGCACGCCGACCGCCGAGACCGCGGACATCCACCTGATGCCGAAGCCTGGCACGGACGGCGCGCTCGCCTGCGCGGTGATGCATGTGCTCTTCAAGGAAGGCTACGCCGACCGCGCCTATCTCGCGAAATACACGGCGGGCGAGGCGGAGCTCGAGGCGCATCTTGAGACGCGGAGCCCCGCCTGGGCCTCGGGCATCACCGGCATTCCCGAGGCGGAGATCGTGGAGTTCGCGCGGCTCTACGGCCGCACCAAGCGGAGCTATCTCCGGGTCGGCTACGGCTTCTCGCGCTCGCGCAACGGCTCGGCGCAGCTCTTCGCGGTGACGTGCCTGCCGGCGGTGACCGGCGCCTGGCAATACAAGGGCGGCGGCGCGCTCTATGCGAATGCCGGCATTTACGTCATCGATCGCACGGTGATCGAGGGCCTCGACGTGCTCGATCCGAAGACGCGCATCTTCGATCAGTCGCGGATCGGCGCGGTGCTGGCGGGCGACAAGCGCGACCTCGGTGACGGCCCACCGGTGACGGCGATGCTGGTCCAGAACACCAATCCTATGGTGGTGGCGCCGGAGACGCTGCGTGTGCGCGAGGGCTTCTTGCGATCGGACCTCTTCACCTGCGTCCACGAGCAGTTCATGACGGAGACGGCGGCGATGGCCGACGTCGTGCTGCCCGCCACCACCTTCCTCGAGCACGACGACATCTACACCGGCGGCGGCCACGTCTACCTGCAGATCGCGCGCAAGGTGGTCGAACCCTACGCCGAGGCGCGCACGAACCACTACGTGATCTGCGAGCTCGCGCGGCGGCTCGGCGCCGAGCACCGCGGATTCGCCATGACCGAGATGGAGATCATCGCGGAAAGCCTGCGGATCTCCGGACTGCCGGGGCCGGATGCTTTCTATCAGGGACGCTGGATCGACCGGTCGCTGCCCTTCGAGACCGCGCACTTCCTCGACGGCTTCGGGCACGCGGACAAGCGGTTCCATTTCAAGGCCGACTGGGCATCGCTCGGGCCGCTGCACCAGGAATTGCCGGCGCTGCCCGATCACGTCGACATCATCGACAAGGCCGATGCCGAGCATCCCTTCCGGATGATGGCGCCGCCCGCGCGCTCGTTCCTGAACAGCAGCTTCAACAACACGCCCTCGAGCGTCGGCCGCGAAGGCAAGCCCTCGGTGCTGATCCACCCCGACGATCTCCGAGCGCTCGGGCTTGCCGCCGGCGAGCGCGTGCGGCTCGGCAATCGCCTCGGCAGCGTGGTCGTCCACGCCAAGTCCTTCGACGGTCTCCAGCGCGGCGTGCTGGTGGTCGAGGGCATCTGGCCGAACCATGCCTACGAGGGAGGCCTCGGCATCAACGTCCTGATCTCCGCCGACCCCGGCCGACCCAACGGCGGCGGCGTGTTCCACGACACCGCGGTCTGGGCGCGCGCGGCTTAGCGTCAAACAGGAGACTCGCATGTCCGAGACGATCCTCTACGGCACGCAGGGCAGCCCCTACGTGCGCAGCGCGCAGCTGGCTCTGGAGGAAAAGGGAGCCGTCTACGATTTCTCGGCTGTTCCATTCGGCACATGGGGTCAGATGCCGCATGTCGCGCGGCATCCCTTCGGCAGAGTGCCCGCCTTCGAGCACCAGGGCTTCGCGCTCTACGAGACGCAGGCGATCATGCGGTACGCCGATGCGGTCTTCCCGGGACCGTCGCTGCAGCCCACGGACCCGCGGCAAGCCGGGCGCATGAACCAGATCATCGGCATCGTCGATTGCTACGTGTTTCCGAACATCAGCGTCGGCATCTCGTTCCAGCGGTTGATCGCCAAGCGTGTCGGCATGACGGCGGACGAGGCCAAAGTCGAGGCGTCTTTGCCCAAGGCCCGCGTCTGCCTGGAGGCGCTGGACCAGATTCTAGACGGCAACCGATACCTCGCGGGCGATGCGCTGAGCCTCGCCGATCTGATGCTGGCGCCGCACTATTTCTGGTTCGCGCTCACCGCCGAGGGCCGCGATCTTCTGGGACCCCACGAGGGTCTGCGCCGCTGGTGGCAGGCGATGGAGACCCGCGAGAGCATCAAGAAGACGGAGCCGAAACTAGGTTAGGTATGGGTGCGTCCTTCGACGCGGGCCTACGCCCCTTGCTCAGGATGAGGGGAGGTGGTGAGTGCACAAGGAGAGCCCGTCATCCTGAGCAAGCGAGCGGCGCGAGCGCGTCGAAGGACGACAACACAACCCAGCCACTCGTGATGCGCCAGCTAGCCAACGCTACCCCCTCCATCCCATATTGAGGGTATGGCGGACGAGAAGAAGGGCTCGGAGAGCCGGCTTCCCGCCGAGTCAAAGCAGGCGGAGGTCGAAGCGTTCCTGAAGCAGGTGGCGGCGATGCCGGCGGTGCGGCCGGCCTCGGGCCGCGGACGGTTGATCTTTGCCCTCGACGCGACGGCGAGCCGCGAGCCCGCCTGGGACCACGCCTGCCGGCTCCAGGGCGAGATGTTCGAGGCGACCGCGAGCCTTGGCGGCCTCGACGTGCAGCTGGTGTTCTATCGAGGCTTCGGCGAATGCAAGGCGAGCCGCTGGCTCTCGCGGGCGCAGGACCTGCATGCGGCGATGCGCAAGGTCAGCTGCGTCGGCGGCGAGACGCAGATCGCGCGCGTGCTCAAGCATGCCATCGACGAGGCGAAAGCAGGCCACGTCAATGCCCTGGTCTTCGTGGGCGACGCCATGGAGGAGCCGCTGGACGCGCTCACCCGGCTCGCGGGTGAGTTGGCGCTCCTCAACGTGCCCGCTTTCGTGTTCCACGAGGGCGCCAATCCCGTGGCGGGCCACGCCTTCAAGGAGCTCGCGCGCCTCTCCCGCGGCGCCTATTGCCCCTTCGACAACGCCAGTGCCCAGCAGCTGAAGGAGCTCTTGGGCGCGGTGGCGGTGTTCGCCGCCGGCGGGCGCAAGGCGCTCGCGGATTACAGCCGCAAGACCGGCGGCGCCACCCTGCTGATCACGCGCCAGATGGGCGGTGCCTGATGCCACTCTATCTGGTCGGCGGCATCTTGCTTCTCGTCCTGCTGCTGGCGGCGGGCAGGGCCTTCGTGGCGCTTCCTCCCGCGGTCATCGTGCGGTTCCTGATGTGGCTTGGCGTGTTCGCGGCGATCGCGGTCGCGGTGCTGCTGATCGAGAGCGGCCGCTTCTTGCCGGTGGTGATCGCGCTGGGCGGCGCGGCGCCGTTTCTCGCGCGGGCGAAGACGGTCTGGCGACGCTGGGCGGGCGGCGGCGGCGGTCCGCGCGGCCAGGTCTCGGAAGTCGAGACCGACTATCTCCGCATGAGCCTCGATCACGAGACCGGCACCATGACCGGCACGGTGCGCAAGGGCCGGTTCCAGGGGCGGCGGCTGGAGGAGCTCGACAATGCGTCGCTGATCGCGCTTTGGCGCGAGGTGCGCGCCGAGGATCCGCCGTCGGTCAGCCTGGTCGAAAGCTACCTCGACCGGTTCATGCCGGACTGGCGCGAGGCGGCGAAGGAGGCGGGCGGCTCCGAAGGCACCTCGCATGCGGCGGGCACCGCCATGACGCCGGACGAAGCCTTGGCGATCCTGGGCCTGAAGCGCGGCGCCGGCGCCGCCGAGATCAAGGAAGCGCATCACCGCCTCATGATGAAGATCCATCCGGACCAGGGCGGCTCCGACGCGCTGGCGGCGCAGGTTAACCGTGCCAAGGATGTCCTCTTAGGGACATGAGGCGCCCGGGCTGGCCTTGAGCGGAGAGTTCGGGGTATAAGGCGCCGCCGTCGCGTGTCCCGCCCCTGAAATTCGCTGGCGAATTTCAGGGATAAGCGGGCCACGATTTGTTAAACCTAGTGCGATACAGCATCCGAAGTTCGCTTGCGAACTTAGGAAGCATCGCGCTAGGGGGAACAAGCGGATGGGGCACTCCGTTGTCCCCGCGCCCGGCATGTGCCGCAACGGCCGAAGGCAAGGCCCCATGACTGCTCCCGTTCGCAAGGCTGTATTTCCGGTTGCCGGTCTCGGCACGCGCTTCCTGCCGGCGACCAAGGCGATGCCGAAGGAGATGCTGCCGGTGGTGGACAAGCCGCTGATCCAGTACGCGGTGGAAGAGGCGCGGGCGGCGGGTATCGAGCAATTCATCTTCGTGACCGGGCGCGGCAAGGCCGCGCTCGAGGACCACTTCGATCATTCCTACGAGCTCGAGAGCACTTTGCGCGAGCGCGGCAAGAACGCCGAGATCGTCGAGATCAACGCCTGGATGCCGCAAGCCGGCCAGCTCGCCTATACGCGCCAGCAGCGCCCGCTCGGCCTCGGCCACGCCGTCTGGTGCGCGCGCGATCTCGTGGGCGACGAGCCCTTCGCGGTGCTGCTCGCGGACGACCTGATCCTCGCGCGCACGCCCTGTCTCAAGCAGATGGTGGAGGCGCGTGCCAAGGTGGGCGGCAATCTGATCGCGGTCATGGACGTGCCGCGCGCGCACACCAAGCGCTACGGCATCCTCGATACGGTGGCGGAGGACGGCCCGCTGGTGCGCGCCAAGGGCGTGGTGGAGAAGCCCGCGCCGGACGCGGCGCCCTCGACGCTCGCGGTGATCGGCCGCTATATCCTCGAGCCCGAGGTGTTCGAGCATCTCGGCCGCATCGGGCGCGGCGCCGGCAACGAGATCCAGCTCACCGACGCCCTCGCGCGGATGATCGGCGGCAAGACCGCGTTCCACGGTTTCCGCTTCGAGGGCCGCCGCTTCGACTGCGGCGACAAGGTGGGATTCCTCGAGGCGACCATTGCGTACGCGCTGGCGCGGCCGGACCTGGCCGACGAGGTCCGGCGCATCCTGCGGGACCATCGCGACGACCCCGCGGACGAGCCGGCCGGCGAGGCGCCGCCTCGGCAACGCCGCCAACGATCCTGAGCTCCGGAGCATCCATGGCCAATGACGGCGGCCGCGCAAGCGGCCATCGCTTCGATCCGACCATCCTGCGCGAGTACGACATCCGCGGCACCGTCGGCACCACGCTCTTCGAGGCCGACGCCCGGGCGCTCGGCCGCGCCTTCGCCGTGTGCGTTGCCGAGGTCGGCGGCAAGAGCATCGCGGTCGGGCGCGATGGACGCCTGAGCTCGCCCGCGCTCGAGCAGGCGCTGGTGCAGGGCCTGGCCGAGAGCGGCATCGACGTGGTGCGCATCGGACTGGGTCCGACGCCGATGCTCTACTACGCCGCCTACACGCTCGGCGTCGACGGCGGGATCATGGTGACGGGCTCGCACAATCCCGCGGACTACAACGGCTTCAAGCTGGTGCTGCAGAAGCGGTCGTTCTACGGCGCCGATATCCAGCGCCTCGGCGAGATCGCCGCCCGCGGCGCGTTTCGGACCGGGGACGGCAAAGCCTCGACGGTGCAGCTGCTGGAGAAATACGTCGACCGGCTCGCCATCGACTATGACGGCAAGCGGCCGCTGACGGTGGTGTGGGACGCCGGCAACGGCGCCACCGGCGAGGCGCTGGTGCGCCTGACGAAGAAGGTGCCGGGCCGGCATATCCTGCTCAACGAAGAGATCGACGGGCGCTTCCCCGCCCATCATCCCGATCCCACCGAGGCCAAGAACCTGGCGCAGCTGCAGGAGGGCGTGAAACAGCACAGCGCCGATCTCGGCATCGCCTTCGACGGTGACGGCGACCGCATCGGCGTGGTCGACGCGCAGGGCCGGATCCTCTGGGGCGATCAGCTGATGACCGTGCTCGCGGCGGACGTGATCCGCGCCATGCCCGGCGCCACCATCATCGCGGACGTGAAGGCGAGCCAGGTGCTGTTCGACGAGATCGCGCGGGTCGGAGGCAAGCCGCTGATGTGGCGCACCGGCCATTCCATCATCAAATCGAAGATGGCCGAGATCGGCGCGCCGCTCGCGGGCGAGATGAGCGGCCACATCTTCTATGCCGATCGCTACTACGGCTACGACGACGCGCTCTATGCGGCGATCCGCCTCCTGGGCATCCTCGGCCGCAGCGAGGCGAGCCTGGCTCAGCTGCGCGACCGCTTGCCGGCGGTGGTGAACACGCCGGAGCTGCGCTTTCCTTGCGAGGAGGCGCGCAAATTCGCGGTGGTGGGCGAGGTGCGCGACCGCCTCAAACAGGCCGGCGCCGAGATGACCGACATCGACGGCGTGCGCGTCAAGACCAAGGACGGCTGGTGGCTGCTCCGCGCCTCCAACACCCAGGCCGTGTTGGTCGCCCGCGCCGAGGCCCGCGACGCCGCGGCCCTCGACCGCTTGAAACACGAGCTCGCCGGTCAGCTCAAGGCCAGCGGCGTCGAGCCGCCGACGTTTTAGCGGATTGCGCCTCAACGGTGCTGTCTGGGCTGCGTGGCACAAAAGTGTCAGAAATCTTTACAGTGCGGTCTCGGTCTCGAAGGCATTGACCTAACGTAAATCGGGTAATTGGGCAGGGTTTTTGCATGTGTAAGTATGGTGTTGGGCCGATGAGCATCGGTATTCAACATAAGTGAAGAGTTGGGCAGCGGAGATCAATCGATGCGTGTATTCACAGGCCTTAGCAGAGGGGCCATCGCCGCCGCAGCGCTCGCGGTTGTCTGGGCGCAGCCGGCATCGGCCACCTTCATCACGTCGGCGGGCCCTGGTGGGGGACCAGTTCAATATCGACACTGCCAACAGCAATGTCTCGTCCTTTACCGGCCAGGTAGACAGTCAAACGATCACCGTGACCACGACCGGGAATGTCGATACCGGCTCCGGTTTCGCGACCATCAAGCCGATCAGCGATGGCTCTCTTACGGACCTGATATTCACGCCTGCAGGCCCCACCCTGTTCGGCGATTTTTCATTCCGTGGCCAGCTGCTTGATGCCGCCGTCGGCACGGTGACCGTGACGGTGACGGACAATCAAGGCGATCCCGCTCAGACCTTTACTTTCACCGGGCTTGGATCCAATGCGGACTTCGCCAGCATCGGTATCGAGGCGGTGTTGGGGAGCGGCGAGACGATCAAGACGGTCGAGATTGCTAGCACCTTCAAAGAGGTCAAGCAGATCGAGTTCTCGTTGGCCGACGTTCCTGAGCCCGCGTCGCTGCTGCTCTTGGGGACTGGGCTCCTCGCCCTTGGCCTGGTTCGGCGCAAACGGGCATGAGGCGCGTTCCCTCGAACTAGGACACTTTATATCTGAAACCCAGACGTTTTCGGGTGGTTGCGGATAGCGCCGCCTGAACTCGCTATTGCGCTAGTCTCCGGCGTCGCGGACGGGCACTCGCTTGCTCATGTGCACGATGACGCCGCCGCTGAACGGCTCCTCCCGGTCGGCGCGATAGCCGAGCTTCTCGTAGAGCCGCACATTCGCGGCGAACATCTTGTTCGTGTAGAGCCGGATCTCCCTATGGCCTTGCGACGCGGCCACCGCTTCGGCGTGCGCCATCAGCCGGCGGCCGAGACCTCTTCCCTGAAAGGCGGGCGACACCGCGACATTCTCGATCAGGAGATGGTCGGCTGCCGGGATCGTCTCGATCAAGGCGGCGAGCTTGTCGTCCAGATGCAGAAGGTCGATGCGGTGGTTCCGCACGGCGGCGTCGTAATCCGCCGTCATCGGCTTGGGCTCACGGCCGATCAGCGGTACCCACTTGGCGTAGGCCTCCCGCGTCAGCGCGCGAATGGCGGGAGCGTCCGCCGCGGCGGCTCGCCGAAACTCCGGTGCAGGGGAGGAAGCCGAGCCGCTCAGTTCTGCGCGACGTGCAGCGAGCTCGGCGCGACCAGCGCGCAATCGTGGTGCTTCTTGTGCAGAGCCTGGCAGGCGTGCTCGGCGTCTTTCTCGCTGAAGCCGCCGATGCGCGCGCGGTAGTAGCGATCCTTCTCGACGGTGCCGGGTTTCGTCACGCTGACCGAGTGACCCTTGGCGCTCGGCAACTCCGCGAGCGCCGCGTGGGCCGCCTTCTCGGCCGCGCCTTGCTGAGCGAAGGCACCGACCTGGATGCCCCAGCGGCCGGTCTCCACCTCGCCGCGCGAGGCCTTGGTGGTCGACGCCTCGGCCGTGCCGATCGGCGACAGGTGGCGCAGGACCCGTTTGGCCCGCGCGCCGAAGCTCTGGGATTCGAAGGCGCCGTCGCCGCTGCTGAAGGCCTGCGCCGCCGCCGGCGGCGGGGGCGCCGAGGCGACCAGGGTGGTCGTCGTGTCGGGCGCGGTCCTGGAGAACCCGTCGTTCAGAAGCGCCGCCATCCTGAGGTCGCGCGCATGCGCGCTCTCGCCGCCCATCACCACGCCGATAAGCCGGTGGTTGTTGCGCACGGCGGATGCCGCGAGATTGAAGCCCGAGGCCCGGATATAGCCGGTCTTGATGCCGTCCATTCCGTCGAATTGGTCCATCAGGTGGTTATGCGTGGTGATCACCTCGCCGCGGAAGACGAACTCGCGCGTCGCGAAGTAGGGGTACATGTCGGGGAAGTCGTGATAGAGCGCGCGCGCGAGCTTGGCGAGATCGCGGGCCGTGGTGACCTGGTCGGGGTCGGGCAGGCCCGAGGCGTTCTGGAAGACGGTGTGCGTCATGCCGAGCGCGCGCGCCTTGGCCGTCATGCGCTGCGCGAAGATCTCCTCGCTGCCCGCGAGCCACTCGCCGGCGACCACCGCGGCGTCGTTCGCCGAGCGGGTCACCAGACCGAGGATCACGTCGCGGACGGAGATGGTCTCGCCCGGGCTGAGGTCGAGCTTGGTGGGCGACTGCGAAGCGGCGTGCTCGGAAACGGGCAGCTGCGTGTCGAGGTGGATGCGCCCTTTGTCGAGCGCCTCGAAGATCAGGTAGAGCGTCATCATCTTGGTCAGCGAGGCCGGAAAATGCGGCGAATCCGCGTTGGACTCGCTGATCACCGTTCCGGTCTCGGCGTCGATGACGATGGAGGTATAGGCCTGCCGGCCGCTCGCATGAACGTGAGTCTTGCGACTCGCGTCGGCGGATGCCATCGGCCATGCCGCCATGATGAACGCCAACAGCGCGACGACGGCATAGGCTCGCGCGTCGCGCAACCCACCTAGTCCCCGAACGACACCCACGCCCACCCTCCGCCAAGGTTCGGCCACAATCCGAACACAGCAAGGTTAAGGAACTCTAGCAATTATGTCCATGATTTCCCGAGGCTTTGCGCGAAATCCTTTCGCGACCGGCTTGAATCCGTTGGGCAATTTTGCCTGGTGCGGCGGGGTCTGGTCATGCTGCAGTGCAACCATGGGAGCGGGTATGCGACAGCCGGGCGCTTGCAAAATGCGCGACCGATTGATACTTAGATCATGCTGCAATGCAGCATAGAGGGTCGCTGAGGATTGCGCGAAAAGGCCGCGGTTGGCGGTATGTTTTTTCAGGGAGCTGATCGCGATGGCAAAGAAATCTGGCAAGAAGACCGTGGCCGCGGCTGCGGCGGCGCCGAAGCTGCCGGCCCCGGCCCCGACCTGGCCGACGGTCCGCGGCGCCGCGGAGGGCATCCGCATGGGCTACGATGATCTGGCGACTCAGGGCAAGGACACCTTGTCCGCTCTCGTAGCCGCCAACGCCGCGTTGAGCGAGGCGCTCGAGCGCATGAGCCTCGAGCTGGTGAGCCTCGCGCGGGCCGCGGTGGAAAGCGCCGCAGCCACGAGTGCCGGTTTGGTCGACGCAAAGTCCCTCGAGGACGTGGTCGCCCTGCAATACGATTTCACCAAGGGATGCGTGGAGCGCCTGATCGTGGGCGGCGCGCGACTCTCCGAGCTCGGCCTCAGAGCCGCCAGCGAGATGTACGAGCCCCTGGGAGCGCGCGCGGAGAAGGCGATTGACGCGTTGAAGAAGCCGCTCGCGGCGTGATCCTGTCGGCGCATACGCCGGCAGCTATCGGTTTGCGGCCATACAGGCATGGGTCGCGCTTTCTGGCCCGGCGGAAGCCTCCGCCGGGCCCTTCTTTTGCCCGATTTATGCCGGCGTTAACGGGTCTCGCAGCATTCTCACACCGTGGTGCCCGGCTCTGGCGCGGAGGTCACAAGTGCGAGAGGCCGGGAAAGCCCTTCCCCCCGGACGCGCGATGCCAATATCATGGGGGAATGGCGTGCCCATCGGTTCGAGCTCCATGAGCGATCCTGAAAAACGCAATGGCGAGGGACCAACGACCGGCGTCATCGTCAAGGCGAAGCCCAAGACGAAGAAACCGTCGATGTACAAGGTCCTCATGCTCAACGACGACTACACGCCCATGGAGTTCGTCGTGCACATCCTGGAGCGCTTCTTTGCCAAGACGCGCGAGGAGGCGACCCGGATCATGCTGCACGTACACCGCCGCGGGGTCGGGATCTGCGGCGTCTACACGTACGAGGTGGCGGAGACCAAAGTGACTCAGGTGATGGACTTCGCCCGGCAGCATCAACACCCGCTGCAATGCACGTTGGAAAAGGAATAGAGTCGGGCGGGCGGCGGTACTTTCGCATCAGCAAAAGGACTACGCGTTCATGCTTTCGCGGAATCTCGAGAAGACCCTCCATCGCGCCCTCGGCTATGCCAACGAGCGCCGGCACGAATACGCGACGCTCGAGCATCTTCTTCTGGCGCTCACCGAGGACCAGGACGCGGTCGCGGTCCTGCGCGCGTGCACGGTCGATCTGGAGAAGCTCCGGCGCGACATCCTCGCCTATGTCGACAACGAGCTCGCCAACCTGATCTCCTCGCACGGCGACGACGCGAAGCCGACCGCGAGCTTCCAGCGCGTGCTGCAGCGCGCGGCGATCCACGTGCAGTCCTCCGGCCGCGAGGAGGTGACCGGCGCCAACGTGCTGGTGGCGATGTTCGCGGAGCGCGAGAGCCACGCCGTCTATTTCCTGCAAGAGCAGGACATGACGCGCTTCGACGCCGTCAATTACATCTCCCACGGGATCGCCAAGGCGCCGGGCCGCTCCGAGACGCGCCGCGTTCAGGGCGCCGATGAGGAGGAGCGGCTGGAGAAGCCCTCCAAGCGCACCCACGACGCGCTCGACGCCTATTGCGTCAACCTCAACAAGAAGGCCAAGAGCGGCAAGATCGACCCGCTGATCGGCCGCGAGCCCGAGGTCGAGCGCACCATCCAGATCCTGTGCCGGCGCTCCAAGAACAACCCGCTCTACGTCGGCGATCCCGGCGTCGGCAAGACCGCGATCGCCGAGGGCCTGGCGCGCCGGATCGTGCAGCGCGAGGTGCCGGATGTGCTGCTGAACGCGCAGATCTTCGCCCTCGACATGGGCGCGCTGCTCGCGGGTACGCGCTATCGCGGCGATTTCGAGGAGCGTTTGAAGGCGGTGCTGTCGGAGCTCGAGGCGATGCCGGGCGCCATTCTCTTCATCGACGAGATCCACACGGTGATCGGCGCCGGCGCCACTTCGGGCGGCGCGATGGACGCCTCCAACCTGCTGAAGCCCGCGCTCGCCAGCGGCAACATCCGCTGCATCGGCTCGACGACCTACAAGGAATACCGGAACTACTTCGAGAAGGACCGCGCGCTGGTGCGGCGCTTCCAGAAGATCGACGTGAACGAGCCCACGGTCGAAGACTCGGTCAAGATTTTGCGCGGCCTCAAGCCCTACTACGAGCGGCACCACAAGGTGCGCTACACCGCGGACGCGATCCGCGCGGCGGTGGAGCTGTCGTTCCGCTACATCAACGACCGCAAGCTGCCGGACAAGGCGATCGACGTGATCGACGAGGTCGGCGCGGCGCAGATGCTGCTGCCCGAGAGCCGCCGCCGCAAGACCATCACCACGCGCGAGATCGAGGCGGTGGTGGCGACCATGGCGCGCATACCCCCCAAGAGCGTCTCGCGCGACGACAAGGAAGTGCTCAAGAACCTCGAGCGCGACCTCAAGACCATGGTGTTCGGCCAGGACAAGGCGATCGACGCGCTCACCTCCGCGATCAAGCTCGCCCGCGCCGGCTTGCGCGAGCCCGAGAAGCCGATCGGCAGCTATCTCTTCTCGGGTCCCACCGGAGTCGGCAAGACCGAGGTCGCGCGCCAGCTCGCGCGCACCATGGGGATCGAGATCACCCGCTTCGACATGTCGGAGTATATGGAGCGCCACACGGTCTCGCGGCTGATCGGCGCGCCGCCGGGCTATGTCGGCTTCGACCAGGGCGGCTTGCTCACCGACGCGATCGACCAGCATCCGCACTCGGTGCTGCTGCTGGACGAGATCGAGAAGGCGCATCCCGACCTCTTCAACATCCTCCTGCAGGTGATGGATTACGGGAAGCTCACCGACCACAACGGCAAGACCGTGGATTTCCGCAACGTGATCCTGATCATGACCACCAACGCCGGCGCCGCCGATCTCGCCAAGGCCGCGATCGGATTCGGCAGCGA
>JGI12269J14319_10003600_pt1 | contig 14475 bp, 10 predicted proteins | sample PeaSoiSIISIP2007_FD_14319 | JGI IMG/M metagenome (IMG submission 14319) | reverse complement strand
ACTCCTGCACGGCGTCTTGCATTATCCCAGCACCCGGTGGGACAGCGCCGGCAGACTCGCGCGGCACTCGGCGATGCGGCCGGGATCGACCTCGCCGACCACGACCCCGGGATCGGCCTCGCGCACCGCAAGCACGGTTCCCCAGGGATCGATCAGCATCGAATGCCCGAAGGTTGCGCGGCCATTTTCATGTCGACCGCCCTGCGCGGAAGCCAGGACGTAGCACAGGTTTTCGATTGCACGCGCGCGCAGCAACGCCTCCCAGTGCGCTTGGCCGGTGGTCGCCGTGAAAGCGGCGGGAACCACGATCAGGTCGGCCCCCAGCAGGCGCCGGTACAGTTCGGGAAAGCGCAGGTCATAGCATACCGATAGACCGACGCGCAGCGTGGTCTCGCCGACGCTGCAGTCGAAGGCGACAGGCTCGCGCCCGGGCGATATCGTGCGCGCCTCGTCATAGGCTTCCTCCCCCTGGCGGAAGGAAAAAAGATGGATCTTGTCGTAGCGCGCCACGCGCCGCCCCTGCGGGTCGAATACCAGTACCGAATTGAAGACCCGGTCCGGCTCCGGGGCCGCCAGCGGCAGAGTCCCGCCTACCAGCCAGATGCGCCGGCCCGAGGCCTGCGCGGCAAGAAACTCCTGGATCGGGCCACTGCCATCGGCCTCGCGCAGTGCCAGCTTGTCTCGGTCGCGCACGCCCATGAGGCAAAAGTACTCGGGCAAAACGACGAGGCCGGCACCTTGGCGCGCGGACTCTGCGATGAGTTCCTCGGCGGCGCGCAGATTTTGCTCCAGCCTCGTGGTCGAGACCATTTGCACAGCAGCAACACGGACGCAGGCGCTAGGGCGGCTCATACCGGGCCAATTATGCGGCAAGGCGGCGCGGATGGATCAAACGGCCGGTAGGGTCATCGGGCCAAGCCGTGCAGACGGACAAATTTCCCAACACCGCATCACTGTGCGCTATGGCAGCGAGCTGGCGTTGGACGCGCTCGATTCGGACTTGACACGCTCCACCTTTGGATCGGACCAGGAGCCGGTTACCGTATAGACCTGGGTGAACGCCGCCGATAGCGGTTTTTTCAGCAGGAAATTGCCCACGAATGCCGCCAGGCCGATGGGCCACGACGCCGGGTTCAAGAGCGCGTAGGCCAGGGGAGCGCTGCTGGCGTTGATCTCGGGGATATAAACGATCTCCAGATTCTGCGTCTCCGCGGCCAGATCGACACGGCCGTCCGCGCGCACGACGGCGCTCAGCCCTTTCATGATGAAATCGTCTGTCCTCAGCGTTCCATTGGCGATGTTTGCGCTTGCCACAAGGGTATCGAAAGCGAAGCCCTCCGAGAATTCGTTGCGAAAATCTCCCGTGACGTGGTTCGCGAGCGATTGCAGGGACAGCACGCCCAGCAAACGCGCGGCGCCCGCGTTGAGCTTGAGGAACTGCCCTTTTTCCGCATCCAGATGCAGGTTTCCGGCAAGGCTCGGGTAGTCGATCGCAAACGGCGCACCGCGCCAGGACAACTCGCCATCGAGTTTGCCGCTGGCGTTGCGGATCGTACCGGGGAATCCAAAGCGGCCGAGCAGGTTGCCGGCATCGGAATAGATCAAGGAGAATTTGACCGACATCTTGCGTGCAGCCGAGCCGCTGACGCGCTGCCACTGACCGCTACCGGTCAATTTGCCATCGGGATTGCTGAGTATGAGCTTTTGCAAAATCCAGTCATCCGTGTGTCCGCCACCGACGTTTTGCGCCAAGACCTCGAGGCGCCCAAGCTTGCCCGGCCCCAATTCGAACTGCTCTGCGACGATGTCCAGCTCCGGCAGTTCCGTGGGAGGTGTATCGAGCAGCTCGGTAACCTCCTGCTTATCGCGCTCGGGTATCGTGAGCTTTGCCAGGCGCGCGCTCAGCCGGCTGGGAGCCGGTGGCTGCGCTTCGATCCAGCGCACGGAACCCGACGCCTGGTCCGAGTCGATGTCTGCGTACCAACTCTGATCGGGGTCGCGCCTGGCGCTCAGAGAAACATTCGTCATCGATTTGCCGTATACCGTCAGCTGCCCGGCATGCACCGCGATGAAATTCATCCGTTGGAAATCGGATGGATTCCCCGCTGTGCCCGCTGCCGTTATTGGGCCCGTGCGGGTGCCGGGCTCCGGGCCCGCCGGCAGCGCCGATGCATTTGCCGCTGGCGCATTCGCGGCGGACCCCAGCAGCTTCTGCCAACGGTCCAGATCAAGGTGGGCCTGGTCGATGAACAAGAGCATCCCGGCATCGGGAAGGTTGGCGTGCCCGCCGACGCTGACCGCTCCGCGCTCGATGGACATCGTGTCGTTGGGGCCGGCAACGCGGTGCAATTCGATCGACAACGCGTTGCCCACGGTGGCGCGCAGCGTGTCGCGTACGGGAGACGAGCCCGCCACCGGGACGTTTTCCAGATGCAAGGGCAGGGCCTCGCCGGCGGTCTTGCGAAAAGGCTCCGGCAGGTCTGCGGCCAGGCCCACCAGATCGGAATCGATACGCAGACCGTAGCTTCCCTCATGCACGGTGAGCGAGGCGCTGTAACGCACCGTGCCGCGCGTGTGATCGAGCACGCGTCGCAGCGCCGCCAGCTCGATCTGGCGCTTGGCCCCCTGCGGCGTCGCGCTGCCATTGCCCTGCACGAGCACCGTACCATCGGCTTGCGTGTCAGCGCTCAAACGGATCTCGCCGCCGAGAAATCCAGCGTCAACTCCCGAAAGCCGGATTCCCCGCTGCGTGAAGTCAAGCTGTCCGCTCAGCTCTGAGAAGGGCGCAATGCCCGCACGCAGGACGACATCGTCGCGTTCGAAGTTCACAGTGCCGGCAACGGTGGAATCGGCGGCATGAGCCAGCGGGATAACGAGCGTCATCCGCAGGCGTGCCGGCCCGCTGGCGTCTACCGCTCCCAGCCAGCCGCCGGTCCAGGCATTTACCGGGCTCGCGCCGATATAGTGAATGATCTCGGCAAGCGGCCCGGACCCCTGACCATCGACCAGCAAGTGCTGATCGGGCCGGTCGAGCTGTGCCACGCGCGCCGTCACATTCGACAGGTCGTAGCCGTAGGCCTTGGCGCGGTGCCCGCTGACGGTGAGCCGGTTACGATCAAATACGACATCGGCGTCGATGCCGCTCAGAAGCGGCCAAACCGGATGGCGGGAGGAATCGGGCGCCGCATTGGGTGGCTCCGGCCGAGACGGCGCGACGTCGATCGTGCCATCTTGCACATGCACCGCGGCGTGAAAATCGCCGCTCCTGGCATCGCTGAACGGGAATTGTTTTGGGTCGCCGCGCGCGTAGAACGAGCCTTCCGTGATCCGTCCGTCGAGCAGCGCGCCGCGTAACCAGGATGCCGTGGCCGGATCGGTGAATCTGGGCAGGTAGTGCTGCACCGCGTTGACCTTGCCGCGCGCGAGGCGGCCGTTGACATCGAGTCGTGCCGGCTCGGCGCCAGCGCTGCGATACGAACCCGAGAAATTCAGGCCAAGGTCTTCGTTGGCCGCGGCCAGCGAATCCACGTCGATCATCACGTGGTTGTCTTGGTCGCGGCTCCAGCGAATCCGGGTGGAGAACGTGTCGAACGCCAGCGCCTCGTCAAAGACCACCGGAATGCGCGCGCGAACCTTGCTAGTGTCGACGCGCAGCGAGCCGGAGTTCTGGTTCAAGTCGACGGTTCCGGCCAGATTCTCGAACTCGTACGGCCGCGCAGGGGGCGTGCTGCTCCCGTCGGCGCTCCCGGAGCCCTCCGCAGCCGGCGTCGGAGCGGTGCCGCCCAGGGAAAAGCCCAGGCCGGTGAAGCGCGCGTGCAGCGAGTAGACGCGGGCGGGCTTTGCCGGTCCATCCCAGGCGGCACGCAGATCGTCGATCGTCCCACGGGCCGCCGTGCGCTGGATCATCGAGAGCCATTCGGCGGGCAACGGAATTTGCTCGGCCAGCCGGCTCCAATCGCTGAGCACAATGTGGCTTGCCTCCAATTGCGACTGCTCGGGCATGGCAGCATCGCTGGGTCGCCGGGAGCGGGCCGTGCGAAAGAGCAGATCGGTTTCGGGCAAATGCAGCTTCTCCGGTCCGTCCAGGCGCAGGCCCGTCAGGGAGACGTCCTCGAAGTCGCTATCACCGTCGTTCCAAACCGTCTGCGTTATTCTTGCCTGCATGCTGTCTAACTTCAGCGGCTGCAGATCCGGGCGCAGCTGGGCCGCCACGCCCGTGAGTGCTACATCGGCGCGCAGACGCGTTATGCGCGCCGCCGAAAAATCAATCCACACGCGCAGCGCGCCCTTGGCCTGATCGAGGCGCGCAGGTTCTGGCAGCAGATGCGCCAGCGTATTGACGCGCGCCAGATCGGCGAAATCGAACTGCGCAAAGACCTTTCCACTCCAGGACGTCATGCGCGCCGTCGGTTCGGTCCATGAATGCTGGAACTGGCCGCGCAGATCGACCAGCCCGGCCAGCTGCGAAGGCGGACGCAATCTGAGCGCGAAGTGATGACCGGTCAGGCTGCGAGTCAGCAGGAAGTTGACGTCCGTGAAGTCAATCTGCTGAACCGCCGTTGCGGCCGCCTGGGGTACGGCGGCGCCTGCAAGACTGCCGGCCTTGCCCTCCGCGGACTGGCCGGCCGCAGCATCGGGGTCGGACGCGGGCGTCGAATACCGGCCGCAGCATCGGGGTCGGACGCGGGCGTCGAACCAAGCTCATCGACAAAATGCACGCGTGCGTCGCGCACGCTGATGTGCTGCTGCGCCAGGACCCAATCGATGAACGTCGTATCGGTTTGCGCTGCCTGCGGGTCGACGATGATGCCGGCAATGGCGAATCGATGGTCGCGCAAGCGCTTGACCCCGATTTCCGGTGTCCGCACCGTCAAGGAGTCCATGCGCGGCTGCCCGGCCAGCAGTGTGGTCCAGGACAGCACCAGGTCGACCTGCGGCAGAGCCAGCACGGTGCCGCCGTCGGCGCCCTTGAGGACGACATCCCAGAGCAATATGCGCGGATTGAGCCCTTGCCAGTCCGCCGCGATCCGGCCGACGCTGACCGGCGCGTGCAGGGCCGCGCTGGCTGCCGACTCGACGTACGTGCGCCAATCGTCGATGTGCGGCAAAACGAGGTAGCGCGTCACCAGGACCGCCAGGCCAAACGCAAAATAGGCCACGACCGCCAGCATCCAGATCAGGCGCAGGACAAAAAGCGTCACGCGCAGGCCGCGCTGGCCCAGGCGGCGGGCCAAGGATCGCTCGGCGTCTACTACCGCTCGCGCGACAAGTTCCTCGGCCACATGCACGACCTCACTGGCCGATTCGGCAAAGCTTTCCGGATGCGTGGGGCTGGGTAGAGTCGGCGAGGGCATGAGTCGGGAAAACCGGTGCTGCGGTCCGTTCAGCTACTAACTACAATCGCGCTTGTGTCCGCGCCTTTGTCCAGTTGGCAAGCCGGTCGGAGCCGAAGCATGCCGGCGGCCGTGCGAACTCGCGCCGCTCGCTCCTCCGGCGACGTCCGGGTACGCCGCGTCTGCGACGCTAGCACAGCCGACCCCGCAAAAGGGTTTGCCCAGGCAANCGCATGGTGAGCGATACGCATTCGGAAGATTGGACCGCGGCATTGGACGCTGGTTGCGCGCGCGCGCTTTCCGCNAGTCACTATTTGCAACGCGCGCTGGTTGCCGAGGGGGTGGTGCTCGCTTTGCCGGCCGACCGGGATCCGGCCGCGGAGCAAGGCACTGGCGGGCCGGCGCGGTCCTGGTTGTGCGACCTGGCCCGAGCGCCTTGGACCGGCGAGCGCATACTGGAGCAATATCGGCGCAACCTGGCAGGGCTCGCGGCAAGTGCTGCCCCGCCTTCAGCGAGCAACACGGCGCAAAACGATCCCAGCCGGGCGTCCGAGAGCGAGGTGGCGCGCGCATTGTGCCGCACCCGGCGTCAGCTGTTATGCGGGCTCATGGTTCGCGACTGCGCCGGGCTTGCGTCCCTTGAGGAAGTCACCGGCGCGATGACGGCGTTCGCCGAGTTGGCGGTGCGCACGCTGCTCGCGGCAATCGCGCCGGATCTGGCGGCCCGCCACGGAACCCCGGTCGATGCCGCGGGCAAGGCGCAGGACTTGCTTGTGCTGGCCATGGGCAAGGGCGGTGCCGCTGAGCTCAATGTTTCCTCGGACCTGGATCTTGTCTTCGTCTATGGCGAGGTGGCTGCATGCCGCACGGCGCGCGAGGATGCGCCCGCGGCCGCGTCGTCGGCCGAATTGGCCCGCAGCGCGCCCATGGACGGCCAGGAATTTTTTGATCGCCTCGGTCGGCGTCTGATCGGCGCTCTGGGCGAACACGGGGCCGACGGCTTCGTGTTTCGCGTCGATCTGCGTTTGCGCCCACACGGTGATTCCGGACCCCTGGCCGTATCAATCGCCATGCTCGAGGAGTACCTCGTGCGCGAGGGCCGCGAGTGGGAACGATTCGCCTGGGCCAAAGCACGGGTGATCTCCGCCCCCGTATTGGCGCAGACCGAGGACTTTGCCGACCGGGTTGCCGGCCTGGACGCCGTGGTGCAACCGTTCGTCTACCGCAAGTACTTCGATTTCGGCGCCATCGGCGCGATTCGCGAACTGCAGCAACGGATCGGCGCCGAGTCGCGGCGCCGGTCCATGGGCCGAGCGGATCGGGTGCTTGACGTGAAGCTTGGCCGCGGCGGCATACGCGAAATCGAGTTCCTGGCGCAGACCTTCTGCATCATGCGTGGCGGGCGCGATCACCGGCTGCGCGCGCGCGGTACGGTGGCGACATTGCAGACGCTGGGGCAGCTCGGCTTGCTGGCTGCGGCCCAGGCCGGGCGGCTGATCGATGATTATCGATTCTTGCGCCGGCTCGAGCATGCACTGCAGTATCGCGACGATGCGCAGACGCACAGTATTCCTACCCGAGATGCGGATCGCCAACGCGTTGCCCGGTTGCTGAACATGGCCTCGGGCGAGGAAATGCTCGAGCGCTACCGCATCGTGAGCGAGGACGTTGCACGCTCCTTCGACGCGATGTTCCCGTCCGATTTGCCGGGCGCTGGGGATTCCCTTGCCAACGGCAAGTTGGCAATCGATGCCGATGCGCTGGCGCAAAGTGGATTTGCGGATGCGAACACCAGCGCGGCGCGTCTGCAGCAACTGCTGTCATCGCCACGGCTGGCGGCAATGTCGGCCGCAGCGCGCAACACGATCGGCAAACTCGCCGGCCAGGCCGTGCGCCTCATCGGCACCATCACGCGCGAGACCCAGCCCGAGGGCGGGGCCTCAGGCGACGAGATCTTGTTGCGCTGGATCCGGCTGGTGGAAGTGATCGGTCGGCGCAGCACGTACTTTTCCTTGCTCGCCGAATACCCCCTTGCGCTCGAGCGGGTGCTGCGCTTGCTGGCAACCGGCGGCTGGGCGACCGAATACCTGCTGCGCCACCCGATTGTTCTCGATGAGCTCGTTGACCCGCGTTCGCAGCAATTCTGGGACGAACGCGTGGCCGAAGATGCCGACGCGATGCCAGGGGCCGCGGAACCGCTCTGGCTACCGTGGATCGCCCAAGTCGATGCGCAGCTGCAGGTGGCATCGGCCGACGTCGAGCGGCAGATGAATGTCCTGCGCGATGCGCACCACGCCCAGGTGTTTCGCCTCCTGCTGGCCGATCTGGGCGGGCACCTGCGTCTGGAACACCTGGCCGATCACCTGTCCGCATTGGCCGACGCGGTGCTGACGCTGGCGCTGCGCGCGGTCGGACGCAGCATCGAACTGGCGCGCGTAGCGGCCGGGCAATCGCTGCCACGCCTGGCGGTCATCGCCTATGGCAAGCTTGGCGGGCGCGAGCTGGGCTACGCCTCGGACCTCGACCTGATTTTTGTGTACGAGGCCGGCGCGGGCGCGCAAGCCGCGGAGCACGATGCCACCGTGTGCACGCTACTTGTACGTCGCCTGATCGCGTGGCTGACGGCCGTCACCTCCAGCGGCATCTTGTTCGAGATCGACCTGCGANTGCGGCCCAATGGCAACGCCGGCTTGCTCGTCACCCCGATCGAAGCCTTTGAGCGTTATCAAGCCAACGTCGATGGCCACGGTGCCTGGCCTTGGGAGCACCAGGCGCTGACCCGCGCCCGCTTCTGTGCCGGGGATGCTGCCGTCGGTGCACGCGTGGAACAGATTCGCGCGCAGGTGCTGCGTCAGCCGCGCGAACCAAAGGCCCTGGCCGCCGAGGTGTTGGCGATGCGCCTGCGCATGCTCGAGGGCCACCTCAATCGCAGTGAACACTTCGACATCAAGCACGATCGCGGTGGCATGGTGGACATCGAGTTCATCGTTCAGTACCTTGTGCTGGCACATGCACACCGCCACGCCGCCTTGCTCGCCAACCGCGGCAACATCGGCTTGCTGTCGATCGCGGCCGATTTGGGGCTCATCGAATCGGCCCAGGCGCGCACCTGCGCTGCTGCATACCGTCGCTACCGGCAACTGCAGCACGCACTGCGCCTGAACGGGGCCGAACGTGCGCGTGTCGATCGAGCACGGGTGCAGGCGGAAATCGACGCGGTGCTGCTGCTGTGGCAAGGCGTGTTCGGCACCGATCAACCCCTGCCGCCCAAAACGCCCGGTGGTGGCGCGCGCACGCCCGGTCTGCTGCGCGCAGGCCAGGATGGCTCTCTTGCGGGCGGCCAGGGCGGTACGCGATAGAATCGCGCCATGATGCTGGGGAGGTCGAAGGGGCTGCCCGCCCCCTTCGTAGCCGGACGCACCGGCTGCGGTGAGCGGCCTGGGAGGCATCGAAGCCGCAGCGTCAAGCAAATTTCGCAGTCACAATGGGGAGTTGGCGATGAGCATGGCCGACCGCGATGGTTGGATCTGGTACGACGGTACGCTCGTGCCGTGGCGCGACGCCAACACGCACGTATTGACGCATTCACTGCATTACGGATTGGCGGTTTTCGAGGGGCTGCGCGCGTACCAGACGGTAGCTGGAACGTCGATCTTCCGTCTGCGCGAACACACCGATCGGCTGTTCAATTCAGCGCGTATCTTCCTGATGGAAATTCCGTATTCGCGCGATGAAATCGCCGAAGCGCAGCGCGAGGTCGTGCGCCAGAATCGGCTCGAGACCTGCTATATCCGACCGATCGTTTTCTATGGTTCGGAGAAGATGGGGGTCAGCCCCAAGGGTGCGGCGGTGCACGTGGCGATCGCCGCCTGGCCCTGGGGGGCCTACCTCGGTGAGGACGGACTGCAAAAAGGCATTCGGGTCAAGACCTCATCGTTTGCGCGCCACCATATCAATGTTTCCATGGTGCGCTCCAAGACCGCAGGCCACTACGTCAATTCGATATTGGCCAACATGGAGGCCACGCGCGACGGCTACGACGAGGCCCTGCTGCTCGACACGGCTGGATTTGTCGCCGAGGGTGCGGGAGAGAACCTGTTCCTCGTCCGCGACGGCCGGCTGATCGAACCCCAGCTGGTGTCCGGTCTTACCGGAATCACGCGCGCCAGCGTTATCGAACTGGCCAACGACATGGGCCTGGAGGTGCTCTCGCAGCCCCTCACACGTGACGACGTCTACCTGGCCGATGAGGCGTTTTTCACCGGCACGGCGGCGGAGGTCACGCCGATCCGCGAGCTCGATGGACGGGTCATCGGCCATGGCAGCCGCGGACCCGTGACCGAACGCATTCAAAAGCGCTTCTTCGAGGTCGTGAGCGGGCGCGCAGAGCGGTACCGTCATTGGCTGACCAAGGTATGAATCGCCCCGAGCTTCCCGTTGTCGAACTGCGGGCCAGCGAGTTGCCCGCGTACTGTCCCAATCCGTCGATGCCCGTTTGGAACCACCATCCGCGTGTTTTTCTCGAGGTCAGCGCCGGCGAAACCACCTTGTGTCCGTACTGCGGTACGCGTTATCGCCTTGCCGCAGGGGAAACGGCGGGGGAAGGCGTCTCGTCTGGACACTGAGTTCGCACCCGGTCCCGATGCCGCGTCTTGCCAAGTCGATGCTGTTTGCATCTCCGGAGGAGTGCGAGCAGGCCTTTTACGAGGCACTGGAGAATGCTGACCTCGAGGCGATGGCGGACCTCTGGCTGCAGGACGACGACGTTTGCTGCACCCATCCGGGGGCCGCGCGCATCGTCGGCTACAACGCGGTGCGTTCCTCCTGGGCTTCCATTCTCGGCTCCGGACCCTTGCCAATACGCACGCTTGCGCGCCACAGCTTCGAGTCCCCTACGCTTGCGGTGACCAGCCTGATCGAGGAGATCCTGCTTTTGAAGGGTTCGGTACGCCAGCCGGTGCACGTGCTCGTGAGCAACGCCTTCGTCAAGACCCCGGTGGGTTGGAAAATGGTGATGCATATCGGTGTGCCGGCGCCGCAGGGCCAGACGGTCGAGGTCGAGGCGCCGCCGGGCACTGTCCATTGAATGCCGGCACTGACCAGTCGCTACCGAGCGCCCTGGTGGCTGCCGGGGGCGCACAGCCAGACGATCGTGCCTGCCCGGGTCCTGCCGTCGCCGCGGGTCTCGTACCGGCGGGAGCGCTGGGACACGCCCGATGGGGATTTCATCGACGTCGACTTTGTCGTGCCGGAGCCCGCGGCCCAGGGCGCGCCGGTGCTGGTGCTCTTTCACGGCCTGGAAGGTGATTCCCAGTCCCATTACGCGCGCGTACTGATGCACGCCTGCCGGCGCCGGGGCTGGCGCGGATTGGTGGTGCATTTTCGTGGCTGCAGCGGCGAAGTCAACCTGCTGCCGCGCGCGTACCACTCGGGCGACAGCGACGAGATCGACTGGATCCTGCATCGTGTCGCCGCGCGCTGGCCGCATTCGAAGCGCTACGCTGCCGGAATTTCACTGGGCGGCAACGCTCTGGCCAAATGGGCCGGCGAGCGGGCCGAGTCGGCCCGGATCGTCGATGCGTGCGCCACTGTCAGCGCGCCTTTCGACCTGATGGCCGGCGGCCTGGCCCTGGGACGCGGCTTCAATCGCGTGTATGCGCTCGTGTTCCTGCGGTCCATGCGCAGGAAGGCGATTGCCATGGAGCATCGTTTCCCGGGCCTGGCTGACATCGGGCGCATCGTCCGCAGCCGCAGCCTGTATGAATTTGATGATGCGTTCACCGCGCCGGTCCACGGCTTTGATGGCGTGCTCGACTATTGGACGCGCGCTTCGGCCAAACCCTGGCTGGCGGGGATCACAGTTCCGATCCTGGCACTGAATGCGCGCAATGATCCCTTCGTTCCGGGCAAGAGCCTGCCACGCGCAGACGAGGTATCGGGCTACGTCCGGCTCGAATCCCCACCCAACGGCGGTCACGTGGGTTTTTTTTCCGATGGCAGAGGCGGGGATCGGTGGTTTTTGCGCGAGCGCGTATGCGAATTTTTCGAGAAGGGGGAATGAGTTGTGCTGCGCTCGGGGCCGCGATTCCTTGCTGCATTGCGGGATCGACGCCTTCGACCTCCTAGACGAGCCCCATCGAGGAGGGCGCGCGCGATTTCCATGAACGGCACCGCGCCCCGATGTCGCAAACCCGTGCAGGGCCGCGCCGGCGCGCAAGAATGCGTGCGGCTTTCGTCTGAACGGACGATTGGACGCCGTGAGGACTTTCGCAACAATCCATGGGAAGGGCCCGGGTTTGCGCGATGGCGTTGGGCCGGATGGCAAAGATAGGGTACGGAGGCAAGACAATGTCGGAGTCGGCGGTGCTAGGCGGGATCGGTAGCCGCGTGTCATGGGGGTCGGTCGCGTTCCGTCACGGTATGCGGCAGGATCCGCCGAAGACAAAGCCGAGGACATTTAGCGCTTGGCTATCGGCCGAGGATGTTGCGCACCTGCTACTCAGTGGTGAATTCCTGGACGCCGGTGTTCCCGTCCCGCGCAAGTTTGCACCGCAGGCCGTTGCTTCGGCGATCAGCTCGGTCGAACGCTGGACGCGGGAGGGCCGGATATTCGCGATCCACGATCTATACCCGCGTTACCAGTTTGATAGCCGTGGCCGCCCGTATCCTCCGGTAGAGCGCGCGCTCGCGGTCCTGGGCTCTGCGGAACTGCTACGCGTCGGCAATTGGTTTGCCACGCCCAATGTCCACCTCGGGGGCAGGCGCCCGCAGGAACTGCTGCCTACAGCGCCCGGCGAAGTCTTGCGCGCGCTCGAACACTCCTAGACCCGAGCCCGTCGCCGTTCTGCAGGACGCGGCAATCTCGTCCAGCCGATCGGCAAAGGCCACGCGCTACGGGCCGCGCCCGGCGTTGTTCTTTGCCTCTTCGCGTTCCTCGCGCGCCAGCGCCGTGAGCTGGCGCAAACGCGCATCGACCTCGGTCATCGTGTAGAAGTCGGCGTCGGCCACCTTGCGCGCCAGCTGCAGCTGTTCGACGGCTGCAGGCGTGGAACCGAGCAGCAGGTACAGCTCGGCGGTGGCCTGGTGCTGCAAGGTCTTTTGATCCAGCGCGGCGTAACTGATCGCCAGAAAATTGTAGTAATCCGGATCATTGTGCGACAGCGCAAGCTGCTCGCGCAGGTAGGCGATCGCCTGGGCATGGTGATGGGCCCGTTGCAGCATATCCGTGTACTGCATCGCCACCGACCGGGAAAGCGGAAAGTGCGTAGCGGTTTCCCGAGCCAGCTTGAGCACGGCTTCGCGCTCAGCATCGTTGCGGGCCGCTTCGTAGCTCGCCAGCGAAACGATGTCATCGAGCATTGCCGAGGGCACGCTCGTGGAACGGCGCGCCGCCTGGGCCGCCTCGAGCGCAGGCCCGGGTTGCTTGAGCTTCAGATTGGACAGGGCAATGCCGTAGTAGGCCGCGGTATCGGACACCGCACTGTGGTGCACGACCTGGTCGGTGAAGTTCGTGAGCTGGTCTCGCACGCCCTGCGTGGATTCATCCTGCAGCACGTGCAGGCGCGCGCGGATCAATTGGAAGTCCAGGCTGTCGGCATGCTGGTGCGTGTGCGCGGAGCGGATTCGCGCCTGCATGTCGGCGATGCGTTCTTCCGTCAATGGGTGGTTCTGCAGATAGGCTGGGGCCATGCTGGCATAGGCGCGCGTGCCCTGCTGCATGCGGGTGAAAAAATCCGCCATGCCTTGTGGGTCGAAACCGGCGTCGACCAAGATCTGGAAGCCCACGCGGTCGGCCTCGCGCTCGTTATCGCGCGAGAAGCTCAGCTGCCGCGAAATCGCCGCTGCCTGCCCGAGCGCCAGCGCTGCCTGGCTGCCCTGGCCCCCACCGCTGCGCGCGGCCAGCAATGCCAACAGCACCGACCCCATGGCAATCATGGCCGAATCGCGCTGGCGCGCCAGCGAACGTGCCAGGTGGCGCTGCTGGATGTGGCCGATTTCGTGGCCCAGCACCGAAGCGAGTTCCGACTCGTTCTGCGCCATGAGTATGAGCGTCGTATGCACGCCGATGAATCCGCCCGGCAGAGCAAAGGCGTTGATGGTCGGATCGCGCAAGACAAAGAATTCAAAGTCGATGTTGCGCGCGGCGCTTGCCGCAACCAACTGATAGCCCAGCTGATTGATGTACTCGATCGTCTCCGGGTCGTCCAGGTACTCCGGGCTGCGGCGAATGTACTGCTGCATGATCTCTTCGCCGTAGCGACGCTCCTCCAACGGCGAAAGGTCCTCCCCGCCTGCCTCGCCCAGGGTCGGCAGTTCCTGCGCCATCAGCGCCGGCTCGAGCGCGAGCAGCGCGCACATGGCAAAGGCCAGACAACGGGAAAACGGGCGTCTCACGAGGGCAGCGGCAGCAAAGGAGCCAGGAAAAGGCGCCGGTCGACGGCGATACTTTGTATGATATCCGCCCGTTCAATTGGTTCCGAACCCGATTTCGTCCCGACAGGCTCCCGGAAAGGCGGCGACAGAAGTGTTTGCAATGGTTACGGGAGACTTATGGTGAAGCCGACGCAGAAACTGACACATTTTGATGCCGGGGGCCGGGCGCAAATGGTCGACGTGGGCGCAAAGCAGGCGACCGAGCGCTTGGCGCGCGCCAGCGGTGCCATCGCTATGGCGCCCGCGACGCTGGCGGTGATCCAGGCCGGGACCTCCGGCAAGGGCGATGTCCTGGGCGTTGCGCGTATTGCAGCAATACTGGCCGCCAAGCGCACGGCGGACCTGATTCCACTGTGCCATCCGCTGCCGATAACGAGAATCGATATCGATTTCACCGTTGATGCGGAGCGTAGCCGCGTTTCTTGCACTGCCGAGGTACATACCCACGCCCGCACGGGGGTGGAAATGGAGGCATTGACCGCCGTCCAGATCGGTCTTTTGACGGTCTACGACATGTGCAAGGCGATCGACCGCGGCATGGTCATCGGCGATGTGCGGCTGTTGGAAAAGCGCGGCGGAGCCAGCGGCCCGTGGACGGCCTCCGAGCCGCCCTGCGGCTAGGCGGCGGGCGGCACGGTCTCGATGAAGCTCGGGCGCGCGGCAAGCTTTTCGTAGTGGCGGGCGAGGTTGGGGTAATCAGCGCGCCAGC
>JGI12269J14319_10003594_pt1 | contig 14491 bp, 10 predicted proteins | sample PeaSoiSIISIP2007_FD_14319 | JGI IMG/M metagenome (IMG submission 14319) | reverse complement strand
CTGGAAAATGCCAAGGTGCTGGTGCTGGGCGCCGGCGGAGCCGCGCGCGCCGCCGTATTCGGACTGAAGGAGCGGGGCGCCGAGATCTACATTCTCAATCGCACCGCCGCGCCGGCGCAGAAGTTGGCCCACCAGGCCAGGGCGCGCATCGTCAAGCGCGCCGCTGACTTGAAAAAGCAGAATTTCGACGTCATCATCAACGCCACTCCGGTCGGCATGGGCAACACCCGCGACTCCCCGCTGAAGGAGGACGAGATCAACACCAAATTCGTTTTCGACATGGTCTACGACCCGGTGGAAACTCGCTTGGTTAAGCTGGCCAAGGCGCGAGGCGCAGGAGTGATCCCCGGTATCGAAATGTTTGTGCATCAAGCAGCCCGCCAATTTGAAATCTGGACCGGCAAGCCTGCCCCGTGGGACGAGATGCTCAGCGTGGTCCAAAAAGCGCTGCTGGAGCGCGCCGCCGCGCGAGATGCGGTGAAAATATCGCGCAAAGTGTAGCTTCGCGCCGCGAGCGTTGACGTCAATCCAAATATTTACATATCAACTATATACGGTGATTTGCGGTGGGATCTAAGAACGCCGCCAACTTCTGTTTCACTTTTATTCACATGCAATGCTCAATCTTTGCACAGCTTCCCGCCGCCGATGCTCTATGTTACGAATTGGTTGCATTTTTGGTATCTAGAGGGTAATATGCAACTGGAACGCGGCTTTTGAAGCGTTCCCTCGTGGTACCACCTTTCTTCCAGGTTTCAGAGCCGTAACCAACGATAACAGATGCTCGAGGCCGACAATTCTCGCCCTGAGTACAGTTTCGGAGAGACTTTATGGCGTGGTATGCGTACTGCATCACTGAACAGCAAACCCTAAAGAATGGCGTTCGAGCCCGGCGTCCCTTTCTCCTCGAAGGCATACAGGGAGTGAACGGCACCCCCGTCCTCAGTTATCCCAGCGGAGATTTCGCTGTCATCGTCAGCGAGTACGAACGCAACGGTGACAATATGGAAGAAAAGCATGTGCTCGAGCACGCGCGGGTGGTCAGCGTGTGTTTTCGCACCGGCACCGTGCTCCCCTTCCGCTTTGGCACTATTTTCGATACGGATGAGGCTCTGCGCCAGGCCGTGCGCGCCAATCGCCGCGCCTTTGGCCAGAGCGTGGCCAAGCTGCGCGGCAAGGCCGAGATGCATCTGAAGCTCCTGGTCCGCGACGGCTCACTTCGCAATGCCATGGCTGACGTAGTCCTGCCCGATACCGTCGGCGGCGAATACTTGATCAAGCTGCGGGAAAAGGCCTCCAAGGATCGCGAGCGGCAAACCAAGGCCCGTGCCCTATCCGTCCAAGTACACAAGCTGTTCAACCCGCTCGAGGAAGAAGTGAGCTGTAAGCGAGTGAACACGGATGGGATGCTGATCGATATTGCCCACCTGATCGACTCCAAGTCGGTAGAAAAGTACCAGAATCGTTACACCAGCGCCGCCAAGCAGCTAAAGAACTGTGAACTGGTGATCAGCGGCCCTTGGCCGCCCTACCATTTCATGCCCGGCAAGCTGCGCACAGTCACTGGCAACTCATAGGCGCACTTGGACTTCGAATTGCCGGACAGCGAAGCTCAGCGCTTCTTGCAGGCGCTTTCGGTCGGACATCGGCCTGCATTGAATGTGCAGGTTTATGCAATTTTCGAGGTTGGTTTCGGCCACCCGGCCAGGCCCAATGCGTGTTCTTAGTTTTCGCGCAAGATATTGTCCAGTATAGAGTTGCGTGCGTTCTGCAGCCTTCCGTATGCTCTCGAATCGCTTTGGCCGCGGAAGTGCACTCCCACCCTGTAAGAAAAGAGGCCACTGACAACGAAATAACCCTCACACCGTTTTCGACGTCTGCAGTCAAAGCTGCTCCGTTTGGTCGGGCAGCCCCTTGCATCGCCTTTCCTTAACTCCTGCCTTTCGCCTCTTTCGCCCGACGGCCCCAGAAATGGGGCCGTGCTTTTTTTCGCGCTCCGGCGGCGCGGCGGGTCTTGCTATGATTTCAGAATGTTGAAGAATCGCTCGGTGCCCACCGATACCGTCTTGCCGCACGTCGTTTACCAGGATGTTGCCGCCGCGATTGCTTGGCTGAGCAAGACATTCGGCTTCATCGAGCACTACCGCCACGGCGACCCGGCAGGCCCGGTTAACGGAGCACAAATGCATCTCGGCAACGCCTGGATCATGCTCACCAGGGTGCGGCCTGGCCGGGCGACCCCGGCTCAACTCGGCTGCGGAACTCAGAGCCTAACCGTGTTCGTCGACGACGTGGATGCCCACTTCCATAAAGCGAAATCGGCCGGAGCTAAAATTGTGGAGGATCTCCATGAAACCATCTACGGCGAGCGGCAATACGGAGTCTTGGACCTCGATGGCCACCACTGGCTCTTCTCAAGACACGCTCGGGATTTGAGCCCCGACGAATGGGGGGCAAAGCTGGCGACGAGGTAAGCCTCCCACTACGGACGCGAGAGAAACCGATGACCGACGCAGTGGTGGAAAGCCTGATTCTCGATCTCCTCGAATGGCTGGCGAAGCGTGATCGGAGCTACGAAGAAGTGATGGATGCGTGGCGTACGTCGTGCCCCAAACTTCCGGTTTGGGAGGACGCAAACGATCGCGGGCTTGTGGTGAGGCACGAACTGAACGGGCGACACGTGGTGAGCCTTACATCGGCGGGCCTTGCCCTGCTCGAACAGTGCCGGCGTTCTCAACCCCGTGGGACTCCTGACGTCTTGGCCAAATGAAGATATTTCCATACCGGACGCTTGCCGCTGTGACCTTCAGTGTTCCCATGGTCAACGTTTGAACCAGGGGGGACCCGAAGGATTATGGGCGAAACCGCGCCACCCGCGGCCCGCACATTGGCTTGCCGGCCGGGCCAGCCCTAACGTATTCTTGCTTCACTCGTCTTTAGCCTGGAGGAGTGCCAGGTTAGATCCAAGAAGTCATCCATGCATCGTCTGACCGCCAGATTGCTGCTGGTCCTGCTGCTGGTGAGCGTCTTCGCTCCCGTGGCCCTGGCGGCCTCGACTCCGCCGCAGACGGCCTGCTGCCTGCGGAACTGCTGCCGAGGAAAGGCCGTGTGCAGGCATACCTCAGCAGACCCCTCGTTTGATATTCCATCCCGCTGCGACCAAGATTGCAGCCGTTCGGTAATCGTTTCCATTTGGGCCGAGTTGTCGCTGCCCGTCAGCGTTGGCGCCACGTGTCCGCTTTCCCTTTTGTCGTCCGCTTCCCGCCTGCTCGCCCCCAGCAAAGAGCGGGATGCCTCCCATTCCGGCCGTGGTCCGCCGCAGACCTCCATCGCCTGACCGAAATCGCGGAAGCCAGCTTTAGAAACTCTGCGCGTAGCTCGTCGCGCAAACCAATCTGTCCTTATAAAGCCGCTTCCGTTCTCGGTGTTATTTCTTCATCGCATTCGGAGGATTTATGCGTCCCATTCGTGTCTGGTTTCTCGGAAGCCTGCTTCTGCTATCCGCCGCTGCCCATGCCGGCGTCTTTGGCGCGATTCGCGGCATTGTGCATGACCCGCAACACCGCCCCGTGCAGGGCGCCATGGTGATGCTAAAAGCAAAATCGTCCGATTGGTTCAAGAGCGCCAACACTGACGCCAACGGAGAATTTCAATTCAACGCGGTCCCCATCGGCGAATACACAGTGACGGTCGCCAACCCCGGATTCGATCAGGCAGCGCAGAGTGTAGTCGTCGATTCCGCCACCGAGCCCGTCCTCCACATTCCCCTGCGCCTCGCCTCCGCGCACGAAACCGTGAACGTGTCCGGTGCGCCGGAAGAAGTTCAGCCCACCGATTCCGCCACTCCGACTACTCTGGTCGATCGCGCGGACATCGAACGCACCCCTGGCGCCGACCGCACCAACAGTCTGGCCATGATCACCAACTACGTTCCCGGCGCCTACTTCACCCACGACCAGCTCCACATCCGCGGCGGACACCAAACCAGTTGGCTGGTGGACGGCGTTCCCGTGCCCAACACCAACATCGCGTCGAATCTCGGGCCGCAGTTCGATCCCAAGGATATCGACTACATGGAGGTCGATCGCGGCAGCTACGGCGCCGCCATGGGCGACCGCACTTATGGCGTTTTCAACATCGTGCCGCGCACCGGCTTCGAGCGCAACAATCAGGCCGAACTGGTTACGAGCTTCGGCAATTTCTATCAGACCAACGATGAGTTCAATTTCGGCAGCCACACTGAGCGCTTCGCCTACTACGCCAGCGTGAACGGCAACCGCAGCAATCTCGGTATCCAGACGCCCGTGCCGCAAGTCGTGCACGACGCGGAAAATGGCTATGGAGGCTTCGGCTCGCTCATTTTCAATGTGGACCCCTCGAACCAGCTGCGTTTGTTCGCCTCGCTGCGCAAGGACTTCTACCAAATCCCTTATGATCCGAACCCCAATGACATCGAGAACGCGGCCATCGCGGAGAACGGTTTTGTGGCGCAGTATCCCAGCCTCGGGTTTCGCGACAGTGACCAGGAATCCGACGCCATCGTGAATTTCTCCTGGGTGCACACCTTCAATTCCAAACTGTTGCTGACGGTCTCGCCTTTCTATCATCACAACCGCGCCGACTATGAAAGCCCGCTAACCGACAATCCCGTAGCCACTACAGAAGATCGCGGCTCGACCTACGCCGGCGGCCAGGCGAGTTTCAGCGCCAACTTCGCTAGAAATAATCTACAAGTGGGCGTGTACAGCTTTTACCAGCAGGACAACGAACTCTTCGGCGCGATCTTCAATCCTCCCGCTCAGGACGCGTGCATCACGACGACAAACCCCGCAGGCCTTTGCCAGAACGTAAGCCCTCCCGTATCGGAGACCCCTGCCGGCGATCTCCTGGCATTCTTTCTTGACGACAAATTCCAGGTAACGCCCTGGCTTACTTTGACCGCCGGCATGCGCCCCACGCATTTCTCCGGCAGCGTTGCAGAAACCGCCATCAGCCCGCGCTTCGGCGCAGCGTTCACCGTTCCGCATTTGAAGTGGACCTTTCGCGCCTTCTACGGCCACTACTACCAAGCCCCGCCCCTCATCACAGCGTCCGGCCCCTTGCTGCAATTTGCCAATGCCAACAGCTTGGGATTCATCCCGCTCAACGGCGAGCGCGATGAAGAACATCAGTTCGGCGTGAGCATCCCCTATCGCGGATGGGTGTTCGACGCCGACAACTTCCGCACCAACGTGGTGAATTTCTTCGACCACAACAACATTGGCGAATCCAACCTGTTTTTCCCCATCACCATCGCGCAAGCCGTGATTCGCGGCTGGGAAGCCACGTTGCGTTCGCCGCGCATCGCCCATCGCGCGCAAATTCACTTGGCCTATTCCAACCAAATCGCGGAGGCGGGCGGCGCCATCACGGGAGGGTTAACCGATTTTGCCTTGCCGGCTGGGCTTTCGCCGCTCGATCACGATCAGCGCAACACGCTCAACGTGGGCGGCGACGTCAATCTCCCCCGGCATAGCTACGTCTCCACCAACGTCTATTACGGTTCCGGCTTCAGCAACGCTTTCCCTGATATGCCCTATCCCGGCGCATACCTGCCCGGCCACACCACCTTTGATCTCACTCTCAGCAAGGATCTCGGCGAGCGGATTTCGGCGTCAATTAACGCTTTGAATGTCGCCAACCGGCGCGTCGAACTCGACAACAGCGTAACCTTCGGCGGCTTCCACTGGAACAACCCGCGAGAACTGTTTGTCGAAATGCGCTATCGCTTTCACTACTAGCCGGAGGTTTGGGAAAAGCCTGGGGAATATAGGCGAGCAGAAAATGCACAGCCCGAACGCACCAACACCGTGGGCCGCGGCGCCACGGATCCGCACGAGCCTTCGGCAGTCACTCGTTCACTTCGCCAGCGCGTCCGCCGCGTTCGCCTCCAAAATAAACGCTGCTACCGCGTCAATCACATACTCGTTTTCGTACCACAGATACGGCCATGCGCTCTTCAACTCCGGGAAATCGGGCTTGATAATCACCACGCCCGGAATCATGCCGCCCGGAATAAACGAATAGTCGGCGCGGTTGTTCCCGTACGCGATCAGCTTCGACTCGGTTCCCACCGAGGAAACGTACGACACATTCGACACCGGATGCGTTCCCAGCACATAGTCCAAGGCGCGGAGTGTGTATTCCGTTCCAACGATCTCTGGAAACGCTTTATGAAAGAAATACATATGCGCGCCGAATCCAACCACCTGGGACGAACCGCCCCACGTCCCCATCACAATCGGCACGCCATACGGATTCTTGGACAACTGGTCGTCGAGTCGTACCTTGTAGGCGCGAAGTGAAGTTGCCATGGCATCTTTGTAGTCCACGTCCATCAAGGGAATGGCGCGAACCGCAATCCAGCCCAGGAATGCGAAGCGTTGCTGGATCAGGGGCAGGAGTTCCTTTAAGCGCTTGCGATAAACTTCTCCGCCGTTGGTGGCGAGCAGGAGTTCCACGGCGGCCCGCATTTCGTTGCCTTCGAGAAAGCCGCCCGCGGTGTTGAACGTCGAGACGGTGGTAGGCGGCAGCCTGTGGTCTTCGTCCCAGGCATGTTCCGCCGCTTGCAGGCAGTCCGCGGCCAGTTTGTCGTCAAATCCCTTGAGCACGCGGCTCGCCGCCGCCAGCGCCGAAAGCGAATGGTAATCGAGAGCGGTGTTGCGATTAGTGAATGCCCAGCGGTCGTCGGGCACGCCGGAATATTCTCCGTTGGTTTCGAGCGGGCCCAACTTGTCGGAGTAAATCCGGCCATCGGTTTTCGAGGCCGCGTCGCCCAGATGCGTGTACTCATCGAGCGTGGGCTCGATGATGCCGGGAATGGCGTGGCCAAATGCCTTGTACTGGGCAAGCAGTCCCAGCGCGCCATGTTTGACCTGCTGAATCACGTCGGGAATCCCATCCGGTTTGCGTATCTGCACGTAGCGGGCGGTTTCATCGACGGTGGTCTCGTCCCAATCGATGCCGAAATTCTCCCGCGTCAGTGCCAGATCGGTGACGGTGTCTGACTGGCTTTCGGTGCGAATGTCATAATCTCCCGCGTCATACCACCCGCCGACGTTCAACCCCGGAATGTGCTCGCCCGGCTTGTAAGGCGAGTCTGTAGTCGGCCCTTGCACGTAACCATCAAAATGCTTGTGGTTGAGGGGCGCCTGCCGCGCGTCGTCGAGATGCGAAGCGCCGTGCCATATGCGGTAGCCCTCGCGCACTTTCACGTGGTCCATCTGCACCGGGAACCAAGTGTCGAGCGAAGACTGCCATACGCCCGTGTGATAAAGGTCTTTGGCAATCCGAAACGGGCCATTTACGTGGCCCGCATATTCGATGGCGTAAACGCCCGGCTCATGGATACTCGAGAAATCAAATTGGGCGTATTGGTAGCGCAGCCATTTACCCCAGGGCTTGATTGCGTCGCTGAATACTTCCTTGTATTGGCCGTCGTCCCCCAACTTCAGCAGGCGCGCCGTTTTGGGCGCGGCGTACAGCGGATCGAGTTCGATCACCGCGACTTTGCTCCGCTCCGGCGTGTAGCCGACCTGGTTGTAAGCTACCACCGGCGGGCGCGTCCATCCTGGAATCAAATTGGGGCGAATGTGCCAAACCACCGCATTGTCCGTCTTGCCCGAAGGAATTAAGGTGCGCACCACAAACCATCCGTTTTGCGCGCGGGTGCGGCCGTCGAAGAGCATGAGTGGCTCGCCGTCGGACGTTATGGTCACTCGCGTCGAAGGATCTTCCGGCGAAAGCACGATCCTGTGACCGGTCGCGAAAGCCAGCGGCTGCACCGTTCCATCCGGATCGTTCCGCATGGCACCGTTTTCATGCCGCGGAAAGACGCCGAACCCGTCGTCCAGCATGTACGATTTTCCAAAATAAGACGTTGGCAAGAATTCCAGATTGAATCCCGCCTTGCCCGCCAGCTTCGCGGGAAGCGGTTGATCCAGGTTCACGGCGACCCGCAGCCCATCGCCTTCCACGGTGACATCGAGCTTGTAACTGAGTCCATGGTCGGGGTAAGCGCACGTCGCAATCAGCTCGTTCTCGCCCGGACCGCGCTTGCGCTCTTTGAATTGAGGAGTGGCATCCCACTGCGTCGGAGCTGCCGAGAGGCGCACATCGCCGTTGGTCGCGATGCGTTCGCCGTGCAGAATAATCTCCAGCCCGCTCATCTTCTCGTCGACGAATATCCCGTGAAACGCGTTGTGGTAGAGCAAGACGCTGAGCCCCTGCGCCTCGAAATAATCTTGTTGGTTCAGTTTGATGTCGGAAGCAGTAAGAAAAGAAACGCAGAGTAGAAAAGAGGCGAGGGACAACCGGGTTCCGAGAATGGGCATTCTCCTTTTCGCTTGCAGCATTGTCTTATGGCGTCTACGGCTTCACTGTGATCATGGTCACGCCATGGGAAGGCACGGGTGCGGAAAACGTGGCCGTAAATTTCCCCAGGTCTCGGTGCTGCCATAGGTCCCGCACCGCCGCAGCCAGATGGCCGGGATATCCCAGTTGCTCCCAGCTCACCGCAACTACCTGTTCCGTGTCGCTGCGATTGAGCAGAACCACCGCGCGGCTGCCGTCCTGCAACGGCCTCGCCCACACTTCCAAGTCGCCATTCTTGCTCACCCGCCGGCCCTCGCTGCCCAGCGAATCTTGATCCACCGCGATCACTTCTCCGTTGGTCAGAATGTCGTGAATCTCCGGCGTCATGCTGCGCAGGTCGTTGCCCGCAATTAGCGGCGCGGCCAGCATGGCCCACAAGCTGAAGTGCGATCGGTATTCGGTGTCCGTCATGCCGCCGTTCCCAACCTCCAGCATGTCGGGATCATTCCAGTGCCCCGGCCCGGCAAAGCCCTCGATGCCATTCTGCGCGTCGAGAATTCCCATGACACCGAAGCTGCAACAAGTGCCGTTGCCCCATTTTTGTTTTTCTCCCCATCGATCCTGAATGTCGCCCGTGGTGCGCCAAAGGTTCCCGCCAACCTCCTCGCCCCATAGCCACGGCTTGGCCGTGCCCCACTCGCAGATGCTGAGCACTATCGGCCGTCCCGCAGCGTCCAGTGCCTTGCGAATATTTGCGTAAGAGGCTTTGGCATCCTGCGTAGTCGTGTTGCACCAATCGTATTTCAAATAATCCACGCCCCACGCGGCATAGGAAAGCGCATCCTGATACTCGTGCCCCAGCCCGCCGGGGCGCCCCGCGCAGGTCTTGCTGCCCGCGTCGGAATAAATGCCGAACTGCAGCCCCAGCGAATGAATGTAGTCCGCCAACGCCTTGATCCCCCCGGGAAACCGCTGCGGATCCGCCACGATGTTTCCGCTCGTATCGCGGCGGACCTGCCAGCAATCGTCGATCACAACGTAGCGATAGCCGGCGTCTTTCATGCCCGATTTCACCATCGCATCGGCCATGCCGCGGATCAATTCGTCGCTGACGTTGCACCCGAACTTATTCCAGGAATTCCAGCCCATGGGCGGGGTGAGCGCCAGATTCGCCGAAGGACTGGTCGCTTGCGCGAACAGACTGGTAGCAGCCAACGCCAGGACGGCGACGAGGATTCGTAGCTTCGCAGACATAGTTTTCTCCACTGAAGTTGCCACGACATTTGTATCAGAAGTTTGCCGGCCCGGGGGTCGTCGAATGGAGGCGCGATAGACGAAGGCCGCCGCCACTGGCGACTCTGCGCATGCATCCAAAGCCTTAGCAGCGTCATCCTAGCTGAGAAAACGGGACAAGTTTGCAAAATTAGAGGGATATCACATGCGCAAGTTGATTGTAGTTTGCTTGTTCCTTTGCGGCCTGACGACTCTAGGCTACGCACAACTGCCCAGCGGGAATATTTTCGTCGGATATTCGTACCTAAACACCGACTTGTCCGGCTCCGGAGGCCGCAACAGCCTCAACGGCTGGGCTGCGTCGGGCGAATACAAAGTCTTCCCATTCGTCGAGCTGGTTGCCGACTTCAGCGCACACTACGGCCCGGCGGGCTTCGCACCGAACGGCGCCTGCACCGTGGTCGTAGGAGGAACCTGTTCGACCGACAGATTCCACGCCGACCAGTATAGCTTTCTCGCGGGTCCGCGAATTTCCTTCAGCGCGGGGAAATTCCGGCCCTTTGTCCATGCCCTGGTGGGCGGAGGGTATCTCCGGGAGAACGCCCCAGGCTCTTCGCTCTCCAACACTACATTTGCTTATGCCCTGGGCGGTGGCATTGACTATCATCTGATCCCACGCGTCAGCTGGCGGATACAGGCCGATGTGCTGGAGACACGTTTCTTCAGCATCACCCAAAACAATGCTCGGATCTCTACCGGCATCGTGGTTCACTTCTAGCCTGCCCTCGGACAAGATTGCTTGCGGGCACTGGCAACGGAGGGCTATCGAGAAGTGTTCAGGTTGCTCGCGGCTTAGGTTCTTTGATCTTCGGCAATAGGCTTTTGGGAATTGGCCTGCAGTCGCAGTGTTTTGCGTGTTCGGTGTGCCAGCGAATCCGTTCCTCTAGCGAGGCATTCTTGGGGATTTTGTTCTGGTCGTGCCAGGTTTTGTTCATAAGCTCGACGAGCTATTCTCGCAAAACCATCACTTCCGATTGCTTGGTGGGAAAGCTGATTCCCAGCTGCAAAGCCGCATCCCACAGCTTGAGCAGCCTTTCGGCACCCGGTCCGAAGCGCTCCCAACCGGGACCCGCGCCGGATCACCCTAACCCATACTTGCCGCGTTCAATCACTTTCTGCGCGATCTGCTGCCGCATGGCGACCACGTTGAACGGGTCATGCTTGCCCAACCGGCGCAGGATGGCGAGATGCGTGCGCAGTGTGTCGCCCTCTGCGGCCGCGGCAATCACTTTCCTCGCCGCAGCTTCAATTCTCTCGAGCGCCTGCGACAGATACACTCGAGTCATCGCCACCGGCAAAGCTGCCGAGGATTCCCCGCGACTCTCAACTATTTTCCTCGTCCGCAGCACTGCCGATTCCATGACATAAATCTCAATCACCATATCGGCGATCGCGCCCATCACTTCCTGCTGGTCCTGAATGGCCTGCATATATTTCTGCGTGGCCACGCCGGCCGCGAACAATCCCAGCTTTTTCGCCGATGCCACCAGCTTGCGCTCTTCCGCCAGCGGCCCTTCCAGTTCTTCTCCGAACGATGGCCCCGCCAGCACTTCTTCCATCAGCCGCTTGATCGCCGGCAGCAGCGGCAACTGTCCAGACATCGCACGCTTCAGCAGAAACCCCGTGATGATCAGCCGGTTGATCTCATTGGTGCCTTCGAAAATCCGGTTGATGCGCGCGTCACGATAAGCCCGCTCCGCCGGATACTCCTCGACGAATCCGTAGCCGCCGTAAACCTGCACCGTCTCGTCGACCACGTAATCAATCATCTCCGAGCCCCAAACTTTGATGATGGAACACTCGACGGCATACTCTTCAATCGCCTTGAGAGTTTCCTTGGCCGCGTCGCTCCCGGATTTGTCGACTTCGGCCAGCGCTACATCCATCATGCCGACCGTCCGGTAGACCAACGCTTCGCCCACATAGATCAGGGTTGCCATGTTGGCCAGCTTCTCGCGCACCAAGCCGAAGTCGGCGATCACTTTGCCAAACGCCTTGCGCTGCTTGGCATAGCCGATGGCATTTTCCAGTTGCACGCGCGCTCCGCCGACGCACATTGCCCCCAGCTTGAAGCGACCCACATTCAGAATGTTGAACGCAATCACATGCCCCCGGCCGATTTCCCCCAATACATTGTCGACCGGCACCTTGCAGTCGTTCAGAATCAGCGGGCACGTAGAGGATCCCCGGATTCCCATCTTGTGTTCTTCGGCGCCAACGGAAAATCCGGGAAAATCCTTCTCCACCAGAAATGCCGTGAACTTCTCGCCGTCAACTTTCGCAAACACGGTGAACAGATCAGCGAAGCCGGCATTGGTGATCCACATCTTCTCGCCGTTTAGGAGGTAATGCTTGCCGTCAGGCGACAACGTAGCCCGCGCCCGGCAATTCAGCGCGTCCGATCCGGACGACGCTTCCGAAAGTGCGTAAGCGCCGATAATTTCTCCCGCCGCCAGTCGCGGCAAATATTTCTTCTTCTGCTCTTCGGTGCCGAAATAGACGAGGGGCAGAGTCCCAATGCCGGTGTGCCCGCCCCAGGTCGTGGCAAAGCCCGCATACTTCGCGATGTGATCGGCAATCACGGCGGCAGTGACTTTGTCCATCTCCAGCCCGCCGTAAGCTTCTGGGATTTCGACCGAACTCAGGCCGAGCTCGCCAGCCTTCTTCAGCAACGCGCGGCTGATGGAAAAATCCTTGTGCTCCATCTTCTCGATGTTGGGCACAATCTCGTTGACGGCAAATTCTTCCGCCGTTTGCCCAATCAGCTGGTGCTGCTCGGAAAAATCTTCGGGAGTGAAAACTTCGTCGGTCTCACGTTCTTCGAGAAGAAAACCGCCGCCGGCAATTCTTGTCGCGGGAAGCAAAGTTGTGGCCATCAAACCTCCTCAGCAATCTGAGTTCCGTTCATATTCGTGGACCGTTCATGCCCTGAGATGCAACATCGGAGTCTACGCATTGGCGAGCTGACGCCTGCGCCTGTTCTTCGCGAACAAACTATCAGCAAAACCACCCCGATCAACACCAGCACTCCAGCGGCGGGATCGATTAGTAGAGCCGTTTCGAACATCGCGCCCTCCACAAAGTCAGAGGTGACGGAGACCTTGAGGTGAGGGTCGCCGAGAGCAAGCCGCGTACCATCGGCAAGGATATCCACTTCTAATCGATACGTGTGCCCTGCCTTGCCGTCGAAGCGCCCGATCTCGCGGGAAATTGTGTCACTTGCCCATGCCCCGCCCTTGTCATCGGCAGACGAGCCGCTCTGCGCAATCTTTCCATCACTCAACAAGACCCAAGAGGCATTCACCACCGCCGGAGAATCTGAGCAATCCTCCTGCGAAGAAGGAGACATGCCTAACAAGCAATTCAAAGTGTCGAACGGAATCTTCTTCTCGACTTCGATTTCTATTTCATAGGGATCAGACACGTTGACAGTAAACTCGCGCGTCCGGATATGGCCTACCGACATTGCGACAGGCATGTCGATGGGCACGTAGTGTCGCGTCCCCAGGTAAAGGACCCATCCGCCAAACAGAACGAGACCCACAAGGACGAAACCCGAACCGATCTTCGTAGTCAATCGCACGATTGCAATTCCGACGCTAGCCAAGATTCTCAAAAATCCCCGCCGCGCCCATGCCGCCGCCCACGCACATGGTCACCATGCCGTAGCGTGCGTTCCGGCGCTTGAGTTCACGAATAATCGTCGCGGTCAGCTTGGCTCCCGTGCATCCCAGCGGATGGCCCAGCGCAATCGCTCCCCCATTCGGATTCACCCGCTCGGGATCGAGCCCAGCTTCCCGGATCACGCTCAGCGCCTGCGCGGCAAACGCTTCGTTCAGTTCAATCACTTCAATATCCGAGAGCTTCAATCCCGCCAGCTTGAGCGCCTTCGGAATGGCGAACACCGGCCCGAGTCCCATTTCCTCCGGCTTGTAGCCCGCCGTCGCAAACGAAACATAGCGCGCCAGGGGCCGAATGCCCAGCGCCTGCGCCCGCTCCGCCGACATGACCACCGCCGCCGCCGCTCCATCCGACATCTGCGAAGAATTTCCGGCCGTCACCGTGCCTTTGGCGTGAAACACGGCCTTTAGCGCGCCCAGGGCTGCAACTGAAGTGTCCGCACGCGGCCCCTCGTCGGCTTTGAAAACCAACTCCTGCCGCTTCGGCTTGCTTCCATTGGGGGTGACAAAGCTCACTGGCACGTGCACGACTTCATCTTCGAATCTGCCCGCCGCCAGCGCCGCCACTGCCTTTTGATGGCTGCGCAAGGAAAACTCATCGGCAGCTTCCCGTGTGATACCCAGCCGCTGCGCCACGCGCTCCGCCGTCAGACCCATAGAAAGATAAGCATCCGGATAATGATCCACCAGCCACGGATTCGGCGAAATCTTATTTCCCATCATCGGCACCATCGACATTGACTCAGTGCCGCCCGCCACAATGATTTCCGCGCCGCCCGCCATGATCCGGTCTGCCGCCATGGCAATCGCCTGCAAGCCCGATGAGCAAAAGCGGTTGATGGTCATTGCCGAAACATTCACCGGCAATCCCGCCCGCAGCGAGGCGATCCGAGCCACATTCATCCCCTGCTCGCCCTCCGGCATGGCGCAGCCCAGAATGACATCTTCAATCTCCGCGGGATCGACCTGCGGCACCCGCGCCAGCGCTCCCTTGATAGCGATAGCGCCCAATTCATCCGGACGGGTAGATCGCAGGGTGCCCTTGAAGGCGCGCCCTACTGGCGTGCGCACCGAAGAAACAATCACAACTTCACGCATGGGAAACTCCAAACGGGCATGACTCAAACTCACGCCCTCGGTCTCGGTCGAATATCTATTCGCACTTT
>JGI12269J14319_10003592_pt1 | contig 14492 bp, 12 predicted proteins | sample PeaSoiSIISIP2007_FD_14319 | JGI IMG/M metagenome (IMG submission 14319) | reverse complement strand
AGCCAAAGCGCCGCCACCGTGGCCGCTACCACCATCGCAAGCCAGCGATGGATGAACTGGGCCGCGGTCGGGTTCTCGAAGGGATTGCGCCAGAGGGGCTCGAGGGCGAGGAGATCGCCCGGTACGAGCTGCACGCCCATGAGGGGAAACGTGTTGTAGATCTTGCCGCCGTCGAGCCCGGCCGTGAAGCCTCCCATGGTCAGGGTTGCGACGACGAGGACCAGCAGGGCCAGGACATGACGCCGGATCGCGGCCGCGCCGGGAATTGTCGCCGGCCGAGGACGGAGAAGGCCGAAGGCGACCCACAGCGTGTAGGCGTAGATGACCAGGCCCGAAAGCAGGTGGGCGACCAGTCGGTACTGGCTCACGTCGGTGCGAACTGCAAGCCCGCTCTCAACCATGAACCAGCCCAGCACGCCTTGAAGCCCGCCGAGGACGAAGAGGGCGACGAGATGAGGACGTAGGGAAGCCCTGATCCGGCCGGCGGCGAACAGCAGGAGGCCGGGTATGGCGAAGGCAAAACCGATGAGCCGGCCCCAGAGCCGGTGGGCATACTCCCACCAGAAGATGCCCTTGAACTGCTCGAGGGTCATGTCGGGATGCAGCTGCTGGAACTCGGGGATCGCCTTGTAGCGGTCGAACTCCTGCTGCCACTGGCCGGCATCGAGGGGCGGCAGCACGCCGCTGATCGGCTTCCACTCGGTGATGGAAAGGCCCGATTCCGTGAGCCGCGTGATTCCGCCCAGCATCACCATGACAAAGATCATGGCGGCAACGGCGATCAGCCAACGGGCGACCATGCGGTCGTCCGTCACGGGGCTCCGGGGAAGGGCGATGGCCTCAGACATGGGTTCAAGAAGCGCGGCTCAGCCGCGCGGGGGCTTTCTAGCCGATCGAGGGCGGATCGGCTAGTGGAGTGTGAGGTAGGCGCCGGTCGCGCGGAACTCGCCCGCGGTGATGAGGCGGGTCGAAGCTACGGTCACGGAATGCAGCCGCCCTTCGATGCTGTCGCGCCAGAAGTCGAGGAACCGGCGCAGCACGGGGAATTCGGGCGCCAAGTCATAATCCTGCCAAGTGTAGCTCTGGAGCAGGCCGGGGTGATCGGGGAAATGGTAGAGAATCTCCGCGGTGGTGAGGCGGTAGCGCTGAAGCTGGCGAACCAGCGTGGCCATCTGATCCCTCCGAACCGGTCCTTGGGTCCTTCGGTTGGCTTTCGACCCGCCGCGGGACTCTCCTGTCTCGAAGTATGATCCGAGTCGGTCTCGGAGATAAATAGAAAGTTCAACAATTACAATCATTTAGCAGCCGACGAGTCGGATTGCTGCCAGATTCCGCCGGCGAGGGTCTTGACTAGGCTGCCATCCTTCTCTATGTCGCTGGCACTCAATTCGTCCGAGTGCTAGCAACCGTCCTGGACCGGGCCGGAAGCTCGCTCTGGACGTGGTCGAATAATCCAATTCCTACAGGAGGTTATGCCAATGAAGTTCCGTCCCCTGCATGATCGGGTGGTGGTGCGTCGGATCGAGTCCGAGGANAAGACNGCCGGCGGNATCATCATNCCCGACACCGCNAAGGAAAAGCCGATGGAAGGCGAAGTCATCGCNGTCGGCCCGGGCGCGCGCAACGAGAAGGGCGANATCGTCGCCCTCGANGTCANGGCCGGCGANCGGATCCTGTTCGGCAAGTGGTCGGGCAGCGAGGTCAAGATCGACGGNCAGGATCTCCTCATCATGAAGGAGTCCGACATCATGGGCGTCATCGANGGCGCCAAGGCCAGCGGCAAGAAGGCCGCCTGAGNANCCAAGCCAGACAAGANCAAGAGAAGGATCATCGACNATGGCTGCTAAGGAAGTCCGTTTCAGCACCGANGCCCGCGAGCGNATGCTGCGCGGCGTCGACATCCTGGCGAACGCGGTNCGCGTGACGCTGGGNCCGAAGGGNCGCAACGTCGTCCTCGACAAGTCGTTCGGCGCGCCGCGCATCACCAAGGACGGCGTCACCGTCGCCAAGGAGATCGAGCTCGNCGACAAGTTCGAGAACATGGGCGCCCAGATGGTGCGCGAGGTTGCCAGCAAGACCAACGACATTGCCGGCGACGGCACCACCACGGCGACGGTGCTGGCCCAGGCGATCGTGCGCGAAGGCGTGCGGGCGGTTGCCGCCGGCATGAACCCCATGGACCTGAAGCGCGGCATCGACATCGCCGTCGAGGCGGTGGTCGCGGACGTGCAGAAGCGCTCCAAGAAGATCTCGACCTCCGACGAGATCGCGCAGGTCGGCTCGATCGCCGCCAACGGCGAGCGCGAGATCGGCAACATGATCGCCAAGGCGATGGACAAGGTCGGCAAGGAAGGCGTGATCACGGTCGAGGAAGCCAAGGGCCTCGAGACCGAGCTCGAGGTGGTCGAAGGCATGCAGTTCGACCGCGGCTATCTCTCGCCCTACTTCATCACCAACGCCGAGAAGATGCAGGTTGAGCTGGAGAACCCCTTCATCCTGCTCCATGAGAAGAAGCTCTCCGGGCTCCAGGCCATGCTGCCGATCCTGGAAGCGGTCGTGCAGTCGGCGAGGCCGCTGCTCATCGTCGCCGAGGACATCGAGGGCGAGGCTCTCGCCACCCTCGTGGTCAACAAGCTGCGCGGCGGCCTCAAGGTCGCGGCGGTCAAGGCGCCGGGCTTCGGCGATCGCCGCAAGGCCATGCTGGAGGACATCGCGATCCTCACCGGCGGCCAGGTGATCTCCGAGGATCTCGGCATCAAGCTCGAGAACGTCACTCTCGACATGCTGGGCAAGGCGAAGAAGGTGGTCATCGGCAAGGAAGAGACCACCATCGTCGACGGCGCCGGCAAGAAGAAGGAGATCGAGGGCCGCATCAACCAGATCCGGGCCCAGATCGAAGAGACGACCTCCGACTACGACAAGGAGAAGCTGGCCGAGCGGCTCGCCAAGCTGGCGGGCGGCGTGGCGGTGATCCGGGTCGGCGGCGCGACCGAAGTCGAGGTGAAGGAGCGCAAGGACCGGGTCGACGATGCCATGCACGCCACCCGCGCTGCGGTCGAGGAGGGTGTCGTCGCCGGCGGCGGCGCTGCCCTGCTCTATGCCACCCGGGCGCTCGCCGGCCTCAGGTCCGCCAACGACGACCAGAAGGTCGGCATCGACATCGTCCGGCGCGCGATCCAGTCGCCGCTGCGTCAGATCGTCGAGAACGCCGGCTCCGACGGTTCGGTCGTGGTCGGCAAGCTGCTGGAGTCGAAGAACACCAACTGGGGCTTCGACGCCCAGGCCGGCGAATACGCCGACCTGGTGAAGGCCGGCATCATCGACCCGACCAAGGTCGTGCGCTGCGCCCTCCAGGACGCGTCCTCGGTCGCCGGCCTTCTCATCACCACCGAGGCGATGGTGGGCGAGAAGCCGGAAAAGAAGACCGGCCCGTCGGCCCCCGGCGGAATGCCGGGCGGCGGCATGGGCGACATGGACTTCTAAAGTCCGATCGTCCGAAGCGAACGGAAAGGGCCGCCCCTCGGGGCGGCCCTTTTCATTTCGGGTCCGGAAGCGGGAAGAAAGGAAGATGAACCACAGAGGCACAGAGGCACAGAGAAGCAAGATAGGAAGAGAGGATTCTTGGGCCGCTTGGCGGCCCAGTTTCTTCTCCTTTCTTTCTCCTCTGTGTCTCTGTGCCTCTGTGGTCATCTTTCATATGCTAAAGTATCCACTTGACTATCCTGCGCCGTCGTTTTAGTAAAGCATATGCTTAACCATCAGGCATCCCTGGACGTCGTCTTCCATGCGCTGGCGGACCCCGCGCGCCGGGGCATGCTGGAGCGCTTGAGCCGGGGCCCGGCCTCGGTCAGCGAGCTCGCCCGGCCTTTGGAGATGTCGCTCGCCGCGGTCGTGCAGCATGTCCAGGTCCTCGAGGCGAGCCGCCTCGTCAGGACCCGCAAGCGCGGGCGGGTGCGGACCTGCAGCCTGGAGTCGGCCGCCTTCGCCGCCGCCGAATCCTGGCTCTCGGCCAGGCGCATGCTCTGGGAGCGGCGCCTCGACCGGCTGGGCGAATTGCTCGCTGCGGAAAATATTCCGTCGAAGAAGTCCACGAAGAAGAGGAAATCATGAGCATTCCCCGGGCGACCCACGGCACTTTCACCATCGAGCGCCGATATGAAGCGGCGCCGGCGCGGGTCTTCGCGGCCTTCGCAGACCCCGCCATCAAGGCGCGCTGGTTCATCGGCCCGCCGGAGACCTGGAAGATCCTGAAGCGCGAGCTCGATTTCCGGGTCGGCGGCGGCGAGCTGCTGCAGGGCAGATTCGAAGGCAGGATCGAGACCCTCTACACCGCCCGCTATCACGAGATCGTCCCGGACCGGCGCATCGTCCTGGTCTACGACATGCATATCGACGGCAGGCACCATTCGGTGTCGATCGCGACCGTCGAGATGACGCCGGAGGGCGCCAGGACGCGCCTCTCTTTCACCGAGCAGGTCGTCTTCCTCGACGGCACGGACGGCAAGACCGGCACGGCATCGCGCGAGCGGGGGACAGGGGCCCATCTCGACCGGCTGAGCGGCGTGCTGGGCGGCTCTTCCTGATGAGACGAACCTAGCCGACGTCCTTCGGCGCATAGGGGCCGAGTGCCTCGAATAACGGCCCCAGGTGCTTGGCGTAGCGCCGCCAGCGCTGGACGGCGCCGGCGTAGATCGGCTGGCGGACCTGGTTCAGGCTGGCGGTCTTGACCGGGCGCTGGTTCTCGTAGAAGCGCAGGCAGGCGTCGTTCCAGGGCAGGCCGCAGGCCTCGATGATGCGGCGGATCTGCCGTTCCGGGTCGGCCACCAGATCCTCGTAGACCACGTCGATGACCCGGCCCGGCAGCACGCGCTGCCAATGCTCCATGATCCGCCGGTAGAGCCGGTAATGCTGTCCGATCAGGCCGAGGTCGTAGGAGGTCTCGTTGGCGGTGCCGAACATGACCCGGTAATAGCCGAGGCAATTGTCCACGGGGTCGCGCACCGAATGGAAGATCGTCGCCTTCGGCAGGCAGAGCTCGATGAGCCCGATCTGCATGTAGTTGCCGGGCATCTTGTTGACGATCCGCTCGGCGCGAGGATGGTAGCGGCGCAGCTCCTTCACATAGGCCGCGCCCAGTTCGCGGAAATAGCGGGCGGGGGGCTTCGGCGGCTCGGCGGTCCGGATGGTGCCGTCGCTGGCCTGGATCCGATAGCCCCAACCGGGCCAGCGCATGCCNCCCATGGTCTTGGCCACGGCGTCGATCTCGCCGGCACCGTGCACGAGGGGATGGCTCGAAAGGATCTGCTCAATGAGCGTGCTGCCCGAGCGCGGCATGCCCAGCACGAAGACCGGCAGTCGCGAGGGATGGCCGAAGCCGCGATAGCGTTGGAAGAACTCGGGCGTATAGGTGGTCTCGATCAGGGTAGCCGTCCGCGCGACCTCGGCCAAAGCGTCGGCAGGGTCCAGACGCCGCGGGATTTCACCGCCTGGCGCCACCATGCCGGGTGGGGCCTCGCCCTTCCCCTCGACGAGCAGCGCCTTCACCAGGTCGTTGGCCCGCTTCAGATGGGCGAAGGCGGCATCGTAATCCCGCCGGTGGTCATAGACAGCGGCGAGGGTGAAGCCGCAAGTGGCAACCCGACCCATGGCTTCGGCCGGGTCGGCGAAGATCCGCTCCAGCATGGAGATTTCCTCGCCCGTGAGGGCCGTGGGATCGATATCGGCCAGGTGGTGGTATGGCGCCAGGCGCGCCGGGTCGAGCGCGATGGCGCGCCGGAACACCTCCTTCGCCTGGTCCTGGCGGCCCAGGGACTGAAGGGTGGAACCCAATTCTTCGAGGACCGGCAGCAGGTCGGGCTGGATCTCGAGGGCCTTGCGGAAGGCCGCGGCCGCCTCTTCATAGCGGCCGAGATGGGCGAGCGTACGGCCAAGGTAGTAGTGGGGCTCGTAGGCCTCGGGATCGAGGGCCGCCGAACGCTTGATGAGCTGGATGGCCTTCTCGGGGCTCCCGTTCTCCATCTCGATCACGCCGAGGATATGGACAGCCGCGGCGTGGCGCGGATCGAGGCGGAGCGCGTGATTCACCGCCTCGCGAGCCTCGTCGAACTGGTCGCGCAAGAGCAGTCGCTCGGCTTCGGCGCAGAGGTGACGGACGAGTGCCACCTCGCCGGGCGACAGCGCCTGGGGCATGGGCCCCTGGAGCCCTATAGGGTCAGATGGCGGGCGCGGGAGCCGCGTTCGATGGCCGCCGCCGGCAGGCGCCCGATTGCAAGCCTGTCCCGGATCATGGAGAGCACCCGGGCTTCTTCCTCGGTCACCCTTCCGTCCGCGGCGGCCACGTCGCAGGCCAGCGCATAGGCCGTCTCGCGCAGCTTCTTGGGCAGGGCGCGCTTGATCTCCTTGAAGGCCTTGTCCAGCCCGTCCTCGTCGGCCAGGAGCTTGGCGCAGGCGGCGCCCACCTTGGTGACCTTGCGCCGATCGAAGTTCCGGAAGACCGGCAGATGGGCGACCATGTCGCCCATGGATTCCAGCTCGGAATCCGGCATGTCGCGGTCGGCCGCCGAGACCAGAACCATGGCGTAGATGAGAGCTTCGTGGGGCGAGATCATCAAGGAATTCCTGACTGGCTGTGAGTTGGCCGGGACTGTAGTCGCCCGACGGCGATGCGCGCAACTGTAAGCGCTCATGGCGCTCCGTCATCCGCGGGCCTGATCGCGCCCATGACAGCTAGGAAGGCTCGGTGCCCTACCCTCGCGGCGGCGTGCGTTCCGGGGGCTTCTCGCGGGCGAGGAATTCGCGGGTCGCCGCCACCGCGTCGGCCAGGCCGGCCCGGCGGATTTCGATCCCGGCCGGGAAGGCGCTCAGCAGGCGCGAGGGCAGCTGCCGGTCCAGCAGCACGAAGACGCCCCGATCGTCGGCCCGGCGGATCAGCCGCCCGAAGGCCTGCTTGAGGCGTAGCCGCGCCAGCTGATCGTCGTAGCCTGCGCCGCCGAAGACGGCCTTGCGGGCCCGGTGGAGTATGGTCGGCCTGGGCCAGGGCACACGGTCGAAGACGATGAGGCGGAGGCTGCGTCCCGGCACATCCACCCCGTCGCGCACCGCGTCGGTCCCGAGCAGGCAGGCATCCTCCTCCGCCCGGAAGATGTCGACGAGGGTCCCGGTGTCGAGCCCGTCGACATGCTGGGCCAGCAAGGTCAGGCCGGCAGCATCGAGATCGCCGGCGATGCGCCGGTGCACGGCGCGCAAGCGCTCGATGGCGGTGAAGACGCCGAGCCCGCCGCCGCCTGCGGCCAGGAACAGCGCGCGGTAGGCCGAGGCGACCTGGTCCGGTTCTCTCTTATCGATATCGGTGACGATGAGCACGCGGGTCTGGGCCGCGTAGTCGAAGGGCGAGGGTACCCGTGCCCGGATCGCGCTGGGCAGGTGGTTGGCGCCGGTGCGCGCCTCGGCCGCGGCCCAGTCGGCCGCTTCGTCGCCGCGCCCGTCGGTGAGCGTGGCCGAGGTCACGACCACGCCGTGGGCCGGCCGCGCCACGACCGTGGCAAAGGGGATCGTGGGATCGATCCAGTGGCGATAGAAGCCGACGTCGATGTCGCGGCCTTCGATGCGCTCGATGGCGAACCAATCGACGAACTGGGCCGGCGTCGCCTCGCCAAGCGCCCCCAGCATGTCGCGCCAGGCGGCGACCTCCATGTCGCTGCGACGTCTGAGGCCGCGGGTCAGCGCCTCGATCCGCTGGCGGGTCGGCGTGTCCAGCGTATCGGCCTCGTCCACCAGGCGCTTGGCGAGACGGTTGGCGAGCGCGCGCATGGGCTTAAGCAACGCATCGAGGGCGATGCCGAGGGCGGCGGCCCGCTGGAGCAGGGCCTCATGGGGGTGGATCGCGTCGGCTTCCAGGCCATGAGGCCCGTCTACGCCGGCAGCCCGTGCGCGTACCAGCACCCGCACCTCGACGAGGAAGCGTTCCATAGCGCCCATTGGGGCGCCCATGGGGGCGCCTTCGGCCAGGCGCCTGAGCCANCCTTCGGCGGGAAGATTGCGGGCCGCCTCCAGGACTGACTGCAGGTCGGCATTGGCCTCCTCGTCGCCGGCGATCAGATCCTCGATCCGGCGCTTCAAGCCGCGCAGACGGCCCGAATCCCCGCCGATGAGCCAGCGGCGCAGCTCCGCCGTCTCCATCCCGGTCAGATGGGCGGCGAAGGCTCCGTCGGCGGCGTCGAACAGGTGGTGTCCCTCATCGAAGATATAGCGGGTCGGCAGATCCGCTTCGTCGTCCGCCGCACGGGCGGCCTGGATCATGGTGAGGGCGTGGTTGGCGATGACCATGCTGGCCCGGCGCGCGCGGCGCACGCCGCGCTCGATGAAGCATTTGCGGTAGTGCTCGCAGGCCGAGTAGATGCATTCGCCCCGCCGGTCGACGAGGCCTTGGGTGCGGGCCCTGCCGATCAGGTCGGAGAGCCAGCCCGGAAAATCGCCGCCGGCGATGTCGCCGTCCCGGCTGGCCAGAGCCCAGCGGGCGACGAGGCCGAGGGCCAGCGCCTCGGCGGGCCGGCTCCCGAGCGCGCGCACCGCCTCTTCGTAGTTCAGCAGGCAGAGATAGTTCTCCCGGCCCTTGCGGATGACCGTCTTCTCGGCCTTGGCGCTGCGGGTCGGGTAGAGCTTGTCCAGCTCGCCGTCGATCTGACGCTGCAGGTTGCGGGTGAATGTGCTGATCCAGACCGTGCCGTCGTTGCGCTCGGCCCAGAGGCTGGCGGGCGCAATGTAGCCCAGCGTCTTGCCCACGCCCGTGCCGGCCTCGGCCAGCACGAATTGCGGCTCGCCCTCGGTCAGGCGCGGCCGGAAGGCCGCGGCGACGGCCGAGGCGTAATCGGCCTGCTGAGGCCGCGCCTCAGCACCCTCGCCCAGGAGCTTGGCGAGGCGCCGGCGTGCTTCGGCCGGCTCCACGGGCTCGCTGCCGGGCGGGGGCGGCGGGGCATAGTCCTGCCATTCGGGCAGCTTCGCCCAGACATCGAGGCCGCTGCTGCGATCGCCCATCTCGCCGAGGCCAAGGGCGCCGACGATGGCAGGGCCCCAGGCCCAACCGCCCTTGGCCATGGTGAGCGCGATGCGAGCGAGACGCGGATCGGGCGAGGCGGCGGCAAGTTCAGTCAGCAGCGCGGCCGCCGACCGGTGCAGGCTGGCCGCTTCATCCTCCATGCCATGGGGTGTTGCCAAGCCCAGGGCTTCGGCCAGGCCGCGCGGCGTCGGCAGGCAGAAGCGGGCGGGCCGGACGAAGGCGAACAGCTCCAGCAGGTCATAGGCCGCGAATCGCTCGATCCCGAGGCGCTTGGCCGTCGCCGGCGCATGGCAGAGCATGGGTTTCTCGGCCGCCACTCTGCGGGCCGCCTCGGCCGGCGTGATCAGCGCAATCTCGCCCGCAGGATCGAGCCAGGCCGCGGCGGCGAAGCCGGCCACGAGCACGGGGGCGGCGGGCAGTGCTAGCGATGGCGGAGGGTTCGAGGGCATGGGCAGCAGGGGACGAGTCTACGTCAGCCCTCGCCAGCGGCGCGACAGAAGAAACCGCGCAGGCTTACGCCACGGGCGAACTGGCTACAGCCCGAACCGCGCCCACAGCGCCCGCTCCTCGGTCGCCGCCAGCGCCTGCTCCGCCCAGCCGTCCAGCGACCCAGAGGCGAGCCGCCGGCCGAACAGACCGCGCCTTGCCGTCACCGGCACCAGTTTCACCTTCAGGCCGAAACGCTCGCGCAGGGTCCTGCGCAGATCGCCGATGCCGTCGATGAGGCCGCGGGCCAACGCCTGGCGCGCGGTCCAGAACTCGCCGCTGAAGAGTTCCGTTTCATCGGCCTTGAGGCGACCGGCCCGGCGCTCGCGCACCTGGGCCTTGAAGTTGTCGTGGATCTCGCCCTGAAGTCGCTCGAGGCGCGCCACGTCTTCCGGCTGCTCCGGACGGAAGGGATCGAGCATGGACTTCCTGGGGCCGGCCGTATGGAGGCGCCGCTCGACGCCGATACGCTGAAGCAGCTCGGCGAATCCGAAGCCCGAACTGATCACGCCGATGGAGCCGACGATGGAAGATTCGTCGGCGAAGATCTCGTCTCCGGCAGTCGCCAGCCAGTAACCGCCCGAGGCGGCGACGTCCTCGACGAAGGCCAGCACCGGCACCTTTTTCTCCGCCGCCAGCGCCCGGACTCGCTTGGCGATAAGGGAAGACTGCACCGCCGAGCCGCCCGGCGAGTTGATGGCCAGGGCCACGGCCTGAAGGTTCTTCAGGCTGAAGGCGCGCTCGAGTGGCCCCGCCATGGTGGCCATGGATAAACCGCCGCCGCCTGCCGGCCAGGGCATGCCGATGGCGCCCGACAAGCGAACGACGGCGATCTTCGGCCCGCGAGAGAACCAATGAAGGGGGTTGAGGTAGGAGAGAATGGCGGTCGCGGTCATGGCCGGCGAGACTACTACGCCCCGAAGCGCGATGCCTCCTCCTCGTTCGTTCCCTCCCAGCCGGCTCAGTGCCAGTTCGCCACAGGGCCGCTCGAGCAGGCGTTCAGGGCGTGACATCAGCGGGCAGCTTCGCTGAGCTCAGGGACTGGAGCCGATGCTGGGTATGCGTGCTACTCCACCCGCGACAGTTTCAACGCCCTATCGACCTCGATCAGTATCCTCTCCATCGGGTCGAGCTTGCGCAGGATGGCGTCGGCGCCGAGCTTCCTTGCCGTTTGGACGGTATCCACATTGTAGAACAACCCCGCACCGGAGACCGCGATGATGCCGACCCTGCCGCCCTGCTTTCGAATTTCGGCGATGACTTCGCCGCCTTCAATGCCCGGCATGATCATGTCGGTGATCACCACATCGGGCTGGTGCTGACGGTAGAGCTCCAATCCCTCGCCCCCGTCGGCCGCCTCGAGAACGACGTGGCCCTTACCTTCAAGGATCAAGCGGAGCATGTTGCGATAGGACCAGTCGTCGTCGACTACCAGAATCCAGGCCATGGTCTGCTCCCTTTCGTGCTGAGCGCGGCCATCCCGGGTCGCGCCCTCGTGAGCCCGCCGCTCACTTCGGTCCATGCCTTTCGCCCACAACCCCTAGCGGAAGGTATTCGAGTCCCCCTATATGCTGTGGTTAAGCAAAAACGCGTTGTTAACAAAGTTGAGCATAGAATTTATTGGTAAATGAAAAATTTAGGACAAATTCCTGGCAAAAAGCGGGCCGTCAAGTTCTCGGCAACACCGCGCCATTGAACGCTCGGAATTCGTCCGGCCTGTTTTCGAGATCGAAGGGGCACCGGCGGGTGATAAAGGGATGAATTTCGAGGCATTGTCTTCCGTGGACGGGCCGCTCGCGCAAGGCGAGCCGGCCAACCGGGGCCCGCGGCCACCGCGGACCAAGGGCCAGCTGACCTTGCGGGAATTCCGCGTCCTGAATTTCCGCAACATTGATGACAGCGGCTGGGTCCCCGTCGACCGGATCACGACGCTGCTCGGCCGCAACGAGTCGGGCAAGACGGCCCTGTTGAAGGGCCTCCATCGATTCAACCCGGCGAGCGCCGAGGCCTATGAGCCGCAACGGGATTTCCCGCGCTCGCGCTACACATCCGAGTTCCGCAATGCCGCCGACTGGCCGGCGGTGAGTTGCCGCTTCGCCATCGGCGAGGAACTGCGCGCGGCGCTGGCCGAGCTCACAGCGCCCGAGGAGGCGCCGCATCAGGTCACGGCGACGCGCTACTACGATCGGTCGCTGAAGCTCGCCTTCGATCCGCCCCTGACGGAGGACACGCTCTCGCCCCGACCGGCAGATTCTGGAACCGCTGCAGGCGCTTTGCGACGCGGCCATGTCGCTGGCGGCGCCCGCGGCGGACCAGGAAGAAGCCTACGCCGCCATCCGCCGGGATCTTCTGGAATGGATCGCGGCGACGAAAGCCGCGCTGGCTGGAATCGATTCCCTGCGCAGTCCGGCGGGCATGGCGCTTCTGGCCAGGATCGGCGACGAGGCGATGGCGAAGGGCAGGCCGGAAACAAAGGGGCCGATCCAAGCCTTCCTGGCCGCGATCGCCGGGCCCTTGCAGATGATGTCGCGGCCACCCTTGGCCGAGCGCCTGAGGCGGGAGATCGAAGCGCGGCTCCCGGTCTTCATCTATTTCGACAATGCGGGCGTGCTGGACAGCGCCGTTTATCTGCCGGGTCTGCTGGCGGATCTGGAACGCAAGCCGGACGACATGGCGGTGCGCACCATCAACGCCATGTTCAAGCATGCCGGCCTGACCGCCCGCGAGATTGCCGATCTCGGTCACAGCCAGGCGCGCGCCCAGCACATCGCCGGCGAAGCGGCGACGCCCGAGGCGATCCAGAAGGATCAGGATCGCGCGATGCTGCGCAGCATCAAGCTGGGGTCGGCCTCGGCCGACATCACCCGCAAATTCGGCGCATGCTGGAAGCAGCAGCGCCATGTCATCCGCTATCACGCCGACGGCGATTTCTTCCGCATCTGGGTGGCCGACGACCGGCGCCCGGTAGTGGAGATCGAGCTCGAGCGGCGAAGCGAGGGATTCCGCTGGTTTTTCTCGTTCTACCTGGTCTTTCTGGGAGAATCCGACGCGATGGAGAAGGACGCCGTCCTGCTCCTCGATTCGCCAGGCCTCCATCTCCACCCCACGGCCCAGCAGGATCTTCTGGCGCTCATCGGCAAGCTCGCCGAGACCAACCAGGTGATCTATGGCACCCACTCGCCCTTCCTCATCGATGGCGACCATCTGGAGCGCGTGCGGCCGATCACGATTGACGAAACCGGCCGCTTCCATGTTTGCGTAGGCGACTGGCCCAAGGACAAGGAGACGATCTATCCGCTTCAGGCGGCGGCCGGCTACGCGATGATGCGCGGGCTGTTCGAGCACCGGAAGGTCGTGCTGGTGAAGGAGGTTTCGGATTATTTCTACCTGAATGCGCTTTCGCTGCTCTGCCGCAGGTCCGGGCGGACCGCACTTCCCGAGGACGTCAACCTGATGCCCTGCGGCGGCACGCTCATGCTGGCCAAGATCGTCGCCCTGTTCCTCGGCCAACCTACGAAGCCGGTCATCTTGCTGGACGGTGACGAGGTCTCGCGGACGGTGCGGGACAAACTGGTCAAGGAGTTCTACATGGGCCAGGACAGGCACATCGTCATGCTGGACGAAGTGCTGGGCAAACCCGGCTCGGGCATGGAGGATCTGTTCGGCGAGATCGTCATCCTGGGCGCGCTGGAGAGGATCCTGGGCAAGTCCATGCTGGTCCTGCCCGCCGACCGCACCGGCGCCGGCGTCATGGAGCATGTCAGCAACGCGGCGAAGCGCCTGGGCTTGGCCATGCCGGAAGGCTGGAAGGCGGAGATGGCGCGCCAGATCGCCAAGGACTGGACGGCCAAGGATCCCCGCGAAGCGCCGGCCGGCATCCTGGATCGCGCTGCCGGCCTGTTTCAGGTGCTGATCGCCCGGTTCGATGACGATGCATCTGCTTTGAAGGCGGGGTCCGAGAAGCCGATGGCCGGCGCGAACTACGCCAAGGCGTCCTGAGCGGGCGCATCGTTTCCGCTCCGAACCGGCGCCGAGGCTGATATAAGAAGCAGGTGTCGGCCGGTCGCGCGGCGCCATGCCGCGGAGTGCTTCAAGAGGGGCTGAGTGCGGGCATGACAGGCAACGGGTCGAAGAAACTGCTGGTGGTCGACGACGAACCGTCGGTCTGCGCTCTCGTGTGCCGGGTCGCCGAGGCGGCCGGATACGAGGTCGCCGCCGCAGGCACGCATGAGGAATTCACCCGTGCCTATGACAGCCTCGCCCCCAACGTGATCGCCATGGATCTGCTGATGCCCCAGGTGGATGGCATCGCGCTTCTGGAAATCCTGGCCGAGAAGCGTTGCCGGGCCAAGATCATCGTCATGACCGGGCATCACCCCGAGCTGCTGAAAAGCGCGGCGCGCATCGCCGCCGGCCACGGCCTCGACATCCGGGATACCCTGCACAAGCCCTTTGGCGAGAGCGACCTGCGCCGGGTGCTGGGCGCGGGCTGAGGCCGACAGGGCGCGAGCGCGACCGCCAAACCGGCGGAGAGCGGCTCAGCGCAGCCAAAGGGCCAGGATTACAGCCGCAACCAGGATGGCGCAGCCAATGGCGATGGTTCGGGTCTTGGGACTCACGATCTCGGCTCCTCGACCAGGGGTTGGCGAATTGTGCCACGGCGATACGGCCTACGGGCCAAAAACTTGAGGGCGACCTTGCGCGGCCCCGCGCGATCAGCCGACAGAACCGCAAGCCACCGGACCGCCTGCCCGATTCCCGTCTAAACGCTGTGCTCCAGGCGGCAATTCACGGGGATTTCCGTCACCGAAGCGGTGTTGGGCAGGGCAAGAACGGTGGCCACGAGACTGGCAATGGAGCCGGGCTGGATCATGTCCTCNGGNGCAATGGAAGTGACGTCCGCNGACATGTCGGTCGCCACATAGCCCGGGCAAATCGCTGTTGCCCTGAT
>JGI12269J14319_10003591_pt1 | contig 14492 bp, 9 predicted proteins | sample PeaSoiSIISIP2007_FD_14319 | JGI IMG/M metagenome (IMG submission 14319) | reverse complement strand
TCATATCACTAGGATTTGTGATACCATATACGGATGGGTGGAGACCGTAAGCTGAAACCCTTTGTAAAGACTGCACACTGACATTTTGCATGTAAGATGCAAAGCTGAAATTAGAGTGTGTTGTCAAGACACTTCCGAGAATGGCGACTCCGACCGCACTTGCTAAATTACGTAAAGTATTTTGAAGCGCCGATCCTCTATTTACCAGTTCAAGTGGTACAGAACTTAAACCGGCTGTACTCATTGGCATCATCGATAAACCCATTCCCGCACTTCTTAGTATATACACCGCCATAATAGCGCCATATGTCCAGTTGAAGTTTAAGTTAACAAAACAAAGTGTAGCAGTTAGCATAATCGAAACACCTGTTATAGCTAGTGGTTTTGCTCCAAATTTATCGAATAATGCGCCACTGATTGGCATTAGTGCTGCCGTTAATAATGCTCCTGGCATCATCAATAAACCAGTTTGCAATGGACTGAAACCTAGGCTATTTTGTAAAAAGATTGGCAAGAGAAATAGAATACCCATCATGGCCACGGACATACAGAAAACTGAGATACTGCAAACTAAGAACGATGGAATTTTAAATAAACGTAACTCTACCATTGGATGGTCGGTGGTAAGTTCGAAAACTACAAACAGGGTTAGCAGAATAGCTGCTGCGGTAAAGAAGGAGAGAATCTTTATGGATAACCAACCGCTTGTTGACGCATCTGTTAAAGCGTACAGGAGACAGAAGAAACCGCCTACACAAGTTATAAATCCCGGTATGTCGAATTTGCCTACAAAGCGCTTTGGCAGTTCTTTTACATATGCTTGAACTATGAAAAAGTTAATAATTCCGATGGGTACATTGATATAGAAAATCAAGCGAAAATTGAAGTATTGTACAATATATCCACTTAGAGTTGGCCCAAAAGCTGGAGCAAACATTATTGCAATACCCCATATTCCCATGATCACGCCTCGTTTTTCTGGCTTAGATAAACTATAGAGGATAGTCATGCTGATGGGCATTAATAGAGCTCCACCAACAGCTTGTAACATTCTAAATGCGATTAAGGCTGAAACACTCCACGCTACACCACACAAAGCCGATCCTAGTACAAAGATTAACAAGGCGTATTGGTACATACGCTTAGCCCCGAATCGATCTCCCATATATCCACTGACAGGAGTTAGCATTCCTTCTGTTAGGGTGTAAATCGTTAATACCCATTCAATCGTACTTTGATCCGTAGAATAAGCTGTCATCATCTTTGGAATTGCCACGTTTACGATACTGGTATCTAAAACGGCCATAAATACTCCTAGAACAACTCCAATCATAGCTAGAGCGCTTATCCCAAAATGTTCTTCGAATTTCAACAATCTTCCTCCTTTTACGTTTACTAGCTTTGAATGCAAACTCATATGAATCTTCACATAAGTAAGATATCTTTGTCTATGTTTTTATCCATCAATTGAATAATCGCGGGATTCTCTGCTCTACTTAGGATAAGAGCCGGCGCTCTGGCCAACCAGAACTCTGCTTAGGTCTGTATGTATGCAATTACAAACTTGCACAAGCTTCTTTATATACTTTACACAATAAAATGAATTTCGACAAGTACTTTTTGTGATTTATAAAATGGGGAATTCTCTCTTTCATTAAAAAGTATAGGAATCGTTAAAAAGTATATTTATTATCTCGTGAAAGCTGGATTTTTATCTTCAACGGATAGCGAGATAATCCACCACAACACTTGAAATTATCAAGGTGTTTTGGTTACTTAGTGCCAGGGTATTTCTTGGCACACTAACGGGGAGCGCGGCAAAAAGAATGTCGGTGACCACAGGGAGGCTACGGGTATCTATTTTCTAATACCCGCAAACAGCAACGTTCAATTCACAAACGTCAATCAGTATCAGTGATGATACATACCCTGGCGGTTGGTGGATTATGAATAATCAAAATGCTGTGTTATTGCAAGTGTCTAAACAAGGCACGTATTGTCTGAGCACTGGTACGATACATCAACGGCGAGCATTGAAGTATGATGAAAATTTCACAAATTCATCACAACCTTGCCACATTTTATTTCTATAATTATTGTGATAGGGTACACCTTATATCTTGTGACATTGATCCAAATAAGTATTTGAACAATGAGAAAGAGATGCACAAATGGAAAATACTGAGCAAAAACTTATTCGGTGTCGTTTATACGGTTTAACTATTGTGGTTGTTCTGGTGTTTTTCATTCTCACTTTCAATCTCTGGCGCTTACAGATTAGTCAAGGCGCTTATTATAGTGCCAAGGCTCAAGGAAATGCTACACAACTTGTTTCGATTCCTTCTGTAAGGGGAAATATTGTTGATAAAAATGGCCAAATTTTGGCTTCTAGCACTCCCGTATTTGATTTGACGCTTGACTGGTTGAGTTTAACGCATAATAATGATGTTACTCTTCAAAATGTTGTACGGCGGTTGGTTCCTTATGTTAAGCCGTATTGGCCTGATTTAGAGGAATCTCAAGAGAATATTACTGAGGATATTCTGGCAATGGTCCAAAATCAAAAGATTCAAAATTACCGTCCGGTGATTATTCTGAAGAATGTTGCTCAAACTCTACAAGCAAAGATTGCGGAACATCAAAATGAACTTCCGGGTGTCAGTATTGAAGCTGGATCAGTACGTTCCTACCCGCTTGAAACGTTGGCTGCGCAAGATCTCGGTTATGTCCGTCAGATCAGCCTGCCTGAAATTGCTCAATTTAACCAGAACCCTGAGGCTCAGAAGGCGGGATTTGTCTATTCTGAAGGAGATATGGTGGGCAAAATGGGCGTGGAAAAATCTTATGACCTTTGGTTGCGTGGGCAAGATGGTATTGAAAATGTCGAAGTTGATAACAATGGTCAGCCCGTTGCCAAGAAGATGATCAGAGAGCCACAACCCGGAAAAACGATACAATTAACGATTGATGCTGGGTTACAACAAGTAGTAGAAACCTCTTTGGATAATGTCATCCAAAGTATTCAACAGGATCATCCCCAAGCCAAAGCAGGTTCGGCGGTAGTGATTGATGTCAACACGGGAAAAATTCTGGCAATGGCCTCACGTCCAGCTATGAATCCCAATGATTTAATTGGCAATATTTCTCAAACTATGGCTGAACAATACTTTCAAAACAGTGATGCAGCCTCGGTAAACCGTGCCCTTTCTGGCCTTTATGCTCCTGGTTCAACCTTTAAAATGATCACAGCAATAGCAGCACTCCAAAGCAAAGTGACCACCCCGAACGAGACAATTTCAGACGTTCTTAGTTCACTTGGCCCACTCTCGTCCCAATTGCAAGGGTTTCCTGAATGGGGCGGCTTCAATTTTGGCCAGGTGAATATGGATCGGGCGATTGCTTTGTCCTCCGATATCTATTTTCAGGTTATGGGACAACGTATCTTTGAAGTGAATCCAGAACTTATTAAGCAAATTGCCAATGAGTTTGGCTTAGGAGGATACAGCGGTGTTGATCTGCCTGGCGAGGCCCAAGGAATTGCGCCTTCGCCAGCTTGGAAAAAAGAGTACTATACGCCCTATTATCAACAACTATATAATGCTAAACTCAAGGCTATTGAAACGAAATATTCGCCAAGAATTTCTCAGGCTCAAGATGCAACAACAAAACAGAAGTTTCAGAAGACAGAGGAGGCAGAAGAAAACCAAGCTGCTGCGGATTATAAGGCGAATGTCGCTCAGAATATTAATTGGCATCTCTATGATAGTTTTAATAACGCAATTGGTCAGGGATATAATATCTACACTCCGTTACAACTCGCTAATTACGTTGGGACTATAGTTAATGGCGGAATACATTACCAGCCCTATATTGTAGACAAAATTTATGATCCGCTTACGGGAAAAGTGATTCAACAGAACAATCCTAAGGTGCTGAACCACGTTAGTGTTTCGCCAGATATTTTAGAGATTGTTAAAAAGGCGATGTCTGGTACTACGAGCGGCGAAGGCACAGCGAACTTTTTGTTTGCAGATGTACCTCAGTTTTCTGGTGGAGCTAAAACGGGTACAGCACAACTGGGCTCGAAGAACACCATTGGTGCTGATCTATATAACGGAGTGTTTGTCGCCTTCGCACCTTATGATCATCCCCAAATCGCTTTTGCCGGAGTCGTAGATTATGGCGGGCATGGTGGTGATACTGCTGGTCTCGTTGCTAAGGCTGCCTTCATGAAATATTTTGGTTGGGGGAGCTAGTATGTCAAGAGCTAATCACAGTCGTCGGAGACCGGGTAATAAATACCCTAAATTCCGTGTTTTCTGTTACGTCCTATTGGCATGTTTTACTGCGTCTGTAATTTGTATTAGCCTTTTTGTTGGAATCGTAGCGTATCAATTACCTCAATGGGATCCATCTGTCTTGAGTAATCAGCAACAATCGTCCATTGTATATGATAAAAACGGTGGACAGATTGCTCAGTTGCATGCGACGGAAAATCGGCTGAGTTTAAGTTCTACTGAGATTCCGGATCTTGTTAAGAAAACATTTGTAGCAGTTGAAGATAAGCGATTTTATCAAAATTTTGGCCTAGATCCCCTGCGGATTATCAGTTCGGCATTTCAAGATGTAACCTCCGGAAGTGCGAAGGAGGGCGCGAGTACTATCACTGTCCAGCTCGCGAGAAATGCTTTTATTCAAGATCCGACAGCTAAAACATTGACACGTAAGGTTCAAGAGGCACTTATTGCTTTACAGTTGGAACATTACTATACGAAGGATGAGATACTTACTTTTTATCTTAATAGGATATATTTGGGAGAATCTGCTTATGGAATTGAGGCTGCGGCTCAAACTTATTTTGATAAGAGTGTTAAGCAATTAGACACGGCCGAAGTTGCTCTTTTAGCCGGATTACCTCAGGCTCCGAGCGGGTATGATCCGTATTATCATCCTGATCAAGCGAAAGCCCGGCGTGATATCGTGCTTGGTGTCATGTGTGATGCGGGGCTTAGCACCAGCTCACAGTATGCACAAGCTAAGAACGAACCCTTTACTTATGTCGACCAGATGATTCAAACCTATGGCGGACCCCAGAAAGCCACCGCCGCAGAAGGGAACTATAAATACCCATCGTTCGTGGATTATGTAGTTGATCAACTAGAGAGTCAGTACAGCTTAACTCCGGAACAGATTTATAATGGCGGATTTAAAGTTTATACCACAGTCGATCCCAAAATCCAAACGGCAGCTGAAGACGCCTTTAATGATCCGGCCAACTTTCCGAAAAGTGTAGATAAGACTCTTATCCAAGGCGCTATGACAATTATTGATCCGACGACTGGAGCCATCCGCTCTATGGTAGGAGGGCGCAACTACAAATTTGGCAATTTTGACCGGGCCTGGCAAGCCGAACGACAACCTGGCTCGACTATAAAGCCTTTAGTAGTTTATGGACCCGCTCTGGAAAAGGGTGGTTATTATCCAGGAACCGTCTTAGACGACATGCCGGTTACGTTTGATTTGGGGAACGGCAGTACTTGGAGTCCCACGGATGATGATACGGCAACTGCCGGTTGGAAAGGCCGCATTACCATGCGTTATGCCTTGGAAGACTCTGTGAATGTCTATGCCGCTAAACTATTTAGTTTAATTGGGGTAGACTACGGCTGGCAATTTGGAAAGGATAGTCTCGGCTTACCGCTTACGAATCAAGATAAAGTATTGAGTTTGGCTCTGGGTACAGCGCATGTTTCTACGATAGATATGGCCTCGGCGTATGGAGTTTATGCTAACAATGGCGTACAAGTTTCCCATAATGCAATCGTTAAAGTTTTAGATTCTCACGGTGTTCCCATCGTTTCCCCGACCATAACTCATAATAGAGTCATGAAAGAGAGCACAGCTTACTTAATCAATGATATGCTGCGCAGTGTTGTTACCAATGGAACAGGCTACGCTGCCCAAATCGGTGCTTGGGCTGTGGCCGGCAAGACCGGAACGACCTCTCTGGATCCCCAAAAATACGGTTATAAATCCGGAAACCCTGATGCTTGGTTTGCCGGCTATACTCCTACGTATGCTGGTGTCGTCTGGATGGGGTATGATGCTGACNCTGATGGCCAACATTACCTGCACAACGTTTATGGTGGTAGTTATCCGGCTCAGATCTGGAAAAAAGTCATGACGGTCGCTTTAGAGGGCGAAAAAGTCCAAACGGAGTTTCCACGTCCGGCGGGGATCGTGAGCGGCCAAATTGATGCTAAGTCAGGACTTCTCCCAAGCTCGTTAACTCCTCCGCAATTCATTCAAACGGAAATAGCAGCGCAGAATGATTTTCCAACCCTTGTGAGCAATGTTTGGGTTCAGGGATATGTGAATCCGAAGAAATCTACTCCCTCAGTAGGGAAAGATGCACCTAATATAGGTGCCCAAGTGTACCTGGATCTTACAGATCGTGATCCCGCTATTCCATGGCCCACTGATGAAGCGCCCTATCGCATGCCTTTGGAAGACACCCAGAACAACAAACTACCTGTCCAACCGAACTAATGATTTATGAAGGCACTACCCAAAGGGCAATCAGCCACCATTTTACCCACAGACACGAGCTTTGACCCGCAACTACAAAAAGCTCTACAGACGTTACAAGGGAAACTAAAATAAGAGATTTGATCGACACACTCTAATAGGGTGTGCCTTTTTTTACCACCGAATAGGTTCATTGGTCCTACCACTCTACCAAAATAAACCCTTCTAAGGAGCAATGGGACAATATTGCGGAGCGGAAACGTTTTATACTCTTAAGTCTGAATCAGGAAAATGGTTAGATGAATTGATTCAACAAGCGTCACTACAACGTCCATTGTTTTGTTGCGACGGAAAATTGTGATAGTAACCTTATCGCCCGGATTATACTTGAATAACTCATGAGTTAATTCCAAAGAAGCTGCACCGCCAGGCGTAACTTTGGAAACATAGGCCCCAGCTGGCCATCCCTGTTGACTGGCATATTCGGCAGTATATCGAAGATCTATCTTATAACCGACACTAGATGATCAATGAAACTAGAACATATAGGCGAGGAGCCATAAAGTTATTTTCCGGATCGTTTGGACGGTCTGACTTTTTTGTGCTTTCTTGGAATATTTCGCTGGCATCGGGAGGAAATGAATGAAAGATGTAGAAAGAAGTAAATTATCTGAGGATTTCGAAAATGTTTGAACCGTAGGGAGATGCAGTGGTGAACTTTAACTTAAATGCATTTTTAGGTGCTGTAGCAAATACATTAGACACTATTGAAATCGAAATATTTGGGATGGCCACAAATCATTCTCAAAGGATAGCCTATATATCCGTAAAAATCGCTAGTGAACTTCAATTGACCAATGAAGAAATATTTGATCTGGCTTCGTTGGCTATAATGCATGATAATGGGGCATGTATGAAAATTCTGCACGATAATTTAAAAGGTACAGCCAAAGAAAAGATTAACATCTTAGAAAGCAGAAAAGAACATTGCATCATCGGAGAGGATAATCTGAAAAGTTTTCCCTTTCTAACAAATCCACAGAATATCATTAGATATCATCATGAGAAATATGATGGTTCCGGCTTTTTCGGATTATCGAAGGATGAAATTCCTCTCTTATCCCAAATCATTTCTCTTTCAGATACATTGGACTTGGCCTTTGATTTGAGAAACCCTTTTAATAAGCATATAATTAATGCGTTTGTTGTTGAACATAGAAATATATATTTTTCTTATAAATTGGCAGATGCGTTTTTAAAAATTTCTGCTGAGGAAGAATTTTGGAAAGCCTTATCTGACGAAGGCGTTGATGATAACTTGAAATTAGTGACACCTGAATTTAACAATGAGCTAAGTTATCCTGAAATACACACGATAACAAAAACACTTTCTAAAATAATTGATTCTAAATCCGAGTATACACAAACACATTCTTCTGGGCTTTCGGAAAAAATTGAGAAGATGGCCAAATTTTATAAGATGGACACAACGATGACATTGAAATTAGTCATTGCAACGGATTTACATGACCTTGGCAAGCTTGCCATTAGTAATAAGTTATTAGATAAGCCGGGAAAATTATCGAAAGTAGAATTTGAAGAAATAAAGAAGCATCCGAATATAACTAAGCTTTGCTTGAAAGATATTAATGGATTTGAAGAAATTACAAAATGGGCTTCCAATCATCACGAAAAATTAGATGGTTCAGGGTATCCAGAGGGTTTGAAAGCCAAAGATCTTGATTTTAATTCACGGTTAATAGCCTGTTTAGACATTTATCAAGCTTTAAGAGAAGAAAGGCCCTACAGAAAATCAATGGATCATAATAACGCTATGGAAATTTTAAATAGTATGGCTGATGGCGGACAATTAGATACCAATATCGTTGGTGATATTAATACTGTTTTCTTAAATCGTTGAACCGATATGATCCTATACATATAGAGTACCAGAGGAATATTTTAGAGACTTTCAAACTCTCTAAATGTCTACCATGAGAGATAGTGCATCCAGTCCATGGCGAACAACCGACGGGATGGCCGTTCATATAGTTAAGTGAGACAGTAAAGGGTGTTATAATTACCTATATTTTTTTTAATGTTGGGAGTGTCTAATTGTGTCTAAGGCCGAGACAAGAGAATGCATAATCAAAGCTGCTCAAGCTATTTTTAGCGAAAAAGGGTATGAATCAGCAACTACGAGGGAAATTGCAGTAAGAGCAAACGTAAATGAGATCACGTTATTTCGACACTTCGGTTCTAAAGCTGGCATACTACAAGAGTGTATAAATCGATTCGCATCAGCTGCTTCTCTCACCAACGAATTAGATAAAGAATTAATCGGTGATTTACAGCATGACTTGGAATGCTTGGCAAGAACCTACCTAACGACCGCAATGAAACGTATCGAGCATTTAAGGCTTTGCATCATGGAGGCACCACATAATCCAGAATTAGCTCGCATATTTTCTCAAATTCCTATACGCCTAAGTTCACACTTAACAGAATACCTTTTGGGGCAATACGAAAAAAGAGCAATTCTTAATTCTAATTTCGAGCTGATTAGTCAAGTTTTCTATGGATTACTTTTTCAATTTGTTCTTTCCAAATGCGGTTTTATCTATGGATTTTTGGATCAACCTGAAGATGAGGTAGTAAAAACTATAGTTGCGATCTTCATAACCTACTTAGAACAAGGCATGGATACTAAACAGAAGATTAGAGATAAACAATAGATTGCTACAGCAAATAGCTATCATTTTTGGTTTCTATGTTGTGTTAGTTAATTCAGCAATCGTGGACATTAGCGGTTGGTTACATCGTGGAACTCATATCCTTGCTGATAGAATGATAATGAGAGTCAAGTGAGTTAGTGATAGATTCATATACTTTTATTATTTTTTTTGATAAACTTACTTTAATCTAGATTTTTTAAAAGGGGATTTTTGTTTTGAAAAGTTCGTCTCAAGTTAAAACGGTTCAGTGGCTTCTCGATAAAAGTAAGCGTAATTATTTAGACTTATCGGTTGCGATCCAAAGAAATGAAGTGTGGAATGCCGAACACAAAAGCAACCTGATCGCTTCGATACTAAGGGGATTCCCTATCGAGAGTCTCTTGTTTGAAGAAATACCTAATAGCAAAAATTATAAAGTCCTAGATGGTAAGCAACGAACTTTAACTCTTATTCAATTTATTAATAACGAGTTTAAGCTACATAAAAATATAAAAGTTAAAGATATTGACGGTCTCGAATTAGTAGGGTTAACATTTGATAAGCTAGAGTCTGAACTCCAACAGACTATTTTAAATTATAATCTCACGTTCACAATTGTTCGAGATTTAGATGGTGCGGAAGAAAGAGAACTTCTCTTTTTTCTTCGCAATCAGGCCATACCTTTATCAAATCTTGAACTCACCCGTGTTCGTATGGGCAGCTCTGTTCTTGATAATTTAAAGCCATTGCTAACGCATCCGTTTTTAACTGAAACTATTAAGCTATCACGTATTGCAAAAAATAATTATGTGGATCAACAGCTTCTAATTCAGTTTCTTATCTCAGAAATGCAAACAGAATCGGGCTTTTCAGGTAAAGAAATTATGAAATTTGCAGAAGAGACTTTACGGGTAACTAGTATAACTGAGGAAATCGAAGAGAAGGTTCGCAATGTCATGACCTATTTGCACGATGCAATCGGCGAAGACAGCGATAAGGAAATTGCCAAACTCATTAAAAAACGCATTCATATTCCTATGATTTATCGCGCTGCTTGTGATGCTTTTGATCAAAATGTTAAACCAGAGGCATTTCGTGCATGGATGCTACAGTTTTTCAAGGATATTAGTAATGATCCCGAAAATGATTATTCAAAAGCTACTCGGGCTGGATCTGCACAAAAGAGGAATGTTGATGTGCGAACAGCCTTCATTAAGGAACACTTAGAAAATTATCTTACTAAGTGACCACTCCCCATAAGCTAAAGCTAGGGGCTTCTCGGTTCCGCGGGTTAGCAACCTCACCCTCATCGAAGGCACAGTCCACGCCTTTCAACAATGCATTCTTCACTTCGAATAAAATTAAAAATGGGAATTGGCCGGAGACAGATAACCAAGGTTGAACATCATAAATCGCTAAAAGATTACGTAAAGCAACAGCCACCTCGTTCCGATTGGTACGAGGTGGCTCCGCTAACTAAAGTTTTTAATAGCTTTAATATGTATCGCAAGGTACACCTTTGGACANAAGAAAGCTCCTTTCATAAATCAATTATGGGAGGGCTTCTCTATCTATTGCTGGTCTTTCCTAAGTTAAGTGCTTCCCCTCATTCCTTCAACTGCTACTCTACTCTACTCTACTCTGGTGTTGCGCTAAAGTATATCACTAAATTGGATGCCAAAAGCATTTAATATTACCAAACTTGAAATTGACAAGCTTACGGAATTAGTGGTAAGTATTAAAGGGACCGCGAAAGTTTCTCGCCAACTCTTCTTGATTGAGGTGTATTAATGAACATTGATATTGGCACTCTGCCAACACCCTGCTATGTCGTGGATGAAAGATTATTATTAAGAAATCTTGAAATCCTACATTCCGTACAACAACGTACAGGATGCAGCATTCTTCTGGCTTTAAAAGGATTTTCTATGTATTCTGTATTTCCTCTTGTGGGCAAATATCTTAAGGGGGTCACCGCAAGCTCATTGTTCGAGGCTAAGCTGGGGTATGAAGAAATGGGAAAAGAAGTTCACATTTATGCGCCAGCTTACGGTGAGGAGGACTTTGATCAAATCCTCAATAATTGTGACCACATTATTTTTAACTCTTTTGGACAATGGAATAAATTTAAAGCCAAAGTAATTAATCTTAAAACCAAAAAAATTAGTTGCGGCATCAGGATCAATCCGGAGTATTCGGAGATAGAGACTCCCATTTATGATCCCTGTTTTCAGTTTTCAAGACTAGGCGTGACGTTGTCTAATTTTCGGCCAGCAGAGCTTGAGGGCATTGAAGGACTTCATTTTCATACAATGTGCGAGCAGAATTCAGATACTCTTGAACGTACAATTCAAGTGGTTGATAAAAAATTCGGTTCATTTATTAAGAGCATGAAATGGCTAAATTTTGGTGGAGGTCATCATATTACCAGAGCTGATTATGATATTGAAACCTTAGTTCGATCAATAATGTTTTTTCAGGACAAATATGGAGTGGATATCTATCTAGAACCGGGTGAGGCGGTGGCCTTGAACACAGGATTTCTAGTTGCCAAGGTTCTTGATATTGTGGACAATGGCATGAAAATTGCTATTTTGGATACTTCAGCTGCATGTCACATGCCGGATGTACTTGAAATGCCTTACAGACCAAATATTATTGATGCAGGAAAGCCCGGTGAATATCCTGATACTTATAGACTGGGTGGTCCTACTTGTCTGGCGGGAGACATCATTGGCGACTATTCTTTCAGACAACCTCTAAAAGTAGGTGACAGGCTTGTGTTTTGTGATATGGCTCACTATACAATGGTTAAGAACAATATGTTCAATGGTGTGAATCTCCCTACTATCGCCCTTTATAACGCCGAAGAAGGCATTAAGATCATCCGACAATTTGGTTATGAAGATTTCAAAAGCCGTTTATCTTGAGAAGTTGGTCAATCAACGCAAGCCGATCGGCATGGTTTCAGTGGCAACTTACTTATTACAGATTTCCTCACAAACGAATCTATTGGCTTTAAAGGTCGCGATTGTGGCCGCCAGAGTTGGAGAAGCAGGAAAAGGATTTTCGGTGGTTGGCGTAGAAATAAGGAAACTAGTAGAGGATTCAAGAAAGACCTTCCCTTCTTTTATGAGCACAACAGGACAAGAGGATTTGGGAGCATGTAATTCGGGCGAGTTTAGATGAAATATAAGTAATCTGCTAAGTAACAACACTATGAGGAGGAAATTCATGCTTTTGCCACTCAGCCAACTACCTGAGCTAAGCCCCAATCGTCAAGCTTTTCCTTTGATTAAGGAGTTTACCTCTCGGAGCGAATTACTTCGGATTAAGGCTCATGAGCAAAACGGGGTAACGGTGATCGACTGCGGCGTTCATGTCGAGGGCAGCTGGGAAGCAGGAATCTTGTTTTCTGCGGTTTGTCTTGGAGGGCTAGCTCAAGTTAAATTACATTGGTCGGACTTCAATGGGTTACGCTGGCCTTCTGTCGAAGTCGTCACAGATCATCCCATCCGGGCTTGCATGGCCTCACAATTTGCAGGTTGGCCTATTAAACTTGGCAAGGGATTATGTATGGCTTCCGGTCCGGCAAGTGCCATTGTTCATAAGGGGAGTCTGTTTAGAATGTTAGGCTATGAAGATCGTTCTGAGACAGCTATTATTTGTTTAGAAAGTAAGACACTTCCCACTGAAGAAGTCATCCAGCATATTTTAGAGGAGTGTCACTGCGATCCAACAAATGTCTATATCTTGGTTGCGCCTACTGCGTCTTTGGTGGGTTCAGTTCAAGTAGCTGCACGAGCTTTGGAAACTGGTATATTCAAACTCAGGAGACTAGGTTATGATTTAGGAAAGATCGTTTCCGGTTGGGGTATTTGTCCGATTTCACCGGTAGCGCATGATACTCTTAGCGGCTTAGGTCGGACGAACGATGCGATCTTTTATGGTTCAACGGTATTTTATAACCTTCGCGATGAAGATGATATGCTGGAGCATGTCGTGAAGCAAGTTCCGTCATGCGCCTCTGAGGAATATGGGCGTGCTTATATGGAAAAAAAGGATACACATGATAACTTTTTTAATATCAGCCCTGAACAGTTTAGCACGGCGGAAGTTTGGTTTTGTAATTTGAACAGCGGTCATTCTTTTCAGGCTGGAGTTTTACGCCCAGATATTTTGAGCCGCTCATTTGGATTGAAAACAAATTTATGTAAATACCCTCCGCGGTAAGCTGAAGGAAAGGTCGTTGGAATATGTGTGATGTCGGTCACTGATATAATTCGCTAGATCGTTTTAGACGGTCTGGCCTTTTGTTTATTCTTGGACCATAGCGGGTTTACCACTGTGGCGTGATCGGAAGTTAAGCAACACTGGGATAGTAATTGGAGGCAAAAAGATGCTGGGTGAAAAAATTCTTGCTGCATTTAAAGATAATTCAACAAAGGTATCAAAAAAAATATATTCCGACCCAATCTCAACCAATTTAATTACAAGAAGGGTCTGCCTAAGAACATTTATCGGGGCAGCAGCGGGTTTATACTTTTTGAGTTTTTTCTCATTAAGAAAAGACGCAACATCAGTAGTTTATCAACCAACTTTAGGTAAAGCTGACGAAGTTCAGCCTTCACATCCAATTTACAAACCTTTTCTTAATGCAAATTATCACATGGAGACCTCAACCTATGATCGTTCAGGGCAAGCAGTTCATCCAAGCGTCACCGATTTTAAAACAGAATATGGGCTTGAAAGTTGGGGAGGATTTCGTTATTGGATGGCATTAACCCCTTTTCCTAACTTTAAGAGTGCGTTCGAAAATCCGAGCCTTTTAGTGAGCCAGGATGGATTAAAATGGAAGAATCCACCCGGCATTAAAAGTCCACTAGTTCCAAAACCGATGGGCTTAATAAACCGCAACTACAATTCAGACCCGGATTTGGTTTATGATCCGGATCAGAACACTCTAATTCTATACTGGCGCGAATATAGCGAGGGTATTTTTGAAAAAATATGGGCTATAAAAATTAGTCCGAATTCAAGGCAAAGTAATAAAATACTTTGCTTTGAAAAGGCTTGGGACTATAAGAAAACCGGTTTGGTTCTGTCCCCGACGGTTTGGCGAAAAAATGCAAAAGAATGGTATATGTGGACTACTGACGGAAACTTGGCTGTGCATTTATATACATCGACTGATGGCATGAGCTGGAGTTCAGGACAACCTTGTAGTGCTCCCTGGGATACGTGGAATGG
>JGI12269J14319_10003590_pt1 | contig 14494 bp, 12 predicted proteins | sample PeaSoiSIISIP2007_FD_14319 | JGI IMG/M metagenome (IMG submission 14319) | reverse complement strand
GCGCCCGCTCTATGGTTGCGCGCGGATTTCGTGGTAGACGAATCCTTGAAGGCCCTTGCCTCGGGGCGATTGTTCGTCGTTCCGGGTTGGCGGTATAAGCTCATTGTCGGTGTGCTCTCGATATTGCCGATTCGGCTGCGTCTGTTTTTTGAAGCCGCAGGAACAAAAAGAAAATATGGCGCGACGCAGCGCCGGCGCTAGCGCGTGACTTCCGGAAGCCCCAGCGAGGATGTCTGCGATCGCTCACAATTTCTCCGAGACGGCATCCGCGCTGGGACATCGGTAGCGAAACCGGCTGCCGCAAGGGCTACTCGCGGTAACGGGAAAACTGGCTGCCGCACCTGAGCCTGCTTGGCATTCGTACCAGCAGCCGCTTGCTTGCCTTGAATTTATACCGACTAGTTGGTATGGTCACACCATCTAGTGGGCAAGAAGGCCAGTGTGTCCTCGCCACCGCAGCATATTTCGAAGACCAAGTTCCTGGATGCTGCCCTGCAGGTGATCCGCACGAAGGGCTATGCAGCTGCCACCGTGGACGATATCTGCCAGCGCGCCGGCGTGACCAAGGGCAGCTTCTTCCATCATTTCGCGAGCAAGGACGAATTGGCGGTTGCAGCCGCGTCTCACTGGGACGCGATGACCGCCGAGTTTTTTGCATCCGCGCCGTACCGCCTGGCGCCCGATCCTTTGGACCGTATCCTCGGCTATGTCGACTTTCGCGCTGCAATCCTGACTGGCGAGCCTGCTGAGTACACCTGCCTGCTCGGCACGCTCGTCCAGGAAATCTACGCTACCCACCCGGACATCCGCGCAGCCTGCGATCGCGGTCTGTGCTCGCATATTGCCGAGCTCACGCGGGATATCGAAGCGGCGAGGGCGTGCTATGCGCCGACGGCGACGTGGAGTGCCGAGAGCCTTGGCTACTTCATCCAAGCTCTGTTGCAGGGATCGTTCATATTCGCCAAGGCTAAGCAAAGTCCGAATGTCGTGCGCTCAAACCTGCAGCACTTGCGACGCTATCTCGAAACTCTTTTCAATCGATCAGCTGCTTCATAACGGCAGATTGGGGAGAGTATGTCGTGATTGGCGTGGGCCTTGGACCAACTCTGATCGGCGCACTCAGTGTCCTGATGACGCAACATACCTTTGGCGCCGGCAATTTCAGCATGCTCTGTCCGGTGGCATTGCGGCCTCGGGAGCCGCGCCTGCCCTGGCATCGGACTGTTGCGCGGTTGCGGGCACAGGCATTATGCAGGCCATCGGCGCTTTTTCTCTGCTATTCGTCTAGGCGGTGGTACATTTTTCTGGCCGCGCGAGGATTGGAGCGGAATTTGAACCGGCAATACGAGTTTGCATGCTCGCGGATCACTGCATGACATCGCGGAGCATCGCTGTGCTGGCAAGTGCGCTGTCGCTGATCATGTGCCACAGCGCCGGCACGCAAGCTTCCACCGAAGGCACGGCGGTCAGCTCAGGCATTGATACGCAATACTTCGATCCCGGTGTCCGACCTCAGGATGACTTTTACCAGTACGTCAACGGCAAATGGCTTGCCGCAACTGAAATTCCACCTGATCGCCCTGCGTATGGCACCGCCACCAAGCTGTATGACGATGCCCAGAGACGGCTCAAGTCCATCATCGAGGCTGCCGCGAACAATGCCGCTGCCGCAGCAGACAGCGATGAATCAAAGATTGGAATTCTCTACAGCAGCTTCCTCGACGAAGCGAGAATCGAACCGCTCGGAAGCAAGCCCCTTGCCGCGGAATTCGCCGGGATCGATGCCATCAGGAGCAAGCGGGACATTCCCGAGCTGATCGCGCACTTTCAAGAGATCGGCGTTACAACCCCGTATGGAATGTCCGTGCAAGTGGACGCCAAGGATTCGACCCAGTATGTGGTCGATATCCAGCAGGATGGCTTAGGTCTGCCCGATCGCGACTATTATCTCAAGGACGATGCCACGACGCTGCGCTTGATGCGACGCCAATATCAATCGCATGTCGCAGCGACGATGGCACTCGTGGGAGATCGACAAGCCGCTCAGGACGCCGCTGCGATCATCGCGCTTGAAACCAAGCTGGCCAGGGCGCAGTGGACCAAGGCTGACAGTAGCGATCCTCTCAAGACCTACAACCGGATCGAACTGGCCGGATTGAGTTCGATTGCGCTCGGCTACGACTGGCACCGGTACCTCGTCAGCACCGGGCTCGTTGACGGCGAGATCAGCTATCTGATCGTCAGCCAGCCGAGCTATTTTAATGCATTCGGCAGGGTATTGGCCGAGACACCTTTGGCCACCTGGAAAGCCTATTTCCGCTGGCATCTGCTGGCGGATTTTTCACCCTATCTGTCCAAGGCCTATGTCGATGAAGCCTTCGCGTTCTACAGCACGAAGCTGCAAGGCATCCCGCTGAATCAGCCACGCTGGCAGCGCGGCATAATGCTCGTCGATCAATCGATCGGTCAGGCGTTGGGCCGACTCTACGTAACTAAATATTTCCCAGCTCAGAGCAAGGCCAGCGCCGAGCAACTGGTCGACAACTTGGTCGAAGCATACCGGCAAGATTTAGGCACGATCCAATGGATGGAGCCCGCTACCAAGGCCGAGGCGCTCGCCAAGTTGACCAGACTTACCATCAAGATAGGGTACCCGCAACGGTGGATCGACTACTCGAATTTAAAGTTTCGCGAGGATGATCTGCTTGGTAACGTGATGCGTGCGGCGAGCTTTGCCTATCGCCGCTCTATAAGTAAGCTCGGCAAAAGCGTTGATCGCACGGAGTGGAACAGCACTCCGCAGGCGGTCAACGCGTTCTACAACGCGCAACTGAACGAAATCGTCTTTCCGGCAGCCATCCTGCAGCCGCCGTTCTTCGACGCCACAGTGGATAGCGCCGCCAACTATGGCGGGATCGGAATGATAATCGGGCACGAGATCAGTCACGCCTTCGACAACCAGGGCTCGCAGTATGATGGCGAAGGCAAACTGCGTGACTGGTGGACTGCAGACGACCACGCGCGATTCGCCGCCCTGACCAGGCCGCTCGTGGCCGAATACAGCGGCTTTATGCCCATCCGTGGCCGGCATGTTAATGGTGCGCTGACTCTCAACGAAAATATTGCGGATAACGCCGGCCTGGCGATCGCGTACAAGGCGTATCGGATCTCATTGCAAGGCGGTACGTCCGCGGTGATCGACGGCCTGAGCGGGGACCAGCGGTTCTTCATCGGCTTCGCGCAGGCATGGCGCGAGAAGATCAGGGACAGTTTCGCCATTGAATTGCTGCAGTCCGATCCACATGCGATATCGTTTGTGCGCGCCATCGGCACGCTAGTCAATCAGCCTGGATTCTATGCGGCCTTCGACGTGCGGCCCGGTGACAGGATGTACCTGCCTCCGGACCGGCGCGTGATCATCTGGTAGGGGAATCATTATCTTGACCTCACAATCACTCCAGCGCGCGCGCACGACACGATCGTGCTGATCAACTCCCGCTAGCTTCCGGCAGTATTCGGATCCCGCCAGGCGCGCTCGAAAGGCAGCCGCCACGCATTCGGAGCTATCAATTGATGGATGGCGTTCGGTCCCCACGACTCGGGAGCATAGACGCGAACCGGTGAAGGCGCAGCCAGTAATGGCGCCGACACTTCCCACAGCCGCTCGATGCCCTCGGCGGTGTTAAAGAGCGTGTGATCGCCCCGCATGGCATCGAGAATCAAGCGTTCGTACGCCTCCAGAACGTCGCCGATCCGACCGGTATCGTGCATGGCAAATTGCAGGCTCTGCTTGTCCAGGCGCATGCCGGGACCGGGCCTCTTGCCATAAAATGACAGCGACACTTTCGAGGCATCGGCGAGATCAAAAGTCAGATGGTCCGGTCCCTGCTCGCCAATGCCCGAACCCGCCGGGAACATGCTTTTCGGAGGTTGTCTAAAGGCAATCGAGATGATCCGCTGGCCCTCCGCCAGCCGCTTGCCGGTGCGCAGGAAGAACGGCACTCCTGCCCACCGCCAGTTATCGATCGAGCATTTCAACGCGATGAACGTTTCCGTATCCGAGCCTGGATCGACACCGGCCTCGGAGCGGTAGCCGATGTATTGGCCGCGCACAACGTCGGTCGGTTCGATGGGCAGCATGCTGCGGAATACTTTGTTCTTTTCCTCGCTGATCGGCACCGGCTGCAGAGCGGTGGGCGGCTCCATGGCCGTAAATGCCAATATCTGGAACAAGTGCGTCACGACCATGTCTCGAAAGGCGCCGGTCGATTCGTAGAACGCCGCGCGCCGGCCTAATCCGATCGTTTCCGGCACATCGATCTGCACGTGATCGATGAAATTGCGGTTCCATATCGGCTCAAACAATCCATTCGCAAAGCGGAAGGCCAAAATATTCTGCGCCGGCTCCTTGCCCAGGAAATGATCGATTCTGAAGATCTGATCTTCGCTGAAGACCTCGTGCAATTTGGAGTTTAACGACACCGCGCTCGCAAGGTCGGTGCCGAACGGCTTTTCCATGACAATCCGGGAGCGCTCCGCCAGTCCTGCCTCCCCCAGCAAGCGAACCGCGGATAGAGCGGCGCTCGGCGGCACACTCAAGTAATGCAGCCGGCGGCTTTCGCCGCCGAATGGTTGCTCGGCCTTGTCCACAGCTGCCTTCAGCGCCGCCGGCCCCGCCCCCAAGGATACGTAATCCAACGATTCGGCGAATGCGTCCCAGGCGGTGTCCGTTACCTTGCGTGTCGAAAAATCTTCCAGGGACTTGCGTGCCACTCGGCGAAAGCCGTCGCTATCGAGCTCATCGAGCGAGACGCCGATGATCCGGCATCCCGGAATAAACCCGGAGGTCGCGAGGTGATATAACCCGGGCAGAAGCTTGCGGCCAGCAAGATCGCCGGTGGCACCCACCATCACTACGACTTGGGGATACTGGGGACCGACACCTGTAACAATTTTAGGCACTCTTCGTCACCTCTTGAAATGCGGAAACTTTTTCTACCAAGCGGCATGCGGCTTGTCACGCCCCGATCATAGCGTGCCGCTCGGCGGACTGCCTGCGGCGCGGGGGCCACAACAGCATAGGCTGGCGCCCGCGCGCCGGAGCTTCTATTGTAGCGTCCGCCCGTCCGCGAGCCGCTTTGCCGATGACCGCATCACCCCGACAAGCGCCGACCGCAACAAGCAAAAGCCTGTTGCCTTGGCTGGTTGCCGTCGCGTTCTTCATGGAGTCGCTGGATACGACCATATTAAATACTGCGGTACCCTCGATCGCGCGGGCACTGCACGTGGCGCCCCTGAGCATGAAAGCGGTCCTATCGAGCTATACGCTCAGTCTTGCGGTGTTCATCCCGGTCAGCGGCTGGATGGCCAATCGGTTCGGCACTCGACGCGTATTCTCAACGGCGATCGGCGTCTTTACACTCGGCTCGCTGCTTTGCGGTCTCTGCACCAACATCCACGTGCTCGTTGCGTGCCGCATCCTCCAGGGGAGCGGCGGTGCCATGATGCTGCCGGTCGGTCGATTGACGATGGTACGGACATTCGCCAAGTCGGAATTGGTGCGCGCGATGAGTTTCGTCGCTATCCCAGGCCTGGTCGGACCGATGCTTGGACCGCTAGCTGGAGGCATGATTACCGGCTACTTCCACTGGAGCGTGATCTTCTTTCTCAACATTCCCATCGGACTGGCCGGACTGTATATGGTCTACCGGCACCTCCCGGACTTTCGAGAATCGGAAACGCCACCCCTGGATTACATCGGTTTGATCAGCTTCAGTTCCGGCATCGCCCTTTTATCCTATGTGCTCGAGGTGTTCGGCGAGCATCGGCTCAATACGCCGGAGATTCTCGGGCTGCTGATTCTAGCGTCGCTGTTGCTGGCGGCCTATGGCTTTCACGCCACGCGAACCGCGAGCCCATTGCTGCAGCTGACGCTGTTTCGACTTCGAGCCTTTAGAGTTGCCGTCAGCGGCAGCTTTTTCACGCGCGTGAGCATCGGCGGCATCCCGTTTCTGCTTCCGCTACTGTACCAGGTGGGGCTCAGCTTCACGCCGATTCAGTCCGGCCTGCTCATGATGCCGCAGGCGCTGGCTGCGATGAGCCTAAAACTCACCATGCCGAAGATCCTGACGCGCTTCGGTTATCGCAGCGTGCTGGTGTCGAACACGGTTGCGCTGGGAATTCTGATCCTGCTATTCGCGACTATCGGTGCCAGCACGCCCATCTGGCTGGTGGTCCTGCAAGTATTTTGCTTCGGATTTTTCACCTCCCTGCAATACACCAGCATGAACACCCTGGTCTATGCGGATGTCACGGAGCAGCAGACTAGCAGCGCCAGCACCATAGCCAGTACTGCGCAGCAAATGTCCGTCAGCTTCGGCGTCGCAGCGGCGTCGCTCGTGACGGCGCTGTTTGTTCCCGATCGCTTTCACTCGGAGGCGCCAGAGTTGATGCATGGAATCCACGAAGCATTCCTGGTTCTCGGTCTCATGACGATCGCTTCTTCGTTGATCTTCAGCGGCTTGCACAGCGATGATGGCAGCGCGGTGAGTCAGCATAAGGCAGTGCTACCGGCAGGGTAGGTCAGTTACGAATGCAATACACCATTCTCGGCAAGACGAAACTGCGAGTCTCTGTTGCAGGCTTGGGATGTGGAGGCAACAGTCGACTTGGCCTCGGTTCAGGCCGGAGCGAACAGGATGCCATGGCGCTGGTCCGCTCGGCGATCGATCTCGGAGTCAATTTCTTTGACACAGCGGAAGCCTACGGCACCGAGGAGGTGCTCGGGCGGGCGCTCACGGGGCTCAGTCGGGATCAGATCGTGGTGTCTTCCAAGAGTCGCATTCTCGACGCCGACGGATATCCGCTGTCGCGCGCCGCCGTGTTGGCGAATCTGGAGCAATCGCTGCGTCGGCTGCGTATGGACCACATCGACGTCTTCCACCTGCACGCAGTTCAGCGCAAGCACTACGACTATGCCCTGACCGAACTGGTACCCGCGCTCTTGCAGGAGAAGCAACACGGCAAGATCGGTCATCTGGGAATCACCGAAACGCCGCCGCGGGATCCGGATCAGGCCATGCTCACGCGCGCACTGGACGACTCCTGCTGGGAAGTCGTCATGCTTGCCTTTCATATGATGAACCAAGGCCCGCGCGCGACGGTGTTCCCGCGCACGTTGGCGCAGGGAGTGGGCACACTGCTCATGTTCGTCGTCCGAAACATATTTTCCCGGCCCGGCGCTCTAACGGAAACCATGCAGCAGTTGGCGCACAGCGGAGACGTCCCGGCCTCGCTGGCCGCGCAGCCCGAGCCGCTCGGATTTCTGCTGCACAAAGACGGCGCATCGAGCCTCACGGACGCGGCGTATCGATTTGCACGCCATGAGGCTGGCGCAGACGTCGTATTGTTCGGGACGGGCGATCAGGAGCATCTGCGCGCCGACGTGGCATCGCTCCTCCAGGGGCCGTTACCGCCATCGGATGTGGACAAGCTGCGGCAGTTGTTTGCTCATCTGCGCGGTGTCGGACTGGTATTTCCAGACAAAGCGATCGCCGGAATGCCGTTGTTGTCGGTCTAACCCGGCGATGACCTTGCGCTGTGCTTGGTACCATGGTACCTTGGTAACAAGATGATGTCAGGCTCCACACAGCAACTTGAGGTTGAACGCGTCCAGACCGGCGTGCGGATGGAGCGCCGCATCATTAAGGTGCTCAAAGCACTCGCGGAATACAAAAACATGACGCTCGGCGAGCTGCTCGAAGGCATCGTCTTGCATGCCTTCGACGGCAAGGTGGCATTTACGCCGGAGACGTTGCGCAAGATAGATGAGCTCAAAGCGGTCTATGGTCTGGAACTGGACGCGCGCGCCAGCCATCGCCTGAAGGAGAAGTCGTGAATGACGCACAATTTCTGCGCGCCCTCGAGAACTGTTCGCTATCGGAGCAGGATTTCGGACACGCAGCCCATATCCGGGCGGCGTACTTGTATCTGCAATCGGGGGAGTTTGCGGCAGCGCTCTCGCGGATGCGGTCCGCCATTCGCAATTACGCCACCTCGCTCGGAAAACCGGACCGATACCACGAGACGATGACCGTGGCATACATGGCTCTGATTCAGCAGCATATCTTTGAGCGTGGCCGCGCCGACTGGGAGTCCTTCGCCCGCGACAATCCCGAGCTCTTCGAGCCGGGTCTGCTGTTCCAGTTCTATCCCAAGGCGCAGCTCGACTCGGAACTGGCACGCCGAATTTTTTTATTACCACGCTTCCATTTAGCGCAGTGGCCGCTGCGTAGTACCGCCGAGGTCGCTGACAATCGAGACGGCGAGGCGGTCGGCCAGCGTCGCTAGCGCGCCACTCATCGCCGCGGGCACCGCCCCGCCCGAGCATGGGCCACTGCCCGGCATTTGTACCCGCTCTGCCCCGCTCTGACTGTCACCCTTTGGACCGCGCAAGACCCAAGCCGCGCGCAGCAGCGTCGCGCAACTCTCATCGACGTCAAACTCGGCGATCGCGATCGAAAGCAACCGGCGAGGCGCGTTGCCAGCAGGCTCAGTCGGATCAGCTACCAGCCCAGCAGCTAATCGTGCAGCGAGATCGTCCGATAATGTGCGGCGTATCTGCTCCTCCAACGGCGCGGCCCACCGGTCCATCTCGGCGAGCCGCACGCGATAAGCGCCATCGCGACTCACGAGCTCGGGTCGGTCCAATTCGGGTGGAATGCTGACGGGCTCGAGACGAATCACGACCTCATCGGGCACCGCTGAATGGTTGATCACCGACTGCGTCGCTGTGACGGTCGGCGCGATGACCTTTAAGGTGTAGTAGCGCGCCGGCGGACTGGTGCCGCAGCCTAGCAACGCACAACAAACCAGAAAGGCAGCTGGACGCCAGTGCTGGCGGCTCATGGTTTGTCCCCTGGGCGCCCCCTAATCAAGGATTCCGGGTGGCGTTCGAGATAGTCGGCCAAATCTCGCAGCGAGCGGGCCGCCTCGGTCAACTCGCGAATCAGGCGCGGCAGGTCCGCTCCGCTGGCTGCGCTGGTCCCGAGCATGTTGTTGGCGGCCTGTAGCGTGCGCTGCGCGGCCTGAGCAGCTTCACGCAGACTGCTCATCAGCGGAATGAGCTGCGGTTCGACTTCGGCTGTGACATGTTCGAGATTAGTCAGTGTGCGATCGAGTTCCTTGATCGCGTGTCCCAGCTCCGGTCCCGCGGTCGCGGCATCCAGGCGGTGCAACAGTTGCTGAACGCTTGCGAGAATCGTCGAGAGATCGGTGGATCGCGTGACCGGAAGCTCCGCAAAACCGTCCACCTGTGCAATGTGCGCGGGGGGGAGGTGGTGCATCATATCCAGCGCCACGACCTTGTTGCCTGTGAGGAAATTTGCCGCCACGAGGTGGGCGCGTAAGCCGCGCGTGACCAGGTTTGCAAGTCGATGTTCGAGCGCCTGCGCCGGATCACCGCTGATTGCGGTGCGCCCATTGACGATCTCAAGGCGGCTGGGATCGATTTCGATGGTTACGCGGGTTATCAACGACTGGCTGGCGTCGTCGAATTGCAGGCGCGAATCGGTGACTTCGCCGACCTCGGCGCCTTCCAGTTGCACACTGCTGCCGGGGCCGATATCGCCGCCACCGCCCGGAAATCTGGCGCGGTAAACCAGCGTGTGCCCGCGCGGTTCTCGCTGGGCATTGTACTGATTTTCGTACAGGCGGAATATCGCTCCGGCCTGGCTCTCGGGCGCGGCCTGCGCCGAGTCGGGCGTATCGAAGGAGACACCACCCGAAATCAGTTGTTGCCAGGAGGAGGCACGAAAGCGCAATCCTTGAACCCCGACCGCCACGTCGATACCTCCTGAGTTCCAGAATCGCGTCTGAGAAGTTACGTACTTCTGATAGGGCGCTCGAACGAAGGCGAATACGCTGATCTGCTTACCCGAAGGATCGAGCTGAAAACCCTCGACCTCACCGACCGGGACGCCCCGGTAGGATACCGGCGAGCCGCCAGTGAGTGAGCCCAGATCGTCCGTGCGGAGCGTAAAGGAGCGCCCAGGCGTGTCCGGAGTCAACGCTGGCGGATCATCGAGTCCCACAAAGGAGCGCTGCGGCTTGGCATTCTCCTGCTCCGGGCTCGGGTACATTTCGATATATGAGCCGGACACCAGCGTGGATAGGCCTGATATGCCAGCCACGCCAACGCGCGGCCGTACGATCCAGAAGCGCGTGCTGGCGTTCAGATGAGCGCTCACCGAGCGGCGCATACGCGCTCGCACGAACACGCGGGACATGTCGCGGCTCAAGTAGATCGATTCGACGGTTCCCAAGTCGACGTCCTTGTGCCGGATCTTGGTGTCGCCGGCCTGGATACCTTCTGCGTCGCTGAACGAGATCGTAATGAGCGGTCCACGCTCGGCTAGCGCGCGAATTGTGAGCCAGCTCACGATGCTCAGTGCAATCAGCGGCGTGAGCCATATCCAGGAAAACCAGCGTCGCGGCCGTGACCGCGCCGTTGGCGGCGTGTCGGTCGGAACGTTCATGCTGAACCGTCCGCAACGTCCCACATGACGCGCGGGTCGAAGCAACGGGATGCAAGCATCGTTACCACGACCACCGCAGCGAACGCCATCGCACCGCCTTGCGGTCGCACGCGCGTCAATTCTCCGAACTGCACCAGAGCAACCAATATCGAGATCATGAACAGATCGATGCTGGACCAGCGCCCGATAAAATCGACGAAGCGATACAGACGGGTGCGTGCGACCAGCAAATGCCGAGAGCGTCGACTCGTCAGCAGCAGCATCAGGCTCAAGCCCAGCAGTTTCATCAGGGGCACGACGATACTCGCGGTGAAAACCAGCGCCGCCAGCGGCCACAGCCCTAATGAGATCAGTTCCTGCACGCCGCTGAGTATGGTGTTCGGCTGAACACGACCGAAGCGTTCGATACTCAGCACCGGCAGCAGGTTGGCAGGCACGTACAGCAGGAAGCCGGTGATCACGAGCGCCAGAGTGCGACTCAGCGTATCGGGCTTGCGCCGATGCAGCCTGGCAGCGCAGCGCGGACAGATGGATCGTTCCCGCTGCGCATCCAGCAGTAGATCGCAGACTGCGCAACTGATGGTATTGACAGGGATAGCGCGCTGACTGCGCGGGGACTGCGATTGAAACGGCAGCGCATCCCAGACCGAACGCTCATCGAGCGTCAGCGCCGCAAGCTGCGCCGCAAATGCAGCGCCGATCAGGCACCAGCCGCCGATATCGATTTGGACATCGCCCACGTCCTGCAGGCGCGTGTAGGCGACACAGCAGCCCACCAGGTAGACCTCGATCATTGCCCAGGGGCGCAGTTGCTCCGCCCACCGAAACACCTTGCCCATCGAGCCCGTGACGCCCAGTCGTATACCCCCNAGCACGTAGACGAGCAATCCCAGGTAAGTGAGCGGAATAAGAATGCTGAATAGAAACACAACCGTGGCCAGAGGGGCGAAACCCTCGACCCACATCGCCTCGACACCTGTCGGCAACCAATTGCGGCGTTGCACGCCGAATGAGGTCAGGCTCATGAGCGGCGACAGGGTCGCCGGTGGCAGCAGCAGCAAGGCTGCAACGGAGAAGGTCAGCGGCGCATCGAGACCACCTCGGGACGGCTCTGCCAAACCAAGCCCGCAACGAGCGCATTCGACCACGTTATCAGCGGCCGCCGACGGCAGGATCTGCACCAATCCGCAGTCGGAGCAGCCGACGATGTCGGGCGGGGAATGCGACGAGCTGTGGATCAAAGCTGCCCTCGGTCCAATGCGCCTGATTCAGAGCCGTTGGAGGCTGCGCGCCCTCCCTGCGGCAAGCGAAAGATACCGGCTCAGGGCGGAAATACAATCGGCGGTTGGCTAAGATGGGATCCGTGGCAGCCGGACTGCAGATACTCGGGAGGCCGTGCATGCGAAAATTTTACGGGCCGGCCGGCTCGATTCATCGGATTTCCGTGGACAGCAGCGCTCTGCGAGGCAACCTGCTGGGCGATCCGTCCGTTCGTATCGTCGATGTCTACGTGCCGGCAGGGCAGAGCGGTCGCGACTTGCCGTTGCTGGTCGATCTCGTGGGCTTTACGGGCAGCGGGCTGTCCCATACCAACTGGGCTGCGTTCCAGGAGAACGCTCCGGAACGGCTGGACCGCTTAATAGGCTCGGGGCAGATGCCGCCGGTCGTGGTCGCGTTTCCCGACTGTTTCACGCGACTGGGTGGCAATCAGTACATCAATTCGACGGCCATCGGTCCTTGGGAAGATTATCTGATCGATGAAATGCTGCCGATCATCGAGCGCCAGTTCGGCTGTGGCGGCGAGGGCCGTCGCGGCGTGTTTGGCAAGAGCTCCGGCGGCTATGGCGCGATCGTCCACGCCCTGCGACATGCCGACGTCTGGGCCGCAGCCGCCTGCCATTCGGGCGATATGGGATTTGAATGGTGCTACCTGCCGGATATGCCGATCGCACTGCAGGGCCTGGCCAAGGCGGGCAATTCCATTGAGCAATGGTGGAGCGAGCTCGAGGCGGCACGCAAACATGCCGACGATGCCGCTGCCGTGTTCAACATCCTTGCGATGGCCGCCAGCTATGATCCGGATCCGTCGCAGTTTCTCGGCATTCGATTACCCGTTACGCTCGATACCTGCGAGCTCATCGATGCGCGCTGGGCCAACTGGCGACGACACGATCCTTTGGTCATTCTGGAGAGCGAAGCGGACAATCTCAGGCGCCTGAAGGCTCTTTATCTGGACTGCGGAACGAGCGATCAGTACCGACTCTTGTATGGCGCGCGCCGCTTCGCACGGCGATTGGGTCAGCTCGGAATCCGACATCGCTACGAGGAGTTCCCCGATAATCATTCCGCGGTCGACTATCGCATGGATGAAAGTCTACCCTTTCTGTCGCAGGCATTGATCTAGGTGCGCAGCCCGGGCTCAACTGGTCGTCGCAACGAAGACTCCGGTCACATCTTACTTCCAAAATCTTCATAGCAGTGCAGTCTGACGCGAATGCGTCAGAAGGCGGCGCTCGATGCGGAGCGAGAAGATGGTTGAGTCCGCCTTCGCAAGATATCATTGAGTGCTTCGGCTGGCGTTCGCCAGCCGAGAGTCTTTCGAGGTCTGCTATTAAGGGTGATTGCCACTGCGTCGAGCTCTCGCGCGGAGTACCTGCTGATGTCCGTACCTTTGGGAAAGTACTGCCGCAGCAGCCCGTTGGTGTTCTCGTTCGTTCCACGCTGCCACGGACTTTGTGGATCGCAGAAGTAAACTTCCAATCCGGTGTCGATGCGAAGCTGAGCATGTTGGGCCAGCTCTGCCCCTTGGTCCCAGGTCAACGATCGTCGCAGTTGTGCTGGCAGCATTTGGATCTTTTTGGCAATGGCGTCGCGGACGGCTTTGGCGCCGCGACCAGCCAGGGCCGGCCCATTCTTAACCCCGGCTCCCGGTACATGCCCCGCCATCCGTGGCAAATGCAGCAGCAGGGTGAATCGCGTGGTTCGTTCGACCAGCGTACCGATTGCCGAGCTGTCGAGGCCGATGATCATGTCGCCCTCCCAGTGACCTGGCACGGCGCGGTCCGCAGCTTCGGCCGGGCGCTGACTGATCATCACCTCCGGCGTGATAAACGACTTGCCCCGTTGCCGCGTTCTGGCGCGCGGTACCCGCAGCGCTCGACCAGTACGAAGACAGGCAGACAGCTCCCGTCGCAGTGCGCCTCGCCCTTGCACATAGAGCGCTTGGTAGATGGCTTCGTGGGAGATCCTCATGCGCGTATCATGCGGGAAGTCGATCGGCAATCGTCGGCTGATCTGCTGCGGGCTCCAGCACTTGCCCCACCGGCGGTCGGCTCGGCGGCCATGGCGCCGCCCTTTCCATGGCACGTGCGGTCCCTGAATCGGTATGCCGCGGGCGTCCGCAACAGCGCCGGCCAGTCGATCCTGCACATAGCGCCGCAACCGCACGTTCTGGGCAAGCTTGGCGGCTTTGGGTCGCGCGGCGGCGCGTTCCGCCTTCCACTGCGCGACCGTGGCCCGATATCGCAATACACCGCCACGGGTCTCAGCGTTGCGGCGTAGCTCGCGCGAAATCGTCGATGGTGATCGCTTCATCCGCCGGGAAATCTCGCGAACTCCCAAACCTTGCGCGTTCAATAGCGCAATCTCCTCGCGCTCACCGAACGACAAGAATCGTCCTGAGAGCGCATCCAAACTGATCGGCGCCATCCCACCGGCCTCACGGTACCAGCGCGTGCCAACCGGCTGCGACACGCCGCTCGCCAACGCCGCATCCTCACTTGCAGCTCCCACCGCAATGCGTGCCCAGAACGCCTGCTTGGCATCTCGCTGGTTGACGCCCGGTCGACCCGGCGACCGCATCGGTGCACGTCCTGTCCGCTCTGTAACCCAACCTTTTGGTCGTCCCATGCAACACCTCCAATGGCAAGATGTTGCGACGACCGCTGGAAATCACCCAG
>JGI12269J14319_10003589_pt1 | contig 14498 bp, 14 predicted proteins | sample PeaSoiSIISIP2007_FD_14319 | JGI IMG/M metagenome (IMG submission 14319) | reverse complement strand
GGTCGCCCTGAGCCTGCCACTATCGGCTCCCCGTTAGGCTCCCCGACTGGCATTATCGATGTCGAAAATCCGCCAGATCGAACACAATCACGAATCCCGGCAAGCACGGCGGCCAAACTATCGTCAGCGACCACCCAGTCCAGCCGAACGCATGAGGCCGGAAGCCAGCCCGCACGCTCCACCAGGATGCGGCACCTGCCCGCCAGCCTGGCAGGATCTTCAGGCGGGCGATCATGCATCGGCGAGCCCGGCTGCGAACTGGCAGCCGCCGCTGGCGCTTGATGACGACCGGATTGACGACCCGGCTTATCGTCCAGGGGTTGGCTGGAGGCAGGCACTCGGACGCGCTGCAACGACGCGGCATGGGATACAGGGAGCTTTCGGCGTGCCAGCCCGGTCCGGCGCGGGTTCAACGATGGCGCCAATGCCCGGATCGCCGGCCCAGCCGGGAAGCTAAATGACCGTCTGTACGCTAAGATGGGGCATTCGCCGGTCGGCTCACCGCACACAATGGCACGCTGCCCGATCTCGTCACGTTCGCAGCTCCTTGCGTGAGTGATACGGTTCGTTCTGGCCAAGAAGGCCTGTGACTCGCAGGACCTCAAGCTTTCAGTACTCGCCATCTGCTCGGCCAATGTGTTGCACCAGAGGTTGTATGCGCAATCTGACCGATTTCGCCCCCGGCGGCGGCAGCGCTCGGCCACACCGGAAGACTATCTGGAGCAGGCGGTCCGGCCACCACCTGCGGTTATGCGGATCTGGCAACCTGCATCCGCGGTCCCGACAATTAGCCAATATAGGCGATGACGGCACATTGAGCCGATCGCGGTAGGAACGGCACACCGGTGGCGCGACGAGGCGTAGCATTGGTCTCACAGGGCAATCCGTCTTAGTCACGAGATCGTCCGCCAGCTGTCTCCGGCTGGTCGGGACGCCTTGCGCGCCTGGTTGCGGCTGCTGAGCCCGGTCGGCCAGTATGTCACTCGGCACAGCCGGGAAACCCTGCGGGTGTACCGGGCGCGCGGTCAGCTCAGCGAGAATCTCGCAGCGCGCGACGTCAGGCCTGAGGTGATCCCGTTCGACGGGGACGAGCAGGCACTGTACGACCAGCTGGACGAGCTGATTGACCGCCTGATGGAAGCCCATGGCAGCCGGAAGGGCGCCGGGTTCGTGCTGACCGTGTACCGGCGCCGGCTTACCTCATCATGGGCTGCCATACGCAAAACACTCGGTCGTCGGCTTCAGCGGGAAATCCTCGCTCTCGATGACGACTTGCTGGATGAGGCTGAGCAGGCAGCGCTTGACGCCGGCCTCGGCGGAGCTGTCGACGACACCCATGCCGTTCCCCTGACCCAAGCCGAGATCGCCGAGATCGGCGGCTATATCGACCGGATGACCACGGTGGCCGACTCCAAGTTCAGCCAGCTCCGCAAGGACCTTGACGCTGCTCGGGGAGCCGGTCATTCGACGATCGTGTTCACCCAGTTCACCGACACCCTTGACGATTTGCGTGACCGCCTCGTCGGCGCGTATCGCTCGCAGCTGGCGACCTTCACCGGGGACGGAGGCCGGATATTTCGCGAAGCTGAAGGCTGGCTTGAGATCTCCAAGCGCGATCTGGTGGAGGCCATCAGATCGCGCCAGGTCACTGTGCTGCTCGCCACCGACGCGGCCAGCGAAGGACTCAACCTGCAAGCCTGCAGTTACCTGATCAACTACGACATGCCCTGGAATCCAATGCGCGTCGAACAGCGCATCGGGCGTATCGACCGACTCGGCCAGGTGCGAGAGGTCGTGCAGATCCGAAATTACTTCGTCCCCAACACGGTCGAGGAATCGGTCTACCGGGCGCTGGCCGGCCGGATTGATAACTTCAGTTCGCTCCTCGGACAACTCCAGCCGATCCTCGGCGCCACCGAGCGCGCGTTCCAGGCCATCTTCAGGGCACCGCACAGCGAGCGCCGTGACGCGCAGGCCAAGGCGATCAGCGAACTGCTCAGCCAGGTCGATCTTGTCGAACGCGAGGGCATCGACTTTCCCGCCGAAGATCCGCTGCCGATCTCGGAGTACCTGCCCAGCCCAGTCACGCTTGAGAACCTGCGTGAAGTGCTTGTGGACCGCTTCGCGTCAGTCCTCGACGAACCCGGCCGGCCGGTCACCTTTGACGCCGCCCGTGTCTCACGTGACCCGGAAAGCTGGACCGCTCTCGGCACCTACGGGCACCCGCGCCTCGAGAACGTGCTCACTCGGCGGGCCGGCCCACACCTCCCGGACACCAGCGCCCTGGTGCTCGCCGCTGCTCTCAATGGCCCGGTCGCGGCGGTACGCGCCGATCGCACCCCACCCGAGCGGGTACTTGAGCTGGCTGACATCGACCAGCTAGGCACGCCAGCCTCACGCGGTGAGGCCGAGTCTCTTGCGAACCGCCTAATCCAGCAGGTACTAGCGGCCCAGCGGGATTATGAGATCGAGATCATGTCCACCCGCGAACGTCGGCGGGCTGAGTCTCTGCAGCAGAGCTTCGTTACCTTGGTACACGACACACTTGCAGCTGGCTGCGCCGCGTCTCGCTTCGACGGCCAGCCAGGAGCCGATCCCATCACCATTTGGTCCGACCTGATCCAGGACGCCACTAGCGCCTGGGGATACGCCCGTGCGTTCCAGCAGATGCTCGGCGTCCCGCTCGCCCGGCTATTCCCGGCGGACCTGGCCACCGCCCGCCAGCTAGTCTCGGCTCAGGATTGGAACGAGGTTCGGTATCAGTCTGCCGAGCAGCTTCGTGCACTGATCGAGGAGTACAAGTTGTCGTCCGCTCCCAATCAGTGAGCTCAGCGTGGGGGCCAGGTGATGCACCACGCAGTGCGGGGATCGCTCTGTTGACAGGAACCCCCTGCCGTCTCGGCGCCTTGATCCAGTCCTCAATCGTCGGTGCCAGGCGACCTGCACGGATCGGGCCCGACCCGCACGCGATCAGCGCCCGACCGGAGTGCCTCCAGCTCCACTTGGTACGACACCTCGGCTCAAAAGGCGCTAGCGTGCTGTACAGGATCTAGATGATCGCAGGAGGCCCCATGCGGGTTGCTGACGAGCCAAGAACTCTCACGATTCGAGCGCTCACGGATGCTTGGATCAACAACAGCATCCGGCCAAATCCCGAGTACCAACGGGGCTCATCGTGGCGACGGCGGCAGCAGCAGCTACTCGTCGATTCAGTCCTGCGTGGGTACTCTTTGCCACGCTTCTACTTCCAGCAGAAGCTCAGCACAGACCCCCTAGGCCACGAACAGGTCAGCCTCGACGTTATTGACGGCCAACAACGTCTGATCGCATTAAGTCAGTTCCGGCAAGATCAGTGGCCGCTATTTTCGGTCGACGACGAGAAAGTCCCTCTGCCTCCGTCGATCCGACGACAAACCGTGTCGTGGTCGGGAAAGGTCTTCTCCGCGTTGCCTGAGGCACTGCAGGACCAATTCCTCAGCGTCGACCTCTCCGTAGTCTTGATCGATGAGGTCACGGGGGACGAGGTTCGTGATCTTTTCATCCGACTTCAGTCCGGCACTCCACTGACAGCTCAACAGGTTCGTGACGCGTGGCCGGGCAATATAGGCCCCCTAATCGAGCGGCTTGCGGGCAAGGGCACGCGACAAGGCCTACATCAGAAGCTGTTCACAGTCGTGGACCGGCGTGGCAGCGGCGGCCGTAGCGAAGACGAGTACGAAGACCCAGCCCTCGACGCACGCCAGACATGTGCGCAGCTCCTATTGCTTCTCTTGAGCAAGGAACGGGGCCGCAGTTATCCCAGCCTCAGAAGTTCAGTATTGAACGATCTCTACCATGAAAACACCGACTTCGACACGAAGTCGAAAGTAGCAACGCAGTTCGAGCACCTGCTGGCGGCCACGGAGAAAGTAGTAACGTTGCGGCCTCCCTTCGAAGGACGAAAGGCTGTACGCAAGAATCGCCTATTTTCGCTCTTTCTCTTTCTGCGCCTGCTCAGTTTCAGTCCAGTCAACTTGAGTCGAGCACTCAAGCCCATTGCCGCATTGTTCTGGTCGGACGTGGCCGAAGATACCGAGCCTTTGGGCCGAGTCGGATCGGCGGAGACGTTGGAGAAGCACTTCTTGTGGTTCGTTGACGAACGGATGGCTGAACTCAAGCTCGCAGAACTAGATGGTAAGCGCCTCTTCTCATCCGACGAGAAGCACGAGCTGTGGATCGAGTCTGGCGGCAAGTGCGGCATCTGCGGTGAGTCGATTCCCGAGGGTACTGCCGAATACGATCACATCAAGCCGTGGATTCTAGGTGGTCGAACCGTGCTCGATAACGGACGTGCCGTCCATCCACATTGCCATGCTCGTGGGCTGGCAGCTGTGGACGGCCAGGAGGCGCCCGCCCAGTTCGCCGTTGGTCTATAAGCCCGTCTGGCACGCGCCGGGTCACCCGCAGATCCAGACCCACGCCGCCGGCGGCCTGGGCATGCTGCCAGTACTGTGCCTCATGGCGCTACGATCCCTCCAGCGCGTCGGCCGCGGTGCGCGGCGACGCTCGCACGTGGTCGGGCCAGCGAAACGCACTGAGCAGTGAATTGGGCTGGGAGCCAAGTCGGGAGCCAACGTGGACCGACATCCGGCCACGAGCGCGCCCGTCCGGGCGTTCTAGGTATGCGTCTGACCTGGCGCTCAGCGACAGTCAGCAATGCTCAGCCACGGCCCGGATCTCGTTCGCATAGATCCGTGGCGTGAATCGCCCGGGTCTGACGGTCGGCTTAGAGCCGACCGGTACGATCCGGGGGCCGCTCGCCCGGCAGCGAATGGACCCGGCGTTCGGCTCGCTGGCGGCGGATGTGACCGCGCGGTGCCGGCAGCGGCTGCGCCCGGCATGCGCCGACCGCCCAGTGTCCGTCTGCGGGAGTCATAGTTGCGTGCGCAACGCGGCGGCTCTGATCTGGTCCCGCAGGCTCGCCTCGTCCTTACCGCTGACAATCAAAGGTGGATCGGTACCGATCAGCCATGTGTGAAGTAGTCCGTCCGCTCCGTGCTCGATTTCCCAGCCGGGGAACCGGGCTGCGAGGTCTGGGTCAGCAGGCTGGCCGGTCATAGCGATCCACCGACGTAGTCGCGCAGTGACTGTTCATCGATGCGGATCCGCTGCCGTGAGAACCCGTAGCCAATCAGGTCACCTCCTTTGATCAGCCGGTACACGACCCGCAGGCTTATCCCCGTGCGTCGGCGGCGTCGCGGGCCGACTGGCGGTCACGAGCGCGCTCAGGTGCGCGCGGTAGCGCGTGAGACAGGCCAGCAGCTCAGTAGCGGGCGTGTCGGGCCGATGGCCTCGGCGGTAGACGCCAAGAGCCGGATGGCTGCGGACAGCGCGGACACGCGCGGCTTCGGCCTGTCGCGGCGGCCGCGCCTGTTGGCGGGAGATGCCCCGCCGCCCCGGCCGGTTACTGCCTCTGCTGTTCTCGGGCGGCAGCCCGCGGGGCTCCCATGAGTTGTGGGCGCTGGCATCCGTGTTCTCCTTTCCTGATCCGGCAATTCGTGTCCGTGCCGGTCGTTCGCACGCGTTTGCGAGTGATGAGATTCGGGGTTGGCTAAGACTCGGTGATTTGACCGCCCGCTGTTCTTGCGGGATTCGCGTGATCAAGTGTCCGGGCTTCCCGGGTTTCATGAGCCACAACCGCGCTCCCTTATTTCGGGATGCCAAGAACGCTGAAAACCGTCTTTCCTCCTGAGGGCGGCAGGAAATATCCCCATTCCTTGCTGAGCGCCTGCACGAGCATCAGTCCGCGGCCGTTCTCCGAATCGGTATCGGCGTCGCCCAGTACCGGCGGGTCCTGGTTATTGTCGAATACTTCGATGATGACTCTGCCTGGCAGCAATCGCAGCGTCAGCGACACGCCCTCGATGTGCTCCAGGTCAGAATATGTTTGCGGTTCGGCAACATAGCCTGAGCTTTTCACTGCATTGGTCACTAGCTCCGAAACCAGGAGCTCGGTGACGTCTATCGTCTCGGGCCATAGCTGCCAGGCGCTCAGGACATTCTTTATCTGTCGTCGCGCCCAGAACGGCGCGCTTGCCAGCGCGGCAAGCTCCAGGTATGAGACTTCCTCACCGCGCTCCCGCCTCACCATCACTCCTGCCTGTGATTGACCCAGCGGCTCGGTACGGCAGCCGGCCATTCGAATCCGCCCACAGCCCATAGAAGCCATGCCTGACCTGGCATCGCTGCCGTCACGGTCACGCGTGAGTGCAGCCATCTGGCCGTGATCAGCCGCAAGGCGGTGCCTGACCCGACGCGGCCCACCTGGCCGGGATCTCCGCAGATAGGGCTTACTCTCGTGCCATAAGGCGAGTGATAGCGTTGGCAAATGCCAGATAAGCAGCACTAAGCTTTTAAGGAAGGAATCATGGCGAAGCTGATTATCGCATTCTCCGTTACCCCGCTCGGGGTCGGCGAAGATGTCGGCGAGCTGGTGGCCGACGCCGTTCGGGTAGTTCGCGAAAGCGGGCTGCCGAACTATACTGACGCGATGTTCACCCTGGTCGAAGGTGAGTGGGATGAGGTAATGGCGGTGGTGAAGAAGTCGGTTGAAGCCGTCGCAGCGAAGGCGCCCAGGGTGAGCATCGTGCTCAAGGGCGATATGCGCGACGGAGTAGATGATGCGATCACATCCAAGGTGGAGGCGCTGGAGCGTTACCTGTCCGCTCCGTAACCGGAGATCAGGCCCTGGCGGCCGACAGGCTTCGCAGCACATCGCAGTATTCGGTTACGGGCGGATGGTTCCGGAATCGTGCTGGAACCGCAGCGGCGGGATGCCATGCATAGCGCAGAAATATGTCCGTGCGATGCTCAGCGGGCATGCGCAGCAGCACATCGCGGGCAAGCCCGACGCCTAGCTGAATCTCCTTGCTGCGCACCAGGCAACTCGCGAGATCGAACTGGAGCAGGGCCCGGTCCCCTACGACCTCGGGAGGGTACAGGTCAAGAGCGCGCTGCTCCGCGTCGATAGCTGAGGGCATGTCAGAGAGCAGAGATAGCGTCCTGCTTTCGTAGAAGCGCCATCTGCGCTGTGAGAATCCGAATACTGACTCGGCCTGCTGCTCGGGCGCGATGGAGTCGAACGCCCTGCGGGCCACGTCCAGTGCCCGAAAACTTGACTCGTGGTCGCCAAGCTGAGCGCAGGCGAGCGCTTCCAGGGCGGGAGCCATGGCCCGGGTGGCGTGCTTCGGGTCCGCGGGAATGGCCTGCGCCTGCCTCGTCAGCCGGACAGTGACAGCGGGGTCGCCGTAGTAGAGAGGGAGGATCGCTGCGAGGGTCCGGACATGTGCGCGAAGGTCGCGATCTTCGGTTTCGTCGGCCGCGCGGCCGGCGATCTCCTGCCAGGCGGTAGCGTGATGCGCCTTGCCGAGGACCATGAGCTCGTCCGCGACCAGCGCGCTGAGCTGGGCGACGATCCGGTACAGGTTCCGCTGTTCTCGTAACGGCTGGCGCTCGGCCAGCAGCAGTCGCGTCTGGTCGTAGTCGACGATGAGCCTGCGGAGCATCTGCTCAGGTGGCGTGTCGACGCAATCCACGGCGTGCTGGGCGACGCCGTCCGCGAGGTAGTCGATGTCTGGTCGCGCCGTGGCCGCGAGGGCCTCTGCCATCCTCAGGCGCACCTTCTCCGCCAGGTCCATCAAGTCAGGATGCTGGTCGATTTCGCGGATGCTGACATCTGGCGGCGCGGGTGCCAGGGCTTCGGCCGGCATGAAGAGCCGCTTGACCGGCTGGCGGAACATGAATTCCAGAACCCGGCAGGCGTCCGGGTACGGCTCGGTCTTGACCTGCCCCGCATACCAGCGCTCGAACTGCCGCGCAGATACGGTGACCTTGCGCAGCTCCGGCTCGTCCTGCTGGCCGGCAAGCTCCGCCGCTGCCTTTCGGAACTGCCGCTCGAAGGTCGGGAACTTCTGCCAGTGCCGCTCGGTGATGAGCACCCGCAGGAGCGTTGGCTGGTACTCGCAATCACCGTCCGGCCGGTTCGGGTCGCGACCAGGCTGGCCGGGTGCTCGCCGCCGGGTCATAGCGGACGGCCTTCGGCGGAGCATTCGATTCCGTTCATGCAGCTCAGACTACAGTGCTATACATCGCCATGCATGGCATCGCGAGTATTGTTGCAGGTCAGCGCTGCCTTACAGTGATCAACATGGCTCGTCGGCCGGTGTTCGACCCGGACTCGCTGGTGCCGCTGTACGTGCAGGCGGCCGACTACGTCGCGGCCCAAATCGCCCGCGGCGAGCTGGCGGTCGGTGCCCGGCTGCCGTCCGAACGCGACCTGGCCGAGCAGTGGGGCATCGCCTACCAGACGGTCCGCCGGACCATGCGGGAGCTGCGCGAGCGGGGCCTAGTAGCGAGCGTCATCGGTAAGGGCACGTTCGTGATCGCAGCGCGTGGCTCGAAGAACCCGGCGTCCTAGACCCGGCGGATCAGGCGTCCTAGACCCGGCGGATCAGAGGTCAGCGTCCGCAGCGCGCCTCATCTGCAGCCCACAGCGCCGGCCGACGCAGGAGCGACAAGACACTCCCCGAAAGAGCCAAATCAAGCCATTGCTTGCCTGAGCCAGCCGACACTGAACGGTCAGCTGGGCCGAGAACAAGGGCTTGGGCCACCACGTTGGCGACCATCTTGGCCCCCGGAATGGCCCCCGCAGAAAAATGCTCGAATGTTCGAATAATGACTCTGACCAGAGCCCCCTTACGGAATCGAACCGTAAACCTTCTCCTTACCATGGGCACGGCTCCCGCCCCGGCTGCTCTGCCTGCACCGATAGCCCGCCCGGACGCTCACAATCCCCCCAGTGCACTGAGCGATCACGGCACCGTTCCACGACCCCGTTACGAGCCAGCCGCCAGATACGGCCTAAGCCAGTAACACTGTGTAGCTACCGGCCCTATGTAGATGCTAGCTGGCGGGGACGGTGAGCTGGAACACGCGCTGGGGGCTAATGCCCAGCAACGCGACCACGTCCCGGAGCGACAGACCGCTGGCAATGAGCCGCGAGGCACCTCCAGCGCGGCCGTGTCCAGATCCGGTTGGCCGGTGTGATACCAATGTCGACCCTGCGGTCCCCATGGCCCTATCGGGCAGATCAGCGGCCAGCACGATCACCTCGCGCACAGAGCCGGCAGGCTGTGGGCGTACGTATGCGCACCATCAGCCCAATGTCATGATCAGCTAGTCTGGCCGCCGAGTTCACATTTACGCACTTAGGGTGATCCGTGAGCCCGGCGAGGACACCGCAATCAGGGATCGGGAAGCTCAGTGAACTGCCCATTTCCATCGGGGGAAGCATCGGTGCCGGCATTTCGGTCCGGCACCTCTAGCAGTTCTGAGAAGTGCAGCAACCTGCCGAGGTCCCGGCGGTACCGATCCGGGTTATCAACCACAAGCTCTCGGTAAATAGCCAAAGCATCCTCGGTAGCCGAAAGCGCCTCTGTGGGGCGGCCTAGCGTGGACAGCGTAATACCCAGGTTGGTCAATGACTTGGCAAGGTCAGCGCGATACCGATCCGGAACCTCGACCGCCAGCTCCCGGTACGCAGCGACAGCTTCCTCCGTGGCGGCTAGCGCCTCCTTGGGGCGGCGCAGCGTAGACAGCGAGACACCCAAGTTGGTCAGCGACCCGGCAAGGTCAGCACGGTACCGATCCAGACCGTCGACCGACAGCTCCCTGTACACAGCGACAGCTTCCTCCGCGACGGCTAGCGCCTCGGCGGTCCGACCCAGCGCGGACAACTTGACGCCCAGGTTGTTCAGCGACTTGGCGAGATTGACGCGGTACCGTTCCGGGCTGGCGGCTGCCAGCTCGCGGCGGATTGCGACGGCTTCCTCGGTGACCGGCAGGGCTTCAGCGAGGCGACCGAGCGCGGAGTAGGTTACTCCCGCGTTCGTTAGTGATCTGGCGAGCTCAGGGCGGTACCGATCCGGGCTAACGGCCGCCAGATCGCGGTACATTGCCATAGCTTCCTCGGCGGCAGGCAGCGCAGCTCGCGAGTGGCCCAGATCGGACAGCCGGACGCCGAGGCGGCTCAGTGACCTGGCGAGGTCAGGCCAGTACCGGTCCGGCCAGGCAGCCGCCAGCTCCCGGTACATCGAGACGGCTTCCTCGGTGACGGTCAATGCCTCGGCGAGGCGACCTAGTGCAGAGAGAGCGACACCGAGGTCGATCAGCGCGGAGGCAAGATCGGGGCGGTAGCGGTGCGGGCTTGCGGCGGCCAACTCTCGGTAGATCGCGACAGCCTCGTGCTCGACCGTCAGGGCGCTGGCTGAGCGCTTCAGCTCGGATAGCCGGACGCCGAGGCTGTCCAACGACCTGGCGAGGCCAGGACGGTACCGATCCGCGTTGGCGGCGGCCAGCTCCCGGCGGATGGCGACGGATTCTTCGGTGACCGCCAAGGCTTCGATGGGGCGGCCCACGTCCGAGAGTCGGAGACCGAGGCTGGTCAGCGCGGCAGCGAGATCCGGGCGGTACCGCTCCGGCCCGCTGGCCGCCAGCTGTCTGTACAGGGCGACTGCCTCTTCGGTGACCGGCAGAGCCTCGAAGGGACGGCCCAGGTCAGACAGCCTGACGCCGAGATTCGTCAGCCAGTAGGCCCGGACGGCTTGCTCGGTATCGACGGGCAGGGCGCTCATGACACGTCGGCCCAGGGCGACTGCGGCAGGAGTGAGAAGGACTGTCGGATAGGGAATGGCATTTACGATCGTCGTAAGCGTCTCCACCGGCGCCTGCATAGTGGCAATGACGTCGGCAACATCGGGCAAGGTCTGGCTGAGCAGAGTCCCAGCTTCTGGGTTATCAACCGAGGCGCGAGCGAGCAGGGTCACCGCTCGGAGCGCCTGCCGTGCATCCAAGTCGCACAGACATGCCTGAGCGAGGTCAGCTGAGTCGGCCAGCTCGCGTAGAGTGTGTAGCTCGGCGAGGCGATCTGGTTGTACAGCACCGATCCAGTCGGCCCCGCCTGGGTCTGGTGGATACAGGACTCGGAGCCACCCAGCGATCTTGGCTGAGGGTGACATCCCAGGCACTCGCCCGGCGAGGGCGCGCGCCTCTGCCTCGCTAGCGGCCCCGAGCAGACACCCAGCTGCCACGATTTGCCGCAGTACCCGCGGCGGTGTCCCATCGCGACCATCGCGCAGTCCGTAGGCTCGTGCGCTCTGGTACCAGAAATGCTGCTCATGGCGGAGAAGCTCACCCAAAACCGCACCGATATCTACCCTCACTGGCCTGGCGCTCGCGCGACCAAGCACCGCAATGAGCGCTGCTGCATGCAGGTCCAACATTCGCCGACGTCCAGCGCCACTGCCACTGTCGACTTCCACCGCTTTCTCCGGCATGCCCAGCTTCCGCGCGAACGACCTAACCGCCATGGCAATCACATCGGCATCGGACAGCTGCGGAGCCACCTCGGCCGAAAGTTCCAGACTTTCCGACCTGGCTACCTGCACCAGATCCCAGACCGCAGGCTCCCCAACACCAAGCTGATCCCACCAGTCCCCGACCGAACGGGCCAGCAGTAGAACCCGGACGCCCTCACCCTGATCGCCAGCCAGCGCAGATAGCATCTGCCCCAACCCGCCACGCGTCTCTGCATAATCGACTACCAGCAACGCCCGGTTACGAGTCACAGCCAGCAGTGCAGTTATCGCCTCCGATTCCTTACCATCGGCGATCCGTTCGCACTTCCAACCATGTTTTGTCATACGGTCGGCAAGTTCGACGGCCAGTCGAGTCTTCCCGACACCTCCCGGTCCGGTAACGAGCCGAAGCCGGCCAGAATGGACGTCCTGGCACCAGGACACCAACGCGGCCAGTTCGTCCTCGCGGCCGATGAAGCCGACCACCTCGCGTCGGGGATCCAGCAGGCGCGCCCAACTCTGTGGTGGTGTCTTCTCCCCAGTGGCAAGCCACGTCTCGCGCCGAACTCTCATCTCGCGGATTCCCTCGTAAGCCGAGGGTGCCAGTACGCCCGTCACAGCCCCGATGACCGCCCCCGCCAAAGCCCCAGGACCACCTGCAGACGCGTAGGCAATCACCGCACCAGCGGCTGCGAGGCCGATCCCCCACGCCATAGCCGACCACTGTGATCCCCGCCTCCCGCCGAATGCGCTCAGCAGTATGACAAAGACACGGTGGTTGCGACGCTCGGACTCACTCAAAAGCTTCTGATAGGTAATTGCGAATTCATTAGTAACCCAAGAGCGAGCCCCCGCTGCACGCTGAAAGATTATAGTGCGGATTCGACAAGGCCTAACATGTTGTTCGTCTGGATTTGCGCGCAATTCTAAACTGTGTCTCGAGACGATAGCCATGATTCGGCCAACAAAGGAGCTGGCGCGTATTGCCATATTCCGGCCTCGGTTGTCTGGGTTTCGGTCAACCATAGCCGATCCGAGCGCTGAGACGCCTGCTCGATGGTCACTGGGTTGCGAGACATCCGATGAGAACTGAGCAGAACTGTCGAGTTCAAAGAACGAGGGGACGGGCGGTAGTGTCGCGTAGGCGGGACACCACCGCTGGTCGCTCGACCGTAAACCCGGTTAGGTAACCCGGCGCTTACTGGAAGTCCAGATTCACCGCGGGAGCAAGCGCTTCGGCCGCCGTCCATCAACCCGGCATCACCGTTGATGGACGGCTGCTTTTCGAAACAGATCGCGCAACTGCTCCTTCCTTCCGCAGGTCTACGAGCTGACCGGATACAACGGCAGCCGCGTGCTGGTCGGCCGGACGGACGAACCAGGCATAGAACCGCAGCGTCGTGGGTTCCCTCAGCGTGCCCGAGTCGACCGGAGACGGTACGCAGGTCGACCCTATTGGACAGCAACTGGGTAGTCGGCCGACCTAGGGCGCCAGACCACAGTCCGCCAGCCAGCACCAGCCGTGGCAGTGATCCGCCTCGGCAAATGTGACCTCGCTCCAAGCAAGGACCGGGTTGGCAGCTGGCCGATCGGGTCAATCCGGAGATAGTCGAGCAAGTCGCTACAACACTCCGCGCTGCTCATGACCTTTGACGGACTCCCGTCGCCCCCGGAGGGGCCGTCAACATGCGCACCGCGGTCAGGTCTGGTCCAGGGTGTAGGCCAGGCCGGCCGCCGGGCCAGCTAGCGTGGCGACGTGCCTAGGCGAAGATCTTGTCCATAACTTCCGCGCCCTGGGTAAGCGCGGGCCGGATCTCGTGTCGGTAGACAAGCTCCGTGGTGGCTGTCTGCTCGTGCCCCGCCAGGCGGGCGATGCTCTCCACGGCAACATCATTCGCCGACAGCACCGAGACGAACGTGTGCCTCATCTCGCGAGGAACCCAGTCCTTCCCGAGCCCGGCCTTCTCGGTGATCAGCCGGAACGCGCGGATCACGTTGTTCGCGCCCAGCGGCGTGCCGACCTTCGACGCGAAGACCAGGCCGTGATCCTGCCACAACGCGCCCGCCCTCAGCCGGTCCTGCGCCTGCCGCTTCCTGTGCTCCCTGAGCGCGTCGACGCAGCGCTGCGCCAGCGCTAGCGTCCGGCGGGACTTCCCCGTGTTGGTGTCACCCCCGTACCGGTCGGACCGCCACACGTAGATCGCGAAACGATCGTCGCCTGCTAGCGCGCCGTCGAAACCGACCTCGGTGACCGACTGCCAGCCGATCGCGTCATCCACCCAGGTCACGACGTGATCCCACCGAAGCGCGCGAGCCTCCTCGGTCCGGATGCCAGCCAGCAGGCTCAGCGTCACGTACGCGTGCAGGCGCGTGCCCTCGGCAGCGGCCAGCACCGCCTTCGCCTGCTCCATGGTGAAGCTCTTGGACGGCCTGCCCGCCCGCCCCTTCGGGGGCGTCACCAGCGCGGCCACATTCCGCCCCACCAGGTCGTTCGCCTGCGCGTGGGTGATCGCGCGCTCCAGGCAGTTCCTCGTGATCTGCAACGACCGCTTCGAGAACCGCGGCGCTAGCTGCGCCAGCGCCGACCGCACGTCACCAGCGCTTAGGTTCCGCAGCGGCCTGACACCCAGATGCTCCATCAGCGACCGCATCAGGCCCTCGTACAAGGTCCTGGTGCGCTCGGACCGACCGTCAAGCCCGTCGCGCAGCCAGTCGTCCACCGCCTGCGCCACCGTGTACGTGGCGGACGGCTTGAGACCCGCATCGAGTTCTAGGTGCAGCGCCTTGAGCCTGTCCCTAACTTCCTGCTTGGTCCGGCCCATGACCTTGCGCCGGATTCGCCTCCCGTCGGCACGATAGCCGAGCGAGACCGACCCGACGTACCGGTTCTTGTCGGCTGCGAAAAAGATCGCGTCTTCGCCGCGCCCGCGGCGCTTGGTGCTGGGTTCGGCCATACCCAAAGCTTACCGCTTAGGCTCCCCGTTAGGCTCCCCAGAGCTGCTGTTTGAGGAACTACTAGGCTTCTGATCTGCGCCCCGACCGCGACTCGAACGCGGGACCTACTGCTTAGGAGGCAGTCGCTCTATCCACTGAGCTATCGGGGCT
>JGI12269J14319_10003588_pt1 | contig 14502 bp, 7 predicted proteins | sample PeaSoiSIISIP2007_FD_14319 | JGI IMG/M metagenome (IMG submission 14319) | reverse complement strand
ACGCCCGCGTCAAAATCAACGGCAAGCAGAAATGGCGTTGCTCGGAAATCGCCGGAATTCCGGCGAGCGGGTGCCGCGCTAAAAACTCGTCAATCCGGGCAACCTAAGGCATGCAGGATCAATGGGACACGGATGCGGGTTGTATCAGGAATCGCGGCCACATAGGACATAGGCAAATGCGCACTCCCGGCCGCCTCGCATTCGCCCTCATTGCATTCGGCCTTGCCGCAACGGCCGTGGCGGCCGATCCCCTGCCTCCCGAGCTCGCGGCGCTTCGCGCAAAGGCGGAAACCGGCAATGCGGTCGCCCAGTACAATCTGGGACTGGCCTATGCCGAGGGCCGCGGGATACCGGTGGACCGGGCCGAGGCCTATGTCTGGCTGACGCTCGCATCGGATCAGGGCAGCAGGGGCACGTATATCGGCGTCCTTGTCGCGCGGATGAGCGACGACGAGCTCGCCGAGGGCAAACGGCGGCTCGGCCTGGTCCGCACGCGTCTGGGCGTGCCAGCCGCGGCCGCCCGGACAGCCGCCGCGCCCACTCCCGGCAAGGGGGCCGCGGCACCCGCCAAGGAGCAGAAGTCGGAGGCTGACCTCCTCGTTGCCCAGATGACGCCGCCGACGGCGGAGACCGAGCTTGGCGAGCTTCGATCGAAGGCCAAGGAGCTCCAGGATACCGTCGCCCAGCAGACAGCCCTGAACCAGCAACTGTCCCAGCAGCTTGACGAACGCAGCCGCGAGCTGACCGAGGCCGTGGCGGCGCTCAGGGAAAACAAGGACCTCCTGGACTCGCAGGACAGCGGCAAGGTGGCGGAGCTCGCCACCGCGAGAAAGGCGCTCGAGGATGCCAAGGCCGCGGCCGGGGATGCGAAGAAGGAGGCGGCCACCCGGATTGCCGCACTCGAAAGGGACCTGGCTAGGCGCTCGTCGGAAGCGGACGCACTTTCGGCCAAACTGGCGGCCGATGAGGCGGCGCTCAGGGCGGCAGGCGCGGCGGGCTCAAATGCCCAGGCGCTCTCCGAGGAACTCGAACGGTCAAAGGGCGAACTCAGCGCGACCCGCAGCCAGCTTGCGGAGGCGCTCAGGACCGCCGAGGCGTCGAGGGCCGAGTCAGCCGACGCCAGGAACCGCCTGGAGGCCCAGGACGCCGCCAAGGCTGCCGAACTTGCCTCCGCCCACCAGGCGCTCGACGCCGCAAATGTCGCCGCCGCGAACGCAAAGAAGCAGGAAGTCACCTGGTCCGCGTCGCTCGAAAAGGAATTGGCGGCGCGAACCTCCGAGGCGGAGGCGCTTTCTGCCAGGCTGGCCACGGCCGAGGCGGCGCTAAAGGCCACGGGTGACTCGGGGGCCAAGGCCCAGGCCCTCGCCGCCGAGCTTGCGCAGGCCAAAAGCGCCCTCGGCGCGGCGCGCACCCAGCTCGCGGAGGCCGTCAGGAATTCTGACGCGGCAAAGTCCGAGGCGGCCTCCAGGGTCGCCTCCCTCGAACAGGACCTGGCGAAGCGCTCCTCGGATGCGGACGCGCTCTCCGCCAAACTGGCCTCGGATGAGGCGGCGCTAAGGGCCACAGGCGACTCGGGCGCCAGGGCCCAGGCCCTCGCCGCCAAGCTTGCCTCGACCCAACAGGCGCTCGAAGCCGCGAACGCGGCCGCCGACAACGCAAGGAGGGAGGCGTCGTCCCAATCCGCCGCGCTCGCGCAGGCCAAGGGCGATCGCGACGCGGTTCGCACCCAGCTCGACCAGGCGCTCAAGGGCGAGGAAAAGGACAAGACCGAGGCGGCATCGAGGATCGCCGCTCTCAAGGCCGACCTGGCCGCGCGTTCTTCCGAACTGGGGACGCTCTCGGCCAAGCTGGCGGCGGACGAGGCTGCGCTAAGGACTGCGGGCGACTCCGGCGCCAGGGCCCAGGCCCTCGCCGCCGAGCTTGGAAAGACCAAGGGCGATCTTGAGAATTCCCGCACCCGGCTTGCCCAGGCAATCAAGGACCAGGAGACAGCCAAGGCGGCCGCGGCAGACGAAAGGAGCCGCCTCGAGGCGCAGAACGCAGCGTCCGCTGCGGAGCTCACGCAGGCGAAAGGCGATCTCGCCGCGTCCAATGACAAGGCCGGGCAGGCGCTAAGGAACGCCGAGGCGCTGACGGCCAAGCTGGCCGCGGACGAAGCGGCACTGAAGTCCACGGGCGACACGGGCGCCAGGGCCCAGGTCCTCGCCGCCGAGCTCGGAAAGACCAAGGGCGATCTCGAGAACTCCCGTGCCCAGCTTGCCCAGGCAATCAAGAGCGCGGACGAGGCGAAGGCCGACGCCTCCGCCCAATCCGCGGCACTCGGGCAGGCCAAGGGCGATCGCGACGCGGCTCGCACCCAGCTTGCCCAGGCACTCAAGGATCAGGAGACGGCCAAGGCGGCCGCGGCAGACGAAAGGGGCCGCCTCGAGGCGCAGAACTCCGCGTCCGCCGCGGAGCTCGCGCAGGCGAAGGGCAATCTCGCCGCGTCCAATAACCAGCTCGGGCAGGCGCTCAGGAACTCCGAGGCGCTGACGGCCAAGCTGGCGGCGGACGAAGCGGCACTGAAGGCCACAGGCGACACGGGAGCCAGGGCGCAGGCTCTCGCCACGGAGCTCGCGTCCACGCGAAAGGCCCTCGAAGCCGCCAGTTCGGCCGCCGAGAGCGCACGGGGTGAGGCGTCCGCACAATCCGCGGCACTCGAGCAGGCCAAGGGCGATCGTGACGCGGCTCGCACCCGACTTGCCGAGGCTCTCAAGGATCAGAAGGCGACCAAGGTGGCGGCGGAAGATGAAAGGAGTCGCCTCGAGGCACAGAACGCCACGTCCTCCGCCGAGCTCGCCCGGGCCAGGAGCGATCTCGCCGCGTCCAATGACAAGGCCACGCAGGCGCTGAAGAACGCCGAGGCGCTGACGGCCAAGCTGGCGGCGGACGAGGCGGCACTGAAGGCCACGGGCGACGCGGGAGCCAAGGCGCAGGCCCTCGCCACGGAGCTCGCCTCCACGCGAAAGGCTCTCGAAGCCGCCAGCGCGGCCGCCGAGAGCGCACGGGGTGAGGCGTCCGCTCAATCCGCGGCACTCGAGCGCGCAAACGGCGACCTTGGCTCCGCTCGCACCCAGCTTGCCCAGGCACTAAAGGATCAGGAGACAGCCAAGTCGGCCGCCAAAGATGAAAGGAGTCGCCTCGAGGCGCAGAACACAGCGTCCTCCGCGGAGCTCGCCCGGGCCAGGAGCGATCTCGCCGTGTCCAATGACAAGGCCGCGCAGGCGCTGAGGAACGCCGAGGCGCTCACCGCCAAGCTGGCCGCGGACGAAGCGGCACTGAAGGCCACGGGCGACACGGGAGCCAGGGCCCAGGCCCTCGCCGCCGAACTCGGTAAGACCAAGGGAGACCTCGAGAATTCCCGCGCCCAGCTGGCGCAGGCGCTCAGGAACGCGGACGAGGCGAAGGCCGAAGCCTCCGCCCGGACCGCGACACTGGAGCAGACAAGGGGCGATCTCGGCTCGGTTCGCGCCCAGCTTTCCCAGGCCCTCAAGGGGCAGGAGTCCGCAAAGGCGGATGCGGCGGCGCGGATCGCCTCGCTGGAGGCGGACCTGGCAAAGCGGTCCTCGGAAACCGGGGCGCTCTCCGCCAAGGCGGCCGCGGACGAGGCGGCGCTCAAGGCGACAGGCGACTCCGGCGCCAGGGCCCAGGCCCTCGCCGCCGAGCTCGCACAGGCAAAGGGCGATCTCGACTCGACTCACATCCTGCTGACGCAGGAACGCAGGAACACCGACGCCGCGAAGGCCAATGCGTCGGCCCTCACCACGGCCCTCGAGAAGACGACCGGCGAACTCGGCTCGGTCAGCACCCAGCTCACCCAGGCGGTCAAGGGCGCTGAATCGGCCAAGTCGGCCGCAGCGGCCCGGATCGCGTCGCTCGAGACGGACCTGGCGAAACGCTCTTCGGAAGCCGAGGCGCTCTCCGCCAAGGCGGCCGCCGAGGAGGCGGCGCTCAAGGCGACAGGCGACTCCGGCGCCAGGGCCCAGGCCCTCGCCGCGGAACTCGAGAAGACCAAGGGCGACCTCGATGCGACTCACGCCCTGCTGACGCAGGAACGCAGGAACTCGGACGCCGCGAAGGCCAATGCTTCGGCCCTCACCGCGGCCCTCGAGAAGGCGACCGGCGAGCTCGGCTCGGTCAGCACGCAGCTCACCCAGTCGGTCAAGGGCGCGGAATCCGCCAAGTCGGCCGCGGCGGCCCGGATTGCGTCGCTCGGGGCGGACCTGGCGAGGCGCTCATCGGAAGCCGAGGCGCTCGCCGGCAGGCTGGCCGCGGACGAGGCGGCGCTCAAGGCCGCGGGCGACTCCGGCGCAAGGACCCAGGCCCTCGCCGCGGACCTCGCGCAATCCAGGAACGATCTCGCCGCGACACGGAACCAGCTGGCGCAGGCGCTAAAGGGCGCGGACGAGGCGAAGGCCGACGCCTCCGCCCGGACCGCGACACTGGAGCAGACAAGGGGCGACCTCGGCTCGTTTCGCGCCCAGCTTTCCCAGGCGCTAAAGGACGGGGAGACCGCGAAGGCGCAGGCGGCCTCGCGGATCGCGTCGCTTGAGACGGACCTCGCGAAACGATCCTCCGACGGGGCGGCTCTCGCCGCAAAGGCGGCCGCGGACGAGGCGGCGCTCAAGGCGACGGGCGACTCAGGCGCCAGGGCGCAGGCCCTGGCGGCCGAGCTCGAGAAGACCAATCGGGACCTGGACACGGCCCACAGCCTGCTCGCCCAGGCGCTCAGGAACGCGCAGGCCGCAAGGGTCCGGTTCGAGGCGCAGGACGCCGCCAGGGCCGCAGAGCTGGCCTCCGCCCGCCAGGCGCTGGGGGCCGCGAGCGCGGCGGCCGACGGCGGGGCCAAGGCCCAGGCGCTCGCCGCGGAGCTCGAAAAGACAAGGAGCGATCTCGCCGCCGCCCGCGCCCAGCTCTCGGACGCGCAGAAGGGCGCGGACGCGTCCAGGGCCGCGGCGGCCGACAGGGGCGCCCTGGAGAGGCAGGTTGCCGACCTGTCGGATCGGCTGGCCGCGGCGATGCGCTCGGCTGCGCTCGTGCAGGACGAAAACAGCCGGCTAAAGAGGGCGCTGCCGGTGCGCCCGTCGGCCGCGGTCGCGGCGCTGCAGGCGCCCACCCCGGCCCCGACCCAGGCCCCGGCGCAGCGGACGCACATCGTGGTCGAGGGCGACACGCTGACGAAGATCTCGCTCGAATACTACGGCACCGCTGGCAGGTGGCAGGCCATCTACCAGGCCAATCGGGACGTGATGCCCAACGAGGGGACTCTCGCGATCGGCACGGAGCTTCGGATCCCGTAGCGCCGCTCTACTCCCCGGGTCCCGGGAGGAAGTCCTCGATGCGCGGGATCTCGTGGACCCGCCGGCCGCCGGCCCTGCGCTCGAGGTAGTGATCCTCCTCGGGCTTCATCTCGTCCTCGTCGCCGTCCTTTGCCTCGTCCTCGTCGTCGGCGGCGATCCACTCCTGCTCGTCGAAGACGTGGGACATCCGCCGCGCCACCGGGGCGAGGACGAGGGCGGGGTTGCGGACGCGCCCCTCCTTCACGTACTCGAAGAGGCAGGGGTAGAACCTGTCCTCGAACTTCGCCCGGAAGTCCCCCACCCACTTGTTGGGGACCCCCTCCCGGTGGTTGAGGAGAACGGCGTCCGAGAAATGGATGCAGGCCTCGAACCACGCGAGGAGCTTCGGGTGCCTCTGCGCGAGCTGGCAGTCCACCACGCAGAGGACCCGGGCGACCTCGGCCGCATTGCCGGCCAGCCACGCCTTGAACGCCTCGATCTGGTCGACCGGGTTGCGCCTGCCGTCGAGGACGATGAACACATGGGTCGCGTCCGCGGGGAATTCGGCGTCGACCGCGGCCTCCGGCAGCGGGCGCCAGCGGGCGACCCTCCCCAACCTCGCGTCGGCGGCCCCGGCCCGCTCCCGCTCGGACAGCAGCACCGACGGCCTGTCCCCCTCGCCGAGGCCCCCCTCGATCAGGTCCGCCAAAACCTCCCTCCGTCCGGAGCCGGCTGCCCCGAGAACGAGGTACACCAGGGGCTTGTCATCGGGATCGCTCAGAATTTGAAGACCTGGTTCTGCGCGGCGTTGCGCATCCAGTGGTCGACGAGCACGAGCGCCGCCATCGCCTCCACGATCGGCACGGCCCGCGGCAGGACGCACGGGTCGTGGCGGCCCCTGCCGATCATCTCCACGGGCTTTCCGTTCACGTCCACGGTCGCCTGGAGCTTGATGATCGTCGCCGTCGGCTTGAAGGCCACGTTGAAGTAGATCTCCTCGCCGTCGCTTATCCCCCCCTGGATCCCGCCGGAGCGGTTGGTCGCGGTGCCGATGCGCCCGGCCTTCGGGACGTAGGCGTCGTTGTGCTCGGAGCCCTTGAGGCGGGTTCCCGCAAACCCGCTGCCGACCTCGAACCCCTTTGTCGCAGGCAGCGAGAGCATCGCCTTCGCAAGGTCGGCCTCCAGGCGGTCGAAGACGGGCTCGCCGAGGCCCGGGGGCACGCCGCGCACCCGGCACTGGATGACGCCGCCCACGGAGTCGCCCTGGGAGCGCACCTCCTCGATCCGGCGTATCATGGCCGCGGCCGTGGCGGGATCGGGGCACCTGACGGCCGTCGCGTCGACCTCGGCCTGCGTCGGAAAGCCCTCGGGCGCCCCCGGCGGCAGGCTGATGTCGTGGATGCGGGTCACGAACGCCCGGATCTCGACCGAGCCGGCGAGCGCGAGGATCTTCCTGGCGACGGCGCCCGAGGCGACGCGGCCTATCGTCTCGCGGGCGGAGCTTCGGCCCCCGCCGCGGTAGTCGCGGTAGCCGTACTTCGCCAGGTACGTGAAGTCGGCGTGGGACGGCCGGAATTTCTCCCTCATCTCCTCGTACACGCCGGGCCGGGCGTCGACGTTGCGCACAAGCATCATGATCGGGGCCCCGGTCGTCCTGCCCTCGAACACGCCCGAGAGGATCTCGACCCGGTCCGGCTCCTTGCGCGGGGTCACGATGTCGCTCTGGCCGGGCCTGCGGCGGTCGAGGTCGCCCTGGATGTCCGCCTCGGAGAGGGGAAGGCGGGCCGGGCAGCCGTCGATGACGACCCCCACTGCGGCGCCGTGACTCTCGCCCCAGGTGGAGATGGTGAAGAGCTTTCCGAACGTGTTGGGCATCGCCTCGCGGGAAGGTTGGGCTGCCCAACCGACCCCGCAAGCGGCAAATCTCGCCGCGGGAGGCAACTTTCGCCCCAGCAAGGCGTCATACCACTAGGCCATTTACAATCCGCGCGCTTTGCTTTTTCATATCCGCTCCCAATCTGCATGAAACCGCGTCCCGCACGGGTGAGGCTCGTCCTCGGCTTTCTTGCCGCGGCCCCCGGCCTGACCGCCCAGGTGCCCCTCCCGAACGCCCCGCGGCCGCCGCCGGGGGTCGTCGCCGCGGTTGCGTCCAAGACGAACGAGAACGTGGTGGACTCGTTCAAGCTGAGCGACGGCGACATCGACGCGGTCCTGGGCGCGCTCGAGATCTACACCGGCCGCACCATCGTCAGGCCCGGGCAGCTGCCCACGGCGACCTACACCCTCAAGATCACCAGGCCGATCCCGAAGGCGGAGCTCGTGACCGCCCTGGAGACGATCCTCGCCCTGAACGGCGTGGCGGTCTCTCCCATGGGCGACCGGTTCCTCAAGGTGACCGCGCTCTCGCAGGCGAAGAGCGAGGCGCCCGAGATGATCACCGGCTCCTCGCTCGACCTGCCGCCGAGCGGCAGGATCGTCACGAAGCTCTTCGAGCTCAATTTCCTGCGCGTCTCGGAATTCGTCCCCCAGGTCCAGTCGTTCATGACGCCGGGGATCGGGGGCGGCATCGTGCAGCTCGAGAAGTCGAACGTGGTCCTCGTCACCGACTCGCTGGAGAACATACAGAAGATCGAGCGGCTGCTGGGCGAGGTGGACAAGCCCCGCCAGAGCGCCCTCGTCCCCAAGTTCTACCAGCTGCACAATGCGAAGGCGAGCGACGTGGTGACCAAGATCCACCTGATGTTCACCGGCCCGACGGGCAACCAGCTCCGGGCGACGACCACCTTCACGCCCGACGACCGGACCGGCCAGGTCGTCGTGATCGCCGACCCCCGCGAGTACCCGCTTTTCGACTCCCTGATCGGCAGGCTCGACATGAACGCGGATCCCAACACCCGCAACGAGGTGATCTACCTCAAGCACGCCGACGCGAAGGATGTGTCGACGCTCCTGTCGCAGCTGATCTCCGGGCAGAACAGCGCGGCGCAGAAGGCCGGCAGCCAGGTCGTCAAGCCGGGCCAGCCGGCCAACCAGCCCGTGGGGGCGGTCCCGGCCGCCGCGGGAGCGGCGCCCGCCGCCGCCGTGGCCGAGACGTACTTCGGCGGGGCGACCGAGTTCAGCAACTTCGTGACCATCCAGCCCGACGAGCGGACCAATTCCGTGGTCGTCTCCGGGTTGGTCGACGACATCCGGCTGATCAAGGCGATCGTGGAGAAGATAGACATCCTGCTGGCCCAGGTCCGGATCGAGGTCGTCATCGCCGAGGTGGTCCTGAGCGACAAGGCCAATTCCGGCATCTCCTCGGCCACGCTGAGCGTCGGGCCCGCCCCGAACGGGGGCACCTCGATCACCAACCTGACCGCGTCCCTGGCGGGGCTCGGGCTGAGCCCCGCGGCGGCGACCGCCGCCAACAGCGTGAATCCCGTGAACCTGATCGCCAGCCTCACCAGCCTCGGGGACATCTCCCGCTCGAAGATCCTCCAGCAGAGCACGATCGTGACGACCCATAATAAGGAGGCGATGATCACCGTCACGGACCAGCTGCCGGTCATAACGGGGTCGACCTCGGAGCCCATTGCCACGGGCACGGCATCGGCCCCGTCGTTCGCCCAGTCCTCCACCGTGACGTACAAGGACATCGGCATCACACTCAAGGTGACGCCGCTGATCGGCGACGACGGGAGCGTCCAGCTGAAGATAGACCAGATCGTCGACGACCAGGGCCCCTCCGTCACGATCGACGGGAATGCGCAGCCCTCCATCAACCACCGCGAGGCCACCTCGTTCGTCAACGTGATGAACGACGAGATGATCGTCCTGGGCGGGTTCCAGAGCGCGACGAAGTCGATCGACCGCCAGAAGCTGGGGATACTCTTCGAGATCCCCGTCATCAGCAACCTGCTGGGCTACCGCGACAACGAGGCCCAGCGCTCCGAGCTGCTCCTCTTCCTGCGCCCCCACATCCTGCGCCCCGACGAGGGGACGGCGGACACGCACAGGGCCATCCAGGGGATGACGAACAAGGACCAGCTGAACAAGTTCCTGAGCGACCCGAGCCGGCTCCCCGACGCGCAGATGAAGCTTAAGGAGCGGATCGAATAGCCGGCCGCGGTCCTTCGCCATGGTGACCCTGCAGGACTCCCTTCCCGGATCGCTCGCCTCGCGGCTCAGCGACGAGCAGCGCCAGTCGATCCTCGAGGCCCCGCGGGGCTCGCGGCTTTCGGCGCTCGCCGCGGCGCTGGGTGTGGAGGAGAACGAGACCCTGGCCCTCGTGGCCAAGGCCGCGGGCCTCGACGTCGCCAGCAACCTGGAGACGGATCCCGGCGCCCGGGGGCTCCTGCCGGCGAGGCTGGTCCACGATTTCCAGATCATACCGATCCGGCTGCGGGCCCCGGCGGACGCCGATGCCGAGCCGACGCCGGCGACCCCGCTCCACCTCGCCTCCGCGTGGCTGCCCGACCCCTCGATGGCGGACTGGCTTCGCACCTTCACGCCGAGGCCGCTCGTCTGGCACCTGGCCGTGCCCGAGCGCGTGCACCAGCTGATCATCGAGAATTTCGGCGTGGGCTCCGGCGCGCTCGAGGACAGCGACGAGGGCTACGTCGCGCCCGAGGCCCTGAGGGAGGCCGAGGCGGAGGTGGACGAGGACGCCGCGGTCGTCAGGTTCGTCACCGACGTCATCACCCAGGCCGTCAACGACCAGGCGACCGACATCCACTTCGAGCCCCAGGAGGGCGAGCTGCGCATCCGCTACAGGGTCGACGGCCTCCTGGTCCCGGTCTCCGTGCCCGAGAACCTGCTGCGCTTCCAGGACGCGATCATCTCGCGGGTCAAGATCATGGCGCGGCTCAACATCTCGGAGCGGCGGCTGCCCCAGGACGGCAGGATCAACTTCAAGGCGGGGGGGACGACCCTCGACATCCGCGTCTCGACGATCCCGACCATCTACGCCGAGTCCATCTCGCTGCGCCTCCTCAACAAGAAGAAGGAGGCCTACACGATGGACAAGCTCGGCATGAGCCCCGGCGAGCAGGCGCAGATAAAACAGGTCCTCGACTATCCCAACGGCATCATCCTCGTGACGGGCCCCACCGGGTCGGGGAAGAGCACGTCGCTCAACGCCTTCCTGAGGCAGATCAACTCGACCGACCTGAGGATCATCACGATCGAGGATCCCATCGAGTACGAGGTCCCGGGCGTCAACCAGATGCAGGTCCGCCCCGAGATCGGGCTCACGTTCGCGAGCGCGCTGCGCCACGTGCTGCGCCAGGACCCCGACGTCATCATGGTCGGCGAGATCCGCGACCGCGAGACGGCCGACATCGCGATCCGGGCGTCCCTGACGGGCCACCTCGTGTTCTCCACCCTGCACACGAACGACGCCCCGGGCGCCATCACGCGCCTTGTCGACATGGGGATCGAGCCCTTCCTGGTGGCCTCGGCGATCGAGCTCGTGATCGCGCAGCGGCTGGTGCGCAGGCTCTGCCCCGAGTGCAACCGGCTGGAGCCCGTGACGAAGATCAAGCTCCTCGAGTCCCTGGCCATCCTCGGCTGCAACCCGGCCGAGGCCGAGTCGGTCGGCGCGCTGCGCTCGCCCGTCGGCTGCGACCGCTGCCGGGGGACCGGCTACCGCGGCCGGATCGGCCTGTTCGAGATCTTCCGGCTGAACGAGGAGATGCACGCCCTTGTCCTCAAGCGCGAGAGCACGCGGACCCTCGCCCACTGCGCCCGCGAGAACGGCATGCGGACCCTGGGGCAGAGCGGATGGGAGAAGGTCAAGGCCGGCCACACCACCCTGGAGGAGGTCCTGCGCGTCATCACGGTCATCGAGAAGTAGGCGCGCCCGGGAAGACGCGATGCCCCGCTTCGCCTACAAAGCCCGCGACCAGGCCGGCCAGGCCGTCGAGTCCGCGATCGACGCCCCCAACCGCAAGGACGCGCTTCGCCTGCTTTCGGCCAGGGGCCTGAGCGTCGCCGCGGTCTCAGAGGCGGCGGAGGGGCCCGCGGCGCCGGCGGGCGCCGCCCCGCGCAGGCGGGCGCAGGCGCCCCCGCCGCCGTCCGAGGCCGCCGCCGGCCCCCGGCCCCGCGCCGACACCGCGCCGCGCCGAGCCGAGAGGCTTCCGTTCCTCGAGTCCCTCCACGACCTGACCTCGAGCGGGATGTCCGCCGGCGAGGCCGTCCGGCTCCTCTCGATAAGGATCAAGGAGCCGCGCCAGAGGATGCTCTGCGAGGGCCTCTGGGCGCGGCTGAGCGAGGGGGCGCCGCTCTCGCGCGCGATGGAGGCGTTCCCCGAGGTGTTCGACTCCGCCACGGTCAACCTGATCCACTCCGGCGAGGCGACGGGTTCCCTCAACGACACGCTCTCCAGGCTGATCGAGCACCTGACCGAGCAGCGCGAGCTGCGCGCGGCCCTCATGACGGCGATGGCCTACCCGGTCCTGATCGTCGCGGTCTCGTTCGGGGTCATCCTTTTCTTCCTCTTCTTCCTGCTTCCCCGGCTCCAGACGCTGCTCAATTCGCTGGGGGGAAAGATGCCCGTCTCGACGCAGATCCTGATCGGCTCCGCGAACTTCGTGCTCCACTACGGGATCTTCGTGGCGCTGGCGGCGGCAGCCGGGCTGGTCTCCTTCTGGCGGTGGCGCGCGACCGAGGCCGGCCGCGAGAAGAGCGACGCCTGGCTCCTCAGGATGCCGCTCGTCGGGCCCTTCATCGTCTCCCAGACCGTCCTGGAGTTCAGCCAGACCCTCGGGGTCCTGCTCCAGAACGGGATAACCGCCGCGGACGCGCTGCGCATGACCGAGCGCCAGATCGAGAACCGCGTGCACCGGAGGGCGTTCGGCGTCGCGATCGACCGGGTCCTCGAGGGCGAGTCGCTCTCGTCCGCGCTCACGCGCACCGGCTGCTTCCCCGAGCTCGTGCTGGACCGGGTGGCCATCGGCGAGAACACGGGCAACGTCGTGCCGAGCCTGAAGGACATCGCGGCGACCTACCAGAAGGGGATCTCGAGGCAGCTCAACATGTTCACGAAGGTGATCGCGGGCGTGATCCTGACCGGCGTGTTCATCCTCGTCGGGTTCATCGCGGTCGCGATGGTGATGGCGGTCTTCCAGGTGAGCGCGAGCTTCAACGTCAGGTGACCCCTAAGGGACCTCGTAGATCTCGATCAGCGCCACGCCGGTGTCTGCGCTGGCGCCGGACACCTGCGCCGTGTAGGCCCCGGGGGGAAGCGTGACAAGGATCGCCGAGTCGTTGGTCGGGAGGGACCCCCACGAGAACGCCCCGACCGAGGCGGCCGTGGAGGCGATCTCGGCATCGCCGGCCCAGCCGTTGTCGCTCTCGACGAGCGCGGAGCCCGAGTAGAGCTGAAGCCGGGGGTCCGGCAGCGTTCCCGCGACGCCGAACTGAACCAGGGCGGGGCCCGAGGCGCGGATGAGGACCGTCCTCGACGTCGCGCCCCCGATCACGAAGCCCGCGATCAGGATGTTGCCCCCGGTCCCGACCTGGACGCGGGTCGAGATGTTGACGAGCCGCGGGGTCGCCGGCGTGTACGCGCCCGCGGGCGTGGCGTCATAGACCTCGGCCAGCGCGACGCCGGTGTCGCCGCCCTGGCCTGCGATCTGGGCCGTGTACGGGCCGGCCGGCAGCGTCTCCAGGAGCGCCGAGTCGTGGCTCGAGGGATTGGTCCAGGCAAAGGCACCGACCGAGGCCGCGGTGCTCGCGACCTGGGCGTTTCCGGCCCAGCCATTGTTGGCGCCCAGCGAGGTTGAGCCCGAGAAGAGCTGCAACTGCGGGTCGGGCAGCGCGCCCGCGACGCCGAAGGCGTCAAGCGCCGGGCCGGACGCGCGGATGAGGAGCGATTGCGGGCCCAGGGTCCCAGCCCCTCCCGCCACGAATCCGGAGATCAGGATATTGGCCCCCGTCCCGACCGCCGCCCGGCAGGAGATGTTGATCAGCCGGCCGATGTTGGCCGTGCTCGTCAGCCCGACCGCGGCGGCGGCGCTGGTCGCCGAGCCGGAGGAATTTGTCGCGACGCACGTGTAGGTCCCCGCGCCGGAGGCCGCGTTCCTGATGAGGAGAATCGGGCCCGTCGCCCCCGGGACCGGCGTCGTGCCGTTTAGCATCCACTGGTACGCCGGCGAGTTGGTCGCCACGGCGTCCAGGGCCACCGTGCCGCCGGTGACCGTTGCGGGGATCGGCTGCGTCGTGAAGACCGGGGCATTTGGAGCGGGGGTTGGGGTCGGGGTCGGGGTCGGGGTCGGGGTTGCACCGGGGTTGACGATCACCTCGTAGGTGAAGACGTTGGTCTTCAAGTTTCCGCTGTCCGTCGTGGTGGCCGGGTTCTCGACAGCCTGGAGCATCATGACGTAGTCGCCCGGCGCCGTCGGGGTCCCGAACAGGGCGGGGAAATTGCTGTCGACCAGGGTTCCGGTCGACGTGATCACGGGCCCGCCCGGCATGCCAAACTGGAGCCCCGGCGGAAACGATCCCGTCACGATCCAGGACCCGGGTTGATTTGAAGTGATCGGGAGCAGACTGAACACAAACGCGGCGATCTGCGACCCCTCCGTGGCCACATAGGGGCTCGGCGTGCTGGGGGTTGTCACCAGCGTGTACGTGGTGGCGCCGGCAATCGAATCCACCGCGCCCAGGGCCGCAGCCGAAACCGCGGCGGCCCTGATGACCGCCCCGAGCGGCGACTCGAGGATGCGCTCCGAAACCGCGGCGGCGACCCGGATGGCCGGCGTCCTCTGGAGAAGCGCCAGGAGGAGCGCCGCCGGCAGCCTTGCCTGATCGATCCGGAACATGAGGCTGGGCCCGAGCATCATCGGCACCGGGCGTCCCGTTGCATCCGCAGCCCGAGCCTCCGGCGCCGCGGCGAGAAGCCGGCCCGGGCGGCCGGCCGGATCAGGTCGAGGCGACATAGCTCAAGAATCCGCGGGTCTGGGCCCGCTCCTTCTCGGTCAGGATGATCCCCTCGGCCCCGGGGCACGAGCGGATGAGCTCCAGGCCCGCCGTGACCCCGGCGATGAACGCCGACGTCGACAGCATGCCCGCCTGCAGGCACGTGTCCGCGATCACGGTGGCCTGGGTGCACCCGTTGGCCACGGGCCATCCCGTCCGCGGGTCGATGATGTGGCCGTAGCGCCGGCCGCCGATCGTGAAGCACCTGATGTAGTCGCCCGAG
>JGI12269J14319_10003587_pt1 | contig 14506 bp, 11 predicted proteins | sample PeaSoiSIISIP2007_FD_14319 | JGI IMG/M metagenome (IMG submission 14319) | reverse complement strand
CCGCGACGGCGCGGGCGGAGGCGGCCTCGGAGAACTGCGCCCAGGCCGCGGGCGGCGCGGCGGCGACGATCAGCGCCGCGCAAAGCCCGACGGCCAGAAGCCGCTTCATAGGCGCATGTTAGCAACCGCGGCGCCGCGGCGGAGCGCCGCGAGGTCCCACGCGGGACGCGTCAAAGGTCCCTCCGGAGCGTGGGTCTAAGGGCGCACGGCGGGCGTGCCGCGCCGGGAACGCGCGTGCTCGGCGTAGCGGCGCAGGAACCCGCCGAGGTCGCCGAACGCGACGAAGCAGCAGCCGTAGGAATGCGCTTCCTCGACGGCCTTGTCGACGTCCATGCCCTCGACCATCACGCGGTAGGAGGCCACGACGAAGCCGGTGCGGTCCTTGCCGTGCTGGCAATGGACCAGGAGCGGCCGCTCGGCGGTCGCGACGACCTCGAGCGCGCGGTCGACTTCCTCGAAGCTCGGCGCGGAGAGGCCGCTCATCGGCACGCTCTCCACCTTGATGGGGGCGGCGTCCGCGCGCTCGCGGGCGGCGCCTTCCTTCAGCGTGAGGATGGTCTTGAAGCCCAGCTGACGGAGCCGGGCGTAGCCGTCCTTGTTCGGCTGGGCCGAGCGGTAGAACCCCGGCGCGACGAGATGGAAATTGCCCAGCGCCTCGGCCGGCTCGACGTCGTCGTCCGCGTCCGGCGTGAGGTTCGGCTCCTCCGCGCGGACGGGAAGCAGGGCCCTCGCCTCGGCCTGGACCCGCGACAAATCCGGGGCCGCGGCCGGCTGCGCGCCCGCGGGCGCGGCGGTCAGCGCGAGGGAGAGGGCGAGGAGTAATGTGGCGTGTTCCGTTATGTGGCCTCTTCGTGCCGTTGTTGCCGTGTGGACTCCTCCCAAAGAATAGCGTTGGTGAGACGGCGACACCGTTGACTGCCGTTGCCGCTGTTCAGGCTGTTGCTGTGCCTTCATTGATCTCTAGCCCTCCGTGGCTTGTGGTGGTTGTGAAGAAACGGTTCGCGACGTAATCGTCTATTTCCTCGGCAGACTCCAGGTCGTTGAAGTTGACGTGGTCGAGCACGAATCCGACGGCTGCGTTGATGAAGTCGCTGATGGCCGCAGGCTTGCGCCACGCTTCTTTTCTTCGCCCAAAACCTCTGGTGATCTCCTCCAAGCGCTCGGCGTGAGCGCTGTGAAGCAGAATCTTCTCTTGTCGATATAAGCCCGCCGAAGCGCGCGCGGGTCGAGTCCGCCTCGTCGCGCAGGATATTGTCTCTACAGCGGGCGGGCCGACCTGTTGTGGCCCCGCGGGAAAAGAATAGAATCCGCCATGGAATCGTCCATCGCCAACTACTTGGATCGATTCCGAACCGGGCGTCTGTCCAAACCGCTTCGATGCCAGGCCTGTAGCCTTGGTCGCTCCCTGCGATGGCACGGGCATTACCAGCGCAGCCTGATCACTCTGAGCCGGACGTACCTGATCCCGATCAAGCGGCTTTACTGCGGGCTTTGCCGGCACACCTTCGCCTTGCTGCCGGCCTTCGTGATAAAATTCCATCGCTACGCTTGGCAGACGATCCGAGCGGCTGTCCGCCGTCTCCGGTCGCAAACCTATAATGCCGTTGCCGACTGGCTGATGCAGGACGGCAGTCTTGAGGTCGCGCCGCTGACGCTCTACCTCTGGCGTCGCAAGTTCGCCTGAGCCGCTTCGAACACGCTGAGACGCGATAGGCCGTTCCGTCGTCGGCGCGATGGCGGGGCGTGAACATTCCCGGCAAGCGACGTGATCGCCTCCAGGATAGAGCTTGCCCGGCGCTCCTCCCTGTGGCTGATCCTCGCCTCCGCTGATATCGGCGGCCAACGCCTGGTCAGCCACCACAATCCTCTTAATTCCTTGATTCGTCCGCCGCTGATAGGATGGCTCTCCATGGAAGCGTCCTGGGCCTTCGAGTATCTCGAGCATTTGAAAACGTCGAAGGCCACCTACCAGCGACACCATCTTGGGCACTTCCTGGCCTGGCTTCGGGATAGGAATGTCCGCCTGGAAAGCCTTACGCCCGGGCTCGTCTACGACTACCTCCACTACCGGCGATCTCTCGGGCACTGCCGCGGATACGTGCTCTCGGCTCTCAGCGCTTTGCGACACATCGTGGGTTACGCGATCGGTCGCGGACTGATGCTCAGCGATCCCGCCCTGGAGGTCCGCTCCAGTTGGCTGGATGTCCCAGGGGGACATGCCTACCAAGGGCCGCTGCGCGATCTCTTCCAACATCCAGCGGTTCTCGCCCGCTATTGTCTGCCGCTGTTTGCCCCTGACTGGGAAGACTACCTCAGGCATCTTCTCGAACGCGGCTATTCGAGGGGGCACATTCAGCATGTGATGCTCCAGCACCTTCATTTCCATCGCTACTTGGTCAGCAGGAAGGTCCGCCGCCGGACACGCATCACTCCCGAGCTGTTGAGCGCCTTTCTCCGGCAGGGGCACTTCCCGTCGCAAAAGAAGCCGGGAAACGCCCTCAGCCCGGCCTTCGTGAAGAACGCGCGCGGCTCTATCGAGGGCTTCTTGGACTTTGTCTCTCGACGGCGCGGCGGCCCGGGCATCAACATTAGCCCACCTCTCCGCTTCAAGGTCCTTTCCGGCAGGCTGATGAAGCGCTACGTGGTCTACAGCCGCGCCCACTTGGGACTGAGGCCTCGGACCGAGCAACTCCACCTCTACTGGCTTGCGAAACTGGACGCCTTCCTTTCTCGCCGGAAAATCCGAGGAATTCGCCAGGTCAGCCTCGCCGATCTGGACGCCTTCTTCGTTCGTTGCGGCAAGAGCATGCAAGCCCGTACTCTTCAGCGCGTCGCAAGCGCCGCGCGCTCGTTCTTCCGCTATCTTCACCTTCACGGAGCAATCTCCGCCGATCTTGCCCAGCACATCGCTTCGCCGGTACGCTTCCGCTGCGATCTCTGGCCCAAGTACCTTCCTTGGAAGAAAATCGAGGAGCTCCTCGCCGGCATCGATCGCACGAGCCCGGTGGGCAAGAGGGACTACGCGATCCTCGCCTTGATGGCCTGTCACGGCCTTAGAAACCGGGAAGTGGCGACTTTCCGGATGGCCGACATCGACTGGGATCAGCAGAGCATCCTCCTCCGGCAGAGGAAGAACGGCTCCACGACCTGGCTGCCCGTGTCGCAGCGCGTTCTCGCCGCTCTTCGCGACTACATCGAAGCGAGGCCAGTCGTCTCTTATCCGGAACTCTTCCTGACTCAACATGCCCCCATCAAACCTCTAGGTTTTTCGGCTCATGCCGTCGCCCAAAAACATCTGCACCGGCGCTTCGAGGGCTCCCTGCCCCACTACGGCGCCCATGTCCTGCGCCACTCCTTCGCCAAGGCATTGCTGGATCGCGGTGCCAAGCTGTCGGAAATCGGGACTCTGCTCGGTCATCAAAATCTCGACAGCACTCTGATCTACACCCGCGTCGCCACCGAGGATCTCCGGGACGTGGCAGACAACTATGCTGAGCTTCTCGCGAGGTCCGATCAAGCATGAGCCCCGCCCGACACCGCTTCTTCAGTATCTTGAAGCCCCAGCTCATGGCCTACCTCGACTTCAAGCGAGCGCTGGGATTTACGAGCTTCGCCTCCCCCTATACCGCCCGAGATCTCGACCATTACCTCGTTTTTCGCGGCGTCGCCGCGATCCACCAGCTCGACGAGAGCCTTCTGGCGAATTGGATTCACGCTGTTCCGGTTTCGCCAGGCACCAAGAACAACAAGCTCAAGTTCGCACGCGGCTTCTGCCGCTACCTGCTTCGGCTGGGATTGATTCCAGACAATCCGGCCGCGCGAATCCCCTATCTCAGAGCTCGGCGTCAGAAGCCGTACATCTTCACGCTCAAAGAGCTTCAGCAAATCCTCGACGCGGCCCGGAGCCTTCGGCGCCGCTATCCGAGTCTGCTTCTCGGCTGGGCCCTCGAAACGATGATCTTCCTTCTCTACGCCTGCGGTTTGAGGCTGGGCGAGGTCCTGAAGCTCAAGCTGCGCGACGTCGATCTCGAGGAGAGGATTCTCTCCTTGTGGAACACCAAGTTCCACAAGGAACGCCTCGTGCCCTTCTCTCCGGCCGTCGGCCAAAAACTCCGCGCCTATCTTCTCCGCCGCCAAGAGCTCTATCCCAATCCGCTCCCCGGCGATCCGTTCTTCCGCCACCACCGAGGCAGACTTCGCAATCGCCTCATCGAGCCGCGCTACCGCCATGGCATCATCGAGGAACACTTCCGCGATTGCCTGCTCCGCGGCGGCGTGATCAAGGTCGGGGGCCGAGGCGCGCCCCGCGTCCACGATCTGCGCCACACCTTCGCCGTTCATCGTCTCTACAAGTGGTACCAGGAGGGGCAGGACGTCTTGAACAAGCTCCCCCTGCTCTCCACCTACATGGGCCATTCGCATATCGAGCATACCCAGGTCTACCTGACCATCGCGCAGCCGTTGCTGCGCGAGGGCGATCGACGGTTCCGAGGCACTTTCGAGCCCCTGGCGCAAAAGGCCCTCGGGCGAGCTCTAAAATCACTGTGAACACTGCCCTCGATCATCATCTGCGCGAGTTCTTCCAGACCTATCTTCGCCAGCACCGCAACCTCAGCCCGAACACCATCAAGAGCTACCGCGATACCTTCAAGCTCCTCGTCGCCTATCTGCGTCTTCGCCATCCCGGTCGCCGAAGCTGGGCCGTGCGGGACCTCGACGCCATGACGCTGCTGAAATTCCTCGAGCACCTCGAAGATCCGGGCCAGGGCCGCGGCAATTCCGCCCAGACTCGCAACCAACGCTTGGCGGCCGTCCAAAGCTTTTTCAGATACGTCGCTCTCTTTCAGCCAAGCCTCCAAGCCCACGCCAAGCGCGTCTTGGCCGTGCCGACAAAGCGTACGCCCAAGAAAGCGGTGGAATCGCTCAATCGACAGGAGCTGGAAGCCGTGCTCGCCCAGCCAGACCCTACGACCTCCGACGGAACCAGGGACTTGGCCGTCCTGACGTTCCTCTATAACACTGGCGCCCGAGCCCAGGAGGTCGCCGACGCCAGAATCTCTTGGTTCGATTTTCAAAACCTCTCCGTCACCATTACCGGCAAAGGCAGAAAGCAGCGCCTGACGCCCTTGTGGCCGGCCACGGCGCGGCTTCTTCGGCTCTACAAGGACCACCATCGGCGCAAACCCCAAGCGATCGCTTCCGATCGCTTCTTCGTCAACCAGCGGGGCGGCCCCTTCACACGCTTTGGCATTCGCACGATCGTGAAGAGATATCTTCGGCGCGCCGCCGGACGCTGTCCGTCGCTTGCCACCAAGCGCCTTTCGACTCATAGTCTGCGCCACACGACGGCCGTGCATCTTCTCGAGGCCGGCGTGGACCCGAACGTCATCAAGGCGTGGCTGGGGCATGCCTCGCTCAACACCACGAGCCGCTACCTCGACACCGATTTGAATCATAAGCGCCGTATCCTGGAGCGTTTCGGTCCTCCCCATTATGTGGCGAGCGCCTCAGAGCCAAAATCCGGCGGTTCAGCGGACCAGATTCTGGACTGGCTCAACGAACTGTAGACGGAGAAAGCTCGTTTGGACGTGTCGGACCATGGATCACGCGTGCAGTGCGTTATGTGCTCAGGAGCGATATTATGTGGCCGACTCGGAATCGCAGCGCCGCTCTGCGGCGTCGCGCTCGACGAGAAAAATGCAAGGGCGAGAAGGACGCCACATAAGAGGCAGGCGTTCACGATCCTGCTTATACCAAAATTCGGCGCGCGCGCCGCCTCGCGCGACGCGTGATCAGCGCCGCGCGGCGGCGAAGGCGTCCAGGACCTCGGGCAAGGTCTTGCGCGGGGTGTCGTAGCGGCAGAAGAGCTGGCCGTCGGACGCGGCCATCGCCTTCGCGGCGGCGCGCGCGCGGGCCTTGTCGAGCGGCGCGAGGAAGAGGACGAGCGGGCCGAAGTAGAAGCCGAGGCCGCGGCGCTCGAGCTCGCCGCGCCACCAGTCCGGGGAGGCGGCGAGCATCGAGAACTCGCGCCCGTCCTTCAGCACGGCCTCCACGACCGCGGCGCCTCCCTCCGCGCGCTCGAGCGACGCCGTCCCCAGCGCGGCCGGCGCGGGCGCGACGGCGGGCGAGCGGTAGTAGCGCAGCCAGAAGCCGCCGAGCTCGGCGGCCATCGCGTCGACGGCCGCGCGCACCGAGGGCGCGTCGAGGCGGCGCACGTAGAGCACGGGCGTGGAGAACCAGAAGCCGCCCTTGCGGGACTTCGTCCACGCGGCGGGGCGGTCGAACGTGGCGGCGAGGAAGGTCGACTCGCCGCCGCTCTCCAAGACCGCGCGCACGCGGGCCTCGCCGAAGCCGTCCGCGGGGAGCGGGTCGAGGAATTCGACCGACGCGACGCGGGGCGCGGGCATGCGCGCGATTATACGAAGTTCGCCCGGCGCGAGTTCGGCGCCGCTACTTCGCGGCGGCCGGCGCGGCCGGAGCCTTCTTCGGCTCGAGGATCGTCGGCGCCAGGCCGGGCAACGCGCGCGGCGCGCGCCAGAAGACCCCGCCGATCAGCAGGTTGATGACGCCGAGCGCGGCGAGCACCGCGGGATAGGCCGGGTTCAGGAACCCGCTCGCGATCGCCAGCAGCGCGTAGCCGGTGGAGATCGCCGCGTTGAAGAAGCTGCCGGAGACGCCGCCGACCCGGCTGTTCTCGCTCGGCTTCGTGTTGCGGTAAAGATAGGTGAAGAGCGCGTTGAGGCTGGGGCCGTTGACGACGCCCGCGGCCAGCATGGCCAGGTACATCGCCGTCTTCACGGTCAGGAACGGCAGGAGCGCGGGCCAGGTCCAGACCACGAAGGGCAGCCACACGGCCGCGAAGCCGACGCCGGCGAACTTCAGCCAGCCGCGGTCGGTCACGCGCGCGGTCAGCGCGATGAGGCCCGCCGTCACGGCGGCGGCGGCCGCCGCGATGAGCCAGGCGCCCGGGAAGACCTTCGTGATCATCCAAAGGCCGGCGGTGCCGACGACGGCGGCCTGGATCAAGCGGTGCGCGCCGATCGCTTTCGGCACGGCCGCGCGCAGCGAGCCGATCTTGAACTCGCGGCCCCCGACGAACGGCACGGGGACGTCGGGCAGCTTCGTGCGCGCGGAGACCGAGATCATGCCGCCCAGGAACAGAGCGCCGAGGAACTGGCTCGCGAGCTCGATCTTGTGCGGCCCGGCGAGGATCCCGGCGACGTTCGGCGCCGCGATCAGATAGAGCGGGTAGTACATCACCGTGCTCAGCGCGAGCAGGCCGACGGTCCAGACCTGGCGCTTGCGGTAGACGCGCTGCTCGTCCTCGACGCCGGAGAGCTCGCGCTCCTTGGCGTTGACGGCCTCGTCGGCCGCGCCGGAGCGGCGCAGATCCGAGAGCTCGGCGGTGAGCGCGTCGTGGCGGGCGGTGACCGTCTTCTCGCCCTCCGTGGCCTCGCGCGTGGAGCCGCTGATCAGCGCGCGGAACGCGTCGGTGCGCGATATCCAATAGACGAGCGCCGCGATGATCGGCAGGGGAGCGGTGAGCGCGTGATGCGCCGAGACGTAGGCCGCGAAGGCCGACACCCAGCCCAAGTGCAGGGAGACGCCGAGCGCGGCGATGTTCGGCAGCAGGAAGGTCAGGCTCGAGAAGAGGCCGATGCCGGCGGCGAGCGCGAGAGCCGGCTTCCAGTTGGCACGCGCGAAGGCGGCCGCGCGCGCGAGGAACGGCTCGGCGGGCGCCGCGGGCTTGGCGGCCGGCGCCGCTCCCTGCGCGAGCTTGATGTTCGGGATCGTCTTCCAGACCACGGGGACGAGCGCCAGGTTGATCAGGGCGGCGGCGGTGAAGATCGAGAACGGGCTCACGACGTCGGCCACGCGGCCGATGCTGAACAGCGCGCCGAGGATCATCTGCACGAACGGGAACATCATGAACAGCGTGTTGTTGATGTTGCCGAGCTGCTTGGACGGGAAGAGCACGCGGAGGAACGAGCCCTGCGTCGTCATGATCGACGAGAGCAGGAAGCCCTCGCCCATCGCGCCGACGAGCAAAGTGCCGAAGTTGACGAGGCCGAAGAGGTGGAAGAGCGGCAGGGCGCTCAGCGAGACCACGCGCAGCAGGGTGTTCAGCGCCATCGCGTTGCGCGCGGACATGTTCTTGACGGCCTGGCCCATGATGCTCGCGGCCGCGATGCCGGCCATCGGGCTCAGCGACATCAGGATGCCGTAGCCGCCCCAGCCGACGCCGGGCGCGGACGTCGCGACCTGCACGAAGGCGAGGGTCACGAGCATGTAGGCGGCCATGCTCGGCACGCTCTGCAGCACGAGGCCGAGCAAGGTCTTCACGTTGATCGGATCGTCCGGGCCCGGGGCCTTCGGCGACGGCGCGTCCCAGCCGATCAGATGGCCGACGCGCGCGAGGGCGCGGCTCAGCCAGGACTTCGGCGCGGGGCGGCCGAGCGCGCCGAGGATCTCCGCGGACGCCGCGGCGCCCTTCGTCGGCCAGACGAAGACGTTCTCGACGCGCGGGTCGGCGGTCCCGCCGACCGCGATCGTGAGCGCGCCGGGCGCGGCCTTCGACATGTCGGAGTCGACGGTGCGCGTGCCGAAGTACGAGTCGCCGACGATCAGCATCGACTCGGCGGCGGCGGTCTCGACGCCGCGCGCGGCGAACTCCTCGCGCAGGGTCTTGATGCCGACCGACTTGTCGAGCAGCGAGATCGTCAGGTAGGAGGGGTTCTTCGGGTCGGCGGCCTGGCGGCCGGCGACGGTGATCTTGACGCCCGCGCCGTCCAGGCGCGACTGCATGAAGCGCGCGGCCTCTTGGACGGTCTCCGCGGGCATGCCCAGCGGCAGGAAGCGCACCCACTTGAAGTCGCCGAGGTTCTCTTCCTTCCCGTTGTACTCGAAGCGGCCGAACTTCTCGGCCGTCGCGGCGGAGGCCGCGACGATCGCGGCGCGCTCGGCGTCGGTGAAGCGCAGCTTCGCGTCGCGGGCCAGGACCGGCGCGCCCGCCGCGTCGAAAGAGATCACGCGCGCGCCGCTGTCGGCGCCGACGAGGAGCTTCGACTTCTGCTCGGGCGTCATCGGGGACAGCGAGTCGACGATCGAGGAGTCGCGCTCGCTCTTCTTGATATCGGGTCGATCCGTCAGGACCGCGGTCATCACGCCGGCGTCGGCCGAGGCCTTGAGGCCGGCGGCGATCTCGGGGGAGACGGGCTCGCGGAAGCCCGCGAGCGTGTCGTCGTAGTCGAACACCGCGGCCGCGGGCTTGACCGAGGCCAGCTGCGCGAGGATCTCGTCGGCGTGCAGGCGCGAGACGGGGCGCAGGCTCTTGACCACGCCCTGCTGGGCCAGCGCGTACAGGGCCTCGCGGTGGACCTCGTAGTCGGCGGCGCCGCCCTCCGGGTTGGCGGCGGCCACGCGCTCGAGGCTCTCGCGCGAGTCCGGCCCGAGCGCCAGCGCGCGGACGGCGGCGCGGCGGCCGGGCAGGGGCTGGGCGGAGTCGACGGCGCGGGCCTCGAGCTCGTTCGGCGTCGCGCCGGCGAGGAAGGCGTCGCCGGGCTGGAGGCCGGCGCCGACCAGGCGCACCGGCGACGGCGCGGCGGCGGGGCTGGAGGCGGCGTCGGACTTCGCGCTCGCGTCGGCCGCGGCGGAGGCGGGAGACGACGGAGAGAACGCCGGGGCGCCGTCGACGACCGCCAGCACGCGGCGCGCGCCGGTGAAGAGGGTCTCGAGCAAGCCCGACTTCGCGCCTTCCTCCGCGGCGGCGATGCCGTCCGCGGCGGACGTCAGCTGAGCGCGGACGTTCGTCGCGTCGTTGGAGCCGGAGAGGCCCGCGGCGAACGCGGGCGCGGCGGCCGCGGGACCGGCGATCGCGGCGCCGGGAGCGGCGACGGCCGCGGCGGGAGAGGCGTCGGCCGGAACGGCGGCGAGCGCGGCCGCGGGAGCGGCGGTCGGGACCGCGGACTGCGGCAGAGCGGCCGGCGCGGCGAGAGCGGGGACGATCGACGCCGCCGGGGCGGCGAAGGCGGCGGCCGGAGAGGCCGCGGCGGAACGGAACGAAGGCGCCGCGAGCCCGCCGCTCAGGGACGGGGCGAGCGCGGCGGCGGACGGAATGGTCGGGATGCCGGAGGCGGAGGCGCCGAAGGCCGAGGCGGCCGTGGCTCCGGCCGAGGCGGAGCCGGCCGAGGCCGCGCCGATGACCTGCGCGGCGGCCTCGTAAGAGGCGAGTCCTGGCGCCAGGGCCACCAAGACGGCGGCCAGAAGGACGGGAACGGCGCGGCGCAGGAGGCGTCGGGCGTAGGTCATGCGGATACTATAAATGATGAAACCGGAAGCGGAATGGGTCCTCAGGGCCGCCGCCTCGAGGCAATGGTCCTAGGCTCCCGGGGCCCCGGCCCCGGGCCCGGCGGGCTGTATTTTCTGTCGTCTCGACGGGGTCTCGACGAGGGGTGAGGCCCTTCCGTTGCGACAACGAAAGGTGCCCTCCCAGAAAAGAGGGCGCCGCAAAGGACGCACAGAAGAGACGGAGACGCCGAAGGCCCAGTCGGAATGGGACACGAAGTAGGCGCTCCGGGACGTCAGGAGGCAGGGCGGCCGCCGGATGACCGCCCTGCTCGTTTTTTTGCGGACCCCCTCGCCGTTTCGTTGCATAGTCATATTAAGGAACCTTCTCTCGTGCGTCTTCGCGAAGGTCCCGGCCGCGGAAGGGCCCCATGAACGAGATTTCTTCCGCCTTGCTGCCGATCTTCGATCAACTGGCCGATGGGATCTGCCTCACGAGCCAGGGCCGCATTCTGTACATGAATCCGGCGGCGGAGAAGCTCATCGGAGTCGCGTTCTCCGAGGCCCGCGGCAGCTCGCTGTGCGACCTGCTCTGCGGCCATCTGTCCACGGCGGACTGCGTCGACTGCGCCGCGCATTGCCCCCTGCGCGATCCCGCCCACCCGGAGAAGGCCGTCGCGTTCGACGGCTGCTACCGGCGGCGCGCGTTCGACTGGCACGAGCTCACGATCGACCGGATCGAGCACTCGCGCGACCTGCGCGTGCGCTGCCTGAGGGCCGGCCCGTGGCCGGACCCCGACCAGCCCGACACGCACCTGACCATCCTCGAGGACGTCTCCGCGCGCGAGAACCTGGAGCGGGAGCGCGAGGACTGGCGCAGCATGATCGCTCACGACCTACGCAGCCCGCTGACCGTCGCCTACGGCGTCCTGATGGCGATTAAGGAGGACCTCGACTCCGGCGCCCCGAAGGCTCCCGACCCCGCGATGGTCGACATCGGCGTCAGCAACTGCCGCCGCATGATCGAGCTCGTGGACCTCTATCTCGACGTCTCCAAGATCGACGCGGGGCAGATGCGGACCGAGATCAAGGAGCTCGACCTCGCGCAGCTCGTGCGCGCCTGCGTCGAGGAGCAGTCCCCGCTCACGAAGCAGCGCCGGATCTCGCTCGCCGTCCGCGTGCCGTCCGGCCTGAAGGTCCTGGCGGACGCGGAGCTGCTCCAGCGCGTCGTGCAGAACCTGCTGAACAACGCCCTGAAGTTCACGCCGGAGGGCGGGCGCGTGGAGCTTTCGGCGGCCCCGGAGCCGCGCGACGCCGCGCGGCTGTGCTTCGCGGACACGGGGCCCGGCATCGCGCCCGAGGAGATCCCGCGCCTCTTCGACCGCTACCACCAGGCGAAGGCGCGGCGCGAGGGCCGGATCAAGGGCACGGGGCTCGGGCTGGCGTTCTGCCGGCAGGCCCTGGCCGCCATGCGCGGCGACATCCGCGCGGAGTCGAAGCCGGGCGAAGGAAGCCGCTTCATCATCCGTCTTCCGATGCCGCCCAAACAGAGGCAGGAACATGCAGGCTAAAGAAATCATGCACGAAAAAGTCGTGACGGCCCGGCCGGGCATGTCCCTGCCGGAGCTCGTGCAGATGCTCGACGAGCACCACATCAGCGGCGTCCCCGTGGTCGCGTCCACCGGCGAATTGGTCGGCGTGATCTCGCAGACCGACCTCGTGCGCCGCGAGCGGGCGGCGTCGCCGCGGATGGTCCCCGAGTATCATCAGCATCCGGAGGGCGGCTCGCATCCGGGCGGCTACCAGCTGGAGGTGCCCGCCGCCGTCAAGGTCGCCGCCGTGATGACTCCGTGGGTCATCGCTTTCGACGAGGAGACCACGATCGAGGAGCTCGCGCACGAGATGCTCGCCAAGAACGTCCACCGCGTGATCATCACGCGCCAAGGCCGGCTCTGCGGCATCGTGACCTCGATGGACCTGCTGCGCGCGCTGCTGGCCGCGGCGACGCGGAAATAGCCGCGCGCCGCCGCCGGCGCGTCTTGAAGGCGCGTCGCGTTCTTTGCATAAATCGTCCTGCGGCGCCGCCGCGAACCGAGCCGGCCCTGGAGGACGCGATGCAGAGGAATCTCCGTCGGAGCCTTTTCCTGCCGTGCCTGGCGGCCTTGGCGGCGGCCTGCGCCACGCCGGCGAACTACGTCAAGCCGTGGCCGGCGCGCGAGCCCGCCGACGCCTCCGCGCCGACCGGCGCCCTGTTCAAGCTGAACGTCGACGCCGACATGAGCGGCATGCCCGTCGTCGCCGTGCGGATGTACCTCCCGACGTACGAGCAGGCGGTCGCGAAGGTCCCTGTCGACCAGTGGGAGACGCTCACGCTCCCGGGGACCGCTCTCAACCGCTTCCCGAACGACGTCATCCTCGCGCCCCTGCCGCCGGGCAACTATTACGGCTCGTCCATCCAGGTCGATTTCATGGGGAACCAGGTGCACACCGTGAACGCGCCGCCCGGCGGAGTCTTCGCCCACTTCAAGGTCCCCCCCGGCAAGGTGGCCGTGCTCGGCTCGATCGACCTGGCCGTGAAGAACTCCGTCCTCTCCGAGGACGCGTCCGGCAAGCAGATCAGCACCAACATCAACGCGCGGCCCGACAGCTCGTACGCGAAGAGGCTGGAGGTCGTGAACGCGGCGCTCGCGCGGCCGGAGGCGGATTCGCTCCGCTGGCGCGCGGCGCTGGAGGCGGCGCGCGGCGACGTGGAGGCCGCGGGGGACTTCGCGGACGAGTACATCGTCCAATCCTGGCCGTCGCGCGCGTCGCCTCCCGTCGCGGCGGCCCACCCGCCGACCGGCGTGCTGCTGAAGCTGAGCATCGACGACAGCCGCAACGCGATCAGCATCAACAGAGTCAAGGTGTACTTCCGGCGCGCCGATCAGGCGAGCGGAGACTCCGCCGCGAACTTCCAGTACGTGGTCATCCCCGGAGGCGCGCTCAACCGGTTCCCGAACGACCTCCTCCTCGCGCCGCTCTCGCCCGGAAGCTACGAGGGCACGCTGCTGGTCTTCGAGTACGGCGGGCACACGGCCTCGTTCCGCCTGAAAGGCGACTACGACAAGTACGAGGTCCGGCCCGGCAAGGTCACCGTGCTGGGAGCGGTGGACACGCACTTCAGCGCCCACGCGACCACGCTGGCCGACGGACGTCCCGGCGCGACGGCCGTCCTCGACGTCGGCTCCGCCGGCTATCTCGAGAAGCCGCGGGTCGCGGAGGCCCGGCGCCAGGCCGTGGCGGCCGCGCTCGCGCGGCCCGAGGCGGAGAGCCTGAACTGGCGCGAGGCCCTGGAGGCCGCGCAGGCCGAGCTCGCCCGGTAGCGCGCCGTCAGGCGCGGCTGGGCGTGGCGCCGAAGGCGGCCGCGAACTCGCGCTCGAACACGCGCGCGTCCGCGATGCGCTTGGTCGGGTCCGGCTCCAGGACGTGCTCGAAGAACACGTCGAGCGCCGGCGGCAAGGACGGGTCCAGCCGCGTGACCGGCGCGTACGTCCGGTGGAGCTTCTGCTCCATGTAGTCGGGTCCCTCGAACGGCCGCCGCCCGGTCAGCAGCTCGTAGGTCATCACGCCCAGCGCGTACACGTCCGCCGCGCGCGACACCGAGCCCATCATCTGCTCCGGCGACATGTACGGCGGCGTGCCCGACACGAACGTCGTCTGCGTCGCGTCGGCGCCGCTGCGCGACTGGTGCGCGATGCCGAAGTCCATGACCTTCGAAGCGCCGTTCTTGGCGATCATCACGTTCGACGGCTTCAGGTCGCGGTGGACGATCTTGCGGTCGTGCGCGTAGCCCAGCGCCGAGCCGATCTCGGAGACCAGGCGCCGGACCTCGGCGGGCGGCAGGCGCTTGCCCCCCGCCATGAGCTGGTCGAGCGGCCGGCCGTCGACGTACTCGAACACGAGCAGGATGTCGCCGCCGCCGACCACCGCGTGGATCTCCGCGATGTGCTCGTGCTTGAGCTGGGCCACCATGCGCGCCTCGTGCAGGAAGCGCTCGAGCTCCCCCATGTCGCCGCGCCCGTCGCGCTGGAGCTGCTTGATCGCGACCGGGCGCTGCAGGGTCTCGTCGAACGCCTGGTAGACCACGCCCATGCCGCCGCGCCCGAGCTCGCGCATGATCCGGTAGTGCCCGCCGATGAAGTCGCCGGCGGCGACCGTGCGCGCGACGTCGACCGGCTCCCCC
>JGI12269J14319_10003586_pt1 | contig 14508 bp, 12 predicted proteins | sample PeaSoiSIISIP2007_FD_14319 | JGI IMG/M metagenome (IMG submission 14319) | reverse complement strand
GGGCCAGTCGTGGGCGTGGCTGTCGGCGTGGCCGTCGGGTTCGCCGTGTGGGCCGCCACCTGGTGGGGGGCGACCCCCGTCCTCGTCCGGTCCCTGCACGCCGTGCCCGCCGACGAGGACGACTACGCCCGGGTCTTCAACCAGGTCGACGGCCTGTGCGCCACGATGGGTCTGGCCCTTCCCACCGTCTGCGTCGTGGAGGACGATCTCCTCGGGTCCCTCGTCCTCGGGCGCCGGCGACGGGTCGCCGTCCTCGTGGTGACATCGGGGCTGGCCCGGTCGTTCGATCCCGTCCAGCTCGAAGGGGTCTTGGCCCACGAGTTGATGCACGTGAAATGCGCGGACATCGTCCCCGCCACCATGGCCGCCGCCATGGCTCTTCCCCTCGTGATGGTGCTTCCGGGCATGGCCAACCTCGTCCATGTCCTGGCCGGTCGGGGCCGGGAGTTCCGGACCGATCAGCTGGCCGTGGGTGTCACCCGCTATCCGCCGGGGCTGCGCGAGGCCTTGGCCCTCATGGTCGACGGACCCGTGCCCGGTACGTCCTCCCCCTTGGCCGGACGGAGGGTGGCACAGGTGACCCGGTGGTTGTGGACGGTCTCGCTGGCCGACGGGACCGGCGGGCGGAGATCCGAGGGCGGTGTCACCGGTGAGCTGGATGACGCCACCGTACGTATCGCCGCCCTGGATGAGTGGTAGGCGTTCGGAGGGAACGCACGGACACGGCAGTAGACTCGGGCCATGAGCGACGCTCCCCGCACCTCACCGGCCCCATCTGACGGCACCGCCTCGTCGGGGGGGGACACGGCCGCCACCGAGGCCGGTCGGCGGACGGCAACGTTCACCGTGAAGCGCGGGCTCGCCGACATGCTGCGCGGCGGTGTGATCATGGACGTGGTCACCGACGAACAGGCACGGATCGCCGAGGACGCCGGCGCCGTGGCCGTGATGGCACTCGAACGGGTGCCGTCCGACATCCGCGCCCAGGGCGGTGTGGCGCGCATGAGCGACCCGGCCCTGGTGGAGGCCATCCAGCACGCGGTGACGATCCCCGTGATGGCCAAGGCGCGCATCGGGCACTTCGCCGAGGCCCAGATTCTCGAGGCGCTCGCCGTCGACTACATCGACGAGAGTGAGGTGCTGACCCCGGCTGACGAGGCGCACCACATCGACAAGTGGGCATTCCGGGTCCCCTTCGTCTGCGGCGCCACGAACCTCGGTGAGGCGCTGCGCCGGATCTCCGAAGGGGCGTGTCTCATTCGCTCCAAAGGCGAGGCCGGCACCGGGAACATCGTGGAAGCCGTTCGGCACCTGCGGTCGATCCTGGGCGACATCCGGGCCCTGACGCAGGTCGATGCGACGGAGCGCTACACCTGGGCCAAGAACCTCGCCGCCCCGATCGACCTCGTGCGCGAGGTTGCCGCCACGGGACGTCTCCCTGTTCCGTTGTTCTGCGCCGGGGGGATCGCCACCCCGGCCGATGCCTCCCTGGTGATGCAACTCGGTGCCGAGGCCGTGTTCGTGGGATCGGGCATCTTCAAGAGTGAGGATCCGGCGCGCCGGGCCCGTGCCATCGTGGAGGCGACCACGCATCACGACGATCCCCAGATCGTGGCCAAGGTGAGCCGGGGCCTGGGGGCGTCCATGCCCGGGCTCGAGATCGGCACCCTGGAGCAGCGCCTGGCCGGGCGCGGCTGGTAGTCGGACCGCCCGTGCGACCCGTGGCGGCGGAGGTGCCCCCAGGTGAACATCGGCGTTCTCGCCTTGCAGGGAGACGTCGCCGAGCATCGACGCGCCCTCGCTGACCTCGGCGTCGGCAGCCGACCCGTCCGCCGTCCCGCCGATCTGCCCGGCCTGGACGGCATCGTGATGCCGGGGGGCGAATCGACCACCATCTCCATGCTGCTTGCGTCCTCAGGGCTCCTCGAGCCGTTGGGCAAGGAGATCGCCGCCGGCCTGTCCGTCTTCGGCACCTGCGCCGGCATGATCCTTCTGGGCACGGCCGTCATCGGGGGGCGCGACGACCAGACCAGCTACGGGGCTATCGACATCACCGTCCGGCGCAATGGCTACGGCCGGCAACTGGCGTCCTTTGAATGCGATCTGGACGTTCCCGCCGTGGGTGAGGATCCGTTCCACGCCGTGTTCATCCGCGCCCCTCTGGTCGAGTCGACCGGAGAGGGTGTGGAGGTCCTGGCTGTGGTCGAGCCGGCCGCCGACGGGTCGCAGTCACCGGGTCCCGGGGTGGTCACCGCCGGTGTCACCGACACCCCCGTGGCCACACCGGTGCTGTGCCGCCAGGGGTCCGTGCTGGTGGCGGCGTTCCATCCGGAGCTCACGGCCGATCGCCGGGTGCACCGGCTGTTCGTATCGACGATCGAAGAGAGGGGACGGTAGGCGATGTCGGGTCACTCGAAATGGGCCACCACCAAACACCGGAAGGCCGCGGTCGATCAGGCGCGGGCCAAGAGCTTCGCCAAGCTGATCCGCCAACTCGAGGTGGCCGCCCGCGAGGGCGGCAGCGACCTCACCGCCAACGCCACCCTCCGCACCATGTTCGACAAGGCGCGCTCGGCCTCGGTGCCCATGGACACCATCGAACGCGCCATCAAGCGGGGGTCCGGAGAGCTCGAGGGCGTGCGCTACGAGCAGGTGTCCTACGAGGGGTACGCGCCGGGTGGCGTCGCCATCATGGTGGAGACGCTCACGGACAATCGCAACCGCACCGGCGCCGAGGTCCGCAACGTCTTCGCCCGCAACGGCGGATCCATGGCCGAACCGGGAGCGGTGTCGTGGCAATTCGAGCGCAAGGCGGTGATCGGCCTGCCGCGGGCCCTCGAGGAGGACAAGGTCATGGAAGTGGCCATGGAAGCGGGGGCCGAGGACCTGAGCGACGACGGGGAGAGGTGGGTGGTGACGGCGGCGCCGACCGATCTCGGGGCCGTGCGCGACGCCCTCGAGGCCGCCGGGATGACGGTCGAGTCGGCCGAGCCGGCCATGGTGGCGTCGACCACGGTGCCCGTGACCGAGGAGGGCGAGGCTCGCCGCGTCCTGCGACTGCTCGAGGCTCTCGACGACCACGACGACGTGCAGAACGTCTGGTCCAATTTCGACATGCCCGACGAGGTGCTGGCCGCCGCCGCCGAGTGAGGAGGCACGATCCACCTGCCCTCGGGCGTCGCTTGCTACAGTCGAACGCGTGTTCGTCCTGGGCATCGACCCCGGCCTGTCGCGCTGCGGCTATGGGCTCGTCCGGCGCTGCGGAGGTCGCCTGACGGCGAGCGCCGGCGGGGTGGTGACGACCGACGCGGCCGCCCCCCTCCCCGAGCGGCTCCTCATGCTGTTCACGGAGTTGCGCACCCTCGTGTCCGAGATGGGTCCCGACGCCGTCGTCGTCGAACGCGTCTTCTTCCAGACGAACGTGCGCACGGCCATGGCCACGGGCCAGGCCGGGGGGTTGGCCCTGGTGGCGGCGGCGGAGGCGGGCTGCGAAGTGGCCCAGTACACGTCGAACGAGGTGAAGCAGGCCGTCGTTGGCTTCGGGAGCGCGTCGAAGGAGCAGGTCCAGAACATGGTGGCCGCCCTGCTGGAGCTTCCCGAGCGCCCCAGTCCCCCCGACGTGGCCGACGCCCTGGCCCTGGCCGTCTGCCACCTGACGTCGCAACCCCTGCGAGAAGCCATCGCCGCCGCCGGCGGGGGGCGATCGTGATCGGGTGGTTGAGCGGACGGCTGATCGCCCGGACGGGCGACGGCGAGCTGCTCGTGGACGTGCAGGGGGTGGGGTACCGGGTGAGCGTGCCGACCCCTCTCCTCGTCTCCACCGGCGAGCCGGGGGCCGAGGTGACCCTGCACATCCACACCCACGTGCGCGAGGACGCCATCGTGCTCTACGGCTTCGCCACCACCGAGGAGCGGCGGTGCTTCGAGGCGTTGCTCTCCGCCCACGGCGTGGGGCCGTCGCTGGCCCTGTCCGTTCTCTGCGCCCTGCGGCCGGCCGACCTCGTCCGGGCCGTCCTCGAAGAGGACCTGGCCGTGTTGTGCGCCGTCCCCGGCGTCGGTCGGAAGACCGCGGCCCGGCTGGTCCTCGACCTGCGGACCCGCCTGGAGCTGCCGGAGTTCTCCGGCGACGGCGTCCCGGGCGGGTCCTGCCGAACCACGGTCGAGCCGCGCGGCGAGGTGCGGGCCGCGCTGGCGGAGCTCGGGTACGCACCGGAGGAGATCCGCCGGGCCCTGCACGACATACCCGACGAGGGGGCGGTGGAAGAGATGCTCCGTCGGGCCTTGCGCGAGCTGGCGAGCGTCCGGTGAGTCGTCGCGAGGTTGTCGCCGTCCCCGATGGGGAGTCTCCGTCGGCCGTACCGATCGACGAGGCCCCGCCGCGACCGGTCGATCCGGCNGTCGATCCGGCCGACCTGGCCGACGAGGTCCGCCTCCGGCCGCGTCGCCTCGAGGAGTTCCTGGGCCAGGCGCAGCTCACCGAGCACCTCCAGATCGTGCTCGAGGCGGCCCGACGACGCGAGCAGCCGGTGGACCACCTTCTGTTCGCCGGTCCACCGGGATTGGGCAAGACCTCGTTGGCCGGGATCGTGGCCGCCGAGATGGGAGTCGGCCTGAGGATCACGTCGGGGCCGGCCCTCGTGCGCACGGGCGACCTGGCCGCCATCCTCACCGACCTGCAGCACGGTGACGTCCTCTTCATCGACGAGATCCACCGGTTGCCGCGGCCGGTGGAAGAGGTTCTGTACCCGGCGATGGAGGACTTCCAGTTGGACATCCTCATCGGCAAGGGCCCCACGGCGCGGTCGATCAGACTCGATCTGCCGCGGTTCACGCTGGTGGGGGCCACCACCCGGACGGGGCTTCTCACCGGACCGTTGCGCGACCGGTTCGGTTTCCTCGGCCGGCTGGACCTGTACGCGCCCGACGACCTGCAGGGCATCGTCACACGCGCCGCGGGGATCCTGGGCGTCGAGGTGGCGGCCGAAGGCGCGTGGCAGATCGCGGCGCGCGCCCGCGGTACTCCGCGTATCGCCAACCGGCTCCTGAGACGTGTCCGCGACTACGTCGAGGTGCGTGCCGAGGGGGCGATCACGGCTGAGCTCGCCTCGGAGGGTCTGGAGATGTTCGGAGTGGACGGGCTCGGCCTCGACAAGGTCGACCGGGCCATCCTCGACGCTCTGTGCCGGCGGTTCGACGGTCGTCCGGTGGGACTGGTGACCCTGGCCCAGTGCATCGGGGAGGAGACGGAGACGGTGGAGGACGCCTACGAGCCCTACCTGCTCCAGCAGGGCCTCGTGATGCGGACCCCCCGGGGGCGGGTGGCGACGCCCCGGGCCTTCGCACACCTGGGCATGAGCGACCGCCGCGCCGATCCCGTCGGGGGAGCCGCCACCTTGTGGTGAGGTCGCCCACCGGCGGGCAGATCGGTGGGAACGATCCGGGTCCGGTGGGGCGGTGGACCGGACACATTTGACCTGGCTGAGGTGGGAAGACGGCCGCCGGTGCCGGGGTCGGAGGGCACGCCTGGGCTAAGGTCGAGCGCTCGGAACCACCCGGAGACCACCCACCCATGCCCACAGCCACCGAACTCTTTGCCGTCATGTTGGCGAAGTCGTCGACGACGACGAAGCCCTCGGCGTCGTCGGGTGTGGGCACCCTGGTCTTCTTCATCGTCATCTTCGGTCTGGTCTACGTCTTCTTCCTGCGGCCCCGCTCACAGGCCGCCCGCCGCCAGCGGGACACGCTCATGGAGCTCTCGTCCGGTGACGAGGTCCTCACCGGGGCCGGCATCTTCGGTACCGTGCTCGACGTGGAAGCGGACCGGGTCACCCTCGAGACCGCTCCGGGGACGCGGATCACCGTGCTGCGCTCCACCATCGCCCGACGCATCGCCGAGCCCGACGCCAACTCCGTGGCCGAGCAGAACTGGCAGGACGAGGCCCACGACGGTGTGGCCGAGGCGGCCGGATGGCACGACCCGAGCGAGCACGGGACCTCGGGCGAGCACGGGACCTCGGGCGAGCACGGGACCTCGGGCGAGCACGACACGGAGGGCGAACCCGACGGGGCCAAGGACGAGCCTGAGGCCGACGGGGCGCCGGGCACGGGACCGGGAGGAGGCCGGTGAAGCGCTCACTGGTGGTCAGTCTGTCGGCCGTCGTGGCCATCGCCGTCATCCTCCTGGCCGCCACCCTGGGTGCCGGCTGGTCACCGAAGCTCGGTCTCGACCTGGCCGGCGGGTCGCAGCTCGTCTACCAGCCGCAGCACAAGATCTCGGCCGGCGACCTGACGACGACCATCGACGTCATCCGCAACCGCGTCGACGCCGCCGGGGTCTCGGGCGCCAACGTGAACTCCCAGGGTGGCAACATCGTGGTGCAGTTGCCGGGTCTCAAGAACCCCCAGGCGGTCATCAACATCATCAGCAACACGGCCCAGCTGACCTTCCGTCCGGCGCTGTGTACGGCCTCTCCCTATGTGGCACCCAAGACGACGCCGACGGCGCTCCCCCCGTTGCCGAGCGCGTGCTCGTCCAACCGGTACTCGATCCAGTTGCCCCCCACGGGGAGCCTGACGGTCGACAGCTCCGGCAATTCGAACCTCAACGCCATCCCGGCCGATCCGACGCTGTCGTCGTACAAGACGACGCAGCCCGTCTTCGACGACCTCCATCCCCACAGCCCGGTCCTGATCCCGCTCGTCGGTGGTGGCGGGTTCCGCAATCTGCTCGGACCGGCCGAGATGAACGGCACCGCGGTGGCCAGCGCCACCGCCCAGTTCATCGCCCCATCGTGGGTGGTGAATGCCACGTTGACCGGTAAGGGCGCCATCGAGTGGGACAACCTGACCAAGAAGTACTTTCACGAGATCATCGGGATCGACCTCGACGGCCAGATCGTCTCCAACCCGCTCACCCTGCCGAGCCAGGCGACGTGGACCACGTTCGGCGGCCGGGTGCAGATCAGCGGCAACTTCACGCAGACCTCGGCCCAGAACCTCGCCCTCGATCTCAACTACGGGTCGCTGCCCGTGCCCCTGAAGCCGATAGACCGGACCACGGTGTCGCCCAGCCTCGGCAAGTCCTCTCTCAAGGCCGGTCTGGCCGCGGGGATCGGCGGGCTCATTCTCGTGCTGATCTACACCATCCTCTACTACCGGGCCCTCGGCATCGTGGTGGTCTCCGGACTGGTGGTCACCGCCGCGCTGCTGTTCGCCATCGTGTCCGCACTGGGGCGGTCGAGCCTGAATCTGACTCTCGACCTGTCCGGTGTCACCGGACTGATCGTGTCTGTCGGTATCACCGTCGACTCCTACATCGTGTACTTCGAGCGATTGAAGGACGAGGTGCGAAGCGGACGGTCGGTGCGCACGAGCGTCGACAAGAGCTTCCAGGGGGCCTTCCGGACCGTGCTGGCGGCCGACACGGTGTCGTTCGCCGCCGCTCTCGTGCTGTGGCTGCTCGGGGCGGGAACGGTCAAGGGGTTCGCTTTCTTCCTGGGCCTGTCGACCCTCCTCGACGTCTTCACCACCTACTTCTTCACCCGGCCCCTGGTGATCATGCTGGGTCGCAACGCCAAGGTCACCGGCGCCCGGATGATCGGGATCGCCCGTGGGCTGGCCGTGGAATCCGGAGGGACCTCGTGACCGTCACCGACGACGCCCCGTCCGCCATAGCCGCGCCGCACGGCCGGCCCAACGCCTTCGTCCGTCTGTACCGGGGCGAGACGTCGTTCGATTTCGTCGGCCGTCGGCGGCAGTGGTACCTCATCTCGGGCGTCGTCATCGTGGCCGGGATCCTGTCCATGAGCACGAAGGGTTTCAACTTTGGGATCGACTTCAAGGGCGGGCAGTCGTGGGAGGTTCCCGCCCTGTCGGCCAACTCCACCACCGTTCAGAACGCGGTGCAGGCGGCCGGGGTGTCGAGTCCCATCATCGAGTTCCTGGGGACCGGAAGCGATAGAAAGGTGCAGGTCGAAGCGGACCTGAACAAGTTGTCGTCCACGGACAAGCTCAAGGTCGAGAGAGCGGTGTCGGTGGCGCTCGGCCGGATCAGTAACACACCCGCCGCCTCGGTGACGTTCTCCGACGTGGGGCCCACGTGGGGGAGCCAGATCACCGACAAGGCCATCTTGGCCGTGCTCGTCTTCTTCGTCGTGGTGGTCGGGTACATCACTCTGCGCTTCGAGTGGAAGATGGCCATCGCCGCCCTGGTTGCCGTGGTCCACGACCTGCTCGTGACCGCCGGCATCTATTCGCTCACCGGGTTCCAGGTCACGCCGGACACGGTGGTGGCCATCCTCACCATCCTCGGGTATTCGCTCTACGACACCGTCGTCGTCTTCGACCGGGTGGGTGAGAATACGAAGGGCTTCGGCGCATCGGGCCGGATGACCTACGAGGACGTCGTCAATCTGTCGATGAACCAGACGCTGGCCCGGTCGATGAACACCTCTCTCGTCGCCATCCTCCCGGTGCTGGCCGTGCTCGTGATCGGCGCCCAGATCCTGGGGGCCACGACACTGCAGTACTTCGGTCTGGCCCTGGTGATCGGGCTCACCTCGGGGGCCTACTCGTCGATCTTCATCGCCTCACCCATCCTGGCCGTGATGAAAGAGCGCGAGCCGCGCTACCAGAACATCCGTCAGAAGCTGGCCAATCGGGCCGATCGGGCCGGTCTGCTCACGCCGCGTGCGGCGGCGTTGTCCACCGCCTCGTCCACCTCGACGGCCAGGGCGACGGGACGTGGGGGCCGGGGACCGGCATCCAAGCGCCAAGGAGAGGTCCTGCGCCCGGGGAGCGCGGCGCGTGCCCGAACCGCCTCCGGTCCCGCTCCGGCGACTCCCGACGCGGTGGCCGTCGACGACGAGGACATCGACAGCTCCAACGGGGCGGCCCGTCCCGGCGGCGCGGCGGCCAAGCGGCCGGCGGGGGCCTCGGGAGCCCGACGTCCACCCCCACGCCCGCGCAAGGGCAAGGGAAAGGGAAAGGGCGGCAAGCGCCGGTAGGAGTCGACCCGTGAGCAAACCGGCCCGGATGGACACAGGTGGGCAGGCGGGCGGGTACCGTGGGATGGATGGTCACCGTCGAGCGTCAGGCTGCGCCCTTCCGCCGCCCGGCGTTGCTCGACGACCTGCTGGCGGGCCTTCTCGAGTCCGAGGACGGTCGGCGCTCACTCTCGTCGGACGCTGACCGCCAGCTGATCGCCCGGGCCGGGGCGGCCGCCGAGGCGGCCCACGCCGGCCAGGTGCGCCAGACGGGGGAGCCCTACGTCACCCACCCGGTGGCGGTGGCCGGCATCGTGGCCGACCTCGGTCTCGACGCCCTGTCGGTGGCCGCCGCGCTGTTGCACGACGCCGTCGAGGACACCGGCCTCAGCCTCGAGGACGTCGCCGCCGAGTTCGGGGACGAGGTGGCGGCCATCGTCGACGGGGTGACCAAGCTCGACCGCCTGCAGTTCGACTCCAAGGAGGCGCAACAGGCGGCCACGGTCCGCAAGATGCTCGTGGCCATGGCCAGTGACTGGCGGGTCCTCGTCATCAAGTTGGCCGACCGCCTGCACAACATGCGGACCATCGCCGTGATGCCCGATTGGAAGCAGCGGCGGACCGCGCAGGAGACGCTCGACATCTACGCGCCGCTGGCCCACCGGCTCGGTATCCAGGAGCTCAAGTGGCAGCTCGAGGACCTGGCGTTCGCCACGCTGCACCCGAAGCGGTACGCCGAGATCGAGCAGATGGTGGCCACGCGCGCCCCCGAGCGCGACGACTACCTGGCGCGGGTGCTCGTCGCCGTCCGCCAACGGCTGGCCGCGTCGGGCGTGGGAGCCGACGTGACGGGACGGCCCAAGCACCTGTGGAGCATCTACGAGAAGATGGTGGTGCGGGGAAAAGAATTCGCCGAGATCCACGATCTGGTGGCCATCCGGGTCATCGTCGAGTCGGAGAAGGACTGCTGGGCGGCGCTGGGTTCCATCCACGCCATCTGGAGCCCTGTCCAGGGACGGTTCAAGGACTACATCAACAGTCCGAAGTTCAATCTCTACCAGTCCCTCCACACGACGGTGATCGGACTCGAGGGCAAGCCCATCGAGGTCCAGATCCGGACCCAGGAGATGCACCGCCGGGCCGAATACGGCATCGCCGCGCACTGGGGGTACAAGGAGCAGGGCAAGGACGGGGCCGCCACCACGGCCGAGATGGCATGGTTGCAGCGGATCGTGGACTGGCAGCAGGAGACGGTCGACCCCTTCGAATTCCTCGAGACGCTGAAGCTCGACCTGGAACAGGACGAGGTCTACGTCTTCACCCCCAAGGGGAAGGTCATCGCCCTGGCCGCCGGGTCCACCCCCATCGACTTCGCCTACGCCATCCACACCGAGGTGGGCCACCGCTGCATCGGGGCCAAGGTGAACGGCCGCCTGGTGCCCCTCGACACCAAGCTGCAGTCGGCCGACACGGCGGAGATCATCACCTCCAAGGTGCCGTCGGCCGGACCCTCGCGCGACTGGCTGCAGATCGTCGCCTCGCCGAGGGCCCGCAACAAGATCCGTCAGTGGTTCAGCCGGGAGCGGCGCGAGGACGCCATCGACACCGGGCGCGAGGAGTTGGGGAAGGCGCTGCGGCGCGAGGGTCTGCCCGTGCAGAAGCTGGCCGCCTCCAACGCTCTCGAACGGCTGGCGGCGGCCATGAACTACACCGACCTCGACGCCCTGCACGCGGCCATCGGCGACGGCCACGTCTCGGCGCGGTCCGTGGCCCAGCGCCTGGCCCGCGACCTGCGCGGTGGGGGCCACGAGGACCAGCTGCCCACCACCGTCGGACCGGGGCTGGCCACCCGGACACGACGGGGGTCACCCGTCGGTGTGTACGTGGAGGGCCTCGACGACGTCATGGTGCGCCTGTCGCGGTGCTGCACGCCGGTGCCGGGCGACCAGATCGTGGGCTTCGTGACCCGCGGGCGCGGCGTCAGCGTGCACCGGGCCGACTGCGCCAACGCCAGCGCCCTGGCCGCCGGGGAGCAGGAGAGGCTCATCGAGGTGGAGTGGGACCGCGAAGGTTCCACCGTCTTCGTGGCGTCGATCGAGGTGCTCGCCTTCGACCGGTCACGGCTGCTGTCCGACGTGACCCGGGTGGTCTCCGAGCACCACCTGAACATCGTGGCCTCCTCCAGCCAGACCGCCCCCGACCGGGTGAGCCGGATGCGCTTCGACGTCGAGCTGGCCGACCCCGGGCATCTCGATTCCCTGCTCAGCTCGCTCAAGCACCTCGACGGTGTCTTCGACGCCTTCCGGACACTGCCCGGCCGAAAGGGCTGACCACCGGTGGCGGACGAGAAGGTTGACACGCAGGTGATCCGCGCCCCGACGGGTACCCACGACGTCCTGTGGCCGCAGTCGAGCCGCTGGGAGGCGCTGCTGGCCGCCTTCGCCGTCCGGGCCCGCCGGGCCGGATTCGGGCTCGTGCTCACGCCGATGTTCGAGGACGCCCGGCTGTTTCGCCGGGGGATCGGCGACGAGAGCGACGTCGTGACGAAGGAGATGTACGAGTTCGTCGATCGCGGGGGCCGTGCGCTGGCGCTGCGGCCGGAGGGGACGGCGTCGGTGGTGCGGGCCTTCGTCCAGCACCACCCGACCACTCCGTGGAAGGCGTGGTACGCCACGCCCGCCTTCCGGTACGAGCGGCCCCAGGCGGGCCGGTTCCGCCAGCACCACCAGCTCGGTGTGGAGGTGCTCGGGACCGATGATCCCGATCTCGACGTGGAGGTCATCGCTCTGGCCGCCGGTTTCTACGCCGATCTCGGGCTGCGCCGGATCGACCTGGCCGTCAACTCCATGGGGTGCACCGGTGACCGTCCCCGGTACGTGGCCGCCCTACGGGACTTTCTGGCCGGTCGGGCCACCGAATTGTGTTCCGAACACCGGGACCGCTTCTCCGCCAACCCGCTGCGTGTCCTCGACTGCAAGCGGCCGGAGTGCCGGGCCGTGACCGAGGACGCCCCCCGTCTGGTCGATTTCCTGGACGAGGCCTGCGCCGCGCACCTGGCGCGGGTGCGCGGAGGACTCGACGCGCTGGGGATCGCCTACCGGATGGAGCCCCGGCTCGTCCGTGGCCTCGACTACTACACGCGCACGACGTTCGAGTTCGCCGGGCTCGCCCTCGAGTCGGCCCAGAACGCCGTGGGCGGGGGCGGACGCTACGACGGGCTGTCCGAGGCCATCGGCGGGCCGCCGGCGTCGGGGATCGGATTCGGGATCGGCGTCGAGCGGCTCCTGTTGGCCTGTGATGCCGAAGGCTGCTTCGCCGTCGATCCCCCGGCGGCCGACGTCTTCGTCGTCGACCTGACCGGTGGGGAAGAGGCGCGCGATCTGGTGGACGGCCTGCGCCGGGCCGGCCTGACGGCGCTGCGGGCCTACGATGGCCGTTCGATCGGATCCCAGTTGAAGCAGGCCGACAGATCGGGAGCGCGGTACGCCGTGATCATCGGGGCCAAGGAGCTGGAGACGGGAGTGGTCACCGTGCGACCGCTGCGCGACGAGGGCGCCCAGGAGACGATGCCGCGTGCGGAGATCGTGGCCCGGTTGACCCGGCTGTCCGGCGCCGGATGACCGGGCGCCGGATGACAGGGCGCCGGATGACCGGGTGGAGGAAGACGGAGTGACGGCCACCAGCATGCGGACCCACATGTGCGGCGAGCTGGGGGCCGCCGACGCCGGCCGGCAGGTGCGGCTGTGCGGCTGGGTGGCGCGCCGGCGCGACCACGGGGAGCACCTGGCCTTCGTGGACCTGCGCGACCACACCGGGATCGTCCAGTGCGTCGTCGACGGCGGCGTGGACGTGAGGAGCGAGTGGGTGGTGTCCGTGGAGGGGACGGTGAAGGAGCGCCCCGAGGGCACGGTGAACGCCGAGCTCGAGACGGGGGAGATCGAGGTGGTCGAGTGCACGGTGGAGGTGCTCGGGAGCGCCGAGCCCCCGCCCTTCCCGGTGGACGACCGGGCCGAGACCGACGAGTCCGTGCGGCTGCGGTACCGCTACGTGGATCTCCGCCGGCCCCGGATGCAGAGGAACCTCCGGTTGCGGGCCCGGGCCGTCGGGGCCATGCGGGCGGCCATGGTGCGCCAGGGCTTCTGCGAGGTCGAGACGCCGCTGCTGTGGACGCCGACGCCCGAGGGGTCACGGGAGTTCGCGGTGCCGTCGCGACTGCACCACGGCTCGTTCTACGTCCTTCCCCAGAGTCCGCAGATCGCCAAGCAGCTGCTGATGGTGGGCGGGATGGACCGGTACTTTCAGGTGGCACGGTGCCTGCGCGACGAGGATCTGCGGGCCGATCGGCAGTTCGAGTTCACCCAGCTCGACATCGAGGCCTCGTTCGTGACGCAGGAGGAGATCCAGGCGGTGATCACCGAGGCGGTGGCCGACGCCACCGAGGCGGCCGTGGGGGAGGCTCCGGGAGAGGCGGAGCGGATCACCTGGCACGACGCCATGAACCGGTTCGGGACCGACAAACCCGATCTGCGCTTCGAGATGGAGCTCGTCGACCTGAGCGCCGCCTTCGCCGGCACCGCCGTCCGGGCCTTCGCCGCGCCGTGCGTGAAGGCGCTGCGGGTGCCCGGCGGCGGGTCCTTCGGCCGGAACCGTCTCGACGGACTGGTCGAGCGGGCCAAGGAGCTGGGGGCGAAGGGCCTGGCCTGGTTCAAGGTGACAGCGGAGGAACCGGCGGCGGTCGACTCGCCCCTGGACAAGTTCCTGGGGGACCCCGAACGGGAGGCCCTGGTGCGGGGGACGGGCGCCACCGGGGGTGACCTGGTGCTGGCGGTGGCCGACAGGTGGGCCCGGGCGTGCACCGTGCTCGGGGCGCTGCGCCTCGACCTGGGCCGGATGCCGATCGGTGAGGGGGGTCGCCGCTTCTGTTGGGTGACGGACTTCCCGCTCTTCGACGGGGTCGACGACGACGGGCGGCCCGTGGCTGCGCACCATCCGTTCACGATGCCGCATCCCGACGACCTGGGGCTGATCGGGAGCGACCCGTTGGCCGTGCGATCCCAGGCCTATGACCTGGTCCTGAACGGGTGGGAGCTCGGGTCGGGGTCGATCCGTATCCACCGGGAGGACATCCAGCGCGCCGTGTTCGACGCCCTCGGGATCAGCCCGGAGGAGGCCGACGCCCGCTTCGGGTTCCTGCTGGGGGCGTTTCGCTACGGGGCCCCGCCCCACGGGGGCTTCGCCGTGGGGATCGACCGCTTCGTGGCCCTGCTGGCGGGGGAGGGGAACATCCGGGAGGTGATCGCCTACCCGAAGACGCAGTCCGGGAGCGACCCCATGACGGGAGCGCCCAAGGCGGTGGCCGACTCGGTGCTGCGGGAGCTCGGCCTGCGCCCCGGGCCCCGACCCGACTGACGACCCGGGGACAAAGGGACCGGGGTGGCCGATCGGGGAGGAGGGACGAGGTCCCGGCCGGCGGCGCCCGACCTGTTCGGGGCGGCGGCCGCCGGTCGGCTGGCGTCGGGCGGGC
>JGI12269J14319_10003579_pt1 | contig 14515 bp, 13 predicted proteins | sample PeaSoiSIISIP2007_FD_14319 | JGI IMG/M metagenome (IMG submission 14319) | reverse complement strand
CCACCGGCCGAGCTAGCCGACTATTGCCGATAATCGTCGGCATTCGTGGTCCCCGCCAGCCTCACCCACCGGAGGTGGCCATGACTTTGCGCCATGCGGCCGATCAGACTCAAGCGTGACCGCGCCGTGCGAGCCGTGCGAATAGCCGCCGAAGTAGCCGGAGGACGAACGGGCTCACGTAGAACAACCCCACGGCGAGTCCAGCCATCACGAACGCGGTGGCCGCGGCATGGGTCACCCAGTAGACCGCCCAGTAGAGCGTGGTGCCCGTGGTCGTGTGGATCTGATCCACTGCTGCCCCTTTTGGTCCGCTGCGGACTCTCAATCCCGGCGGAAGGTATTGCAGCTGGATGTAACCCGCTCGCTATACCCTCCCCAGGCAGCCAACTCGAAATAACCCGCTTATGCACCGAGCCGAAGTGTCTTTCCAATCCTCCAACAACTTGAATCTATGCTTTTCCCAAGTTTTTTCAAGCGCCCCGAATCGAGCCTTCCTGCAGCGCAACCAATGCGTTGGCCACGTCACGTCGGGCGGCTATGCTCACTACCTCGGATTTTCATGGCGCTGGGGTATGTGCGCCTGACATGCACTGCCGATAATGTCGAGCTCGCGGTCGAGATCGATGGCGCGCAGTATGGCGCGCGAGTCGTGGCCAATGCGCTCTATGACCCGACGGGCAGCAGAATGCGGAGTTGATCGGTTCGTTGCGGGATTTACTCCGCGTCATCCATGAACGGGCTCACAGTACTGGGGGCGGCGCTTCGCCGCCGCTGGCGAAACGGGTCAAGCCGGCGACAAAGCGTTGCAGGGTCTTGGACACCACGCCGCGAGGAATCATGACTTCAATGAGCTGGAAACGCCCGCGGCGGGACATTGCGGCGTGCAGCGCGGACTTAAGCGCCTCGCGAGTAAGTACGCGTGTTCCGTCGCCTCCCAAAGCCGAAGCAATTTCTGCGAATCGCCAATCAGACAGGTCGTTGAACTTCGATTCGGGCTGGAATAGCCGCAGCATTTCCCAGCTCCTGTTGTTGAAAACAATGACGATTGGATCCCAGCCATAGCGCTGGCAGTTGCCAAGCTCCCAACCCGTCATTTGAAAGGCCCCATCCCCGACCAGAACTATGGGACGTTGACCCGTCGTGGCCTGTATGCCCAGAGCCGCGGGGACCCCAAAGCCCATCGTTGCGTAATAACCCGGGGCTAGCAGGCTCGTCGGTTCAATTTCCAGCGCTGCGAATAGGCAGTCGCCAGCGTCCACGGCAATTGGAATTGGGCCAGCGATAGCCATCAGATCGTTGATGGCGCACGCAATGTCCGACGGTCCTACCGGGCACCCGTCGGACACCAGTCCGCGCGGATAGACCGGCCGTCCGGGCCCTGGTGCTTCAATCCCATCCTTCACGCGTTGCAGCAAACCCTCGACGAGGGCCTCGAGCGAAATGTTGGGATAGATGTGGTGACCGAGTGTCACCCGGCCGTCGAGTGCATGAATGCTGCGCCGGTAGTCAATCTGGCGAACTGATACGCCAAAGTTTGTATCGGAAATTAGCACGCCTAAGAGAAGCAACGCGTCTGATCCTTCAACAAGGGCGGTGATTTCAGGTGCGCCCGCGATCCCCATATAGGTACCGAGAAGCGGGGCACTCGTGTTTGCCAAGAGTCCTCTGCCCATGAAGCTCGTGACGACAGGTAACCCAAGCAATGCAGCGAGCCTCGCGACCCGGCTTTCCAGGCTGTAGCGGCGTACCTCCACACCCACCATAAGTACCGGAGATGTCGCTTTGCGCAGCCTGCCCAGAATTTCCTCAACGCAGGCTGCGACCGCGGCCGGGTCCGGCTCTTCAGCGATCACCGGCACTACCGGCGCACAGGGCTCCCAGACCATGTCACGTGGCAACTCAATATAGACGGGTCGCGAATGAGTGCGGGCGCTGTGCAGGACGCGTGCAATATCGTGCGGCGCCCGCGCAGCGTCGTCGAGCCGGACCTGGTCGCAGGTCACTTCGCTGAAGACGCGAAACTGCGAGTCCAGTGCCTTGGCTTGATGGTGAAGCAGCAATCGGCTACGCGCCTCACGCACTCCCGGCGCGCCGGATGTGAGGACCACCGGAGATTTCTCCGCGTACGCTGCGGCGATCGGATTAACCATGTTAAGTGCGCCAGCACCATAGGTCGCTGCCGCCACGCCTAGACCACAGGTCGCACGCGCGGCTGCGTCGGCGGCAAATCCGACCGCGGGTTCGTGGCTCAATGTGTAAAGAGGCAGGATGCCGGATTCTTCTACCACCTTGAAGAATGGCAACGCAAAATCACCTGGCACTCCAAATATCCCCCGGGCGCCCTGCTCCTTAAGTGCCACCAAGAGCGACTCAGCAATGTTCATATCAGTTCCTGCAGTTGGACGTTATGGCTCAGGGGCTCACCGGCGCATTGGCGGTGGCGCGCAGATCGGCCGGCTCCAGAACCGATGAATGCAAGATGCGTGGCGCAGTGAGTGCAGCCGAAGGTCCGGTGTCCCCACGTGCCTTCACGCGGCGACTCTGACGGTGTGCAGCGGGCTGACGCTATCCGGGCTCGCAGCGCCTTGGGCTAACTCGGCACGCCGCCCGCAAGCTATGCCGCTGGAACCCTCAAGGTTCGGTCAGTTCATCGTAGAGGCTGTCGGAGAGCACCGTGCGCAGGCCGCTTAGCTTCTTCATCTCGGCGGCAACCTCCTGATTCGTGTGCAGTATCCCTTGGAGCTTCGCGAATGCTTGGATGTTCGCGTATTCGATGGTGACGACGACGGCGCCCGTGTCCGTGCCGGCGTAGGTTGCGCGCCAAACTCGCAGCGTGTACGTCCCGCCAAGTTTATTGTAGATAGCCTTCAGGGCTGCCAATTCGTGCAGATAGGCAGGCGCATCGGCGGTCTGCACCACGATCACGCGCATCATCGTCGGCTCGGCAGCCGTCGCCGACAACGAAGCCATCAGTCCGAGGCCGGCGAACGCGGCCAATGCCATAGTCAATCTCATGATCTCCCTCCTTGAAGGCGGACACGCCCTGTGCCCGCACAGATCGAGCCTACCAGCTATCGATGTTCTTTATCGGCCCGCCTCATCCTGGGCGAGGTCCTCGTGTCGGCAAGCCGCTATCACCTCAGGGGGAACTCAGGCTGCTGGCCTTTTCCCGGGCAAATTCTGCTGCAGTGGTGACTTCAACATCCAAGAGCTGCTTGAGGTTGAGCAGCCGTGCGTATTTGGGATCATCGTTCGTTGACGGTCGCGGCAACGTTGGTTTGTCAACACAGTCGAAGACAATTTCGACGCGGGGAACCTTGCCCAGAATGTATCGGGGCGTCGAGGTCGTCTCTCGTATGGGCTCCATCGACTTACCTTTCCGGTCACAGAAATCCTTTGCCCTTTGCTGCGCGTCGTCCCGAACGGACTGCAGGGGGACGCATCCGATAGCTGCCTGATTGAAGACTCTGTACGCCTCATTACCTGCTGTGCGCGCGTAGAGGGTAACGGTTTCGCCCTTATAAGCTGCCCCATCAAATGCTGATTTGCTTGCATTGGCTGGTTGTATTGGCGATCTCACTGAGCATCCAGTAAGGCCGCAAAGCAGCGCTGAGCCGACAGTAATGACTGTGAGAATAGTGAGATTGGATGACCGCACGATCAATCCCGCGACCGCGGCCGATGAGCTTCGATCTGTGAATCTGTCTAGTCAAGCTCCTCAAAACGACGGTTCATCGACCGCGCGAGCTGACCTGTCTGCGGACAGAACCACGCGCCACTCCACGCGCGCAAGCTCGCCGGCTCAAATCGGATAACTGCGCCCGCAGTTGCGAGGCGCTGACATGGACCGGAGGAGACAATAAAGTGGTTTTTGTTTGCTTCGTAACTATATGATTCTATTTGTGTAAATGGCGTGGCTTGTCGCGTTCCCAGCATTGCGCAGCACGTGAGGGTGAAGCAGCCGCGGGCGCGCGCCTGGATTGGCTGATTCCACTGTGCGAATCGCCGCGACGGTCGATCCTGAAGTACTGAATTCTTGCGGACCGCAGCCCGGCGGGAAATAGGGAACCCTCGCCTGTCAGCTCACCGTGATCAGCCTACTGGATTGGGAATCGGTCCGTCCTGCTGATGCTTCGCTGGCCCGAAATCGTTCCAACAGCCGCGCGTAATCCTCCGGTGTGTCCAAGTCCGTCGTAAAACGGTCGTGGGTCGCTTCATACCGATAGACATCATCCGGGTACTCGTTTGCCAGCTTTTTGCAGCCGATATGTCGTTCGCCGATGGCCACCTCGTGTACGTAACTGGAGGCAAACAGAATGGGATTACCGCGCTGCCCCTGATAATAAGGAATGACTATCGATCGATCGGTCCGCTCGACGTACACCTTTACCAACTCGGCGTAGTCGCTCGGTCCGAGCAGAGCCATGTCGCCTAGGCACATCATCACAGTATCCGTTGCCATTTGCAGCGCGCCGACGCCGACGGCCGCTGATGTCATCTGTCCCTCCTCGTAGCGGGGATTAAGCAATATCGTGACGGGCATCTGTGCCAGTGCCGCGCTGATATCTCGCGCCTGATGCCCCGTGACCACGACAACTTCCTGCGGGCCGGCGGCCCAAAGCCGTTCGACGGTCTGTCGAATGACCGGTTTGCCTTCGAGCGGCATCAACAACTTGTGCGGGCCCCGCATGCGCGAGGACGTCCCTGCGGCCAATACAACGGCCGACCATCTCATGCCGAGACCCTCGATGTGGCAGCCCGGCGGATGGCTGCGTATCTTGCCGGGTCCTGCCGGAACGTTGTCCAACAGCCGCTGCAGCAGAAGTAATAGTCTTCACCAGCGTAATGCTCCACGTGCAGCGCCGTGACGGTCGAAACTGCCATGCCGCATACCGGGTTGATGAACGTACTGGCCTGCTTATCGAGCGGCACATTTTCCGCGGCGGCTGGCGCCGCCAGCACCGCGCCCGACGCCGCTTCGGCCGGCTCATGTTCACCGTGGCTCGCGCCCTTGCCGCGCAGCAGCGCCAAAACCCCCGCGACCGCGACCAGTGCGATCTCGCTCGGCGTTCTGGCACCTGCGTCTTGACCGGCCGGCGCCTGCAGTTGCGCCAGGCGATCTTCACGGATACCCCGCAGACGCATTAAGTCCCGCAATCGATCGGCCTTCTTCCGACTCGCAATCATCAGCACGTGCTGCGCTGGACTCGCAAGTGCCGCTTCCAGCGCCTGGGCATCAGCGGCCCCTTGCGTCGCCACCAGTACCACCGCTGCCTCGTCCACGCTATGGACCACGCGGATTCCCAGGCGCTGTGCAAAAAATCGTGCTTCGCTGGCCGCTGGCGTATCGCCCAGGACACAGAGTGATGTGCCGGCGCTATAGGGCTGGACAAACAGCTCGATCGTGCCATTGCTGGCACAGGGCATCGCGTGCTGCGCGACGTCCGGCTCGGGCTGGCGCTCGTCGTTGGCGATGCGCACCAGCGCCGGTTTCCCGGTCGCGATGGCCTCCAGAGCCGCGGCAATCACGATCTCCTGCGCGCAGCCACCGCCAATCCAGCCGCACAGCCTGCCGTCACGCAGCACGATCGCCTGCGCACCGACATAGGCGGACGTGGGGGCTCCGACCCGCACCACGGTGACCACCGCATACGGCTCGTCACGCTCGTTCAGCGTCTGTGCCAGCTGGAGTAGTTCCTGGTCGCTCATCGCATGGATTCAATGATGTCTGGCAGTACGCGTTTGATAGTCGCCAAGTCCGCACCGGGTGCCAACAGGTCGATGTGCGGTAGCGCCGCTCGCATGCCGGCACTGACTGGACTCCATCCGGGTCGGGTTGAGATCGGGTTGATCCAGATGATGCGACGCGCGCGTCGCCGCAGCGCGCGCAGCGCATCTGCCAAGGTCTTCGGCTCCCCGGTGTCATAGCCGTCGCTCACGATGATGACTGTGGTGCGCGAATGCACTCGGCGCCCCATATGGTCCCGGTTAAATTCGCGCAGACAGTCGCCGATCCGGGTGCCGCCGCCCCAGCCAGCGGCCAGCAGGTGCATTTTTTCCTGAGCGCGCCATGCATCGGCATCGCGCAGCGCCTCGGAAATTGCTGTTAAGCGCGTGTGGAAAATGTAACCGTAAATGTCTGAAAGCTCGGCGGACAACGCTCGGGCCAGCCGCAGGTAGAAAAAGCTGTACAGGCTCATGGAGCGGCTCACGTCGAGCAGCAGCACGATCCTCGGTCTGATACGGCGCCGATCGCGCCAGACCACTGACAGTGGCAAGCCGCCGTGCTCGATGCTGCGGCGGATGGTGCCGGCCAGGTCGAATCGGCGTCCGCGCAGGCAGCGCGCCTCGCGCCGCACTCGCACCCGCTTCATCTCTCGAGCAAAGCGGCGCATCAGGGCCTCGATATCGCGCACCTCCTCGGCCCGAGCCAGTTCGCGAAAGTCCGCCGCCTCCAGGGACTCTTCCCGGCTGGCGGCGTAGCGTTCGGGCGCCAGCCGGCGATTGCCTGCGCCACCACGGGACTGTCCCGGCGCCTGCACACTGTCCGGGCTGACTTCCGGCGATGGTTTGCGATAGCTCGCGGTGTCGCGTGTCCCCTCGAGAAATATTTTCTTATTAGGGGGCAAAAAATAGACGTCGAATAGCGCGTCAAAGCGATGCCACTCGCTGGGCCGGCCGCATAGCAGCGCCTTGAGGCTCCAGCGCAGCATCTGCGGATGCAGGATGCCCACCTGGGATGCGGTCCGGAGTACCGCGGAGGAATCACCCCCGCCGACGCCAAAACCGCTGGCCTGCAGAAACCCGCTAAAACCCGCCAGTCGGGCCCGCACGGCCCCAGCCAGATCGGGCGTTGGCGGCATGCTGGCCGTCCCTAACATGCCGCCGCCATCCGCCCCACGACTTCCCGCGTAAATGCGGTGCGGTCATCACGCGTCTTAATGAGCGCCGCCAGGGTTTCCAGTATCGCCTCGCTGGCATCTTGCCCGATGGCGGTGACGCCGAGGCGCAGCAGCGCCGCCGTCCAGTCAAGCGTCTCGGCAATTCCCGGTCTTTTCTGCAGATCCATACGGCGCGCGTCCTGCACGAACTGGACCACCTGCCGCGCCAATTCGCCGGCCGCTTCAGGCGCGCGGATTTCGAGTATGGCGAGCTCCTTCTCGAACGATGGGTATTCGACAAACTGATACAGGCATCGACGTCGCAATGCATCGGACAGCTCGCGCGTGCCATTGGATGTCACCACCACGAGCGGAACTGAAAGCGCCGTAACCGTGCCCAGCTCCGGGATGGACATCTGAAAATCAGACAGCAGCTCGAGCAGGTAGGCCTCGAACGCTTCGTCTGCTCGATCGACTTCATCGATCAGCAGCACTGGCGAGTGCGTACAACTGATCGCCTCGAGTAGCGGTCGCTTCAGCAGATAACGCTCTGAAAAGATATCCTGCTCCTTGGCCGCGACGCTGCGATCGTCCTGTTCAAGCAATTTGATCGCCAGCAGCTGGCGCTGATAGTTCCATTCATACATCGCCGAATGCGCATCCAGCCCCTCATAGCATTGCAGGCGAATAAGGCGTGTGCCGCGCACAGCGGCCAGCGCCTTCGCCACCTCGGTCTTGCCCACGCCGGCGTCCCCTTCGAGCAGCAGCGGACGCTTCAATTCCGTCATCAACAGCAGCGCCGCGGCAAAGCTGCGCTCTGCTATGTAGCCAACAGCGGCCAATTGCTGCTGTAACGCGGCCACATCGGCCACGCGTTGCGCGCCGGTGCTCATGCCGCCTTTCTTGAAAATAGGCCGCGAAGCCAGTTTTTGGAGAACACCCATAGCAGCGTCAGGGCGCTCAATGGTGCGGCCGGCGGCGGCACGGACGATGGCCCGGTGGTCGGCGGCGACTGCGCCGCCAGCGCCGGTGGGGCGTCCCCGGGTCGGGGCGGCTGGCGCGCTTGAACGCGCGCCGCAAAGTTAGCGGCAAACTGTCGCAGGATCTGGTCGGCGACGGTGTCCATCATGCGGCCCCCGAAAGTGGCCGCCCGGCCGCTCAACGACGCCTCACAACGGCCGGTCAAGGCGCTCGTGCCATCCTCTGTGGCGCGCACAGCCGCCGCCAGCTCAAGCGACGCTGCCGAAGATCCGGATGCGTCGGTCCCTTTGGCGGCCATGCGCAGGGAGCGATTGGCCGCATCCAGCTCCTTGACTTCCATGTCGCCCCGGAATGACAGAGTCGCAGGCCCCACCTTGACGGTCACGGTGCCTTTGTAATGCCGCTCGTCTATCCGCTCGGTGATCTTCGCGCCGGGCATGCAGGCCGCAACCGACTCCATATCGGCCAGGATTTCCCAGGTGGCCGCCGGGCCGGCCGGCATCGGAAAGGTTCGCTCGAGCTGAACCTTCACTCCAACCTACCGTTGGTTGAGGCCAAGCGACTTGCAGCGCTGCCAGACGCGGAAGGACGTATGCGGCATATCCATGTGCGTGACACCCAGATGGGCGAAGGCATCCACGACTGCATTGGAAAAGCACGGGATGCCGCCGACGTGCGGCGATTCGGCGACGCCCTTGGCCCCAATCGGGTGGTGCGGCGACGGCGTTACGGTAAAGTCCGTTTCCCACTTGGGCGTCTCGACCGCCGTCGGCAGGAAGTAGTCCATCAGGCTGTTGCCCAAATGGTTGCCGTTATCATCGAACGGCACCGCCTGGCCCATCGCCACCGCAAAAGCTTCCGTCAACCCGCCGTGGACCTGTCCCTCAATGATCATCGGGTTAATCCGCGTACCGCAGTCATCCAGCGCATAGAAGCGCCGCACCTTGGTCTCACCGGTGTATTTGTCGATGTCGACTACGCACACGTAAGCGCCAAATGGGAAGGTCATGTTCGGCGGATCGTAGTATTCGGTGGCATCGAGTCCCTTTTCCATCCCGTCCGGCAGATTGCTGGTATGCGCAGCCATGGCGATTTCCTTCATCGTCTTGGTCGCCGTCGGATCGCCTTTCACGCGGTACCGATCCACGTCCCATTCCAAGTCGCCCTCACCGACTTCGAGCAGGTGCGCTGCAATCTTTTTTGCCTTGTCCTTGATTTTGCGCGCCGCGCGCGCCGCCGCCGCGCCGCCCACCGGCGTTGACCGCGATCCCCAGGTGCCGGCTCCATAGGGCGCCTTATCGGTATCTCCTTCTTCGATCTGGATCTCTTCGGACGGCAACCCGAGCTCTGTGGCAATGATCTGCGCGTAAGTAGTCTCGTGCCCCTGCCCCTGACTCATCGTACCCAGGCGCGCGATGGCGCTGCCGGTTGGGTTGACCCTGATGTCGCAGCTGTCGAATAGGCCAATGCCGAGGATGTCGCACACCTTGGTAGGACCGGCGCCCACGATTTCCGTAAAGGTGGAAATGCCAATGCCCATCAGCTCGCCCTTGGCACGCTTTGCCGCCTGCTCTTTGCGCAGACCCTCGTAGTCCACCGCCTTCAATACCTTGTCGAGCGCCGTGTGGTAATTGCCGCTATCGAGCGTCCAGCCCAGCGCCGTGGTATAGGGAAATTGCTCTGCCTTGACAAAATTTCGCCGCCGGATTTCGGCCTTATCNACACCNACCTTCTGCGCCAGCACGTCAATCATNCGCTCGATCAGATACACCGCTTCNGTGACTCGCANNGAGCAACGGTAGGCCACCCCGCCNGGCGCCTTGTTCGTGAAAACCGCGTCGACCCGGCAATAGGCCTTGGGAATNTCGTAGGAGCCCGTGCAGATGCTAAACAATCCCGCCGGCAGCTTGGTTGCCGATACGTGTGCATTGAAGGCACCGTGGTCAGCGAGGGCGCTGAACCGCAGCGCCTTGATGCGGCCATTCTTGTCGGCCGCCAGTTCGCCGACGCCGTGATAGTCACGAGCGAAACCGGTGGTTGAGATGTTATCGATGCGCGATTCGATCCATTTGACCGGCACTCCGGTGACGATCGATGCCACGATGGCCGCCACATAGCCCGGGTACACTGGCACTTTGTTGCCAAAGCCGCCCCCGATGTCACCGCCCACAATGCGGATTTTGCTTTCAGGAATCCCCGAAAGCATGGCCACCACGGTGCGCACCAGGTGCGGGGCCTGCGAGGTCATGTAAACCGTCAACTGGCCGCGCACCTTGTCAAAGGAAGCCACGCAGCCACAGGTTTCGAGTGGGCACGGGTGAACCCGGGGATTTAAAATCTCCTCGCGTACGGTCACCGGCGCGCTGGCGAATACCGCGTCGGTGCCGGCCTTGTCGCCTGCCTCCCAGCTGAAGATATGATTCGGATGTGTGCGCGGACCATGACCGACGTTGTCCTTGTCGGCGATATCCTCGCGAATCACCGGCGCGTCTGGCGCGAGCGCCTTCTTGGGATCGACGATTGCTTGCAATTCCTCGTAGTCGACCTCCACGGCGTCGGCTCCGTCCGCTGCCGCGTAGCGATCGTTGGCGAGCACGAAAGCGACCTCCTGCAACTGGAAGCACACCTTTTTGTCGGCCAGCACCGCCTGCACATCACTGCCGAGTGTGGGCATCCAGTGCAGATTGACGGGTTTGAGATCATCGGCGGTGAGTACCGCGACCACGCCTGCAACCTTGAGTGCCTTGCTTTTATCGATTGATTTTATCCGCGCGTGCGCATAAGGACTGCGTACAATGGCGCCGAACAGCATTCCAGGCAGCTTGATGTCGTCAACATAACTGCCCTGTCCGCGGATGAAGCGTGCGTCCTCTTTGCGCTTGCGCGAGACGCCGACGCCCTCAAGCTTCTGTTCGCGCTCCAACGTCTGCTCAGACATGGCGGTTCGCTCCTCTGACTGTCACGCGGCAGCTGGCGCCGACAGCTTTCTTGCCGCCGACTGCACAGCCTTGACAATGTTCTGGTATCCCGTACAGCGGCAAAGGTTTCCCGCCATCCCGTATCGGATCTCTTCCTCGGTCGGGTTCGGGTTTTCCCTCAGCAATCGGTAAGCGCGCGTAATCATCCCGGGCGTGCAAAAGCCGCATTGCAAGGCATGATCGAGGTGAAAGGCCTCCTGTAGCGCATGCAATTCACCGCCCTGAGCGAATCCCTCGATCGTCAGCAGGGAGGCGCCCTCACACTGGACCGTCAGCACGGTGCACGACTTGACCGACATGCCGTTCAGGTCCACGGTGCAGGCGCCACAATGACTCGTCTCGCAGCCAATGTGCGGCCCGGTGTGCTGCAACTTCTCGCGCAGCGTATGAATCAGGAGCTCACGCGGCTCCACAACCACGTCGACCTCCTTGCCGTTTAACTTGAACGATACCGCCTGCTTCTTCGCCATAGTTCGCCCCTCGATCAGGAAGACTGCTTAAGCGGCGCGCTGGCGCGCCGTGGTCAACGCACGTATGGTCATCTCCCCTGCCATCGCGGTTTTGTATTCGGCATCGCCACGCTGATCTGCGCTCGGCGCACAGATGCTCATCGCCAAGCCTGCAGCCTGCACGATAAGTCCGTCATCGGGCTTCTTTCCCCGGAGCAGCGCTTCGGCTCTTGTAGCCCGCAGCGGCGTGGGCCCCACATTCGTCAGGGCGATCCGCACGTGCTCCACCACGCCGCCCTTCAAACGCAACAGCACGGCCGCGGCCGCGGCCGCAAAGTCTCCGGTCTTGCGCTTCAGCTTGGCGTAGCAATAGCCGGCGCCCTGCGCCGGGACAGGAACTCGGATCTGCGTCATGATCTCATCCGGTTTCATCGCTGTCTCATAGGTGCCGACAAAGAAGCCCTCGGCCGGCACGACGCGTTCGCCAGCGGCGCCGCGCAGAGCAAACGACGCATCGAGAGCCAGCATCAGCGCTGGATGATCGTTGCCGGGATCGCCGTGCGCGATGTCGCCGCCGATGGTGCCCTTGTAGCGCACCTGCGGGTCGGAGATCTGTCGGGCGCCCTCGACCAACAGCGGACACTTATTCTGCAGCAGCTGCGACCAGATGATCTCGTTTTCGGTGGTCATCGCACCGATCAGCAGCGTATCGCCGTCTTGGCGGATGCCCTTTAATTCCGCTATCTTGCTGAGGTCGATCAGGTGCTCGGGCTGCGCAAAGCGCAACTTCATCATCGGGAGCAGGCTGTGGCCGCCAGCGAGCAGTTTTGCCTCGTCACCGAATTGCTTCAGCAGCCCGAGCGCGTCCGGTAGCGTCTGTGGTGCGTGGTACTCAAATTGGCGCGGAATCATCGGTTATTCCTTATCCGGATCGAGCCACGAGAAGGATTAGTATCGGCGACCGCCGCCAAATGGGCATGCGCTTTGAATTATCAGGAGGCGCGGCCGCAATGGTCCGCAGACAACCCCCCGGTAGCTCAGCGCGCGTGGCATCGACGCGATCGTTGCGCGGTTATGATCGACCCGCGTGTGGAACCCGTCAAGCGCCAATCTGGCGCAACTCGCACGGCGTGGGCCCGCGCCTCGTGCATGGCCGCCTTTGCCCGTGGCTACCCGTGGCTAGTTCGAATCCGCTTGCGAAAGACAATACGAACCGGCCAGCGCCCCCTGCGTGGCACCCGCAGTGCCGATGGTATTATTCCCGTCGCGCCACCCGCACTATGGCTCACCGATCAGTCATTAATAGCCGCAGATGTAAAATGTATGGCGAATTAGTGAGCGCGACGCACCCGGCGCTCGGACGATGGACGACGGGAATTAGCGACCCCGTCTCGGCCGGGCCAACAGTCCTTGGTGCGCCCGCCCCGGTTCGTGCGCGCGCGGTGGGCTGATGAGCTCTTCGCTGCAACGGTTGTTGCCCTTGTTCGAGCGCGAGCGGGCCTGTCATCAGCCGGTGGTGCTCGCGACCGTTGTGCGTACTGCCGGCTCCACGTACACCAAACCCGGGGCGCACATGCTCATCGCGGGTAATGGCGAATATGCCGGTTTGCTTTCGGGCGGCTGCCTGGAAGGCGATCTGGCCGAGCACGGTCGCGCGGTGCTGGCCACAGGCGTCCCCAGGCTGGCTCGCTACAACACCCGGGGCCCAGACGATCTGCTGTTCGGACTCGGATCGGGCTGCGAAGGGGCCATGGATATACTGCTGCAACGCCTGGATAGTTCAAACGACTGGCAACCCCTAAAGCGGCTCGCACTGGCCTGGCGCGCGCAACGCGCGCAGACCCTGGTGCTCGTGGTCCAATCGACGCTGCCGAATGTGCCGGCCGGCGCCGGTGTATTTGCCGGCGATCATCAGGTCTTCGGGTTCAGCACTGTGGCCGCCACGGATCCGCGGACGATCGAATCGCTGTGCCGGCTCGCGGCGACGCTGCCGCACCAGGGCCATAGTCAATTCCTGCCGCAGGCCTTGCCCGGAGTCGATTTGCTTGCACTGAAACAATTGCCGCCCACGCGGCTGCTTTTGCTGGGCGCAGGCCCGGATGCACTGCCGGTGGCCGAACTGGCCACCTTCCTCGGGTGGAGCGTCACGGTCATTGATCACCGCAGTCAGTATGCGCAGGCTGACCGCTTTCCCAGCGCGGCCGCGGTGCTCGACGGCGGCCCGCGGGCACTCGCCGCACTGCTGCTGAACGAACCCGCCGACGCCCCGGCACCTGAGCCACAGCCGGCTCACTTTGCCGCGGCGATCGTGATGAGCCATCACCTGGCGACGGATCGGGCTTATCTGCAGGCACTGGCAAGCAGCGACATTCCTTACGTCGGCTTATTAGGACCCGCGACGCGACGCGAGCGGTTGCTCGCCGATCTGGGCGAGGACGCGGTAGCACTTCGTCCGCGCATGCGCGCGCCCGTCGGACTCGACTTGGGCGCCGTGACGCCCGAAGCGATTGCGTTGTCCATCATTGCGGAAATTCACGCCGCGCTGGCGGGTCGCAGGGGAACTGAGCCGCTGGCTCACGCCCACGCCTAGCGGCCATTCATCCCGGATCTGCCGGCCCGGTTTGCACGTCTGGTTGAACACCTTGAGCAAACGCCGGCATCCAGCGAAATCACCCGCGCACGGCCCGAGATCAGGGTGCACGTGGATATCGTGACTGTCGAGGCGAACGAGCAGGAAACCAGGCTTTACAGGGAACAACGGCCGCCAGCGCTTACACTTCGCGCGCTCGGCGCAACTGCAAGTTTTGTGGTGGCGGGGAGGAGGATTTGATCTTTGTATCACTCATGCCCTCGCGATACCCATCGTGCCAGCCAGCCTGTCCCGGATCCCCCTGCCCGAGCTTTCCTGCATTGACGGCAGAATCAGGCAGCAGATTTGACAGAAGTACAGCCTCAATCTGTACACTTGAACTGTACATATCGGAGCAACGTGAAGGATGTAAAGGTCACCGAACTTCGGGCGCGCCTACCGGCGTACCTCGAGCGCGTTAGACGTGGCGAGCATCTAAAGGTGACGTCGCGTGGCCTTGGATTTCGAAGAGAACTTCGTAGGTAGCCCCTTGCCGCAAGTAGGTACTAAGATGAAGGCATGCGAATTCTTCGAAGATTGAGATTCTTTGGATTAACCCTTCTTTGGATTGGGACCCTTGTGATGCAACTCGGTCCA